>Ga0207709_10000179_pt1 | contig 84625 bp, 80 predicted proteins | sample KBSM34metaG_FD_184397 | JGI IMG/M metagenome (GOLD analysis project Ga0207709, IMG submission 184397) | Miscanthus rhizosphere microbial communities from Kellogg Biological Station, Michigan, USA - KBS M3-4 metaG (SPAdes) (version 2) | ecosystem: Host-associated > Plants > Roots > Rhizosphere >...
AGTTGTCGCTGTTCCCCGTCCAGGGTTTGGCGATCGACGCGTCGCTCAGCTATCTCTCGTTCAAATATGACGCGAGCAGCCTGAATCCGGCCGCTGCCTATCCGACCAACCCGGGCGGCGTCTCGGCAAACGATCCGCCGACCGTGCCGCCATGGAAGGCCAGCGTCGGCGCGCAATACAAGATCGAACTGGGCGGTGCCGGCAGCATCACGCCGCGCGCTGACATGACCTATCAGGACAAGCAATTTACCGGTCCGACGGTCATCGGCGCGACGCGGATCCTGAACTTTATCCCCGCCTACACCCTGGTCAACGCACGGCTGACCTGGGCCAATGAGAAGGGCGACCTCAGCGTCTCGCTCGAGGCGCAGAACCTCTTCGACAAATATTATCTGCTGACGATCTTCGATCTGCGCGGTGCCGGCGCCGGCTTCCGCAAGGGCAGGCCGGGGTCACCGCAGGAATTCGCGGTGACGATCAAGAAGAAGTTCTGAAGCAATCACGAGGCGAACGCGGCGGGGATGGTGCGACCGTCCCTGCCGCGTATCGCGAGGAACGAAGCGACATGGCGGAAACACCGAGCGTCACTCTCTATCATTGGGAACCCAACGCCAATTCGGGCAAGCCCATGTTGACTCTGTTCGAGAAGGGCGTGGCGTTCGACAGCCATTATCTCGACCTGCTGAACTTCGACCAGCACAAGCCCGATTATCTGGCGATCAATCCGCTCGGTACGATCCCGGCCATGACCCATGGCGACCTCGTGCTGACCGAATCGACCGCGATCATGGAATATGTCGATGAGGCATTTCCCGGTCCGCGACTCATGCCCGACTCCCCCGTCGACAGCTGGCGCGTGCGCTGGTGGATGAAGTTCATGGACCAATGGCTCGCGCCAAGCTTCTCGATGATCGGCTGGAGCGTCTTCGTCGGCCCGTCGGTGCGCAGCCGCGACCCGGCGGAACTCGACGCAGCGATCGAGCGCATCCCCCTGCCCGAACGCCGGATCGCCTGGCGCAAGGCGATCAGCGGCGCGTTTTCGGCGGAAGAGATGGCTGAATCGCAACGCCGCGTCGCGGTCGGAATCGGCTTGCTCGAACAAGCGCTTGGGCAGCGCAAATGGCTGGCGTCCGACAGCTACAGCCTTGCCGACATCAACGGGTTCAACCTGGCTTATGCCTTGCCCCTGTCGCAGCCGCATTTGTCGAATGACGAGCTCACACCCAACATCATGCGCTGGTTGCGGGCGATCTATGCGCGACCGGCGACCAGATCGTGCTGGGCACTGGGCCGTACCGACATGGCCAGGCGCGTCACGATCCTGGAGGGGGAACCGGCATGACGATTACCCTTTATCACGGCGAACCCAACGGCCCGTCGCTGACCGTGCTGGCGGCATTGTTCGAGAAAGGCGCGGACGCGGCGCTCGAGCGCATCGATCTCGCGGCGGGCGAACGGCACGGCGCGCGTGTGCCGCACGCGATGGAAGTGGATCATTCGATCGAGGGCGAAGGTCCGATATTGGTGGTCGACGGCATCCCGATGGCGGACAGCGTGTTCCTCGCTTGCTATCTCGACGATGTCGGGCCGGGGCCGGCGTTGCGCCCGCGCGAACCCTATGACCGCTGGCGGATGATGACCTGGTGCCGCTACATCGTCGAGCGTGTCGCACCCGCCGCAGCCTATCTGGGGGTCGCGGCCAATCCGCCCGCTCGTGTGCCGCAAGGCGTCGCGAGCGTCGACCTTGCCGAACGCTGGAGCGATGCCGTGGAGGGCAAGATCGACGACGCCAGGCGTGCCGACAGCCGCGACAAGATCGCTCAGGCGGTCGAACGGATCGAGCGCGAATTGAGCGACGGCCGCGACTGGCTGATCGACGCATTCTCGATCGCCGACCTGGAAAGCTATGCCTGGCTCGCGGGGATGACCGAGCTCGTTCCCGAGGCCTTTGCCGACCGCTCGCGCACCGTCGCGTGGCTGGCGCGGGTCAAGGCCCGGCCCGCCGTGGCGCGCGCGCTGACAATGGCGACGAGCGCCGCGCCCGAACGCATCTGGGCTCCCGGCCCCGAGATCAATCGCTGGGGTTGATCGCGCGTCGATCGTCATCTCTGGAGGAAGGCACCGAATGGCTTCGGCACTGCAGCGTACCAATCTAATAGCCCTGTTCGCAGCCAGCATGGCGTTGACCGCTGCCGGGTGCAGCCACGACGCCGGCAGCGATGGTTCCGTGGCCAAGGGCGGCGTCGATGCGGCGCGTATTACCGCCGCGGCTCCCGACCAATGGCTCTCGACCGGCCGCACCTATGATGAACAGCGGTTCAGTCCGCTCGACGCGATCAACACCGGCGACGTCGGCAAGCTGGGACTTGCCTGGTCCGCCGACCTCGACACCGCGCGCGGCCAGGAGGCGACGCCGCTGTTCGTCGATGGCACACTCTACGTCTCGACCGCCTGGAGCATGGTCAAGGCCTATGACGGGCAAACCGGCAAGCTGCTCTGGTCCTATGACCCCGCGGTGCCGCGCGAGACGTTGGTCAAGACCTGTTGCGACGCGGTCAATCGTGGCGTGGCGGCATGGGGCGACAAGGTCTTCGTCGGCACGCTCGACGGCCGGCTGGTCGCGCTCGACCGCGCCACCGGCAAGCCGGTCTGGTCGGTGGTCACGGTCGACCAAAGCAAATCCTACACCATCACCGGCGCGCCGCGCGTGATCGACGGTCTGGTGATTATCGGCAATGGGGGCGCCGAGTTCGGCGCGCGCGGTTATGTCACCGCCTATGACGCGCAGACCGGCGCGCAGCGCTGGCGGTTCTACACCGTCCCTGCCCAGCCCGGCACCGAGCAGCAACCCGACTACCTCAACAAAGCCGCGTCGACCTGGTTCGGCGAATGGTGGAAACAGGGCGGCGGCGGCACCGTCTGGGACTCGATGGCTTACGATCCGGCGCTGGACCTGCTCTATATCGGCGTCGGCAACGGCTCGCCCTGGAACCAGGCCTATCGGTCGGAGGGCAAAGGCGACAATCTCTATCTGTCGTCGATCGTCGCGATCCGGCCCAAGACCGGCGAGTATGTCTGGCATTATCAGACGACGCCGGGCGACAGCTGGGACTTCACCGCGACACAGCACATCATCCTCGCCGACCTCACCATCAACGGTCAGAAGCGCAAGGTGCTGATGCAGGCGCCGAAGAACGGTTTCTTCTACGTGCTCGACCGCACCAACGGTCAACTCATTTCGGCCAAGAATTTCGTGCCGGTCAATTGGGCAACCGGCATCGACATGAAGACCGGCCGCCCGATCGAAACGCCCGAGGCGCGCTATTACAAGACCGGCAAACCTTTCATCGGCTCGCCCGGTGCCGGCGGCGCGCATAGCTGGCAGCCGATGGCGTTCGATCCCAAGACCGGCCTGGTCTTCATCCCGGCCAATTTAGCCGCTTTCCCCTATTTCCCGGCTAAGGACTGGAAGGCCGCCAAACTGGGCTTCAACGTGGGCGTCGACATGGGCGCCGCGGCGATGCCCGCCAATCCCCAGATCCGCGCGGCGGCGGCGCAGGCCACGACGGGCGCGCTGATCGCCTGGGATCCGGTCGCGCAGAAGGAACGCTGGCGCATATCCTATAAGGGGCCCTGGAATGGCGGCCTGCTCGCGTCGGGCGGCGGCCTGGTCTTCCAGGGCAATGCCACGGGCGAGTTCGCCGCTTACAGCGCCGCGGATGGTCGCAAATTATGGTCCTTCCCGACCCAGACCGGCGTGATCGCCGCGCCCATCACCTATTCCATCGGCGGCGAGCAATATGTCGCCGTGCTCGCCGGCTGGGGCGGCATCTGGGCGCTCGCGCCCGGCGTGCTATCGGACAAGAGCGGGCCGAGCCGTAACATCAGCCGCCTGTTGGTGTTCAAGCTCAACGGATCGGCGACCTTGCCGGCGGCACCGCCGCTCAACAAGACGCCGCTCGATCCTCCCGCTTCCACCGCGCCTGATGCCGTGATCGCCGCGGGCGGCGAGCGATTCGGCCGGTTTTGCGGCACGTGCCACGGCGACGCTGCGGTTGCCGGCAGCCTCGTCCCCGACCTCCGCCATAGTGGCGCGCTCAACGACGCCGCGACCTGGCGCCAGATCATTTACGAGGGCGCGCTGAAGGATAACGGCATGGTCAGCTTCAAGGCAGTGATGACGCCCGAGGAGATCGAGTCGATCCGCGCCTATGTCATCAAGCGCGCCAATGAGGACAAGGCACTGGAAAAGGCGGCCGGCAAGCGGTGAAAAAGATAACGCTTACTGTATCCATAGGATACAATATGCGTTACGCGCCGCCGCACGGTGGCGGTCGTTAGAGACAGGCCGTACCGCGTCTGAGGAGAGTTCATGCCCATCGATCCCAGCAAGGTCGTCGCCATCGACGTCCACGTCCACGCCGAGGTGTCGTGTCACGACCCCGAGGATCCGGTGATGGCCAAATTTTTCGACGCGGCGTCGGCCTATTTCAAGGCCGACCGCAAGCGCCCGACCATCCCCGAGACGATCGACTATTACCGCACGCAGAACATCGCCTTCTGCCTGTTCACGGTCGATTGCGAGAGCGGCATCGGCGCCAAGCGGATCAGCAATTACGAAATCGCCGAACTGGCCGGGCAGCACGCCGACATCGTCATTCCCTTTGCCTCGATCGACCCGCGCAAGGGCAAATATGGCGCGCGCGAAGCGCGCGACCTGGTCGAGAATTACGGCGTCAAGGGATTCAAATTCCACGGTATCATGCAGGATTGCCATCCCGCCGATCGCGTCGCCTATCCAATCTATGAAGTGATCGCCGAATATGGCTTGCCGGCGATCTTCCATACCGGCCATTCGGGCATGGGTACCGGAATGCGCGGCGGCGGGGGCGTCCGGCTCAAATACGGCCAGCCGATGCTGGTCGACGACGTCGCGGTCGATTTCCCCGACATGAAGATCATCCTCGCACATCCGAGCTGGCCCTGGACCGACGAGAGCCTGTCGATGGCGCTGCACAAGGACAATGTCTTCATCGACCTGAGCGGCTGGTCTCCGAAATATTTCCCCAAACAGGTGATCCAGTACGCCAACACCCAACTCAAGCATAAGATGATGTTCGGCTCGGACTGGCCGCTGATCCGTCCGGAGAAGTGGATCGATGCGGCCAAGGAAGCGGGGTTCCGCGACGACGTGCTGCCGCTGATCATGAAGGACAATGCGGTGCGCGTGCTGGGCCTGGAATGATCGACACCGTCGTCCGGATCGTATCGCCCGGCGCCACCAGCCCCGACCGCGCGACGATCGCCGGCATTCTCAACACGCTCACCCCTTGAAGGCAGATCGATGGCGCTGAAACTCTATCATGCCGAACCGCTGGCCAATTCGCTGAAATCGATGGCGCCGTTGTTCGAGAAGCAGCTCCCGTTCGAGAGCATCTACGTCAACCTGCACAAGTTCGAGCAGCACGAGCCCTGGTTCGTGGCGATCAATCCCGAGGGCCAGGTCCCCGTGCTTGACCATGACGGAACGATCGTGACGCATTCCACGGTCATCAACGAATATCTCGAGGATGCCTTTCCGGACGCACCGCCGCTCCGGCCGAACGCGCCGGCGGGCAATGCGCGGATGCGCTATTGGAACAAGTTCGTCGACGAACATGTGATGAATCACGTCTCCATGCATGGCTGGCATCGCCTGGTGGGCGTAATCGCACGCAGGCTTGCGACGGGAGACTTCGAGCAGTTGATGGCGCGCATCCCCCTGCCCGACCAACGCAGGAAATGGATGGCGGCGCGCTCGGGCTTTTCCGACCAGCAGCTTGCCGACGCCACGGCGAAAATCGAATACGCCGTGGACAAGGTCGAGCAACAGCTTGCGCTCACCCCCTGGCTCGCCGGCGACGATTTCACGCTTGCCGACATCAATTTCTATTCGCATTGCGGGATGATGGTCGAACGGATGTTTCCCGAGATGGAAATCGCCAAGCGCGCGCCGCGGCTGATCGAGTGGCGCGATCGCGTGACGGCACGTCCGGCGATGCAAGAGGCGCTGGCGATGCCGGATCATACCGAACCCGGCTTGCGCACCTGGTCGGGACACGCCCGCTGATGCTGGCGGAGATCATCGACGGCCGTGCACTCGCTCGCAAGGTGGTGGAAGACGTTAGCGCGGGCATGGCCTCGCTCGATCGCGCGCCGGGGCTCGCCGTCATCCTGGCCGGCGACGATCCGGCCAGCCACGTTTATGTCAACGGCAAGGTCAAGCGCGCGCGGGAGATCGGCTTCAATGCCGAGGTCATCCTGCTTCCGGCCCACACCAGCGAGGATCGCGTGCTGGCTGAGATTGCCGCGCTGAACGCGCGCGACGAGATTGACGGCATCCTCGTCCAATTGCCGTTGCCCGATGGCATCAACACCTTGCGGGTGATGGCGGCGGTCGATCCGGCAAAGGACGTCGATGGCCTCCATGCGCTCAATGCCGGCCGGCTGAGCCAGGGGTCGGGCGGACTGATCCCGTGCACGCCGCTCGGCTGCATGAAGATCATCCGTTCGCTGGTGCCCGACCTGACCGGCAGCCACGCCGTCGTGATCGGCAGCTCGAACATCGTCGGCAAGCCGATGGCGGCGTTGCTGCTTGATGCGCGCGCCACGGTCACCCAGACCCATATCCATACGCGCGATACCCAGTTCATCTGCCGCGGCGCGGACATATTGGTCAGCGCGGTGGGCAAGCCGGGACTGGTGCGCGGCGACTGGATCAAGCCGCGCGCGATCGTGCTCGATGTGGGAACGACCCGCGTCGCCAAGCCCGAGGGCGGCCACCGCATCGTCGGCGACGTCGCGTTCGAGGAGGCGCTGCACGTGGCGGGCGCGATAACCCCCGTGCCCGGCGGAGTCGGGCCGATGACGATCGCCTGCCTGATGGAAAACACCCTGACCGCTGCCCGCGCGCGCGCCGAAACGCGGCGATCGGTTCAGCGATCGGCGGCGCGATCAGTCGCTGAAGAAGTTGAGCTCTAGCAGCACGCCGTCGGGATCGTGGACGAACAGCTGGCGCAGGCCGGCGGCAGGAACAGCATTAGCACGATGGTCGAGCGCCAACGCGGCGATCCGCGCCAGCGTAGCGTCGTAACCGGTACAGCGAAGCGCGATGTGGTGCAGCGCACCGGTCGTCCCCGGGGTCATGTCGCGATCGAAAACCCGCGGCGCATCCTCGCCGTTGAGGTGGAGCACGGCGCGTCCGCCCGCATCGTAGAGCCAGCGCGCCGTTTCATGCGTCAGCGGCGGTGGCGCCGGACGCGTCTCCAGGTCCAGTAGATCGCGATAAAAGGTCTCGGCGCGGTCGAGATCGCGGGTCACGATATTGAAGTGATCGAGCGCTTCGACGGTCATCATCCTCTCCCGAACGTGCCGGCCAGCATCCTCCCAAACCGGGCGCTCCACAAGTACGCGACGCGTACGTCCAGTGCACGCTATCCCCGATCTGACGGCACGAGAAAATCGTTTGCCTTACATACGAAATTTCTTATGATCGCGATCGAGCTTTTGCCGCCCGCGAGAGGCGAGCAAGGCATTGCAACGGCGCGGCCGCCAACACGGCCGGCCGAAAACAGGAGTGGATCGATGGCCGACAATCTGGAAACCGCGCTGCAGCGGACTGGCAATATCGTCGAGATGCTGCGCAATTCGCAGCTTGGCGCCTATGTCTATCCGGTCGTCGCCCCCGAATTCCACAATTGGCGATCGGAACAATGGGCCTGGCAGCATTCAGCGGTGCTGTTCGACCAGTCGCACCATATGGTGAACCTGTATCTGCGCGGCAGGGACGCGCTGAAGCTGCTCACCGACACAATGATCAACTCGCCCAAGGGGTGGGAAGTCGGCAAGGCCAAGCAATATGTGCCGACCACGCCTTACGGGCATGTCATCGGCGACGGCATCATCTTCTGGCTGGCACCGGAGGAATTCTGTTACGTCGGCCGCGCGCCGGCGTCGAACTGGCTGCGCTATCACGCCGCGACCGGCGGCTATGAGGTCGATGTCGAGCTCGACGACCGCTCGCCGATGCGGCCGATGGGAAAGCCGGTCACCCGCTCGGTCTGGCGGTTCCAGATCCAGGGACCGAGCGCCTGGGCGATCATCGAAAAGCTCAATGGCGGCCCGCTCGAAAAGCTCAAATTCTTCAACATGAGCACGATGACGATCGCCGGCCGCGAGGTGCGCACGCTCCGCCATGGCATGTCCGGCGCGCCGGGCCTGGAAATCTGGGGTCCCTATGCCGAGCAGGAAGAGATCAGGGCCGCGATCCTCGACGCGGGCAAGGAATTCGGCATCGTGCCGTGCGGCAGCCGCGCCTATCCGTCGAACACGCTGGAATCGGGCTGGATCCCCTCCCCGCTGCCCGCCATCTATACCGGCGACAAGCTCAAGGATTATCGCCAGTGGTTGGGCGCCGACAGCTATGAGGCCACTGGTTCGATCGGCGGCAGCTTCGTGTCCGACAAGATCGAGGATTATTATCTCAATCCGTGGGAGCTGGGCTACGGCCCCTTCGTCAAGTTCGACCACGACTTCCACGGCCGCGAGGCACTGGAAGGGCTCGATCCCGCCGCGCAGCGCCAGAAAGTGACGCTCGCCTGGCATCCCGAGGACATGGCCAAGATCATGGCGTCGCTGTTCGACCCCGATGGCGAACAGTACAAGTTCTTCGACGTGCCGCTCGCCAATTACGCCTCGTCCAATTACGATCGCGTGGTCGATGCCGACGGTCGGACGATCGGTCTGTCGATGTTCACCGGCTATAGCTACAACGAGAAGCAGGCGCTGAGCCTCGCCACGATCGATCCGTCGGTGCCGGTCGGCAGCGAAGTCCGCGTCGTGTGGGGCGAGGAGAATGGCGGCACGCGCAAGACCACTGTCGAGCCGCACAAGCAGATCGAGGTCCGCGCCATCGTCAGCCCAATTCCCTATTCGCGCGTGGCGCGCGAAACTTATCACGAGGGCTGGCGCACCACGCAGCCGGCGTGATCCCCGTCGTCGACAGTTCTCATAGGGACCCGCGATGACGGACTATGTGTTGGTACATGGCGCCTGGGCCGGCGGCTGGACGCTCGCCGGGCTGGCCGACGACCTGAAAGCGCGCGGGCATCGCGTGCTGGTCGCGGCGCTGACCGGGCTCGGCGACCGCTCAGCGGAGCTTTCGCCGGCAATCACCCTATCGCATCACGTCGCGGACGTGATCGATCAGGTCGAGGCGGCCGGGTTCGATCGCTTCGTGCTGGTCGGGCACAGTTATGGCGGCATGGTGATCACCGGGGTGGCGACCCATCTGGGCGGTCGGATCGACGCCATCGCCTATGTCGATGCGTTTCTGCCGGGTGACGGCCAATCGCTATGGGACATGACCAGCGAACAGGAGCACCAATTCCATATCGACGGGCAACGCGATATGCCGGGCCTCGTCGCGCCCTTGCCGTTCCTGCCGCCAGAGCCTCGCCTGGGACGGCACCCGCTGCTGACATGGCTCGAGCCGGTGCGCTTCACCGGGGAGGAAGCAAAAATCGCGCGGCGCGCTTATGTGTTCGCGGCCAACTGGTCGCCGACGCCGTTCACCCGCTTCTACGACATGGTGAAAGACGATCCGGCCTGGGAAGTGCACCGTGCCGAAGCGAGCCACGACGTGATGACCGACCAGCCGGAGCAATTATGCGAATTGCTGCTCGATCTGGGCCAGCATTCGTCCTGATCGGCAGCAAACCGGGCCGTTGCTTGCACGAACGCGGCCGACCCGTGGCACGCCGCCCAGCGCATCGGCGATCGTCAGAAGGTGAGCGAGCCGCGACGTTCGGCAAAGCGCCACCCCTCTTCCGTCAGGATGAATATGTCCTGGAACCCGCCCACCAGCGGCGGCGCGTCGGCCGAGGTGAACAGCAGCATCGCGCTACTGCCGCGCGCACGCTGCGCGCTTTCGACCGTGACGACGATGTTGGTGCAGATATGGCATGTCACGCGCGGCGGCCGCGCCTGGAACGCGGCGAGGATCGCGTCGCGGCCGACGATCGGCGCGTCGGGTGCGGTCGGCCGGGTCATGAGCCCGTCCCGCGCATAGAGCGCGGCAACCTCTTCCCAGCGCGCGGCGTCGTTGAGCTGGGCATAGAGGTTGATCAGTCGCGCGCAGTCCCACTCGATCGCACGCCGGTCCGCGGCGGACATGCCGTCGACACTATCCGCTTCAATGCCTTGGGTCATTACTGGCCATACCTTCCATCGGGTCGGGTCGTCCTCCGACCGGCTTCACGCATCGGCCCGCCGGCGCTCGCCGCCCGGCACGCCATGCGCGACGCGCTTTTCATAGTCGGGATCGTCCTCGGGCTGCGCCAGCGCCGTCATCACCCGCATATGGATATCCTCCAGCGTACCGCGGAATTCGGGATAGGGCAGGATGTAGAGTTGATCCCGTTCGACACCGTCGAGGACATAGCGCGCCAGCGTCTCCGGCTCCATGCCAACCTCGATCACGCGTTTCAAATGCGCGAACATCGCCGGATCCGCACCGTAATAGCCGGTGTTCCGCAAATGCTCGGGCCGCGTCAGCACCGCTTCATGGATATTGGTGTTGACCGCGCCGGGGCACAGCATCGAGACGCCGATGCCGTGCTCGGCAAGGTCGAGCGCGAGGCATTCGGACAGCCCGCGGATCGCCATCTTGGTAGTGCAGTAAATTCCCGTGCCCTTGAGCGCGACGAACGCCGACATCGACGCCGTGTTGACGATATGGCCGCCATTACCGCGCGCGATCATGCGCGGCACGAAGGTCTGGATACCGTTGATGACGCCATTGAGATTCACCGACAACTGCCAGTCCCAATCCTCATAGGTCGCCTTTTCCAACGGCCCGAAGATCGACACGCCGGCGGTGTTGAACAGCAATTCGACCGGACCGAGCCTGGCCTCGACCGCATCCGCCGCCGCTGCATAAGCGGCGCGGTCAGTGATATCGAGCTTGATCGGCATCACCTCGAAATCGGTCTGGTCGAACCAGGCCATCGCCTCGTCGAGATGGTCCTGACGGATATCGGCGATGGCGACCTTGCACCCGGCCTGTGCGAATATCTTAGCCTGGCCGAGCGCGACTCCCGATCCGCCGCCGGTGATGAAGGCTGTGCGCCCCGCGACCCTGGTCATCGTGCCATGTCCTCTTTCTTGCCGTGACGAGCGAGCTCTTCGTCGAATACCGGATTACCGAGCAGGAAGCCGATCGCCTCCGCGCGTTCGTGGTTGATTGGCTCGTCGGGAAAGGAAGCGAGGATCGCATCGAACCGCTTGCGCATGCCGGGAGCGAATTCGGGATGAGTGAGGATATAGAGGTCGTTGTTGCGGATGCCCGCGAGCACACGCTCGCCGACCTCGTCGGCTTCCATCCACAACGGCGACACCGGCCGCTTTTCCAACTCCGCTTCGCGGGTCTGATACCCGCTGTCGCTCTTGAACCGGTCGGGACGCAATTCGCCCGACAAGGCAATGTTGCTCTGGACCGGTCCGGGCAGGAAGGCCGAAACCCCGATATTCTCCGCGGCGAGTTCGCCACGGATCGCTTCCGAAAGGCCCAGCACGGCTGCCTTGGCAGCGGTATAGGTCGCCGAAAAGGGTATCGGGATCAGCGCCGATTGCGACGAGGTGGTGACGATCTGCCCGCCTTCGCCATGCGCGCGGATCCGCGGCAGGATGGTGACGAGACCATTGATAACGCCGCCAAAATTGACGCCCATCGCCCAGTCCCAATCGTCGTAGCGGGCATCGACGATCGGCCCCATGATGCCGATCCCGGCATTGCCGATCAGCATGTGGATCTTGCCGAACCGCGCCTCGGCGGCGTCGGCCGCTCGCGCGAAACCGGCGCGGTCGGTGACGTCCAGCACGACGGTTTCGACCCGCGCATCGTCGCCGAGCGAGGCGCGCGCCTCCGCCAGCGACTCCGCGCGAATATCAGCGATCACGACATTGGCGCCCGCCCGCACCAAGGCACGCGCGATGCCGAGCCCGATGCCGTTGGCACCACCGGTGATGAACGCCGTACGACCGGCCACATCGGCCATGGGGGCAGGCGGCGGCGCGGCCGTTGCTTCCGACATCTTACTCTCCTTTTATCGTGCCCGCCGTCGGTTCGGGATGATCGGCATGCCGGTATTTCCGGACATTTCCCGATCCTCCCGGCCGCGCCGCCACATGGTTGCGGTTTAGCTTGCAGAAGCTGGATAGAACTAGAAGACCGCTGGCTATGCCATTATTGGAGCTAACTGGATAAACCATGGCCCATCGCGAAGAACTTTCCCGATTCCTCAAGGCGGCGCGCGCGCGGCTATCGCCGACCGATGTCGGGCTGCCGTGCGGCACGCGCCGGCGAACGACCGGATTGCGGCGCGAGGAAGTGGCGACGCTCGCGGGGATGAGCGTCACCTGGTACACCTGGTTCGAGCAAGGCCGCGAGGTCCAGCTGTCGGCGCCGATGATCGAGCGGCTCAGTGCGACGTTGCGGCTCGACAAGAACGAGCGCGAGTTCCTGTTCGCGCTAGCGCAACATCGCCCGCCCCCGCTGACCGTGATGGCGGACGAGCAAGTGCATCCGGGGACACAGCACCTCCTCGACAGTCTGTCGATCCCGGCGCTGGTGATCGTCGAGGACTGGACGGTGATCGGCTGGAACCAGCTCGTCGCGCGGGCCTTTCGCGATTACGGCACGCTGCCGCGCGAGAAGCGCAACCTGTTCAAGATCCTCTTGCTAGACGACCGCTATCGCAGCGATCCCGATCACTTCCGCGAAATGGGTCAGCGTCTGACCGCGCGGTTCAAATGGGATTACAGCCGCACCGCGCGGCCCGAGGTGTTCGACGCCATCATCGAGGAAATGTACGAGCGGTCGGACCTGTTCCGCGAATGCTGGCAGGAGTCCGAAATCCTCGCGCATTTCGAACATACCAATGTCACCGACATGCCGGGCGTGGGCCAGATCATCTTTCGGCACACGTCCTACGCAATCGAGGAAGCGCCGGGACAGCGGCTCATCCTGTTCGCACCGAACGATCCCGAGAGCGCCGCTCGCCTCGAGAAACTCGCCGCCAACCGTTGATCAGGTGAAATAAGCGATTGCGCGGAACTCGTAGCTTTCGCGTGTCACCGCATCCGGGCGGGTGGTATCGTGAAACGCGGTGTGGGGCGCTCGCCATGCCCGATCGTGATCGCTGTCATGGAACTTGATGAAGATCACCTCATCGGCGGTCATGTCGGGGAAATACCACCAGCGATGGGCCGGATTGTGGTGGAAGATGGTGGCGGCCGCCATGTCTTCCTCCCCCTCGATCGGCGCGTAGAGCGCGTCGCCTTCGGGGATTTCGTCGACATCGACCTTGACGTTGGCGACCGCATCCTCGTCGCCGACGCTGCCCGCTTCGCACAAAGCGAGCGGCCAGTCCTGCGGCGGCGGTGAAAAGGTACGCCACAGACTGAAAGCGATAAAGCGGCTGAACCTGCCGCCGGGGGCCGCTTGCTCGAATAGCCGCCCGGCGATCCGGTGTGCGGTGGCCGTATTGAAGTCGACATGCGCTTCCGCCGCGGGCGGCTGGATGCCCGCGCCCGAAATGACCGGCGAGCGCAATTGCCCGCCCATCGGCACGACCAGGTCGCAGCCGGTGAGCGCGCGTGCGACTTCCGCCACTTCGCCGGGATAGTCGGCGAGCGTCGCGGGATCGCGGAAATCCGTCACCCGGCTGGCGTGACGCGCGAGGCAGAAGCCGTGCCGATCGAGCGTGAACGGCTCCGGCGCCAGCCGCGCGTTGCGGATCGTCACCGGGTAGGATTGGTAGACGCCAGTGTTGAATTCGCGCCCCGGCGCCCAGAACCGTCGATTGATCCGCGACGTCGGGACGAGATAGTCGATCATGGTTTCGATCGCCGGTGCCGCCGTGCTGCGATTGAGGAGCGTGGCCATACCTGGATTCCGCCTTTCCCCTGGCTATGAGAGGATGTTCTTGCCCTGGCGGACGGTCTTTTCCTCCATTTCGGCGGGCTTGGGCGGTTCGGGTACCAGCAGGCCGCGCTGCACGGCGGGCCGCGCCGCGATCGTGTCGAACCAGCGCTGCAGATGGGGAAGACCGTCGATCGGTACCTGCGCCCAGTCATGGCCCCTGACCCAGGGGAAACAGGCGATGTCGGCGATCGAATAGTCGCCCGCCAGATAGTCGTTGTCGGCCAGCCGCGCGTCCATCACCCCGAACAGCCGCCGGCTTTCGCGCACGTAGCGGTCGATCACCTTGGGCAGGCGATCCTCGAAATAGCGGTTGAACACCGTCGCCTGGCCCATCATCGGGCCCAGCCCCGACATCTGCCACATCACCCACTGGATGACGCGGCTGCGTCCCTTGACGTCGGTCGGCAGGAAACGGCCGAACTTCTCGGCGAGATAGATCAGAATCGCGCCGGATTCGAACACCGCGAAATCGCCCTCGTCATGGTCGACCAAGGTCGGGATCCGACCGTTGGGATTGAGCGCGACGTACCAATCCTGTTTCTGTTCGAGATTGCTGAGCGAAATCGGCGTGACCTTATAGGGCACTCCGAGTTCCTCGAGCATGATCGCGGCCTTCCAGCCGTTGGGCGTTTCCGACGTCAGCAATTCGAGCATGTTCGCCCCTTTGTCTCTCCTGGCCGGCAAGCCAAGCAGAGCGGCGCCCCGGCCACAAGGTGACCGCTTACGCTATCACTGAGGATGACACCCTGACCGCCCGTCGCGACACAGTCTGGGTAGTAGTGCGACTGATAGAAGAGACGGTCTTCTTGCGGAGTGCCGCAACCATCGCCACCGCTGGTTTCAACGTGCGAAAACGCACGGCCCTGGAGGAGGAGGCGACCCGTGTTGACCCTGTACAGTTTCGGCCCGGCCGCCAACTCGCTCAAGCCGCTGCTCGCCCTGTACGAAAAGGGCCTGCCCTTCACCCCGCGCTTCGTCGATCCGCGCAAGTTCGAGCACCATGAAGAGTGGTTCAAGAAGATCAACCCGCGCGGCCAGGTCCCGGCGCTCGATCATGACGGCCACATCATCACCGAATCGACGGTGATCTGCGAATATCTCGAAGACGCCTTCCCCGATGCGCCGCGGCTGCGACCGACCGACCCGATCAAGATCGCCGAGATGCGCGTGTGGACCAAATGGGTCGACGAATATTTCTGCTGGTGCGTGTCGACGATCGGCTGGGAGCGGATGATCGGCCCGATGGCGCGCGCGCTGTCCGACGCCGAGTTCGAGGAACAGGTGAAGCGCATCCCCGTCCCCGAGCAGCAGGTCAAATGGCGCAACGCGCGCAAGGGTTTTCCCAAGGAACTGCTCGACGAGGAAATGCGCAAGGTGCGCGTCTCGGTCGACAAGTTGGAAAAGCGTCTGGCGGAAAGCGAATGGCTGGCTGGCGACGATTATACGCTGGCCGACATCTGCAACTTCGCGATCGCCAACGGCATGCAGCACGGCTTCGCGGAAATTGTGAATCGCGAGGCGTCTCCCCATCTGCTCGCCTGGATCGAGCGGATCAACCTACGCCCGGCGGTGCGCGAGATGTTCGCGCGATCGCAAAGCGAAATGCCGGCCCGCGCGCCGGCGCCCGCCACCTGAGGAGATCGAGACCGTCATGAGCTGGAACGACGAACCCCCGGGCGGCGCGCTCAGGATGTACCATATTCCGGGCTGCCCCTTTTCCGAGCGCGTGGAGCTGCTGCTCGACCTCAAGGGCCTCGACGGCATCATGGCCGATCACGAGATCGACATTTCCAAGCCGCGCCCCGACTGGCTGCTGAAGAAGACGCGCGGTACGACCGCCCTGCCCGCGCTCGAACTCGAAAATGGCGAGACGCTGAAAGAGAGCATGGTCATCATGCGCTATTTCGAGGATCGTTTCCCCGAACGGCCCGTCGCGCGCCGCGATCCCTACGAGCATGCCGTCGAGGCGATGCTGTGCGCGACTGACGGCCAGTTCACCGGCGCGGGCTATCGCATGATCCTCAACCGCGACCGCGCCAAACGCGACGAGCATGCGGCCGAGGTCGATGCGCAATATGCGCGGCTGGACGATTTCCTGCGCCATTACGCACCCGACCGCGATTTCCTGTTCGACGCGTTCGGCTGGGCCGAAGTCGCATTCACGCCGATGTTCAAGCGGCTGTGGTTCCTCGACTATTACGAAGCGTATGAGATACCGCAGCAGCTCACCCGCGTGCTGCGTTGGCGCGAAGCGTGCCTTGCGCACCCGATCGTTCAGCGACACCACAGCCATCGCGAGCTGATGACGCTCTATTACGATTATGCGCAGGGCGGCGGGAACGGACGTATCCCCGACGGGCGCAGCGTCTCCAGCTTCACGCTCGACCCCGCCTGGGACACGCGGCCGATGCCGCCGCGCGACAAATGGGTCGCGGCCGCGACCGACGCCGAACTGGGGCTCGTCCCCGCCTGAACTTTCGCTAAGAGGATTTCCTGCCATGAAAAGCTATCCGCAGAACTATATCGACGGCCGCTGGGTCGACAGCAAAGGCGGGCGCAAACACACGGTCATAAACCCCGCGACCGAGCAGCCGGCGAGCGAGATCGTGCTCGGCACCGCCGCCGACGTCGATGACGCGGTGAAGGCCGCGCGGCGCGCGTTCGAGAGCTTCTCGCAGACCTCGAAGGAAGAACGCATCGCCCTGCTCCAGCGGATCATCGCCGAATATCAGAAGCGCGTTCCCGACATCGCCGAGGCGATCGCGACCGAGATGGGCTGCCCGATCTCGATCGCGCAGACCGCGCAGGCCGGATCGGGCCTGGGTCATCTCGGTAATGCGCTGAAGGCACTGCAGGAGTATCACTTCGCCGAGAAGATCGGCGACAACACCGTGGTGCGCGAGCCGATCGGCGTCGTTGCGCTGATCACGCCGTGGAACTGGCCGATGAACCAGATCGTCGCCAAGGTCGGCCCGGCACTCGCCGCCGGCTGCACGATGATCCTCAAGCCGTCGGAGGAAGCGCCGAGCTCGGCCGCGATCTTCGCCGAGGTGATGCACGCGGCGGGTGTGCCGGTGGGCGTGTTCAACCTGGTCCAGGGGGATGGCGAAGGCGTCGGCACGGCGCTGGCGAAGCATCCCGATATCGACATGGTGAGCTTCACCGGATCGACCCGCGCCGGGATCATGGTCGCCAAGAACGCCGCCGACACGGTCAAGCGTGTCGCGCAGGAATTGGGTGGCAAGTCGCCCAATATCATCCTCGAAGGCGCGCCGCTCGATCAGGCGCTACCCGGCGGCGTCGGCGGCGTGTTGCTCAATTCCGGGCAGAGCTGCGTCGCCCCGACCCGCATGCTGGTGCACAAATCGCAGCATGACGAAGCGGCCACGAAGGTTGGCGCGATGTTCGCCGCCAAGCGCGTCGGCGACCCGCTCAGCGAAGGCGACCATATCGGCCCCGTCGTCAATCAACGCCAATGGGAACGCATCCAGGGCCTGATCCAGCAGGGCATCGACGAAGGCGCGACATTGGTGACCGGCGGCACCGGCCGGCCCGAAGGGTTCGACACCGGCTTCTATGTGAAGCCCACTGTCTTCGCCAACGTCACCCCCGACATGACGATCGCGCGCGAGGAGATTTTCGGCCCCGTCCTGGTCATCATGCCCTATGCCGACGACGCCGACGCGATCCGCATCGCCAACGACACGCCTTATGGCCTGGGCGCCTATATCGCGGGCGATCCGGCGCGGGCGAAGACGATGGTCGGCAAGATCCGGGCCGGCGCGGTGTTCGTCAATGCCGGCGGGCTCGCCTTCGACATGCCGTTCGGCGGCTACAAGCAATCGGGCAACGGCCGCGAATTCGGCAAGTTCGGACTCGAGGAATTCCTCGAAGTGAAGTCGGTGATCGGCGCGCTCCCGGAGGATGCCGTCGCCGCTTGAGGCATTTACGGGTGCCGGCCATCACCGCCCAGCCGGCAACCAAGCGGCCGGGTTTCCGCCGCGATCTCCGCTACGCCCTCGCTTGCTTCCTGCGCCATCGCTGTTATTGTGCGCCTAGCATACAATAACAGCGATGGAGAGTCGGGGCATGTTGACCCGGCATCTGCCCCGCGCAGACTGGGATGACGAAGAATGAGCGAAGACAATGCGCGCGATGTGGTGTCGTATCGGGTCGAGGACCGGATCGCCTGGGTCTATTTCGCGCGGCCCGAAAAGCGCAACTGTATGAACCCGGCGCTCAATCGCCGGATGATGGAAGTGCTCGACGAGCTCGAATATCGCGACGATGTCGGCGTGCTGGTCCTGAGCGGCGAAGGAACCGCCTGGTCGGCGGGCATGGACCTCAAGGAATATTTTCGCGAGACCGAGGCGCAAGGCCTGCGCGGCGTTCGCCAGTCGCAGCGCGAAAGCTATGGCTGGTTCCGGCGGCTGCGCTGGTTCCAGAAGCCGACCATCGCGATGGTCAACGGCTGGTGCTTCGGCGGCGGCTTCGGCCCGCTCTTCTCCTGCGATCTCGCGATCTGCGCCGACGAAGCGCAATTCGGTCTCAGTGAGATCAACTGGGGCATCCTGCCCGGCGGCGGCGTGACCAAGGTCGTGGTCGACCTGTTGTCGATGCGCGACGCGATGTGGATGACGCTGACCGGCGAACTGATCGACGGGCGCAAGGCGGCGGAGTGGAAGCTGGTCAATGAAAGCGTGCCGCTCGATCGGCTGGAAACCCGTGTCCGCGAGGTCGCCGAGATGCTGCTCAAGAAGAATCCGGTCGCGCTCAAATTCGCCAAGGACGCCGTGCGCCGGGTCGGCTCGATGACCTATGACGAGGCCGAGGATTATCTGGTCCGCATGCAGGAAGCGGCCAATTTCCACGACAAGACCGAAGGCCGCAAGGAAGGCATCCGCCAGTTCATCGACGAGAAGAGCTACAAGCCTGGGCTGGGATCCTACGACCAGGCAAAGACGACGGCTTCCTGAGGCCGATACCGGGGCGCCTGGATCCAAGCGATCTTGGCGCTCCCGCACGAGCGAGAGCCTAGGGTCACCGGCATCGTCCGCCGTGGTCGGCGATCGAACCTTAGGTCTGGATCAGGGCGTCGAGCGCGATCGCGCCGTGGCCGCGCGGATAGACCATGACCGGATTGAGGTCGATTTCACGGATCGCCGGTGTCGCGGCTACTACCGCGCCGAGCGCCTCCACCAGTGCAGCCACGGCGTCGACGTCCATCGCCGGCGCCCCGCGGAAACCGTCGAGCAGCGGCGCGAGACGCAGGCGTCGCAACTCGGCGGCGATAGCGGCGCGATCGAGCCCGGCGGGGAGCAACCTGACGTCGTGCAGCAGTTCGGCGCTGACCCCGCCGAACCCGACCAGGATCGTCGCTCCCCAATGCGGGTCGTTGCGCGCGCCGACGATCAGCTCGACGCCGCGCGCCGCCATCGGCTCGACCAGCACGCCATCCAGCATGAGATCGGGCCGCGCCGCGGCAACCGCTGCCTGCAGCTTCACCCATCCGTCGCGAACCGCTTGCGCGTCGGCCATGCCGACCACCACGCCCCCGGCATCGCTCTTGTGCGGCAGCGCCGCCGCCTGAGCCTTGAGAACGACCGGATAGCCCAGCCGATCGGCGGCGGCGACCGCCTCTTCGGCCGATCCGGCGAGCACGCCCGATGGGAAAGCGATGCCGCGTGCGCCGAGCAAGTCCTTGGCGCGATATTCGGGCACCGTCGCGCCAGCTGGTGGCAGTCCCGCCAGCGGTACCGCATCGCCCGCAACAATGGCGGCAATGCCGTCCCCGGCCGGCCGCATTCTTGCCAACGCGCGCAAGGCTCGTTCGGCGGTCGGTAGGTACATCACGCCTTCCGCCCGCAGCGCGGCGATGTCCTCGGCCAGCACGATGCCACCCTCGTCCACGCCGGCAACGATCACCGGCTTGTCCGGCGGGCTGGCACGCAACGCGTCGAGCACGGCGCCGAACTTGATGTGCGACGTGCCGGTATCCGTCTGGATCAACGTCACCAGGATAGCCCCGATGCGGTCGTCGGCCGCCAGCGCGGCGATCGTCCGCCCATAGATGCCGGGATCGACCAAGCCTTGCGCGGTCACGTCGAGCGGATTGCTGACCGGCACGAAGTCGGGCAGCGCCGCGCGCAATGCCGGACTGTCGGCATCGCCAAGCGGCGGCAGGACGAGCCCGAGCGTTTCGGCCTGATCGAGCATGATCGCCTTGAACGCCCCCGATTCGGCGATCACGCCAAGGCCCTTGGCGACCGGCGCGGCATAGCGCGCGAGCATTTCGACGACGTCGCCCAATTCCTCCAGCGTATCGACCAGGATAACGCCGGCACGTTCGACATGGACGCGCATCACGTCATAATCGCCGGCCATCGCGCCGGTATGCGTCGCCGCGCTCGCCGCGCCCGCCGCGCTGCGCCCGGGATGGAGCAGCACCACTTGCTTGCCGGCGGCGCGCGCGGCTCGTGCCGCCGCCAGGAAGCGCGCGGGTTTACGAAAATGTTCGACGATCATGCCGACCACCGACGTCGCCGGATCCCCGACGAGATGGTCGAGATAATCCTCGACCCCGCTCGCCGCTTCGTTGCCGGTCGAGATGTAGCAGCTGAGCGGCACATCGCGCGCGATCATCGTCGTCGCCAGAACCGCCGCCATCGCGCCCGACTGCGACACGATGCCGACCCGACGACCGCCATCGACGCGCGGTTCGGGCAGTTCGATGAAAGTGAGCGCGATGCGATCGACGAAATTGACTAGGCCGAGGCAATTGGGGCCCTCGACGATCATGTCCGCTTCCGCCGCGATCCGAGCAATTTCCTGCTGGTCAGCAAGGCCTTGCGGCCCATCCTCGGCAAAGCCTGCCGAAAAGACGATCGCCGCGCCGACCCGGCGCGCCGCCAGACCGCGGATCACGTCGAGCACGCCCGCGCGGGGAATCGCGAGCACCGCGACATCGATCCCTTCGGGCAGATCGTCGACCGTGGCGACACAGCGCCGGCCGCCAATCTCCGCGCGTTTCGGATTGACGAGATGGATCTCGCCCTCGAATCCCTGCCGCTCGAGATTGCCCAGAACCGAAGCGCCGAGCGCGCCGGGTTTGTCCGACGCGCCGACGATCGCGACCGAGCGCGGCCGCAGCAATCGGTCGAATCGCAAAGCCGCGTCCGCGCCGTTCTCCGTGATCTCGTTCTTCGCCATCGTCGCCATCAAAACCCGTCCTCAACCTCGAAATCTTGTGCCCGAACCCAGGCGATGAAGTCGCGAAGCGCCAGCGTCGCATCCTGCGCCGACCGGCGATAGGCTTCCGGGCTTTCACGCGCCCGAACCACCGGCCAAGTCGCCTGGTGCAGCGACACGACGTGCCGGACGTTCGACAGCCGCCGCCGTGCATCCGATCGCAGGTCTGGCGGGCATGATTCGCTGTCGATGAGTGCCCCGGTCGCGCCGATCTCCGCCGTCAGGTCGCGGCGCGCGGCGACGATCTCGCGCATGCGATCCTCGCGGCCGGCCAGGAATTCCAGATTATTCAATATCACCTCGAGCCGGCCCACCGCACTCAGCCAGCTACGACCGCTATCCGGCGATCCTCCGGTCATCATCACGGCGATTCGCACCCGACAAGACGGGCGGCGCTGCCGTCATGCCATTCCATGTCTCGACACATCCCCGCCCTCTCCGATCCCGCCCGTTTGGAGCGGGCGTTTGCTAGATTGTATCTCAAGCAAACAATTTGGCAAGCTGGGCGCTGTCGTTCAATCGTCGTCGTGTCGCGCCGCGCGGGGTTTCCGGAGTTTCTTCAGCAGGGCCATCAGCGTCGCTCGCTCGACAGCGGTCAGGTCCGCGGCGAGGCGGCGGTCCGACTCGCGCAATCGATCGAGCATCTCCGCCACCCGTTCCTCGCCGCCGGGCAGCAGGTGCAAGGCATTGGTACGCAGATCGCGTCCAGGTCGCCGCTCGATCAGGCCGCGATCGACCAGCACATTGACCAGCTTCATCGCGCTCGACCGGTTGACGCTCAGCGCCTTGCCCAGCGCGGTCTGGTCGCATCCCGGATTGGCGCGAATGAGCAGCAACGCGGTCAGTTTCGCCGGCGTCAGGCCGTAGGGCGCGAGCATCAGCCGCGCATCCTCTATCGCGATCAGATGGGCGAGTTCGATCCGGTACCCCAGCAGTCCGTCGAGATCGCTTCCTTGTTTCATCGGCCGATTACCATCTTGTCAAAATTGTATGCCCGGCGCACAAAGGCCGAAACGGTTTCGCATCTTTTCCCGATTGCGACGCCGATTGCCAGCGCAATGCCGGCAGCCCAACGAGGAGAGTGATGATGGAACGCGATTTCAGGATGCTGGTCGATGGCGAACTCGTCGGGGGCGTGACGACGTTCGACGTCATCAATCCGGCAACGGGGTCGAGCTTCGCGCATTGCCCCAAGGCGGATCGCGCGCTGATCGATCGCGCCGTCGCCGCGGCCAAGCGCGCCTTTCCGGCCTGGTCGGCGACTCCCATCGAACAGCGCGCGGCGCTGGTCGACAAGCTCGCGGACGCACTCGAGGCGCGGGCCGGCGAATTCGCCAGCCTGCTGACCAGCGAACAGGGCAAGCCGCTCGACCAGGCGATGTTCGAGATGATGGGCAGCATCTTCACGCTGCGTGCGTTCGCCGCCATGCGGGTCGAACCCAAGACGCTGCGCGAAGAGGGCGGCAACACGGTGATCGAGCACCGCACCCCGCTCGGCGTGGTCGCGGCGATCACGCCGTGGAATTTCCCCGTCATCCTCTTGATGAACAAGCTCGGCCCGGCGCTCGTCACCGGCAACACGATGGTCGCCAAACCCGCGCCAACCACGCCGCTCACTACCTTGCTGTTCGGTGAGATCTGCCGGGACATCCTGCCCGCGGGCGTGTTCAACACGGTGTGCGACCAGAACGACCTGGGCGAAGTGCTGACCACGCATCCCGACGTCGACAAGGTCGCCTTCACCGGATCGACCGCGACCGGGAAGAAGGTGATGGCCGCGGCGGCGCAGGGCGTGAAGCGTGTCACGCTCGAACTCGGCGGCAACGACGCGGCGATCGTTCTCGACGACGTCGATCCGCGCCAGGTCGCGCAAAAGGTCTATGGCGGCGCGATGGCCAATGCCGGCCAGATCTGCGTCGCGATCAAGCGCGCTTACGTGCCCGAACCGATGTACGACGAATTCTGCGACGAGCTCGCCCGCCTGGCGCGCGAAGCGGTGGTCGATGACGGCGCCAAGCAGGGCACCCAGGTCGGCCCGATCCAGAACAAGATGCAGTTCGAGAAAGTGAAGGCATTGCTCGACGACGCCAGGCAGCGCGGCACCGTGCTGGCCGGCGGCGAAGCGCTCGACCGTCCCGGCTACTTCATCCCGCCGACGATCGTGCGCGACCTCGATGACAACGCCCCGCTGGTCCGCGAGGAGCAATTCGGTCCAGTGCTGCCGGTGCTCAAATATGACGATATCGACGATGTGATCGCGCGTGCCAACGATTCCGAATACGGCTTGGGCGGCACCGTATGGGGCAAGGACCTCGTGCGCGCGACCGACGTCGCGAAGCGGATCGATTCGGGCACCGTCTGGGTCAACCAGTATCTGGCGATCGACCCCAACATCCCCTTCCGCGGATCGAAACAGTCGGGGCTCGGCGGCGAACTGGGCGAAGCGGGGCTGCACGAATATACCCAGCCGCACATCATCAACGTCGTGGCGCTTGAGGATGCGTGATGCACGGCGACGGCCAGGAGCTGTCGCAACGCATTCGCATATATGATCTGTACACAACCGCGAAATAGCGGCATGGTCGTTCGATAATCCGAGGAAGAGGAACGCCCATGCCGATCGCGACGACCCATGTCGGTAGTTTGCCGCGCGGCCCCGAACTGACGCCCCTGCTGCTCGCCCGCGACCATGGCGAGCCCTATGACGCGGAAGCGTTCGATACCGTCGTCCAGGCGGCGGTCGACGCGGCGGTGGCGGCGCAGGTCGACGCGGGCGTCACGATCGTCAGCGACGGCGAACTCGGCAAGGTCGGCTATTCGACTTACATGATCGAGCGCCTGTCGGGCTTTGGTGGCCATACCGACCGCAAGCCGGCGCTCGACCTCGCCCCGCTGCCCGATCTCCGCGCCAAGCTGGCGCACATCATGGGCGCGCAGGAATTTACCCGCGCCTCGTGCATCGGGCCTGTCAGGCTGGTCACCCTCCAGCCGCTGCACGACGACATCCGACGCTTCCGGAGCGCGCTCGACCGGCACGGCAAGGGCACGCGGGCGTTCATGAACGCCGCCTCGCCGGGGCTGATCACCGCGTTCCAGAAGAATGCTCATTACCCGAGCCACGAAGCCTATCTGGCGGACCTCGTCGCGGCGATGCAGCCCGAATATGAAGCGATCGTCGCGGCAGGGTTCGATCTGCAACTCGACTGCCCCGACCTCGCCATGGCGCGCCACACCGGCTACCAGGAAATGGACGAGCCGGCCTTCCTCAAGGCGATCGCGGCCAATGTCGACGCGCTCAACGCCGCGACCGCCAATATCGCGCCCGACCGGATGCGGATGCATATCTGCTGGGGCAATTACGAAGGGCCGCACGATCACGACATCGCGCTCGAGAAGATCATCCACATCGTGCTCGGCGCACGGCCGGCGACCATCTTGTTCGAAGCGGCCAATCCGCGCCACGAGCATGAATGGGCGGTCTGGCGCGATGCCGACATCCCCGACGACAAGCTGCTCGCCCCCGGCCTGATCGACACCTGCTCGAACTATCTCGAACATCCCGAACTGATCGCGCAGCGAATCGAACGCTTCGCCGGCATCGTCGGCAAGGACCGCGTGGTAGCGAGTACCGATTGCGGATTCGGTACCTTTGCCGGCTATGGCAAGATCGATCCGATCGTGACCTGGGCCAAGCTGCGCAACCTGCGCGAAGGCGCCGATATCGCCGCCACCCGGCTCTGACTCGCGGGAGTAGCGGGCCGCTCCGCGATCGGGCAATAGACGGTCATGGCAGACGCCGCATCCTCTCCCGTCAAATCGGCGACACGCACGCTCGACATCATCGAATATGTCGTGGCGCGCGATCGTCCCGTCGTCGCCCAGGAGATCGCGGCGGCTCTCGTCATCCCGGTCAGCAGCCTGTCCTATCTGCTCAACACGCTGATCGATCGCGGCTATCTGGCACGCGCCGGCCGCCGCTACACCGCCGGCCCCGGCCTCGCTCGGCTGCAGGCGCGCGCGCACGGCTTTTCGCTGGCCGAGCGTGTCGCGCCGCTGGTCCGCTCGTTGCGCGTCCAGCTCAACGAAACCGCGTCCTTCTTCGTCCGTGTCGGCTGGGAAGTAGAGGCGCTGGTGACCGAAACCAGCGAGCATGCGTTGCGCTATGCCGTCCAGATGGGCACGCGGACCCCACTCCACGGCTTCGCGGCGGGCAAGGCCATCCTGGCCGCTTTGCCCCAAGCCGAATTCGAAACCTATCTCAGCGAGTCGGAGCGACGGGCATTCTCGCCTGCCACGATCACCGATGCCGATGCTTTGCGCGCCGAGATCGCCGCCATTCGCCGGACGGGCATCGCCCGGACTCGCGAGGAACATACGCCAGGCATCCAGGGGATTGGTTGCGCCGTATCGATCGACGGCGAATTGCTCGGGGCGTTCAGCGTCGCGATTCCCTCGGTCCGGTTCGATGCCGAGGTCGAACGGCACGCCGCGGAACTGCTCAAGCGAACGGTGGCCTTGCTCGAAGCCGCCTGACCGCATTTCCGACGATGCGGAAACATCGCCGGAAATGCGGGACGGACCTTGTCAGGTCAGTTGGTGAGTGCGCCAGCTCTCGGCATAGCTGTCGCGCGCGACCTCGGAATAGGGAACCGGCGCCACGGTCGCCTTGATCTCGGTCTGGACATGACGCTCGACCGTCGGCTTGCGCGTGCCGCCATCGGGCTCGCCCCATAGCAAGGTGACTTCGGTGCCGGGCACGGCGTGATCGGCCTCGATCATCGCCAGCGTCAGCATCCGGCCTTCATTGGCGCTATAGCTGATCCAGGTCGAAATACCGACCTGCTTTCCGTCCTTGAGCACTTGGTCATAGGGATGCATCGAATAGACGGCCGAGGGGAATTCCATATATTTAGCACGATCTCCTCGCGTGAATTGCGAGCTGATCACGCGCATCAGATCCTCATTGTCGAGCGCCAGGGTCACCTTCTTGCGATGCGGCAGACCCGCCATCCGTTCCAGTGCGTCGCGGCCGATGAAATCGTGGTCGAATTTGACGAACGGACCATAGCCGAGATCCCATGGCGTCAGATAATAGCCCTCGATCGACTCGGGCACGAAGCTGCCGCCGATCGACGCCTTGCCTTCATAGCTATTGGCCGACAGCCATTCGCGGAAGCCGCGCGTTCCCTCACCCGTATAGGTTGCCGGCAAGGGCGACGGAATCCAGCCCGATTCGATCGTGTTCGACGAGTAAGTGCGGCCGCCGACCAGCGCCAAACCGAATTCCTTGCCGGCGTCGATCAGTGCGTTGCGCACGACGTCGTAATCGGCCCAGGGCCCGAACAGCTCGTAGCCCGGCTGCCCCGCCATGCCGTGGCGTAGCGCGCGCACTTCCTTTCCGGCGATCGCGAGCCGCGTCATGTGAAAGAATTTGAGGTCGGGCGGTGTTGCGCCCATCGCCTTTTCCAGCGTTTTCATGGCGTTCGGTCCCTGAAGCTGGAAGCGATAGGAACGGCGATTTTCCGGGTCAGGGCGGACCGCGGTGCGCTCGTCGCGCGACACCGTGACGTTCCAGTCGCCAGTCGCCGCGTGATATTCGATCCATTCGATCGTCGGCGCGCGGCCGACCAGGTTGAACTTGTTCTCATCGAGATAGAACAGGATGACGTCGCCGATGACGTAGCCGTCCGGCGTCACCGGCACGAACTGCTTGGCGCGATCGGGCACGAACCCTTTGAAACTGTTCACGCCGAGATGGTTGAGCATCGCGAACGCATCGGGCCCCTCGACCGCCAGGTCGACCATATGGAACGACTGGTTGAACAGCACGCAGGTCTGCGCCCAGGCTTGCTGTTCGCTGCGCCAGTTCGAATATTCGGCCGGCACGCCCGGATAGACATTGGGCCCGCTTTGCTGGTTGCGCAGCAATTCGACGATATCGCCGCTGGCATCCAGCAGCTGTTGCAGGGTCTGTTCGGTCATCTCACGCTCCTTCAGGACAATATGATATTGATGATGTGGCGGGCTGTTCGAGCCAGTCCGCGATCGCCGCATTGAGTGCGTCGGGCCGTTCGGCGGGCAGCATGTGCCCCGCCCCGTCGACTACCGCCAAGCGCGCGTCGGGGATGAGCGCGGCAATCGCCTCGTGCTGGGCGGGCGGGCTCCAGCGATCCTCGCTGCCGACCGCGACCAGTGTCGGACAGCCGATAGTCGGCAACAGGCTTTCGATCTCGGGCCGCGACAGCAACGCGGCGATCTGCGCCTCGAAACGCGCCAGGCCGGCGTCGACGCACATTGCGTAAAGCTCTTCATATAGATCATCCCGCTGCCGCGACGGCGCGATCATCGGCGGTAGCCAGGCGTCGACCAGCGCCGCCATGCCGCGCTCCCGCCCGAGATCGCGCAGCGCGTAGCGCTTGGCCGCCTCGCCTTTCCCCGGCAAGTGGACGCCGGTGCTGAGCAATGCCAGCCGATCGACTCGATCGCCCGCGGATCGCACGATTTCCAGCGCCACGCGCGCGCCCATCGAATGGCCAAGCAGGGCGAAGCGCGCAGGAGCGACGTCGAGCACGCGCCGCGCCATATCCTCCAGCGTGTCGGCAGCGCCATAATCGGGCACCGGCCAGGCCTGGGCGAAGGCCCCCGCCTGCGCCGCGAAGATGCGCGAATCACAGATCAGTCCCGGCAGCATCAAGAGCGGGAGAGGTTCGGCGGCAGGCTCATATAACTTCACGGACATGAAGTTTTCATCTATACGAAATATCAAAGTCGCGATAGAGGGTATCGACACGCGGCAGTCAAAACCGCGGAGGAGCGAGAGGGCCTATGGGAATTCCTGTCCTGCACCCTGCCTGGACGCGGCCGGCCAATGGCATGACCGACGGCTATTCGCTCGAAATGACGGCCAAGGACCGCCCCGCCTTGTACGAGGTGGCCAATGCCATCGCGCCCGAAACGCCAGTCGCGATAACGTTCCTGCCCAACGAAACGATGGACGCCCGGATCGAAGCGGCGATCGGCCTGCGCGCGCTCGGCTTCGAGCCGATGCCGCACCTTTCGGCGCGTCGCATCGCGTCGCGCGACGAATTGGCGCAGATGGTGGCGCGGACGACAGCCGAGGCCGGTGTGCGCCGCGTCTTCCTCGTCGCCGGCGACCCGCCGGTTCCCGCCGGACCGTTCGCGGATACGATGTCGCTGATCGACACCGGCCTGTTCGAGCAGCACGGCATCCAGGCGATCGGCATCGCAGGCCATCCCGAAGGACACCCGGCGATGGACGAAGCCGCGCGCTGGGACGCGTTGGCGACCAAGCACGCCGCGATCACGGAGCGCGGCATGGCCACGCTGATCGTCACGCAATTCGCCTTCGACGCGGCGCCGATCCTCGCCTGGCTGGCGGAGCTTCGCGCGCGGGGAATCGACTGCCCGGTTCGGATCGGCGTGCCGGGGCCGGCAGGGATCAAGACCTTGCTGCGCTATGCTGCCCACTGCGGCGTCGGCGCGTCGGCAACGGTGATGGCCAAATATGGCATCTCGCTCACCCGCCTGCTCGGTTCGGCTGGACCCGACCGGCTGGTCGCCGATTTCGAGCGCGGGCTAACGCCGGCGCACGGCGCGGTGCGGCTGCATTTCTACCCCTTTGGCGGGCTCGCCCGAACGGTCGAGTGGATCAACAATTATCGGGCCGCGTCGCATTGACCGGCGTCACTCTTGCGGAGTTTGACGTGAATCCAACCTTCGTCCTGCGCCTATCCTGCGACGATCGACCAGGCTTGGTCGCCAAGGTCGCGACCGTGCTCGCCGATCACGGCGCGAACATCACCGACGCGCAGCAATTCGACGACCCCGCCACCGGCCGCTTCTTCATGCGCGTCGTCTTCGTCGTGACGGGTGGCGGTGGCATTGACGACGTGCGGGCCGCTTTCGCTCCCGTGGGGACGGCGATCGACGCGGATTGGGCGATCCACGATGCCGCCGAGCTCAAACGCGTGCTGCTGATGGTGTCGAAATTCGACCATTGCCTCGGCGATCTGCTCTACCGTCGGCGCATCGGCGAATTGCCGATGGATGTCGTGGCGATTGTCTCCAATCATCCCAAGACCGCGCTCCACACCACGATGGTCGGCGACATCCCGTACCACCATCTGCCGGTGACCAAGGAGAACAAGGCCGAGCAGGAAGCGGCGCTCAAGCGGATCGTCGACGAAACCGGCGCCGAGCTCATCGTGCTCGCCCGCTACATGCAGATCCTGTCCGACGACCTCAGCCGGTTCCTGTCGGGCCGCTGCATCAACATCCATCACAGCTTCCTGCCCGGATTCAAGGGCGCCAAGCCCTATCACCAGGCGCATGAGCGCGGCGTCAAGATGATCGGCGCCACCGCGCATTACGTCACCGCCGATCTCGACGAAGGCCCGATTATCGCCCAGGATGTCGAGCCGATCAGCCATGCCGATACGCCCGACGACCTTGTCCGCAAGGGGCGCGACATCGAACGGCGCGTGCTGGCGGCGGCGGTCGCCTATCACCTCCAGGACCGGGTGTTGCTCAATGGCCACCGCACCGTCGTTTTTCGATAGCGCGCCGCGTGACGCCGCGATGTCGCGGTCGATCCGCGACTTTTATGCGCTCGCCACTCATGTCCGCGTCGACGGCTTGCGGATTTCCGCGCGCATCGGGATCAATCCGGACGAACGCGATCGGCGGCAACCCTTGCTCGTTTCCGTCGACCTCGAACTCGCAGACAAAGGGCCGGTTAGTTCGCTCGGCCAGTCGGTCGATTATCGCCGGATCGCCGCCGAAGCGGAGGATCTCGGCTCGGATCATATCGAGCTGATCGAAACATATGCCCTCCTGCTCGGCGAACGCTGCCTCGACCTCGGACCGGTGGAACGCGTCGAGATCATCGTCGCGAAGCCCGAGGCCCTGCCCGACGGCACCGCCTCGGTCCGGATATCGCTGACGCGGCGGGGAGCGGTATGATGGGCAGTGACATCGCGGCTTCCGGTAGCCACAGCGAGCCAGCGTGTCGGCAATACCGGCTGCGGCGCTTTTCCTTCCGGTCGGGGATCAATCCCGACGCGCAGCGCGTCCTGGCAGACCTTGCACGCCAGCTGACGCTGCAAATCCATGGCGTCGAAAGCTGCGACCTGGCGTTCGATCGCGCGTCCAATCAGTGGGTCGAATATACGATCCGAACCGATCGCTGCCCGGCCGGCGAAGAAATATCTCCCGATGCCGCCAGGGCGCTGCTGGCGCGGCTTCGCGCGGTGGAACTGGGCGAGGACTATCTGGCACCCTGCCCTTCGGCCATCGGAACGACGCAAATCGAACCAGCGGCAGAGGCGGTATCGGTCGAAAAACGAGATCAGTTGAGCGCCGGGTGAAGACAGGCATTCCCGTTCGGAAAATTGTATGTAAGACACACAGACGAATCCGACTGCATACCGGCAGGAACGGGCCGGGCCGGGAATGCGGAAGCGTTCGATAACGATAAGGTATAACGCAGGGAGAGAGCGGCGATGCGCAACATCGATTATTTCGACAAGCAGGCGCGGCTGCACCCCGACCGTATCCTGCTCATCGCCGGCGAGGAGCGCTACACTTATGCCGAGATGGCGACGCTGTCGCAGCGACTGGCCGGCGCGCTGATCGCGGATGGCCTGGAGCGCCAGGAAGCCGTCGCGGTCATGTCGCCCAATCACGGCTCGGTGCTGATCGCGATGCTCGGGCTGTGGCGAGCGGATGCCGCCTGGATTCCGGTCAACACGCGCAACGCGCTCGACGCCAATATCCAATATCTCAACTATGTCCGCGCCAGCTGGCTATTCTATCATTCCAGCTATGCCGACGACGCGCACGCCGTCGCGCGGCAAGTACCGACGATTCGGCGCCTGATCTGCCTCGATGCCGAGGAAGGCGGCAATGCCGCGCTCGCCGATTACATGCTGCCGGAGGGTTCGCCACCGGTGCCCGACGGCGGCGATCCGACCGGCAATGGCGAGGATCTGGCCGCCATCATCGCCACCGGCGGGACGACCGGGCCTGCCAAGGGCGTGCGCGTGCTCAACCGTAGTTGGGGCACGATGCTGGAGACGATCGCATATCTGATGCCCGCCGAGGCGCCGGTATTCCTCGCCACCGCGCCGCTGACCCATGCCGCCGGTCCCTTCACCATGGCGGGCATCGCGATGGGCGCGACGGTGGTGGTGCTGTCCGGCTTCGAGGCCGACACCGTGATGGCGGCGATCGGCGAGCACCGCGTGACCCATATGTTCCTGCCGCCGACCGCGCTCTACGCGATGTTGGCGCATCCGCGCGTCGGCGAATTCGATTATTCGAGCATGCGCTATTTCCTGCTCGCCGGATCGCCGGTTTCGCCGGACAAATTGCGCCAGGCGGTCGGCGTATTCGGGCCTTGCATGTGCCAGAGCTATGGGCAGACCGAATGCCATCTCGTCGCCACCTGGCTGTCACCCGAGGTCGTTGCCGCGGCCGCGCGCGGCGAGCATCCGGAGCGGCTGGGAAGCTGCGGCACCGCGACGCTTTCGGTGCGTGTCGAGTTGATGGACGATGACGGTAACATCCTGCCGACCGGCGAAGCGGGCGAGATCGTCGCGCGCGGCGGGATCGTCGGCGGCGGTTATTTCGAGCTGCCCGAGGCGAGCGCCGAAGCCTGGGAACATGGCTGGCATCATACCGGCGATGTCGGCCGGCGCGACGAGCACGGTTTCTATTATATCGTCGACCGCAAGAAGGACATGATCGTCTCGGGCGGGTTCAACGTCTTCCCGGTTGAGGTCGAGGCCGCGATCATGGAACTGCCCGAGGTGATCGACGCCGCGGTTATCGGCGTGCCCGACGAGAAATGGGGCGAAGCAGTGACGGCTCTGGTCGTGCTGTTGCCTGGACGGTCGCTCGATGCAGAGGCGATCCGCGCGCATTGCAAGGCGCAATTGGGCAGCGTGAAGGCTCCCAAGACCGTGCTGTTCCGAGCCGAATTGCCGCGCACACCGGTCGGCAAACCCGACAAAAAGGCAATGCGCGCCGAATTCTGGTCGGACACGGGACGCAACGTCAACTGACCGGAGGGGACGCGGGCACCCCCTAGGGGCCGCATTCCGCTGCCCTGGGATCTACTTTCTAGGCCCGGTCGCGCCAGGAGCTCGGTGTCTCGCCGAAGCGGCGGCGGAAGCATCGGCTGAAGAAGGCGGAATCGGAAAAGCCGATATCGAACGCGATCTGCGTCACCGACCGTCCGTCGCGCCGCTTGAGCGCCTCCGCCGCACGCTGCAGGCGTTGCTCGGCGATGAAACCGGTCGGCGTCGCGGCGACATGGCGCGCGAACGCCTTTTGCACCGCGCGTGTGCCCAATCCGGTCATTTCGGCGATCCGCGCCGTGCCGAGTTCGGGATCGTGCAAATGCGAGAGGGCGTAATCGACCGGGTCGCGCGACGGTTCGGCTTCTCGCGGCGTGCCACGCAGGCACGCCATCCGGGCAAGCCCCGCCAGCACCTCGTCCACACCCTGTTCGAGCCGGTCGAGCTTGGCGCGCTCGACCCACAGGCCTTCCAGCATCCTGCCGAACAAGGCGACATGCGGATCGTGCCCGTCAAGCATGTGTGCATGCCAATCGCGCGCGGCCGCTTCCGCCCCCAGCATCGGCGCCGGCACGTGGACGACCAGGCAATCGTTCGCGTCGGAAATGTCGATCGTATAGGGCGTGGCTTCGTCCGCGATCACGATGTCCCCGCCCCCCGCGATGGCGACGCGGCCGGCCTGGGTCATCATCAGCCTGCCGCGGCGCTGGAGATGGAATACGAGGTTACGGTCGTCGCGCACGTCGCGCTTGCGCTCGACGCGGGCGCGGTCGCTGCGGGCATGCGCCACCGCCATATTGCCGACCGACCAGCGCGCCAGGTCGGCGCGGATGCCGGCGGGCACATCGGCGGTCATGCCGGGAAAGGTCTCGGCGACCAGCGAGCACCAGAAACCCTGTCGCCGCTCGTGCGGTACCATCCGCGTGGTGAACAGCTCGACCGCGCTCAACGGACTTGTCCAGGCGTAACGACCCAACGACCCATCGTCCCCTCCCGCTCACCGGCCGTACCGGAAGAACAACCGCCATTGCCCGATCTGTGTCGGGGTAGCCGGAGTAATTGTATCCCTATCATACTAATTGCGCAAGCAAGGCTAGGCGCCGCCGGTGCTCCCGGATTCTCAGGATTCAGTCATCGCCGCGGGCCGCCTGCCGCGCGGCGCGATAGCCGTCGCGCCGCATCTTCTCGAACGCGAGCCGCTGCTGGAACCCGGCATCCTCCGGATAATCACGAAACGCCTCCAGCACGTCGTCGAACACTTCGCGCAATTCGTCGCGAAATTCGGGATGCGAGAAGATGTAGAAGCGGTTGGCGTGGATCGCCTCGATCACCCGCGCGGCGATCACATCGGGCTCCATGCCGGCCTGGTGAAGTTGCTCGAGTCGCCCGACCGCCGTCGCATCCACCGCTTTCGCCCCGGCCTTGAGGTCGTCAGGGCGTATCTCGTCGCTGGCGAATATGTGGCTCTTCACCAGTCCGGGACACAATACCGAGACACCGATGCCGTGCTTGGCCAGGCTGTAGCGCAGCGATTCGCTCATACCGCGCACCGCGAACTTGGTGGTGTTGTAGATGCCCGGCTGCGGCCCGCACAGAAAGGCGGCCATCGAGGCGGTGTTGACGACATGCCCCCCGCCACTCCGCGCCTTCATCCGGGGAACGAAGGTCATCACGCCGTTGATCACGCCGTGCAGATTGACCCCCAGCAACCAATCCCAATCGTCGTAGGACGACTCATCGATCGTCTGGAACAGGTTCACCCCGGCATTGTTGAACACCAGGCTGACGGGTCCCAGCTCGGCTTCGACCCGATCGGCCGCTGCGGCGAAACCGTCGCGCGACGCGACGTCGAGTTGCACGCCGATCACGTCCTGATTGTCGAGCGTCGCGAGTGCCGCGTCGATCGCGTCCTGCCGGATGTCGGCCAACGCGACCTTGCACCCTTCGGCCAGCAATGCCCGCACGAGCCCGAGTCCGATGCCATTGGCACCGCCGGTGACGAACGCCGTGCGTCCAGCCAGATCCTGCAATTCGTCTCTCCCATGACCGGCGGAATTTGTTTGTTGCCGCACGCATTTTTGTCTCGCCTTTTGTATCCAACACGTACAATTTGCCAAGCGGAAACGATGGGCCCGCGAGCGACCCACGTGACGGCGAGAGGAATGCCCATGGCGATCGGGATCGCGACGACCGCGGATATGACGGCGGGTGAACAGGAAGCGGAAGTCGCACCGCATCCTTCGCGCATCTGGCCCTCGACGCCGCGCGCTTATTGGGCGCTGACGGTGATCGTGCTGGCGACGTTTCTGACCTTTTTCGACCAGGTCGTGTTCGGCATGCTGGCGCAGCGGATTAAGACCGATTTCGGCCTGAGCGATGCCCAACTCGGCTTTCTGGGCGGCCCGGCCAGCATCATCTGCTATTTGTTCGTCGGCATCCCCCTGGCGCGGCTCGCCGACATCTATCCGCGCAAATACGTGCTGGCGGGCGGCGTCGCGGTGATCGGATCGATCATCGCGCTGGGCGGCCTGGCACAGAATTTCTTCCAGTTCGTCGGCTCGCGCGTCTTCCTCGCGGCCGGCGGATCAGCGCATGCCCCGGCTTCCTATTCGCTACTGGCCGACGCCTTTCCGCCGCGCAAGCTGACTCGCGCCTTCGCGCTGCTCCAGTTCGGCTTCATCGGCGGCACCACTTTGGGCCCGATCGTCGGCGGGATGCTGATTGCGATGACCGCGCATTGGGCGCCGACCCAATTTGGCGGTCTCCGCATCTTCGCCTGGCAATGGATCATGATCTGGGTCGGCCTGCCGGGCCTGCTTGTCGCCCTGCTGTTCCTGACGGTGAAGGAGCCTCCGCGGCTCGCGCCCGCGCCCGACGCGCCACAGCCGCCGCGCGACGCCTCGCTCGGCCGGCGGATGCTGACCTTCACCGGGCTCGACGCCATCCGCGCGATCCATGCCCGCGGCCGGGTCTACTACCCGTTGTTCGCCGGACTCGCGTTGAGCGCGATCGAGGTGTTCGGGCTCCAGTTCTGGCGCGTCCCGTTCATGATCCGCACCTTCGGCTGGGATGAACGCCAGATCGGCGCGGTGATGGGCGGCATGATCCTGATTGCCTCGCTGGCCGGGCTGGTGCTGGGCGGCGTGCTGGTCGAATGGCTGGCCAGGCGTCACAAGGATGCCAATGTGCGCGCCGCGGCAATCCTGTTCGGTGGCGTGACGATCTGTTCGATCCTGTCGCCGCTGATGCCCAACGGCTATCTCTCGCTCGGCGTGATGAGCGTCGGCGCAATGTTCGGCATCGCCGGCGCGGTGCCGCAGAACGCCGCGATCCAGCGCGTCGCGCCCAATGCGATGCGCGGACAGGTCACCGCGATTTACCTGTTCATGTTCACCTTCTTCGGCGCGATGGGCAGCTTCGTCGTCGGCTTGGTGCAGGATTACGTGATCGGGGACGAAGCCCAGCTATGGAAGACGCTGGTGCTGACCGCGTCGATCCTCCTGCCGATCGCCACCTTGTGCATGGTACGGGCCATCAAACCTTATCGCGAGGAAGTCGAACGGCTGGAAGCAGCGGGAAGTTGACTCGATCGCGCGGGCAGCGCACATTGTACGTAAAGCATACAATTAGGAGAGATTGATGTCCGAGGCCGATCGCATCGCGAAGCTCGAAAATGCCGTCGAGCAATTGTCTCGCCGCCTGCTGCAACGCGAGGACGAGCTCGATATCCGCAAGCTCCAGCACCTCTATGGCTATCTGATCGACAAATGCCTCTACAACGAGACGGTCGACCTGTTCACCGACGATGGCCAAGTGCGGTTCTTCGGCGGCGTGTGGAAGGGCAAGGAAGGCATTCGCCGGCTCTATGTCGAGCGGTTCCAGAAGCGCTTCACCCACGGCAATAACGGCCCGATCGACGGCTTCCTGCTCGATCATCCGCAGCTCCAGGACATTATCGACGTCGAGCCGGACGGAGAGATCGCCTATGGCCGCGCGCGCTCGATGATGCAGGCCGGCCGGCACAAGGATTATGCGGATTCCAGCAACCCGATGATGGGCGCACGCCAATGGTGGGAAGGCGGAATCTACGAGAACACCTATCAGAAGGTCGATGGGGTCTGGCGCATCAAGGTGCTGAATTACCTGCCGCAATGGCATGCCGATTTCGAAACCGGCTGGGCCAATACGCGGCCCGAATATGTCCCCTTCCCGACCCAGACCTTCCCCACCGATCCGACCGGTCCCGACGAACTGATCGCCGACAGCTGGCTGTGGCCGACGCACAAGCTCGTGCCCTTCCATATGAAGCATCCGGTGACCGGCAAGGAGATCGTCGCTGAGCGCTGGCAGGGCGACATCGACCGCGCGCAGGCCAGGACGGCGGAGCCGGCGGTCTAGGGTTGTTTCTGGCTCGCTGAAGCGGGTCCGAGACACGACTGCAATCATACAGGACGCCGATGACTTATCCCGACCTTTGCATGGTGATCGACGGCGAGCGTGTCTCCGGCGGCGCGCGGCGGACGCATCGCGTGGTCAATCCGGCCACCGGCGAGACGCTCGCCGAACTGCCGTTGGCCGACGCCGCCGACCTGGACCGTGCGCTCGACGCCGCGGCGCGCGGTTTCCGCCGCTGGCGCAATTCAACCCCGCACGAACGCGCCGCCGTGCTGCAGGGCGCGGCGCGGCTGATGCTCGAGCGCCAGGACGAGCTCGCCCGCGTGGCAGTGCTCGAACAGGGCAAGACCCTGGCCGAGGCCAAGGTCGAAGTGCTGATGAATGTCGGCCTGTTCAACTTCTATGCTGGGGAGGTTTTCCGCCTCTACGGCCGCACGCTGGTTCGTCCGGCCGGGCAAAGATCGACGGTCAGCAAGGAGCCGGTCGGGCCGGTCGCGGCGTTCGCGCCGTGGAATTTCCCGATCGGCAATCCCGGCCGCAAGCTGGGCGCACCGATCGCGGCGGGATGTTCGGTGATTCTGAAAGCGGCTGAGGAAACGCCAGCCTCGGCGCTCGGCGTACTGCAGTGTCTGCTCGACGCCGGCCTGCCCGGTGAGGTGGCGCAGGCAGTGTTCGGCGTGCCCGACGAAGTGTCGCGGCACCTGCTTGGCTCCCCCGTCATCCGCAAGCTGAGCTTCACCGGCTCGACCGCAATCGGCAAGCATCTCGCGAAGCTCGCCGCCGACGACATGAAGCGCACCACTATGGAGCTGGGGGGCCATGGCCCGGTGCTGGTGTTCGACGACGTCGATGTCGACCAGGTGCTCGATACGATGGTCGCCGCGAAATACCGCAATGCCGGCCAGGTCTGCGTCTCCCCCACCCGCTTCATCGTGCAGGAGGACGTGTACGACCGGTTCCGTACCGGCTTCGCCGAACGTGCGGCGCAGATCACCGTCGGCGACGGGCTGGATCCCGCGACCCGGATGGGCCCGATGGCCAATCCGCGCCGCCCCGACGCGATGGAACGTCTGATCGGCGACGCGACCGCCAGGGGCGCGAATTTGTTGTCGGGGGGCGGACGGATCGGCAATCGTGGCTTCTTCTACCAGCCGAGCGTGCTGTCGTACATCCCGCTAGACGCCGCGATCATGAACGAGGAGCCGTTCGGCCCGGTCGCCGTGATCAACCCATTCGCGGGCGAGGAAGCGATGATCGAAGAGGCGAACCGCCTCCCCTACGGGCTCGCGGCTTATGCCTGGACGCGCGATTCCGCGCGGCAGCGGCGGCTCGCGCGCGAGATCGAGAGCGGGATGGTCGGCATCAACACGACGATGATCGGCGGTGCTGACGCGCCGTTCGGCGGCGTCAAATGGTCGGGCCATGGCGCCGAGGATGGGCCCGAGGGCGTCGAGGCCTGCCTCGTCACCAAGGCAGTCCACGAAGGGTAGAAACGGGGAGAAGCGCGATGCTCGGCGACGCTGATAATCCTGCACCGCGCGGTTCGGCGGCATCGTGGCCAAAAGTTGCGGCAGTCGACGCGGCGTTGCGCGAGATGGAGGCGATTCTCGGTTCCGACGGGCTGCTCAACGATCCTGTGCAGATCGCCGAATTCCGCGACCCGTTCGCCCCGCCGGACGGCGACTGGTATGAGCCCGGTGCAGTGCTGTTGCCCACCTCGGTCGAACAGGTGCAAGCGATTCTTCGCGTCGCCAACGCCCATGGCACCCCGGTGTGGACCAATGGGCAGGGCCGAAACAACGGCTATGGCGGCCCGGCACCGCGAGTTTCGGGCTCCTTCGTCCTGTCGCTGCGGCGAATGAATCGCGTGCTCGACGTCGATGAGGAATCGGGCTGGGCACTGGTCGAGCCGGGGGTGCGCTTCTTCGATCTCTACGATCACCTCCGCGCCACGGGTTCTAGGCTGTGGATGTCGGTCCCCGATCTCGGCTGGGGCAGCATCGTCGGCAATACGCTCGACCACGGCGTCGGCTATACCCCGATGGGCGATCACATGGCGAGCCAGTGCGGCATGGAGGTCGTCCTGGCCAATGGCGACATTCTGCGCACCGGCATGGGCGGCATGGAGAATCCGCGCGGCTGGCACGTCTTCAAACATGGCTGTGGCCCGACGGCCGACGGGCTGTTCAGTCAGTCGAACTTCGGAATCGTCACCAAGATGGGCGTCTGGCTGATGCCACCACCCGATTGCTACATGCCCGGCTGGCTGACGTTGCGAAACGACAGCGATCTCGAGTTGCTGCTCGAACGATTGCGGCCGCTGATGATCGACGGGACAATTCCCAACCAACCGATGATCATCAACGCGGTCTGCGCCGCCTCCGCGTTCTGGGGACGCGACGACTGGTACACCGGCGACGGCCCGATCCCGGAGGAGATCGTCGACAAGATCGCCCAAACGCCGGGCTTCGGTCGCTGGGTGATGCGCTTCGCGCTCTATGGCGACGAGAGGATCGTCGAGCGACAGCGTGAGATCGTTCAGGACGCCCTCGGCACGATCCCCGGCGCGACCATCAGCTTCTCGAAATATGACGGGCGCAATTTGCCGGAACTGGAAAATCCGCACGAGCGCGTTCAGGCCGGCATTCCCAGCATGGCGCTGGACCGCATGACGCGGTGGTACGGCGGCGACAAAGGCGGCCATATCGGTTTCTCTTCGGCGATGCCGATCACCGGACGCGATGGCGCGGCAATCCGCGATCTCGTGCGCGACCAGCTCAGTGCCGCCGGGCTCGACTATAGCGGCGTGATCATCGTCTCGAAGCGCAGCATGATCCATGTCGGGCTGGTCGTGTTCGACACCGAGAATGCGGCCCAGGCGGAAGCCGCCTATGCCACGTGCAAGGCGATGATCGAACCCGCTGCCAAGCTCGGGTACGGCGAATACCGTTCGCATCTCGACTTCATGGATCTCGTCGCCGAGCAATACAGCTTCAGCAATCACGCCCAGCGCCGTTTCGCCGAGACGATCAAGGACAGCCTCGATCCGAATGGCATCCTTTCACCGGGCAAGCAGGGCATCTGGCCCAAGGCCTATCGCAACCAGGACATTCCGACGACATGACCCATGCGCTGAACACCGGCGGCGACCGCGGCTATCTCCGCATCGCGACCGAAGAGGCCTTCGCCACCCGCGAGCAGATCGACGCCTATCTGCGCATGGTCAAGGACGGTACCGCCGACAAGGGCATGACCTCGCTTTGGGGGTTCTACGCGCGGTCGCCGTCGGAACGCGCGATGCTGATCATCGAGCGGTTGCTCGATCTCGGCGAGCGCCGCATCGCCGACATGGACGCGACCGGCATCGACGTCGCGATCCTGTCGCTCACCTCGCCGGGGGTCCAGCCGCTGCTCGACGCGAACGAGGCCAAGGCGATGGTGACGCGCGCCAACGACTATCTGGCGGAACGCTGCGCCGCCTATCCGACGCGCTTCGTCGGCATGACCTCGATCGCGCCGCAGGATCCCGCATGGTCGGCGGCGGAGATCCGGCGCGGCGCGAACGAGCTTGGCTTCAAGGGCGTGATGGTCAACAGCCATACCCACGGCCATTATCTCGACGAGCCGCAATTCGACCCGATCTTCCGCGCGCTCGCCGATACCGGCCAGCCGCTCTACATCCATCCCCAGACGCTGCCCGATGCGATGATCGGCGGGATGATCGAGGCCGGGCTGGACGGCGCGATCTTCGGCTTTGGGGTGGAGACCGGCATGCACCTGCTCCGGCTGATCACCACCGGCATCTTCGATCGCTATCCCGACCTCCAGATCGCGGTCGGTCATGGCGGCGAGGCGATCCCTTATTGGCTCTACCGTATCGATTTCATGCACAAGGCAGGCGTCGCCTCGCAGCGGTACGAGCGGCTCAAGCCGCTCAAGAAGGGCATGGTCGCGTGTCTGCGCGAGAATGTGCTGGCGACCACCAGCGGCCTGCCCTTCCCGCCCGCGATCAAGCTGATGCTCGAAGTGATGGGCGAGGATCGCGTGATGTACGCGATGGACTATCCTTATGAGTATGTCGCCGACGAGGTGCGCGCGCACGATCTGCTCGATATCCCCGACGCCACCAAGAAGAAGCTGATGCAGACCAACGCCGAACGCGTGTTCGGGCTGTGAGCGCGGGAGCAGGTGCAAACCGGCCGCTGCCCGGCGCCTGGTATGCGCTGGCGCTGGTCGCCGCGACCCAGGCGATCAGCCTGCTCGATCGCAACATCCTCGCGATCCTGGCGCCGGCGATCAAGGCGGACCTCAAGATCGGCGATGCCGAGATGGGGTTGTTGTACGGTACGGTGTTCGCCCTGTTCTACGCGCTGTTCTCGCTGCCGCTGGGGCGGCTGGCGGACGGCTGGATTCGCACCAGGCTATTGGCGATCGCCATCCTCTTCTGGTCGCTCGCGACCGGCACGGCGGCGTTCGCCGGCGGCTTCCTGCTGCTGATGCTGTCGCGATTGGGCGTGGGCATCGGCGAGGCCGCATCGCAGCCAGCCGGTACCAGCCTGCTCTATGACTATTTTCCGCGCCGACGCCGCGGGACGGTGATGGCTATCCTCGCCGCGGCGATCGCGATCGGCCTGGGCGGATCGCTGGTGATCGGCGGTGGTGCGGCCGATTGGTGGCATAGGCGCTACCCGGCCGGCGGCGCGCCGCTGGGGCTCGCCGGCTGGCAATTCGCCTTTCTCGTCGCGGCCTTGCCGGGACTGCTGATCGCGCCCCTGATGTGGCGCGTGCGCGAGCCCGAGCGCGGCGCGGTCGACGGCATCCCGACGCCGCGCGACCCCAATCCGTTCGGCGCCAGCCTGGGCGTGCTCGGCGCGATCACGCCGGGAATCCATTGGGTCGCGCTGGCGCGGCGCCGCGCGACCGCGCGCGACTGGCTGGTCAATGCCGGTATCCTGGTGCTGATCGTGGCCGGCATGGTCGCCGCGATTCACTGGGCCGAAACCTTTTCGCCCAGGCCGCCACTACTCCTTGGCGGCATCGCGATCAGTCCGCACGTGCTGCAATGGAGCGTGATCGGCTTCGGCATCTTCGTCATCGCCAATCTGCTCCAGGCGTTGCGCCGCAACGATCCGCCCGCCTTCGCGGCGATCGCGACGTCGCCCTCGGTGATCCTGTGCATCGCGGTCGGCGCGCTGCAGGGCGTGGTCAATTATGGCGTGATGGGGTTCACTCCTTCGTTCCTGATGAAGACCTATCACCTGTCGCCGGGCGCGACCGGGCTCCAGTTCGGACTGCTCGCGGCGGCGCTCGGCGTTGTCGGGCCGCTGATCGCCGGGCCGCTGTCAGACCGCCTGAGCGGCGGCCGGCCGCGCGAGCGGGTTTGGGTAACGTTGTTCGCGCTCGGCGTATCGCCGCTGATCGCCTTCTGGGTCTATCGCGCGCCCTCGGCTGGCGCTTTCTACCTCCGCTTCACCTTCTACAGCCTGGTGCTGACGATGTGGATGCCGCCACTCTATGCCGTGCTCTACGATCAGGTGCTGCCGCGCATGCGGGGGATCACCTCGAGCATCTATCTGTTCGCGATGACGATCATCGGCCTGGGCATCGGCCCCTATGCCGTCGGATTGGTGAGCGACGCCACGCACGGCGACCTCGCCACCGCGATTCTCTCGGTCAATTGGGTCGCGCCGCCGATCGTCATCATGCTGGTGATCCTCGCCCTGCGCGTCAATCGCGACCAGGCCTCGCTGCTCGACCGAACGCGTGCGGCGGGGGAAAAGGTCTAGCGGCGGGATTTCCGAGGGCCACGTCGGCGGCTCCCGTGCCTCCGCCTTCGCGGCGGCACGGGATCGCCTTCGGCTAAGCCGTCTCGACTAGCCCGATCTCCTCGGCGGTCGCCCAATTGCCGTGCAGCCCGAAGCGCAGCCGGATCGGGATGCGTATTTCGGCGATCGGTCCCTTTTCGATGTCGAGCGCATCGAACAGCAACAGGTCCGAGCGATGCTCTTCGAGCCGGTTGCAGACCTGGACGATCCAGCCATCGCCTTCCGCGGCATCGGGTCCGCGCGGAATGAAGCAGGGTTCCTGCAGCGACGAGACCGAGCCGCACCACCATTTCTGCTCACGCCCGGTCTCATGATCGACCAGGCCGAGCGTGTTCATGATCATGCCCCCCGCGCTGCCGCCCTTGAGCTCGACCGGTTTGGTCGGATCGATCACCAGCATCCAGCCATAGCGATAGGGCAGTCCGGTGCGACGTTCGTCGATTCGGGGGAATTCGCCCATCATCCCGGTCAGCCGCTCGAAGCTTTCGAACGTGTCGGAATTGGAGGCCATGTCGACCGTCCACCGCGTCAGGAAGCTCGCCGCTTCCATCGGATTGAACGGGGCGCCGTGGATATCGGGAAAGAACGGGAACATGTTGTTCTTCGCTTCGGGCGTATCGAAATGGATCCTGGTCCCGTCCTGGAACGCGTTCATGACATGGCTGGCGAAGCAATTGTCGCGCTTGAACCAGCGTATGTCCTCAGCCGTCGCGTCCGCCCGCCGCGGCAATACGCCGAGATAGACCGGCAAGGTCGTGTCGAAGCCGAAATGCGGCAGGCCCTTTTCGAGCCGTTCCCAATTCGAGGTCGAGGGCACGACGTGGAACAGCGCGTAATCGGGCGTGATCGCGAAATCGTGCATCATCGCGTAATAAGGCAGCTCGAACCACAATTCCTGTTTCAGCTCGCCGTCTGGCGACACGACATAATAGGTCATGTCGCGAGTCAGCACGCCCTTGGCGGCATAGCCGAACGCGATCATGTCGCCGGTTGCGGGATCGACCTTGGGATGCGCGGTGAAGGTCTGCCCGGTCATCGCGCCGTTGAACCAGGTGTAACCCTCGGTCTCGAGCGTTGCCGGGTCCATCACCAGCGCCGGGCTGTCCTCCTTCAGCGCGTAGAGCTTGCCGCCATAGACGAAAGCATTGGTGTTGGCGGTGCCGCGGATCCGGCCCTTCACGCTGTCATCGTCGGTCAGCGGATTGCGGTAAGCGCCGAACAAGCCACGACCGGCCTCATGCTCCAGCCGCCATTTGTCGGTCTTGGCCCAGCGCTGGCGGAAGTCGACACGACCGCCATGGAAACGGAACATCGTGATCATGCCGTCGCCGTTGAAGGCAATGTCGTCGCCGAGGCGTGGCGCGAATTGGGGATCGGGCTGGACGCGGTAGAAGGCGCCGTCGAGTTCGGCCGGGACCGCGCCCTTCACGTCGAGATCGGCGATATCCGCCTCGATCCGCGACGGCGTGTTGAAACCGGTGAACGACGGCGTGTCGGGGAAATGCGTCACGGCCGATCCTCTCTTTATTATCTGCGTCGCATTGTATGCAAGGCAAACATTATTTTCAATCCGTGATGTTGACCTGAACACCCCCGAGGGGCAGGCTGGCGCAATGCTGAGATCGTTTCCCGCCAAAAGCGCGCCCCCGTCGGACGATGGGGACATCGGCGGCATCGACCAGATCGTCGGGTTCCACATCCGCCTGGCCTATGGCGCGGTATACCGCCATTTCAGCGAGACGTTCAGCGACCTGGGCCTGACCCAGAAACAGGTCTCGGTGCTATGGCTGATCGACGATCATCCTGGCATCGCCCAGGCGGATATCGGCCGGCGGCTACAGATGGACCGCGCGACCGTGATGGCGATCATCAATCGTTTGCAGAAGCGCGGATTCGTGGTGCGCGGCCCCTCCCCCGACGATCGCCGGCGCCAGACCCTGAAGCTGACCGAAGCCGGCCATGACGGCCTGATCGCGGCGCGCGCGTGCATCCTGGAGCACGAACAATGGCTGAAGAACCGCTTCACGCCTGGCGAGACGGGGATGCTGATCGAATTGTTGCGGCGGATACACGAGTGATGAGAATGACTGGCCCGGGTTTCGGGCTGGCAGATTACAAGGACCGCCCGGCTTCCTGATCGTTCGCGAAGCTCGGAGTCATCGCGAAACAGGTCCAGACGGGATCGCCGTCCGGATCGACCGATCGCACCACCCAGCTATTGCAATCCAATAAGGGCCGCATGGTGTGCGAGCGCTGGTCAGCCGCCAGGGTCACGGCCGGCGGCGGGCCGGGATGCCATCTCGCCTTGAGGATCCGGGTACCGACAGTGTCCGCTCCGCCGGGCACGTCCATCGCGACGGCGCATCCACGCTCTCGCCGCAGGCCGAGCATCGCGCGGATCGCGGCGATCACGAAGAAGCGCGCACCCACCGCGGCGGCAACCGGATTTCCCGGCAACCCGAAATATAGGCAGCCATTGGGCAAGGTGGCGAAGAGCACCGGCTTGCCGGGGCGCATCGCCACGCCGCGAAAGTGGACCGTCGCGCCCAGCGCCTGCAGCGCGGCAGGCACCTGGTCATGATCGCCGACCGATATCCCGCCCGTCGAGATGATCAGGTCCGGCGCGGTGGTCACCGCCTGCCTTATGCTCGCCACCAATGCCTCGGGTTCGTCGGGCGCCGGCGTGATGAGGTGCGGCGCAAGACCGATCTGTTGCATCATCGCGGCGATCATCGGTCCATTCGAATCATGGACGAAGTGATCGCCGGTTCCGCTCGCCCGTCGCAATTCGTCGCCGGTTGTCAGCACGACGACGCGCGGCAACCGGATCGCATCGATCTCAGGCACGCCAAAACAGCACAATGCTCCGATGACTTCGGGCGTAACCAACTGGCCGCGAGTGGCGACGAGATCCCCTCGCCGCGCGTCTTCGCCCCGTCGTCGGATATTCCGTCCGAGGCCGACGGGCTCGGTCAGCAGGACGGTCGAAGGCTCGCGAACGACACGCTCCTTCGTGACCACGGCGTCGAATGGCGCGACGATCGGCGCGCCCGTGCTGATCGCGCACGCGCCGGGCGCCGACACCAACGTCGCTGCCGCGCCGGCCCGGCTTTCTCCGATCAGATCCAGGCGAATGGGCCTCTCAGGCGACGCCTCTGCGGCATCGGCGGCCACGACCGCATATCCGTCCATCGCCGAACAATCGAACCGCGGATAGTCGGCTCGCGCCACCACGTCCGCGCCAATGATCCGGCCGAGCGCCGCACCAATTGCCACGGGTTCGACCGGCAGACTCGGGGCGGCATTCTCGATACAGGCCAGCGCCTCTGCGAAATCGATGCGATTCATGGGCCCGACATACCACGCAGCAGCGCCAGATCGTCGGGCCGATTGACATTCGGGATAGACGGCCAGCCGTCGAGCGCCTCGGCGCCGATCTCCTTCGCCCAAGCCCTGACCGCCAGGTTACCACCGCGGTCGAGATAGTCGCTGAGCCTGTCGGCCAAGGCGCAAGGCCATAATCCTATCACGGGCGTGTTGGCGACGAAGCTAGCCACGCCGCGCCCGGCGAGATCGCCAAGCAAGCCGGCGGGAAGCGACGGCGTATCGCAGGGAAGCGTGAGGATCGCATCGAATTGGCGGTCCCGGGCATGACGCAATGCACCGCACAACCCGCCGAGCGGGCCGAGCCCGACTGCCGGCCAATCGGCTATCGAGACATAAGTCGGACTGTCGCGCCCGACGACGGCGATGTCCTCGGTGACCGGCCGCAATGCCTGGGCGGCATGGTCGAGCAACGCGACGCCGCCGAGCGTCGCGAGCGCCTTGTCGCCGCCAAACCGGCGCGCCTGCCCGCCGGCAAGGACGACGCCGAGCAGCCGGGTCACGGCGCCTGCTCGAGCAACGCGTCGCTGCGCGCGAGAACGACGAGCCGGAGCCCGGCATCGGCCGCGCGCGCCAAAGCGAGATCGGTCGGCGCCGAAATCGTGACCAGCATCGGACATTGCGCGAGCACCGCTTTTTCGACCAGCTCGTAGGAGCAGCGCGACGACAACAAGGCGAACCCGCCATCCCAGGTTCGGCCGGATCGCGCCATCGCGCCGATCAGCTTGTCGAAGGCATTGTGGCGGCCGACATCCTCGCGGACCTCGATCACGGCGCCGTCCGCGTCGCACAAGGCGGCGGCATGTACCGCACCGGTCCGCTCATGGAGCGGTTGATTGGCACGCAGGCCGGCCAGCGCGGCGAATATATGGTCGGGCGCGGCGCGCGAAACCGTTTCGACCCTGGGCAGCGGCCGGATCGCCTGGTCGAGATTCTCGATGCCGCAGAGCCCGCAGGACGATTCCGACACGCGATGTCGCGCCCGCTCGACCAACGCCTCGGCACGCGACGGCGCGAGCGATGCGCGGACCACGTCACCGCTGGGCGTGGCATGAACGTTGATCGCCTCGAGCTGACCGGCATGGTCGATCAGCCGCTCGCTCAGCGCGAACCCGACGACAAAATCCTCGATATCGAGCGGCGTCGCCATCATCACGGCATAGCCGATGCCGTTGAACTCGAGCGCCAGCGGCCGCTCGATCGCCACTGCCCGTTCGACCTCGTCGACGCCCGTACCGTCGGCGGCGTGGCGTTGAAAGCGCATGACGGAGACGCCCGCGGTCCGAGAAGGATCAGATGATGTCCCGGTCAATCGGCCCGTTCCGCAGTCTCGCGGAGCAGCGCAACCGCGTCCCGTGCGGTATCGCTCAGATGCTCGCCGCCGCGATCGAGATAGGCGACGATCGCCTGACGCATCCGGGGATCCCAGAATTGGCGGAGATGATCCCGGGTCGCCGCCACTGGGCGGCCGGGGCATTGGCTGCCGAGTTCGCGCGCGATCTGGTTGGCCATGTAGACGAGGTGGTCGATGGTCGACATCGCCCGCGCCTCACTCGGCCGCTTCGGGAAGGACGCGACGCGAGCGCTCGGCTTGCGCCTGATAGCTCTGCTGCCAGTCGCTCGGCCCGTTCGATATCGCGACCTGAACCGCCGTGACCTTGTATTCCGGGCAATTGGTCGCCCAGTCCGAATAGTCGGTCGTGATGACATTGGCCTGGGTCGCGGGATGATGGAAGGTCGTATAGACCACGCCCGGCGCGACGCGTTCGGTGATCAAGGCGCGCAACGTCGTCTCCCCCGCCCGGCTGCGCAGGCCGACCCAGTCGCCGTCCCGGATGCCGCGATTCTCGGCGTCGTGCGGGTGGATTTCGAGCCGGTCCTCGGGATGCCAGGCGATATTGTCGGTGCGGCGCGTCTGGGCGCCGACATTGTATTGGCTGAGGATGCGGCCGGTCGTCAGCAGCAGCGGGAAGCGCGGCCCGGTCTTCTCGTCGGTCGGGATATAATCGGTGACGACGAAATGCCCCGTGCCGCGCACGAATTGGTCGATGTGCATGGTCGGCGTGCCGTCGGGCGCGGCCTCGGTCGCCGGCCATTGCATCGATCCCAGCCGGTCGAGCGCGTCATAGCTCACCGTGGCGAAGGTCGGCGTCAAAGCGGCAACCTCATCCATGATCTCGGACGGATGGGTGTAGCTCCAATCGAGCCCGATCGCATTCGCCACGAGCTGGACGATTTCCCAATCGCCATAGCCATTGAGCGGTTCCATCACCTTGCGCACGCGCTGGATCCGCCGTTCGGCATTGGTGAAGGTGCCGTCCTTTTCGAGAAAGGTCGATCCGGGCAGGAAGACATGCGCGTAATTGGCGGTTTCGTTGAGGAACAGGTCCTGCACCACGACGCATTCCATCGCGGCGAGCCCGGCTGCGACATGGTGCGTGTTCGGATCCGATTGCAGGATGTCCTCGCCCTGGATGAACAATGCCTTGAACGTCCCGTCGGTCGCGGCGTCGAGCATGTTGGGAATGCGCAGCCCCGGCTCGGCGTCGAGCGTGACACCCCAGGCTTGTTCGAACATCGCCCGTGTCGCGGGGTCGGACACATGGCGATAGCCCGAATATTCGTGCGGAAAGCTGCCCATGTCGCACGCGCCCTGGACATTGTTCTGGCCGCGCAGCGGGTTCACGCCGACGCCTTCGCGGCCGATATTGCCGGTCGCCATCGCCAGATTGGCGATCGCCATGACGGTCGACGATCCCTGGCTGTGCTCGGTGACGCCCAGGCCATAATAGATCGCACCATTCCCGCCGGTCGCGAACAGCTGCGCGGCGGCGCGCAGGTCGGCGGCCGGCACGCCGGTCAGCGCCTCGGTCGCTTCGGGCGAGCGCTGGGACTGCGCGACGAACGCCGCCCAATCCTCGAACTCGCTCCAGTCGCACCGCTCGCGGACAAAAGCCTCATCGGCAAGCCCCTCGGTCACGACGACATGCGCGATCGCGGTCAGCACCGCGACATTGGTGCCGGGGCGCAACGGCAAGTGATGGGTCGCGGCGATATGCGGCGTGCGGACGATGTCGGTACGCCGCGGGTCGATCACGATCAGCTTCGCGCCCTCGCGCAACCGCTGCTTCATCCGGCTGGCGAATACCGGATGGCCATCGGTCGGATTGGCGCCGATCACCATGATCACATCGGCATAGGCGACGCTGTCGAAATCCTGCGTCCCCGCCGACGTACCGAACGTCGTCTTGAGGCCATAGCCGGTCGGCGAGTGACAGACCCGCGCGCAGGTATCGACATTGTTGTTGCCGAACCCCTGGCGGATCAGTTTCTGTACCAGGAACGTCTCTTCGTTGGTGCAGCGGCTCGAGGTGATGCCGCCGACGCTGTCCTTGCCGTATTTGGCCTGGATGCGGCGGAATTCGCCGGCAGTATAGGCGATCGCTTCGTCCCACGACACTTCGCGCCACGGCTCCTCGACCGATGCGCGAATCATCGGCTTCAAAATCCGGTCGCGGTGATTGGCATAGCCCCAGGCGAACCGCCCCTTGACGCAGCTATGCCCGCGATTGGCCTTGCCGTCCTTCCACGGCACCATGCGGACGAGCTGCTCGCCGCGCATTTCCGCGCGGAAGGTGCAGCCGACCCCGCAATAGGCGCAGGTCGTGACGACCGCCTTGTCCGGCGTTCCCTGGGCGATCACCGATTTCTCGATCAGCGCCGAGGTCGGACAGGCCTGCACGCAGGCGCCGCACGACACGCAGTCGGAGTCCAGAAAGCTGTCGTTCTGGCTGGCAACGACCTTGGACCCGAAGCCGCTGCCCTCGATCGTCAGCGCGAACGTCCCCTGGATCTCGTCGCAGGCGCGCACGCAGCGCGAGCAGACGATGCATTTGGCGGGATCGAAGGTGAAATAGGGGTTGCTCTCGTCCTTCTCGGCGACGAGGTGGTTTTGCCCCTCATAGCCATAGCGGACGTCGCGCAGGCCGACCGCGCCAGCCTGATCCTGCAATTCGCAATCGCCATTGGCCGAGCAGGTAAGGCAATCGAGCGGATGGTCGGAGATGTAGAGCTCCATCACCCCACGCCGCAGCTTGGCCAACCGATCGGTCTGCGTCCGCACGACCATGCCCTCCGCGACCGGCGTGGTGCACGAGGCCGGATAGCCGTTTCGGCCATCGATCTCGACCAGGCAGAGCCGGCATGAGCCGAACGCTTCGAGCGTATCGGTCGCGCACAATTTGGGGATATCGGTGCCGGCCAGTGCCGCGGCGCGCATGATCGACGTTCCCTCGGGCACCGCCACGTCCTGCCCGTCGATCCGGAGCGTCACCGTCGCCGACGTCACCGCCGAAACCGCCTTGGTACCGAGATCCTGCTCACCGATCCATGCCATGGTCGTTACTCCGCCGCCGCTGAGGAAGTGGGCGCATCCGCACCGAAATCCTGCGGGAAATGATCGAGCGCGCTCAGCACCGGATAGGGCGTGAACCCACCAAGCGCGCAGAGGGATCCGAATTTCATCGTGTCGCACAAATCGCGCAGCAACTCGATCTCCTGCCCGGCCGGCCGCGCGCCGCCGTCGGCATTGCGCATCTGGGGAAGCCGCTCGACAGCGTCGGCGGCTCGGCGTTCGCCGGCGACGAGCCGATCGATCAGCTCGACCCCGCGGGTCGACCCTATCCGGCACGGCGTGCACTTGCCGCAGCTCTCATGCGCGCAGAATTCCATGGCGAAGCGCGCCATGTGCGCCATGTCGACCGTGTCGTCGAACACCGTGATGCCGGCATGGCCGATCAGCCCGCCGGCCGCGGCGAACGCTTCATAGTCGAACGGCAGATCGAACATCGACGGCGGGAAATAAGCGCCGAGCGGGCCGCCGACCTGGACTGCCTTGACCGGCCGGCCACTGTCGGTGCCGCCGCCAATATCCATGACCAGCTCGCCCAGCGTGATGCCAAAGCCCACTTCGAACAGTCCGCCATTCCTGACATTGCCGGCAAGCTGCACCGGCATGGTGCCGCGCGACCGGCCGAAGCCGATTGCGGCATAGGCCTCGCCGCCTTCGCTCAGGATGAACGGCACCGCCGCCAGGCTCAGCACGTTATTGATCACCGTCGGGCGGCCAAACAGCCCGGCGATCGCCGGCAAGGGCGGCTTGGCGCGTACCTCGCCTCTTTTGCCCTCGATCGAGTCGAGCAGGGCCGTCTCTTCGCCGCAGACATAGGCCCCGGCGCCGACTCTGACTTCCAGCACGAACGGTGCAACGATCGGCGCCGCGCGCGCGATCGCTTCGCGCATCGTGCGGATCGCGAACGGATATTCGGAGCGGATATAGATGTAGCCGCGCTCGGCCCCGACCGCATGGCCGGCGATCGCCATCCCTTCGATCAGGCAGAACGGATCGCCTTCCATCAGCATGCGGTCGGCGAAAGTGCCACTGTCACCCTCGTCGGCATTGCACACGACATATTTGAGCGGGCCCGGCGCGTCGTGGACCGTCTGCCATTTGATCCCGGTCGGAAAGCCTGCGCCGCCGCGCCCGCGCAGGCCACTCGCCTTGACCGCGTCGATCGCCGCTTGCTGCGGCAGCGCGCGCGCTGCCGTCAGTCCGCGCCAGCCGCCATGCGCTTCATAGGCGTCCAGGCTCAACGGATCGATCACGCCGCAGCGGGCGAAAGTGAACCGCTGTTGCCGGGCGAAGAACGGCATGGCGGACACGTCGCCGAGCCGCGCGGGATGGCTGCCGTCGAGCACCAGGGCGGCATCGGCCGCCGCGACCGGTCCGAACCCGACCCTACCCCCCGGCGTCTCCACCTCGACCAGCGGCTCCAGCCGAAACAGCCCACGGCTGCCCGTCCGAACGACATGAGCGCCGGCGTTCGACAGAGCCTCGACCACGGCATCGGCGCCGAGCGCGACCGCCGCCATGTCTTTGCTGACATAGACGCGTGTCATCGTGTCAATTCCCCGAGCAGGCGATCGAGCGTCGCCGGGTCGATCCGCGACACAGGGATGTCGTCGATCATCGCATTGGGCCCGGTCGCACAAAGCCCCAGGCAATAGACGGCGTCGAACGTCACCCGCCCGTCCGCGCTGGTCTCGCCCATCCGCAGGCCCAACCGGTCGGTCATCAGCCGCTCGATCGCCGCCGCGCCACGTGCCTGACAGCTCTCGGCGCGGCACAACCGCACCCGATGCCGGCCAGGCGGCTCGCGGCGGAAATCGTGGTAGAAGGTCACCACGCCATGGACGTCGGCGCGACTGATGTTGAGCGCCGATGCGATCGCCGGCACCATGAGGTCGTCGATATAGCCGAATTCGTCCCGAAGCGCATGAAGCATCGGCAATAGCGCGTCCTGCTCACCGCCGATATCCTCGACCAGGCGCGCAACAGTTGCGGCATAGTCATTCGCATGGGTCGCATCGCCGGCGATCGACCTGTCATTCCGTGTTGCACTCACCGGAGGATTAGGAGCCCGAGCCGGCGCCAAGTCAAATCGACAATCCTTGATTTCAATAGAAAGTATCTATCACAGCAAGGCCGCCAGCGATCGGGCGGTAGCGAGCGCGGCGCTCGCCAGCGGACCGATCGGCGCGCGGTCGAGCACGATCAGGCCGATGCGGCTCGGCGGGAGCGGATCGTCGAACGGAGCGATCCTCGCCCAGCCGCCACTGGGAATGATCTCGGCATAGGTATCCGGAACGATCGTCGCGAACGGCCCCGCCTCGACCATCGCCAGCAAGGCGACATAGCTGTCCGCGGTCGCCGACGGCCGCGCGGCCAGCCCTTTCCGCGAAAGATGGTCGTCGAGGATGCGCCGGTTCTGCATGCCTTCGTGAAGCAGGCAGAGCGGAAAGGAAAGCGCCGTGCTCCAGCCGATCCCGACACAATCGTCGAGCCTATCGCGGTGACAGAGGAACATCGCTTTTTCCGCATAAAGCGGCGCCGCGAGCACCGACGTCGGCGGCTCATGATCGAGATAGGTGATCCCCGCATCGAGTTCGAAGGCGGCGAGCCCCCGCTCTATCTCGCGCGACGTCAGCGAGCGCACGCTCAGCACCAGGTCCGCATGCGCTGTCGCGAGCGCGCGCGCGAATTGCCCGACCACCGGCATCGCCGCCGGGATGACGCCGAGGCGCAGCGTGCCGGTCAAGGGCCCATGCGCCAGTTCGGCGGCATGCTCCAGCCCTTCGATCATCGCGATGGCCTGTTGCGCCCATGGCAGCGCCGCTCGCCCTTCGTCGGTCAAACCGGTAAAGCGCCGATCGCGCTGGATCAGCCGTCGCCCCAGCTGTTCCTCCAGCGCGGCGATGCCGGCCGACAGGGTCGGTTGCGACACATTGCACGCCGCCGCCGCACGGGCGAAATGCCGTTCGCGCGCGACCGCCACGAAATATTCGAGTAGCCTGAGATTCACGCCGTATCGATTTACCTCGCGACGGCGGGTGTCAACCGGTGCCGGATTTCGCGCTCCGCTGCGTCACTCTCGCTCTCCTGCTGTGTCAGGGCTTTCCCCGCCTTGATCGGCCGCTATACCGACCGGCGATGAAGACGCTCGTCGATCCGTCCAATGCGCTTGCGCAGGGACTCGCCACGGTCCGCAGCCAGTTCAAGGTTCCCGCCGCTTTCCCCCCGAACGTGCTCGCCGCCGCCGAAGCGGCCGCCAAACGTGTGCCGACCGAGCATGTCGATCGTACCGCCATGCCGTTCGTCACGCTCGACCCGGCGACCTCCACCGATCTCGATCAGGCATTTGCGATCGAAGCGGCCGGCAGCGATTTGCTGCTGCGCTATGCGATCGCCGATGTCGCCTGGTTCGTCGACGATGGCGATCCCATCGACCTCGAAGCGTGGACGCGTGGAACGACGCTCTATCTGCCCGACGGCAAGGCCGGGCTTTATCCGCCGGTGCTGGCCGAAGGCGCCGCGAGCCTGTTGCCCGATGGCCCCCGCCCCGCGATCATCTTTTCGGTCCGCGTCGCGCCCGATGGCGCAGTGAAGCTCGATGGCGCCGAGCGTGCGCTGATCCACAGCCGCGCGAAGCTGGCCTATGACAGCGTTCGCGACAGCGACCTGCCGCCCGATTTCGCCGAACTCGCGCGGCGCATCACGGCGGCGGAGGATGCGCGCGGCGCTTCGCGCGTCGATCCGCCCGAACAGGAGGTCGACCAACAAGCAGACGGCAGTTTCGAACTGCAATTCCGCCCGCGGCTGGAGGCCGAGGACCGCAACGCCGCGCTGTCGCTGGCAACCAATCTGGCGGTCGCGGACGCCTTGCAGGCGCACCATAGCGGGCTGTTTCGCGTAATGCCCGCACCCGACGCGCACGCCATAATTCGGCTGCGCAATACCGCGCGTGCGTTCGGCCTGTCCTGGCCCGCCGACATCTCGCTCGAAAATTACGAGAATGGCCTGAGCGCCAACGATCCGCGCCAGGCAGCCTTCATGCTGGCGATCCGGCGCGCAGGTGGCGGAGCAGCCTACCAACCCTATCGCGACGGCGTCGTACCCTGGCACGCGCCGATGGCGGCGACCTATGCCCATGCGACGGCGCCGCTGCGTCGGCTGGCCGATCGCTATGTCGTGCGCGCCGCGCTGGCGATTGCCAACGGCCAGCCGGTCCCCGAGGTCGTCGCACAGGCCTTCGAGAAGTTGCCGCCGGTGATGGCGCATGCCGACGCGATGGGCGGTCAGATCGACCGCGCGGTAATCGACCTGGCCGAAGCCGCAGCGCTCAAGGACCATGTCGGAGAGATATTCGGCGCCGTCGTGACCGACCTCGACCAGAGGGGCGCGCGGATCCAGTTGAGCGACCTGCCGGTCGTCGCGCGGGTAGACGCGCATGGCGTCGAGCCGGGTGACACCGTTCGCGTTCGGCTGACCGGCGCCGATCCGGAACGCCGTGCGATCACCTTCGTCCGGATCAACTGACCCTATCACGGCTTTGCCGGCCTAAAGAAACCGCAGCGGTGACCTACGGCGCACTACCCCTATGTAGTCGCCCGACAGATAGTGCATTTCCGGCGCACGCGGTTAACCTGCGCCCCCGAAAGGTGTTTCGACAGATGGCGACCCGGCCGCTGGCCTCTACTGACGATTTGATCCAGCCCGCGACGCTCACGCACCTGCAGCGGCTGGAAGCGGAGAGCATCCATATCCTGCGCGAAGTTGTGGCCGAAGCCGAGCGTCCGGTGATGCTCTATTCGGTCGGCAAGGACAGCGCGGTGATGCTGCATCTGGCGCGCAAGGCCTTCTACCCCGCGCCGCCGCCTTTTCCGTTGCTCCATGTCGACACGACCTGGAAGTTCCGCGACATGTACGCGCTGCGCGATCGTGCCGCGCGCGAGGCGGGGATGGAATTGCTGGTCCATCACAATCCCGACGCGATGGCGCGCGGGATCAATCCGTTCGACCACGGCGCGCTCCACACCGATTTGTGGAAGACCGAGGGACTGAAGCAGGCGCTCGATCACTATGGCTTCGATGCGGCGTTCGGCGGCGCGCGGCGCGACGAGGAAAAGAGCCGGGCCAAGGAACGCGTCTTCTCGTTTCGCTCGGCCTCGCACCGCTGGGACCCCAAGAACCAGCGTCCCGAGCTTTGGCACCTCTACAACGCGCACAAGGCGAAGGGCGAAAGCATCCGCGTCTTCCCGCTGTCGAACTGGACCGAGCTCGACATCTGGCAATACATCCATCTCGAGGGGATCGAGATCGTTCCGCTATATTTCTCGGCGCCGCGGCCGACGGTCGAGCGCGACGGCCTGATTCTGATGGTCGACGACGACCGCTTTCGGCTCAATCCCGGCGAAGTGCCGGTCGAACGTTCGATCCGCTTCCGCACGCTCGGCTGCTACCCGCTGACCGGCGCGGTGGAGAGCGATGCGGCGACGTTGCCGCAGATCATCCAGGAGATGCTGCTGACGACGACGTCCGAACGCCAGGGCCGCGCGATCGACAAGGATGCCGGCGGTGCGGGCATGGAGAAGAAGAAGCAGGAGGGGTACTTCTGATGGCGGGGATCGATCTTCTCCCCTCCCGCTTGCGGGAGGGGCTGGGGGAGGGCCTGTTATTCCAGGCGCCCTCCCCCGCGACATGCCCTCCCCTAACCCCTCCCGTAAACGGGAGGGGAATTTGACCGATACCTCCTACCGCCCCGACGCGCTCATCGCCGAGGACATCGATTCCTATCTCGCACAGCATCAGCGCAAGACGCTCCTGCGCTTCATTACCTGTGGCTCGGTCGATGACGGCAAGTCCACCTTGATCGGGCGACTGCTCTACGACAGTCGGATGATCTTCGACGATCAGCTCGCGCAGCTCGAAGCCGACAGCAAGCGCGTTGGGACGCAGGGGCAGGAAATCGATTTCGCGCTGCTCGTCGACGGGCTCGCCGCCGAGCGCGAACAGGGCATCACGATCGACGTCGCCTATCGCTTCTTCGCGACCGAGAAACGCAAGTTCATCGTCGCCGACACGCCGGGCCACGAGCAATATACCCGCAACATGGTCACCGGTGCGTCGACCGCCAACCTCGCGGTGATCCTGGTCGATGCCCGCAAGGGTGTGCTGACCCAGACGCGGCGTCATTCGTACCTCGCCCATTTGATCGGTATCCGTCACATCGTGCTGGCGGTGAACAAGATGGATCTGGTGGAGTACGACCAAGCCACCTACGACGCGATCGTCGCCGATTATGCCCATTTTGCGACCAGCATCGGCATCGAGGCGTTCACAGCGATCCCGATCTCGGGGTTCAAGGGCGACAACATCACCACCCTGTCAGGCAATACCCCTTGGTATGCAGGACCGACGCTGATCGAGCATCTCGATACGGTCGAGCTTGATGGCGACGCCGACCGCGCCAAGCCGTTCCGCATGGCGGTGCAATGGGTCAATCGCCCCAATCTCGATTTCCGCGGATTTGCCGGGTTGATCTCCGAAGGGACGATCGCGCCGGGCGATGCGGTGCGCATCCTGCCCTCGGGCAAGATGACACGGGTCGAGCGGATCGTGACATTGGACGGCGATCTCGACGTCGCGGTCGCGGGCCAGTCGGTCACGCTGACCCTGGCCGACGAAGTCGACTGCTCGCGCGGCGATGTGATCGCTGCCGCCGATGCCCCACCGCAATCGGCGGATCAGTTCGAAGCGACGATCGTGTGGATGGCCGACGAGGAACTCCTCCCCGGACGCGGCTATTGGTTGAAGCTCGGGACCCAGACCGTCAGCGCGAAAATCCACCAGCCGAAATACCAGATCAACGTCAACACGCTCGAGCAGATCGCGACCAAGACGCTCGACCTGAACGCGATCGGCGTCGCCAATCTGGTCACCGACAAGCCGTTGGTGTTCGAGCCCTATGGCGATAGCCGCGAGCTCGGCGGCTTCATCCTGATCGACAAGCTGACCAACGCGACGGTGGCGGCCGGCATGCTGCACTTCGCGCTGCGCCGGGCGCGCGATGTGCATTGGCAATCGGTCGACATCACGCGGGAAGCGCACGCCCAGCAGAAGGGCCAGGAGCCCAAGGTGCTGTGGTTCACCGGTCTGTCCGGATCGGGCAAGTCAACCATCGCCAATCTCGTCGAAAAGAAGCTCTACGCGCTCGGGCGGCATTCCTATCTGCTCGACGGCGACAATGTCCGCCACGGGCTCAACAAGGATCTCGGCTTTACCGATGCCGACCGGATCGAGAATATCCGCCGGGTCGGCGAGGTCGCCAAGCTGATGACCGACGCCGGACTGATCGTGCTGACCGCGTTCATCTCGCCGTTCCGAGCCGAGCGCGACATGATCCGCGCGATGCTGCCCGAGGGCCATTTCGTCGAGATCTTCGTCGACACCCCGCTCGAAGTCGCCGAGGCGCGCGACATCAAGGGCCTCTACAAGAAGGCCCGGGCTGGAGAGATCCGCAACTTCACCGGCATTTCGAGCCCGTACGAACGCCCCGAACGGCCCGACATCCTGGTCGATACGACGCGCGAAACGCCCGAAGCCGCCGCCGAGCGCATCGTCGAACATATCATGGGCGTGTGGAGTCCCGACCTGTGAGCTGGACCCAGGCCGACGCCGATTTTGCTGCGGAGATTGCTGCAGCGGCCGGCAAATTGCTGCAGGAAGTCCGGGCGTCGCGCGACTGGGATCCGAAGGAACTCGGCAAGGCCGGCGATGCCGCCGCCAACGAATTGCTGTGCCACGCGATCACCACCGAGCGTCCCGACGACGGGCTGCTGTCGGAAGAGCGCAAGTGCGACGGCAGCCGGCTCGCCAAGTCGCGCACCTGGATCATCGACCCGGTCGACGGCACGCGCGAATATGGCGAGGCGCGCGACGATTGGGCGGTGCATGTCGCGCTGTGCGTCGATGGCCGTCCCGAATTCGGCGTGGTCGCGTTACCCGATGCAGATCTCGTGTTGCGATCGGATGCGCCCCCTGCCCTCGCCCCGCTCAATATCCCACCGCGCATGGTGATCAGCCGCACCCGACCGGCGGCCGAGGCGATTGCGGTCGCCGAGGCGATCGGCGCCGACTTGGTGCCGATGGGATCGGCCGGCGCCAAGGCGATGGCGGTCGTCCGCGGCCTTGCCGACATCTATCTTCATTCCGGTGGGCAGCACGAATGGGATAATGCCGCGCCGGTCGCGGTCGCGCTTGCCGCAGGACTGCACGCGACACGGCTCGACGGCTCGCCCTTCGTCTATAATTGCGCCGAGACATGGGTCCCCGATTTGCTGATCTGCCGTAAGGAGTTGCTAGCGCAGGTGATCGAAGTGCTGCGTGCGACGGCAGTGGCTGGCTGATCGAAACGTCCCCACCACCAGCGAAGACCGCCCGTCAGCGACGATTTGTTTCGCCTGGGCTAGCCATTATAGTGACGGCATGACCGTCGATCCCGCCCGCCAGACGCCACGCTTCGCGCGGCGCCGCGGCGAGATTCTCGATGTCGCGTCGAACCTCATCAATGTGCACGGCACGCGCGGCATGACGCTGACCGCGGTCGCCAAGGCGCTCGGGCTCGATACGTCGAGCGTGACCTATTATTTCAAGCGCAAGGACGTGCTTGCGGCGGCGTGTCTGGAGCGCACGTTGCTTCGCCTGCGCGACAGCGCCGCGGCGGCCGCGCACGAGCCCGATCCCCGTTCGCGCGTCCGCGCTTTTCTCCACGACCAGTTCCAGCTGCATCTTGGTCAGCGCTCGCCCGGTGCGACGAAGCTTGCGCTGTTGTCCGACATGCGCGCGCTCGATCCCGAAACGCGCGCGCCGCTCGACACGCTCTACACCGATATGGCGCGGTTGGTGCGTGGCTTCTTCGAAATCGGAGATGCGCCAGAGTCGGAATCCCGCCTGCTCATCGCCAGCTCGATCCTGATCCACAACGTCCATTGGCTGCCGGCCTGGCTGCCGCATTATCTCGAACGCGATCTCGATCGGGCCGAAGCCCGGCTGTTCGACATCCTCGATCGCGGGCTTGGCGCGGCAGGCGCCTGGCCGGTCGACGTCGCTCCGCTCGACCCACCAGGCGCCGGCGACGCGCAGACGCGTTTCCTCCATGCCGCCACCAATCTGATCAACCGCGAAGGCTATGTCGGGGCGAGCGTCGAAAAGATCGCCGCCGAACTCGGCGTATCGACCGGCAGCTTCTATCATCACCTCGAGAACAAGGACGATCTGGTCGTCGCCTGTTTCGACCGCAGCTATGCGTTGCTCGATGCCGCCCAGGCGCGCGCGGACGCCGCTGGCAGCGACGAAGGCGAACGGCTGGCCATCATGGTGTCGAGCCTGGTCGCACTGCAATTCGCCGGCGAAAGCCCGTTGTTGCGGACCAGCGCCTACCAAGCGCTGCCGATCGACCTGCGCGAACAGATGCTGCAGCGGACAGATCGCGTCACCCGACATATTGCCGGCACCATTACCGATGGCATCGCCGATGGATCGGTGCGCGCGGTCGATCCGGAAATTGCCGGGCATTCGATCATGGCCGCGATCGACGCTGCCGCATCGCTGCGGCGCTGGGCGGGACAGCGTCCGCTGGGCGACGCCGTGGCGCAATTCTCCGAGGCCTTGCGCTCCGGCATCTTCCAGCTTTAGCTGCCTCGCGAGGAGAAGCCGGGTGCCCATCTACGAACTCGACGGGAAAGTGCCGGTCATCGGCAGCGGCGTGTGGATCGCCCCCGACGCACATGTCATTGGCGAGGTCATACTGGGCGACAATGTCGGCGTGTGGTTCGGCACCGTGATCCGCGGCGACACCTCACTGATCACGGTCGACAGCGGTACCAACGTGCAGGACGGGACGATGCTGCACTCCGATTATGGCGTGCCGCTGATGATCGGTGAGGATTGCACGATCGGACACCACGCGATTCTGCACGGCTGCACGGTGGGAAATCGGGTGCTGGTCGGCATGGGAGCCACCGTCCTCAACCAGGCGGTGATCGGCGATGAATGCGTGATCGGCGCCAATGCCTTGGTCACCGAAGGCAAGACGTTTGAGGTCGGCAGCCTGATCGTCGGCTCACCGGCGCGTGCGATCAAGACGCTCGACCCCGACAAGCGGGCGTTCCTGAAGGCGTCGGCGGACCATTACATCGCCAATGCGCACCGCTTCGCCAAGGGGCTGAAGCGGATCGATTGATCGAGCCGTGGCGCCGCCACAAAACGCTCCGTCACCCGGCCTTGTGCCGTGTCCAACCCTCCACAGCGGAATCCGGCCGCTGTTGCACGTTGGATGCCGGGATTAGCCCGGCATGACGATTGTGGCTGGGTTTAAGCGCTCAACTCCCCTTCCCCACCCAAGCCGTCACGCCCGCGCGCAGCCGATCCGCGACAGCCTTTCGCACCGCGATCGTCGCAAGCGCTCGCTTGACGCCACCGCGCGAGCTCACGGGCAGGTTCTTCTCGGCATAAGCATTGATCTTGCCCGGCATCGCCGGATCGTTCGACCCGGCGCCCAAGCTCACGATGAATCCGGCCCGCGTGCTCGCTTCCAGCACGCCGTTGACCAGGGCGGCATTGGCGACCGCGTAGTCGAAGGCGAGGTCTGGATGCCCGCCCGCCACCGCGCGCAGGATGGTCGGCTTTTGCTGCGTGGTCAGCACATCGGTCTTGAGCAAATCGAGCGCCTTTTGCGCCAGCACCGGATCCTTGGCCTGACCGAGCAGGCGGACATATTCGTTCTTCACGACCGGATTGGTTTCCGCCTTGAACAGCGCCAGCAATTGATCCCAATCGGCCGGCGTCGCATTGGTCGCGAAAGTGCCGAGCATCGGCCCGCGGATCGCGGGGGGGATCGCGGCGCTGTCGGTCTTCAGCTTGGCTACCCAGTCGCGGGCGCGCCTGAGGACCTCGGGGTCGCCCGCCGCGCCGAGCCGGCCGACAAGGCCCTCCCGCAAATTGGTGATGAGCGGCGATTCCCCGGCCTTCTGTTCGTAACCGATCCGCGCCAGCACCGGACCGAGCCGCTCGATCGTCAGCGCCTTGATCTGCGGCTGGAGCGGCGTGTCGGCATAAAGCCCGGAGAGCGAGCCGAGCTCGCCCGACACCAGCTGCCATTCAAGCGGATTGGCGTCGGCGGGGACAGCCGCGAATGTCGCCGCCCAGCCGGCGAAATCCTGATCGCCCGACCGCGCCAGCGCGAAATCGTCGCCGAGCGTGCCGAGCCGGTCGGCGACCGCGAGCTTCGTGTAATTGGCGACGATCGCAGCATGCGCCTCGCCGGAATAGCGCGCGCGCAAATAGCTGCCCTTGCCGACATTGAGGACGACCGGGCCGCAGCCGGGAACGGTGATGTCGGTCTTGGCGCCGGTCGTGATGACGCTGACCGGGTTGCCGCCGATCGTGCCGACGCGTAGCGGCACGCGCCATGTCTGCGGCGCCTTGGACGCCTCATCGAGCCCGAACCGGCCCTGCGCCAGCGACGCGACGGTCTGGCCGTTGACGCACTTGCCATCGGTCAAGGTGATCAGCGGCACACCGCCCTGCAGCGTGAAATCGTGCGCGCTGTCGGTGATCTTGACCCCGGACGCTCCCTCCAGCTCTGCCCACAGCATGTCGGTCTGCGTGTTGCCATATTTGTATTTCGCCATGTAGCGGCGGATGCCGTCGCGAAACTTGTCCGGCCCCAGCGTCGCTTCGATCATCGTGATGACCGCCTGGCCCTTTTGATACGTGATGCCGTCGAACGCCTCGCCGATCTGGTCGACGGTTTCGACATGGCGAATGATCGGATGCGTCGCCGAGGTGGCGTCGATCACCAGCGCGCCCTCGCGATCCTCGCTGACCGCGCTCTCGCGGGCGAACCAGCCGGGATTGAGGTCGTAAGACGCCTTGTTCTCCATCCACGAAGCGAAGCCCTCGTTGAGCCACAGATCGTCCCACCAGTTCATGGTGACCAGGTCGCCGAACCATTGGTGCGCCATTTCGTGCGCGACCACGACGAAGATGCGCTGCCTGTCGCTCTCGGTCGCGCGCTTTTCGTCGAACAGCAACTCCGGCTCGAAATAGAAGATGGCGCCCCAATTCTCCATCGCGCCGAAGAACTGGCTGGTGCCCGGTCCGGCGATCATATCGAGCTTGGGCAGCGGATAAGGCTGGCCGAAATAATCGTTATAATAGGTCAGCAGGCGCTTGGCCGAGGCGAGCGCGTAATCGCCCTGGTCCTTGACGCCCTTGCGCGTGATGACGCCGATCTCGGTCTTGCCGGCCATAACCGTCTTGCGCTCCATGTCCCCCATGCCGAGGAACAGGAGGTAGCTCGACATGATCGGGGTCTGCCGGAAGCTATAGAGCTGCGTACCGTCGGGGCGGTTGGTCGTGACGGCCGGCATGTTGGAGAAAGCGAGCTGCCCCTTCGGTGCCACCGCCGACAGCTTGAATTTCGCCTTGAAGCTTGGCTCGTCCCACATCGGCGCGAAGCGGCGCGCGTCGGGCGCCTCGAACTGCGTCGCGAGCATCCGCGCTTTCGACCCGTCGTCATTGGTATAGTCGATCGCGAAGAAGCCGGCGGCCGATTCGTTGATCTTGCCCGCCCAGGCGAAGGTGATGACATGGCCGCCGACCTTGGCCGGTGCCGGCAGTGTCAGGGTGAGTTGCTGTGCGTCATTGTCGAGCTTGAACGGTACCGCCTTGCCGTCGATCGTCGCGCGGCTGATCGTCATGTCGGCGGCATTGAGGATGATCGTGCTGGTCGCCTTCTTGACCGTGACGTTGACCGTCTCGGTTCCGGTGAACGTCATCTTCTGCGCGTCGGGATCTACCGTGATATCGTAGGACACCGGTACGACGTCGGTCGGCAATCGCGCCGCCGCCAGCGCAGGCGTGGACACGGTAGCGAGCAGCAACGCGACGGTAACGGCGATCTTCATACGATTTTCCCGGGCCTGGTGATATGGTGTATTGTTTCGCCATAACGCGGCCGGTGCGAATGGCAAATGGATCGATTCGGCCCGATCTGCGGATTCCGTACCGTCAATTCGAAAGTTTTTCCGCCCTGCTGGACTGTGGTTTCGGTTGCGCTATGAAACCGGCATGAGGACGCCGATATTCGATCGCCTGCGCCTGCCCGTAATCGGGTCGCCGCTGTTCATCATCTCCGGACCCGATTTGGTAATCGCCCAATGCAAGGCGGGAATCGTGGGATCGTTTCCAGCGTTGAACGCGCGGCCGCAGACGTTGCTCGACGAATGGCTGCACCGCATCACCGAAGAGCTTGCGGCGTGGAATCGCGACAACCCCGATCGCCCCGCCGCTCCTTTCGCGGTCAATCAGATCGTTCACAAGTCGAACGACCGGCTGGAAGGCGACCTCGCCATCTGCGAAAAATGGCAAGTGCCGATCACCATCACGTCGCTTGGCGCGCGCGAGGAACTCAACCAGGCGGTCCACAATTGGGGCGGGATCACGCTCCATGACATTATCGACGACCGGTTCGCGCGCAAGGCGATCGAAAAGGGCGCCGACGGCCTGATCGCGGTCGCGGCGGGCGCCGGCGGCCATGCCGGCCGGCTGTCGCCTTTCGCCATCACCCAGGAAATCCGCCAATGGTTCGATGGTCCGCTGATCCTGTCGGGCGCGATCGCGACTGGCGGCGCCGTGCTCGCCGCCCAGGCGATGGGCGCCGACCTGGCCTATATCGGCTCGCCCTTCATCGCGACCGACGAAGCCAACGCCGTCGACGCCTACAAAAAGGGCATCGTCGAGAGCAAGGCCGCGGACATCGTCTATTCGAACCTGTTCACCGGCGTGCACGGCAATTATCTGCGCGGCTCGATCGTTGCGGCGGGAATGGATCCCGACAATCTGCCTGAGGGCGATCTCAGCACGATGAACTTCGGCGGTAATCGCGAAGCCAAGGCCTGGAAGGACATTTGGGGATCTGGCCAGGGCATCGGCGTGATCGACAAGATCGAGTCGGTAGCGGCGCGCGTCGATCGGCTGGAGGCCGAGTATAAGGCGGCGAAGGCGCGCATCGCCGCGCTGTGACGCTCAAATAGTGCGGCGGGCGATGACGACCTTCTAAAACGCCATCGCCAGACGGGCCTGCATCCACTGCACCGGGCTGTCGGCGGGCAACGAGTCGCTCTGCGCACCGTCCAGACGCGCTACCCGGCGGTGCAGGTCGATACTGGCATTGATCAACGCACGCGCGTCCGCCGGCATCTGCTCGACTACTCCGCCTTCAGTGATCGGCGCGTCACCCAGGCGCCGTGCGGGATCGAGCGCATCGCGTGGTGACAATTCCCCCGAATCGACCGCGCGCTGGGTCAACAGCCAAGCGATGACGTGCATCAGCCGAGTCGTCACCTTGAGCGATTCGCACGAAAAGGTGACGCGGCCGAGCGGATCCAGCGCCTCGCGCTCGACGCGCGCACCCTGATCGAAATAGCCGCGTGCCTCGTCCGCCAGCACCATCGCCTCGACGTAAAGCGAGTCGATCATTTTGCGGTGGATGCGCAGTTCGGTGACTTCCCCTGTCATGCGCAACACGATTGCCACAAACGACGGTTCCCGCAAGCGGCGAAAGGACCGCCGCGTCCCAAATTCGATCAGCGCCAAATGCGATCAGGCGATGATGTCGGGAATCAATTGATTCTCCAACGCGGTAACCTCGTCCTTCAGCAACAGCTTTCGCTTCTTCAGCCGGGCAATCTGGAGCTGGTCGCTCGACCCCAATACCCGCAACGCCTCGATCGCCGAGTCGAGGTCGCGATGCTCGGTCCTGAGGGCGTCCAGCCGTTTGTGGATTTGCGCTTCGTCCATCGCTCTCCGCGTCCCTGGGCCCTCGAAGACCGATCTGTCGCCAAAACGATGCGTCGCGTCGAATCGAAAGTGAAATCGACGGCGACAAATCGCGCGACTCGTGTTCTATTGGTCCACCCACCTTGATGAAGGAGGTCGCTCCCATGCAGAACTCGCACCTTTCGGCTCTTGAGGCGAAGCATATGGTGTTGGACCGGCAAATCACCGCCGAAAGCCAGCGCCCTGCGCCGGACACCCGCATCCTCGCGAATCTCAAGAAGCAAAAATTGCGAGTGAAGGAAGCAATCGCGGCGATCTGATCCCGCGTGCAACGGGGCCCGGGTGCGATGCGCCCGGGTCGTCCTGTCAGAATAGCGGCTTGATCGGCTTGTCCTTGACCGGCCGTGTATCGGCAATGACCGGCTTGCGCGCGGCCTGGGGATCGATCGGGTGATCGAACGCCACGCCGGCACGGCCCGCCGCGACCCAGGCGATGCGGCCATTTACCCAGCCGACCCCGCGCACCTCTACCTCGACCATCGTTCCGATATCGATCGGTTTGGGCACATCGGCCATCAGCCCGCCGGATGACAGGTTCCGGACGCGCACCTGTGTGATCTCCGTCGAGCCCTCGATGCGAAACCGCGCCACCAGCAACAGGCTGTCGCGCGCGTCATTACGCTGTGCCGTCGCGTCTTCGGCGCCGCCATCGGTTAGAGGATCGTGCGAAATGTGGTCCATATGCCTGCCAAAAACGGGTCCATGCCGCCCGCGAACGCATAGGCCGAAACATTGTCGAAAGCGTTAAACCGCAGGCCCTAAGAAAAATTCGATCCGGAATGGATCGAATCAATCCTCGCGCGATACCTTCTCGTTGCGCTCGTGGCGTTCCTGCGCCTCGACGGTCATCGTCGCGATCGGCCGCGCCTCGAGTCGGCCGAGCGAGATCGGTTCGCCGGTGACTTCGCAATAGCCATATTCGCCTTCATCGAGTCGGCGCAGCGCGGCATCGATCTTGGAGATCAACTTGCGCTGGCGATCGCGCGTGCGCAGTTCGATCGACCAATCGGTCTCGCTCGAGGCGCGATCGGTCAAATCCGCCTCACGCAGCGGCTCGACCTGGAGCTGCGACAAGGTCACTTCCGCTTCCTTGAGGATCGCTTCCTTCCAGCGCAGCAGCTTGTCGCGGAAATACTCCTGCTGACGGGGATTCATAAAAGGTTCGTCAGGGCTCGGCCGATAACCATCGCCATCGTTGGCCGGTACGCTGAAACTGGAATCATCCATGCGATTCAAAGCCGTTGCCATCCCCACTCTCCGTTCGGCCCTTGGAACACTGTTCCCGTGCGCCTGTCGGACCCCTAATGACGAGCGGGCCTATAGCGGCGCGGGAGCGGCTCCACAAGCGATTGACGACAGACGAAAGATCGGTCGCGTTCCGGGCACGATAATGCGGGGCTGATGACGACGGCGTGAACCTCCCCTTCATCCCCTGGTCATGGATCGAGACGCCGGATCGGGCGAAGAAGTTAACCCACGTCGTATCACAATGACACGTTAACCATAATCGCACCCCCATCGATCGATATAAAGATCAAATCGGGCGACTATAATTGGTTAACGGAATTGCGCTTAATTCTTTGTTTTGCACTATCGCATTAGCAGCGAAGTAACTGCGAGAATCACCACCGTCTCTGTTGGGGCAGCGACGGTTAGAGAGAGAGTAGACGCGATGTCTGTCCGGATGGCGATGGCTAAACTATGCGCCTGCGCATGCGGGGGCGCCATTATCGGCGGCGGCGCGGTCAAGGTGGCCGATGGCGCAGCCAAGGCTCGTCCCGTCTATGCCAAGACGTACAAGCGGCATGTCGTGCGCGCCCGGGTGGCGAGCACCGCCAGGTCGCGCGTACGCAAGGTTGTCACGACCACGACAACCTGCCCGCCCGCGATCGTGACGGTCGCCGGTGGCGCGCCGTTGCCGATGCCGCCTGCATTCACCGGATCGAGCGGCGGCGTGCCGATCGTCGGCGGCAGCGGTGGTGGCTGGGGCGGCGGCGGTGGCGGCTTCTTCGCCGGCGGTTTTGGCGGCGGCGGCGGCGGTGGCAGCGGCGGGATCGCGATCTCGTCGACCTCGTCCAGCTCGGGCGGCTCGTCGTCGACTTCTTCCTCCACCGGAGGCTTTTCGTCGGGCAGCACCTCGTCCTCGTCGTCGGGCAACGTATCGTCGTCGTCCAGCGGCAACGTATCCTCGTCGTCGTCGGGCGATGTATCGTCCTCTACCTCATCGTCGGGTGACGTCTCTTCCTCATCGTCGACCTCGAGTTCGTCGAACGGATCGTCGTCCTCGACCTCTTCGTCCTCGAACGGATCGAGCTCGTCCAATTCATCGGCCAGCTCGGGCTCTTCCTCGACGTCGGGCTCCTCGTCGACATCGTCGTCGAGCTACGGCTCGTCGTCCAAGGGCTGGAGCTCGAACGGCGGATGGTCGTCGAACGGCGGCTGGAGCTCCAGCGGTCACGGCTCCTCGACCGGATCGACCGGCGGCACGCCTGCCCCGGTGCCGGCGCCGCCGATGATCCTGTTGTTCGGCGGTGCCGCCGCCGCGATGGTGGCGCGCAAACGCCTGACCAAGAAGAAGGCTGAAACTGCCGCGGCTTAAGCCGCGCTCAGGGCTTTCTCGATTTCGGGAATGGGATGGCCGGTGAGGTTCTTCGGAACTTCGCCGGCCAATCTGTTGGCGACCTCGACATGATAATGTTTGCGCAGCTCGCCCAGCGTGTGCGGCGGCGCGGCGATGATGAGCGATTCGAATTCGTTGGCGAGCGCGCGTTCCTTGAGCATCGCCCCGACATCGGCGGCGAAGCGATCCTCTTCCTGCTGGTGGAAATCGACTTCCTGCATCGAACTGCGCGCCGATCCGAACGAGTTAGCGGTGCTGCCCGGCGCGTCGGTTTTCTGATCGCGATCGGCGGGATTGATTCGCTCTTCGGCATGCTCGACCACCAGATTGGGATGAACGCCATCCCCCTCGTTGCGCAGGAACAGCGCCTTGCGGCCGTCGGCGACGACGACGAGGGTGTTGTGACGAAGCTGCATGACGTTCTCTCCTCAAGATTGGGAGGTGAACGCCGCAGCACCGCGCCGGGTTGCGCGGCTCGTCCCGCCCCGCCATAGCCAGGCCGCTATGCATGACATCCGCCTGATCCGCGACGACCCCGAAGCTTTCGATGCCGGCCTGGCCCGGCGCGGCCTGTCGCCGATGGCATCGGACCTGCTCGCGCTCGACGAAAAGCGCCGCGCGGTGATCACCGAATTGCAAGCCGGCCAGACTCGCCGCAACGAGGCGTCGAAAGCGATCGGTGCGGCCAAGGCCGCCAAAGACGAAGCGACCGCGAGCGCGCTGATGGCCGAGGTCGCCACCCTCAAGACGCGCCTTCCCGAGCTCGAGGAAGAGGAACGCACGGCAGCAGCCGCGCTGAACGAGGCGCTGGCCGCGATTCCCAATCTGCCGCTTGGCGACGTCCCCATGGGTGCCGACGAGGACGACAACCAGTTGATGCACGAACGCGGCATCAAGCCCGATTTCGCGTTCGATATTCGCGAGCACGATGCGATCGGCCCGGCGCTCGGGCTGGACTTCGAAACCGGCGTGGCGCTCGCCGGCGCGCGCTTCACTCTGGTGCGCGGCGCCGCGGCAAGGCTCAATCGCGCGCTCGGCCAGTTCGGACTCGATATCCTCACCAGGCATCATGGCTATGAGGAAGTCGTGCCGCCGCTCATGGTGCGCAGTGAGGCGATGTTCGGCACCGGGCAATTGCCCAAGTTCGCCGAGGATCTGTTCCAGACGACCGACGGTCGCTGGCTGATCCCCACCTCCGAAGTGTCGTTGACCAACATCGTGCGCGAAAAGATCCTGAGCGCCGACGACCTGCCGCTGCGCTTCACCGCGTTGACGCCCTGCTTCCGCTCAGAGGCCGGCGCCGCCGGACGCGACACGCGCGGGTTCATTCGTCAGCACCAATTCGAGAAGGCCGAGATGGTCTCGATCGTGCCGCCCGATCAGTCGGAAGTCGAGCATGAGCGGATGACCGCAGCCGCTGAAGACGTGCTGACCCGGCTCGGCCTGCCTTTCCGTCGGATGAAGCTCTGCACCGGCGATATGGGGTTTTCCGCAGCGCGCACGTACGATCTCGAAGTCTGGCTGCCGGGCCAGGGCCGCTATCGCGAAATTTCGAGCTGTTCGACCTGCACCGATTTCCAGGCGCGGCGGATGAATGCCCGCTTCCGGGGCGAGGACGGCAAGCCGGCGTTCGTCCACACGCTCAACGGCTCGGGCCTCGTCGTGGGCCGGATGATGGTCGCAATCCTGGAAAATTATCAGCAGGAAGACGGCGCGGTCGCGATCCCCGACGCGCTGCAGCCGTATCTAGGTGGACTGAACCGGCTTGAGCCCAAGGCGTGAGGATTCTCCTCACCAATGATGACGGCTATCATGCGCCCGGCCTTGCCGTACTCGAACGCCTGGCGCGGTGCTTTTCGGACGACATCACCATCGTGGCCCCAGCCGAGGAGCAATCGGGCAAGGGCCGATCGCTGACGCTGACCGAGCCTCTGCGCGTCAAGCGTTTCGACGACAGGCGTTACGCCGTCGGCGGCACGCCGACCGATGCGGTGATGTTCGCGCTGGCCAATGTGATGCGCGACGCCAGGCCCGATCTGATCCTGTCGGGAGTCAATCGCGGGGCCAATCTGGGCGAGGACGTCTTTTATTCGGGCACGATCGGCGCGGCGATGGAAGGCGCGCTTGCCGGCATCCGGTCGATCGCGATCAGCCAGCGCTACGGCGCCGAAGCACCCGGCCACGACGTCACGTTCGATACCGCCGAAGCCTGGGGAGAACGCGTGCTGGCGCCGTTGATCGCCGCGCCGGTCGATCCGCGCATCGTGGTCAACGTCAACTTTCCGCCGATCTCGCCCGATGAGGTCAAGGGAGTGCGCGTCGTCCATCAGGGGCTGCGCGACTATGGGCGAGTGAAGGTGATCGAGCGCACCGACCCGCGCGGTTTCGCTTATTACTGGATGGGCCTGGGCCGCGTCGAGCACACGCCGGCCGCCGATACCGATCTGGAAGCGATCGAAATGGGTTACGTCACCGTCACGCCGTTGCAGATGGACCTGACGCATCGCGATTCATTGGCTATGCTGGAGAATGCGTATCGATGACGCAGGGGGGGCCCGCGATGCGAATGATCACACTTGTCTTGTTGATATTCGGACTTTCGGGGTGCATTCCACAGACCGATTATGCGCGGCCGTCGGACGCGGGCTCGCCGCCCAGGGCCGATTATGACCCACCGCCACCGCAGGACGAGGCTCCCGCCCCGCCCTCGGCACCACCCGCTTGGGAAGCGCGGCCGGTCACCCCCGACGCTCGGACGATCGCCGAATCGAGCTATATCGTGCGGCCCGGCGACACGTTGCGTGGCATCGCCGACAAGACCGGATCGGGCTCCGAGATCATCGCCAGGGCAAATGGCCTCGAATCGCCCTTCACCATCCGCGCCGGGCAACAATTGCGCATTCCCGGCGGCCGTTATCACCTCGTCCGGCCGGGCGAATCGGGCATCGCGATCGCGCGGGCTTATGGCGTCCGCTGGGCCGACATCGTCGCCGCCAACGATCTGATCGAGCCCTATGTGTTGCGGTCGGGTCGTCGTATCCTGATCCCCGGCGGCACGCGACCGCCCCAGACGCTCGCCGAGCGCGCGGCAGCGTTCAAGATCGACCTCGGGGATATCGCCACCGGCGGTGGCGAGCCCGCCATTCCCGACAATGTCAGGCCGGTTCGCCCGGCCGTATCGGTGACAAGAGCCCTGCCCTCTACCGCCGCGGTCGGCGCGCCCTCGCCGCTCAGCGGCCCGTTCCTCTGGCCGGTGGCGAGTGGCCGCGTCGTCAAGCGGTTCGGTGGCGGCGCGAGCGGGGAGCGCAATGACGGCATCAAGATCGCAGTGCCGCTGGGGACTCCGATCCGGGCCGCGGCCGATGGCGTGGTGATCTACACCACCGACAGCATCGCCGGGCTCGGCGGCTTGGTCATGGTCCGCCACGGCAATGGCTGGACCAGCGTCTATGGCCACGCCAGCCGCGTGATCGTGACGCGCGGACAGGCGGTGAAGCGCGGCCAGACGATCGCGCTGTCGGGCGACACCGGCTTCGCCGACCGGCCGGAAGTGCATTTCGAGCTCAGGCAAGGCCGTACGCCGGTCGACCCCTTGTCGAAGTTGCCGAGTCGCTAGTCGCGATGCTACCCGCGCCGCCATCATGACCGATTACAAATCCGACCTGCTCCGCCTGCTCAGTGAACGCGGCTACATCCACCAAGTGACCGACGCGTCTGCGCTCGACGCGCTCGCGACGAAGCAGGTCGTGCCTGGCTATATCGGGTTCGACGCCACCGCGCCGTCGCTGCACATCGGGTCGATGGTGCAGATCATGATGCTGCGCCGCCTACAGCAAGCGGGACACAAGCCGATCGTGCTGATGGGCGGCGGGACGACCAAGGTCGGCGATCCGTCTGGCAAGGACGAAAGCCGACGGCTGCTCGACGACACCACCATCGATGCCAACATCGCCTCGATCCGCCGCGTATTCGAACGTTTCCTGACATTCGGCGACGGCCCGACCGATGCGGTGATGGTCAACAATGCCGATTGGCTCGACGCGCTCGAATATATTCCGTTCCTGCGCGACGTCGGGCGGCATTTCACGATCAACCGGATGCTGGCGTTCGATTCGGTCAAGCTCCGGCTCGATCGCGAACAGCCGCTGACCTTCCTCGAATTCAACTACATGATCCTCCAGGCCTATGATTTCCTGGAATTGTCGCGCCGCTCGGCGTGCCGGCTGCAAATGGGCGGATCGGACCAATGGGGGAATATCGTCAACGGCATCGAGCTGTCGCGCCGCGTCGATGGCACCGAAGTGTTCGGGCTGACTACTCCGCTCATCACCAACGCCGATGGGTCGAAGATGGGCAAGACCGCAGCAGGCGCCGTATGGCTCAACGACGATGCGCAGCCGGCATATGATTACTGGCAATATTGGCGCAACGTCGACGACCGCGACGTCGGCCGCTTCCTGCGCCTGTTCACCGATCTGCCGCTCGACGAGATCGCCCGCCTCGAATCGCTCGAGGGTGCGGAGATCAACCAGGCCAAGATCATACTCGCCAACGAGGCGACCGCTTTGTGCCGCGGCAAGGGGGCAGCGGACTTGGCCGCCGAGACCGCACGCAAGACGTTCGAGGAAGGATCGGCCGGCGCCGACCTGCCGACGCTCGCGGTGTCCGGTTCGATCGGGATTGTCGATGCGCTGATCGGCCTGGGCTTCTGCGCGTCGAAGGGCGAGTCGCGTCGGTTGATCGCCGGCGGCGGCGCGCGAGTCGACGGCGAGAAAGTGGCGGACGAAGCGTTCACCATCGCGATGGCGGGAAATCCAGTGCGCGTGTCGGCCGGCAAGAAGCATCACGGCCTGCTCACACCGGCATAAATATCGCTAACGCGCGTTAAACACGTTCCTTTTGAAGCTTTTCATGCGCTGGTCGTTACTCATTGTGGCGAACGGAAAAGGAATCGATGGGCGCTGCACTGGCCTATAGCGATCAACGCGATGCTCCACGGGATGAGGTTCATTACCGTGCGCGCGCTTTTGGTGGGGATGCCCGGCCGGTATCGATCCTGGTCGTCAACATGTCGGCACAGGGGCTGATGGCCCGAGTGGATACCGACCGCCCGATCGGCGAACGGTTGCACATCACCCTTCCCGTGGTTGGCGTGATCGTCGCCGAGGTGCGCTGGTCGCTCGGCGGTCGAATCGGCTGCGAGCTCGACCGGCCGATCGGCATGGCCGAATATTACGAACTGCTCGCGGCGTTGCTGAAGAACGTTCGCTGAGGACGGCTGGGTCGCCAACAGCAGCTTAACATCGATCGGTCACCCCTGACTTGTTCCGGGGCCCAAGCCTCCTCAGCGGAATCCGGCCGTTGTTGCACGTTTGATGCCGGAACGAGCCCGGCATGACGGTTTGGGATTGGACAACCGATCGTTCACCCCGACCGCAGCAACTGCACCCCAGCATCGCGTTCAAACAGATAGAGCGCCGTCCGTGCCGCCTGACCGCGCGGACCGTCGAGGCCGCCGTCCCGGTCGATCATCAACCGGGCATCGTCATGCGCGGTCTGTTGGAGCGAGGCGAAATGCTCGGGCGTCGCCAGCCGATAGCCTTGCTCGCCCGATTGCCGCGTGCCGAGCATCTCGCCGGCGCCGCGCAATCGCAGATCTTCTTCGGCGATGCGAAAGCCGTCATTCGTCTCGCGCATCAGCGCCAGGCGCGCGCGCGAAGTCTCGCTCAAGCCATTGCCGCGGATCAGCAAACAGATCGATCGCCCCGTCCCGCGCCCCACGCGACCGCGCAACTGGTGCAATTGGGCCAGACCGAACCGATCGGCATGCTCGATCACGATCAGCGTCGCATTGGGCACGTCGACCCCCACCTCGATCACCGTGGTCGCGACGAGCACGCCGAGATCGCCGCTCGCGAACCGCGCCATCACTGCGTCCTTCTCGGCGGGCTTCATGCGGCCATGGATCAGCCCGACACGATCGCCGAACCGCGCCTGGAGCGATCCCGCCCGCGCCTCGGCCGCGGCAAGGTCCGATTTCTCGCTTTCCTCAACCAACGGGCACACCCAATAGGCCTGACCGCTGCTGTCGAGATGTCGCCCTAGCGCCTCGACGATCTCGCCCAGCCGGTCTTCCGACATCACCCGCGTTTCGATCGGCTGGCGTCCCGGCGGCATCTCGTCGAGCCTGCTGACGTCCATCTCACCATATTGCGCCAGGGTTAGCGTGCGTGGGATCGGCGTCGCGGTCATCGCCAGCAAATGCGGCGCGGCGCCCTTCTCCTGTAGCAGCAGCCGCTGCGCCACGCCGAAGCGATGCTGTTCGTCGACCACGACCAGGCCGAGATCGCGATAGGCGACTGCTTCCTGGAAGATGGCATGCGTCCCGACCAGGATATGGATCGAGCCATCCGCCAACCCCATCAAGGTCGATTCGCGCACCCTGCCCTTGTCGCGCCCAGTCAGCACAGCGACATTGACCGGCAGCCCGGCAAGCATGCGCTGCAGCGTATCGTAATGCTGCCGCGCCAGAATCTCGGTCGGCGCCAGAAATGCCCCCTGCGCGCCGGCCTCGACCGCCATCAGCAGTGCCATCGTCGCGACCAGGGTCTTGCCCGAGCCGACATCGCCCTGAAGCAGCCGCAGCATCGGCGCCGATTGCGCCAGATCGCCCTCGATCTCGCGGATCGTCCGCGCCTGGGCATTGGTCGGTGCGTACGGCAGGTTGAGCATACCACGCAGCCGCCCGTCGCCGTTGAGCGGCCGGCCCTTACGCGACCGCGACGATTGCCGCACCAGCATGAAAGCGAGCTGATTGGCGAACAGCTCGTCATAGGCGAGCCGCTCACGCGCCTTGTGGTCGGCGGGATCGGCATGCGCTCGGGCAAGCGCGTCGCGCCAATCGGGCCATTGGTGCTGAGCCTTGACCCCCGGCTCGATCCATTCGGGCAGATCGGGCGCGCGCTCGATCGCCTGGTGCGCCATCTGCCCCAGCCGGCGCGAGGTCAGCCCTTCGGACAGCGGATAGATCGCCTCGCGCTCGCGGAAACCCTCGCCGGGCTCCGCGAGGTCGGGATGAACGATCTGCAATTCCTGGCCATACATTTCGAGCTTGCCCGAAATGCGCTTTGGCTCGCCGAGCGGCAGCAGCTTCTTCACCCAGCCCGACGACCCACCGAAATAAATCAGGCTGACATAATTGCCCTTCGCGTCCGTGGCGTGGACGCGCATCGGCCCGCGCGGACTGCTGCTGCTGCGGTAATCGACCGGCGTCACCGTGATCGCGATCGTCCGACCGGCATCGGCCATGTCGAGCTCGTCGCGCGGCACGCGGTCGATGAACCCGGTCGGCAAATGGAACGCGACATCGACCACCCGATGCAGCCCCAGCCGGTCGAGCGGCTTGGCAAGGCCGGGCCCCACGCCCTTGAGCGCGGTCACTTCGGCAAAGAGCGGGTTGAGGATATCGGGGCGCATGATTATCTGCTCCTTCCTAACCCTAGCCGACTGCGCGTCAACGCGCCGCCGGCCAATTGCCGTTGGAGTGTCATGGACCGCGAGATCCGCCTCAAGCGCCTGCGCTTCCGCGCTTGGCACCGCGGCACCAAGGAAGCCGACCTGATGATCGGCGGATTCTTCGACGCGCACGGCGCGACGTGGAATGATGCCGAAATCGACTGGTTCGAAACCTTCTTGGAGGAACAGGACGTCGACATCATGGCCTGGGCGATCGGGACGCAAGACGTGCCGGCGCAATGGCAAGGGCCGATGATCGACACGATGAAGCAGCTGAATTTCGTACCGATACAGAAGTAACAACAATTCACCGTCACCTCGGACGTGTTCCGGGGCCCAATTCTCCCCAACGGACATCAGCCGTTGCTGCGCGTTGGATGCCGGGACGAGCCCGGCATGACGGCCTAGGAAACCAATGACCGACCCGCGCAAAATCCTCTCTGCGAAAACACCCCTGACTCTCGCCGGCGTTCCGGCGGGGTTCCTGCCCGTGTTGCTGGCCGACCTGGCCCGCGCGCATGCAACAGGGCGCGTCGTGCTGATCGCACCCGACGAAGCGGAAATGCGCGCGGTCGCCGCAACCGCCGGGTTCTTCGCACCTGAAATCGAGATCGTCGCCTACCCGGCGTGGGACTGCCTGCCCTATGACCGCGCCAGCCCGACCTTGCGCGTCATGGCGGAACGTTTGGCCGCGCTCCATCGCCTGCAACAGACGCCGACGAAGCCGCAGCTCGTCGTCACCACAGCCAATGCCGCGACTCAGCGCACGCTGACCCCGTTCCGCATCCGCCAGCTCGTCGCGCGTCTCGCCCCGGGCGAGCGGATCGGCCGCGACAAGCTGGCCGTGTTGTTGTCGGCCAATGGCTATGTCCGCACCGACACCGTCCACGACCAGGGCGAGTTCGCGGTGCGCGGCGGGCTGGTCGATCTGTTCCCGAGCGGCGAGGAACAGGCACTGCGGCTCGATTTCTTCGGCGACGAGATCGAGAGCGTCCGCACTTTCGACGCCGCTGACCAGCGCACCACGGGCCGGGTCGACGGGTTCACCCTGCTGCCGGCATCCGAAGCCTTGCTCGACGAGGAATCGGTGAAGCGCTTCCGCACCCGCTATCGCGAGAAGTTCGGCGCCACCGCAACCGGCGACCCGCTTTACCAGGCGATCAGCGACGGCCGGCGGTTGGCGGGCATGGAACATTGGCTGCCGATGTTCGAGGAGCGGCTGGAGACGCTGTTCGACCATCTCGGCGACGACGCGCTGGTGATCCGCGAATCGGGAGTCACCGCGGCGGCCGAACAGCGGTTCGAGGCGGTGTCGGACTATCACGCCAACCGCCTGAAAGCGCAGTCGAGCGATCCCGGCAGCTATCGTCCGCTCGCGCCAGGAGCGCTGTACCTGCTTCCCGACGAATGGGCGACGCGGCTCGATCAGGCCAAGGTGCACTTTGCCACGCCGTTCCACGAGCCGCCGAGCGACACCGTGCTCGACTTCGAGGTAGACGGCCCACGCGACTTCGCGCCGGAGCGCGCGAGCGGCGTGAACATCTACGAAGCGGTCGTAGAGCATCTCGACAAGCTACGGAAAGACGGCAAGAAACAGATCCTGGCCAGCTATTCCGCCGGGTCGCGCGAACGCCTCGCCGGATTGCTTAGGGACCACGAGCTGACCGGCCTCACGCTCGTCGAGACCTGGCAGGAAGCGCTGGGCGCCGCCGATCGCGGTGTCGCGCTTGTCATCCTGCCGCTCGACCATGGCTTTACCGCTCCCGACATCGCCTTGCTCACTGAGCAGGACATGCTCGGCGACCGCCTTGTCCGCCGCAATCGCCGCAAGAAGTCGGCCGACGCCTTCCTTGCCGAACTCGCGACGCTTACCCCGGGCGATCTCGTCGTCCACGCTGATCACGGCATCGGGCGATATGAGGGCCTGACCCAGATTCCGGTGCAGAAGGCCCCGCACGATTGCGTCGCTTTGACCTATGCCGGGGGCGACAAGCTCTACGTTCCGGTCGAGAATCTCGAAGTTCTGAGCCGCTATGGCGGCGACGAGGGTGGCACGCTCGATCGGCTCGGCGGCGAAGCCTGGCAGCGTCGCAAGTCGCGGATGAAGGAACGCATCCGCGAGATCGCCGGCGAGCTGATCGCGACCGCCGCCCTGCGCGCATTGCGCCAAGCCGATATCGCCCAACCCGATTCATCGGGCTACCCGGCGTTCGTCGACCGCTTCCCCTATCAGGAAACCGACGATCAGGACCGCGCGATCGCCGAATCGCTCGACGACCTCGCATCGGGCAAGCCGATGGACCGTCTGATCGTCGGCGATGTCGGCTTCGGCAAGACCGAGGTCGCGTTGCGCGCCGCCTTCGTTGCGGCGATGGGCGGGATGCAAGTCGCCGTCGTCTGTCCCACCACCCTGCTCGCCCGCCAGCATTACAACAATTTCGTGGCGCGGTTCGAAGGCTTTCCGATCAAGGTCGGGCGGCTGTCGCGTCTGGTCGGCAGCGCGGAGGCAAAAGCCGTCAAGGAAGGCCTGACCGACGGCACGATCGACGTCGTCATCGGCACCCATGCTATCCTGGCCAAAGGCATCGAATTCAAGCGGCTCGGTCTTGTCGTGGTCGATGAGGAACAGCGTTTCGGCGTCACCCACAAGGAACGGCTGAAGGCGCTCAAGACCGACGTTCACGTCCTGACGCTGACCGCGACGCCGATCCCGCGCACGCTCCAGATGGCAATGTCGGGCTTGCGCGAATTGTCGGTGATCCAGACCCCGCCGGTCGATCGCCTGGCGGTCCGCACCTATGTCATGCCCTGGGACCCCGTGGTGCTGCGCGAGGCCTTGCTCCGCGAACATTATCGTGGCGGGCAGAGCTTCTTCGTCACGCCGCGCGTCAAGGATGTGCCCGAAATCGAGGAATTCCTCCGCGAGCACGTCCCCGAAGTGCGCTATGTCGTCGCGCATGGCCAGATGGCGGCGGGCGAAGTCGAGGAGCGGATGTCCGCCTTCTACGACAAGAAATTCGAGGTCCTGGTGTCGACCACGATCGTCGAAAGCGGGCTCGATATCCCCAGCGCCAACACGATGATCGTTCACCGCGCCGACCGTTTCGGCCTCGCCCAACTCTATCAGCTGCGCGGTCGCGTCGGGCGGGGCAAGACACGCGCTTATGCCTATCTGACCACGCCGGCCAATCGCGTCATCACCGAAACCGCGGACAAGCGGCTCAAGGTGCTGTCGGATCTCGATACGCTCGGGGCCGGGTTCCAGCTCGCCAGTCACGATCTCGACATTCGCGGCGCGGGCAATCTGCTCGGCGACGAGCAATCGGGGCATATTCGCGAAGTCGGCTACGAACTCTACCAATCGATGCTCGAGGAAGCGATCCTCGACGCTCGCGCCGGTGGCCTCGCGCAGCGCCCGCGCGATTTCAGCCCGCAGATCACCGTCGACGCCGCGATCATGATCCCGGAGGAGTATGTCCCCGATCTCGACCTGCGCATGGGCCTCTATCGCCGCCTCAACGAGTTGGACGACCAGAACGGCATCGAGGCTTTCGCGGCGGAGATGATCGACCGTTTCGGTCCCCTGCCAGAGCCGACCGCCAATCTGATCAAGCTCATCGAGATCAAGCTCAATGCCAAGAAAGCCTGCGTCGCCAAGATCGATGTCGGCGCCAAGGGCGCGCTGGTCAGCTTCCACGACGACAAGCCACCCAATGTCGACGGCCTGCTGGCTTATGTCGCGCGGCTCAACGGCGTGGCCAAGCTGCGTCCCGACAGCAAGCTGGTGATTGCCCGCGAATGGGGCGATCCCCAGGCGCGGCTCAACGGCGCGCTGCAATTGTCGAAGGGGCTGGCGAAGGCGGCGGGATAGGCCCATCGCTCTAAATCCCACGCTGACCATCGTCGCCAACGCGATGCGGATCGGCGCGCATTTGCGCGATCGATTGACCTGACAAGAAATTGGTCCAAAAAGAATTAATCTTTACTCCCTGAGCGTAACGCCAGGATTCGCGCGTGGGGTAGGAGCGATGGAGAAGACGGTCCGTTTCAAACGCTTGCGGCTCATGACCACCGCGACCGAGGCACTGACGAAAGCCCAGTCGCTCGCCGAGATACTGGAGATATTACGGTCGCGCGCGCGCGCCATCCTGGGCAGTGACGGAGTGACAGTGGCGATGCGCGAGCGCGATCAGGTCCATTATGTCGGAGAGGATTCGATCGCGCCTTTATGGGCCGGGCGGCGCTTTCCGATCGATTCGTGCATCTCGGGCATGGCGATGACGCAGCGCCGGACGATCGTCATTCCCGACATCCGCGTCGATCTCCGCGTGCCGCTCGACGCCTATCTTTCGATCTACTTCGTCGGCTTGGCGATGGCCCCGATCGGTGTCGGCAAGCCAGTCGCGGCGATCGGCGCCTATTGGCGCAGCGGCCGCCCGATCGATGAGGACGCGTTGGTATTGCTCGACATGCTGGCCAAAGGCGCCAGCGCGCAATTCGAGCGGATCGTCGATCAGCGGATGAAGAGGGCGTCTTGAGGGCCGACAAGTTCGACCTCCTCTTCGCGTTCGAGGTCGATCTCGGCGAATTTCTCGCGGCGCATCGTGAAGATGCCGTGATGCTTCACGATTATCCAAGTGCCTGATATCTCGGTCGCGTCGCTATTGATCTGGCCCGAATAGCGGACCGCATGCGCTAGCGCGCCACCGTCATATTGCTTTACGAACCGGAGCCCCGATGCGCTTCGAGTGCCGCTGACAAAGGCCCGCCTCACTCCAGTTCCGCCGCTGGTATCGGGCTCGGTGATCGTTCCCGAGATCGCGCCGCCATCATCGTCAAGCCGTGCGACGAAGCTATTGGTATCGGCATAGCCCAACGCATCGTAGCGACCGTACCAGACCCCGCCGAGATTCTGTGGATCGTCACTCACCCCGCGACCAGATCGGCAAGCGCCGCGCTGGTCAACGGCTCGGCACACAGAAAGCCCTGATAATATTGGCAGCCTTCCTTGGCGAGCAGGTCGAGTTGTTCGGCGGTCTCGACGCCCTCGGCGATAACCGACAGTCCCAGCGACAGCGCCATTTCGATCACCCCGCGCACGACGATGCGATCGCGCGGCGACCCGCCAATGTCCTGCGCCAGCTTGCGATCGATCTTGAGATAGTCGAGCGGCAGCGCCTTGAGATAGGCGAGGCTCGAATAGCCGGTGCCGAAATCGTCGATCGCCACCCGGCACCCCGCCTGCCTCAGCGCGGTGAGCAACGATGACGCGACGCCAAGATCGTCGATCAGCCCGCTTTCGGTGATCTCGACGGTCAGGCGCGAACGCGCGAACCCTGAGGCATCGATACGGTCGAGCAGGATATCGGCGAAGCCCGGCCGCGCGATATCGGCGGCGGTCAGGTTGATCGACAGGCGCTGGCCCGACAGCGCTTCGGGCCAGGCCATCGCCCGGCTGAGCGCCAGCCGCTGGATATGATCGGACAAAGCAAGCCCCAGGTCGGCGCGGTCGGCGGCGGCGAACAATTGATCGGCGCCGATCGCGCCGAAGCGCGGATGCTCCCATCGCGCGAGCGCTTCCACCCCGACGATCTTCCCCGTCGCGATCGCGACCTGAGGCTGGAACAGCACCGCAATCTCGTTGCTTTCGATCGCCCGGCGCAAATCGACCGACAGCGCCTCGGCGATCGCGGGTTCGTCGGCGATGCGGATCGTCGCGCCGTCGGACGCGCGCGCATCGTCCAGCGCGTCATTGGCGCGCCGCAACAGCGCATCAACCGTTTCGTCCGCATGCGCTGCGGCTACCCCCAGTCGCGCGCCGACCGCCACCAGCGTGCCGTCGATCGCGAAGGGCCGCGCCAATGCTTCAGCGAGTGCCCCGGCCAGCGCTTCCGCGTCCGCCGCTTCCTCGAGCCCGACCAGGAATTCGGGGCCCTTTTGCCGCGCGACGATCTGGCGCTTGCCGAGGGTCGTACGGGCCACTCCGGCGATCCGCCTGACCGCTGCCCGGATCAGCGCGTCGCCGGCGGGGCGGCCGTAACCGCTATTGACCAGATCGAAGCGGCTGAGCGCGATCAGGATCGCGCTGGCGCGTTCGCCGCGCTGCAGCCGGCGATCGAGCCAGGCACGGGCCGCGCCGGCATCGAACGCGCCTTCGATTGCCTCCTCGGTTTCCGCCGCCGCGTTAGGCGCTGTGCCGAGCTCCTCGATCAACCCGTGGACCCAGGGATCACCCGTCGTCGCCTGGACGTGGTGGACCAATCGTCCGACCCCCGGATGATCGTGCGCGAACGCGGTTGCCCCGCCGCCTCCGACTCGCCGAACCGCCGCTACCGCCGCCGCGCGATCATCCGGCGCCAGCGTGCGCAGCGCCATATCGAGCGAGACTTCTTCGCCCAGATCGAGCCGCTTGCTCAAAGCGGGCGTCAAGCGCACCCGGCGCGTACGGCGATTGTAGCGCCAGCCAAGCAAGTCCACCGCGCGGTCGCGATCCCAGTCGCCGGCGATCCGTTCGACGAAGCGCCACGCGAACCGCAGCGCTTGGGCGAATTCGAGTTCGGTGAACGGGCTGGCGAGGAAATGCGTCGCCCCGGCGGTATGGAAATCGCCCAGCGCCGCGACATCGTCACGCGACACCAGCACGAGCAAGGCACCGCCGCGAACCCGCGCGGCCTCGCCGAACGCCCCGGCGGCGGCAAGCCCCTCGCCTAGCGCTCCACGAGCGTCGAGCACGGCCAAGGCCGCACCACTGCCGAGATACCGCCGCGCCGCGCCGTCGCCGCGCCGGGCAGCCACCACCCGCCAGCCCGCCTCGGCCGCGATCGCCGACAATTCACCACGCTGCCTGAACGACAGCAGGAACAGGGAGTTTCCGGTCTGGGGATCGCTGGGGACCATCGCGCCCGGTTCTACGCATGCCCGCGGGACTTCGCCAATCCGCAATCGGCCAATCCGCAATCAGCCAAGGCGCAATCGGACCACGCGCAGCTAATCGGGGTTGCCGCAGGGGGGACGACGCCCTAGCTGTCGAAGCACGATGGCGACCGCCCCCGCCCTGATCGACCGACATGGCCGCACAATCAGCTATCTGCGCGTGTCGGTGACCGATCGTTGCGACCTGCGCTGCCGTTACTGCATGGCCGAGGATATGCGTTTCCTCCCGCGCGATGCGTTGCTCGAGCTCGACGAGATCGCCGTCATCGCCGAGCGCTTCATCGCACGCGGTGTGACCAAGATCCGGCTGACCGGCGGCGAACCGCTGGTGCGCCGTGGCGTGATCGACCTCGCCCAGCGGTTGGGACGGCAGGTCGGCCACGGCCTCGAGGAACTGACGCTGACGACCAATGGCACGCGCCTGGCCGACTGTGCCTGCGACCTGCGGGCCGCCGGCATCCGCCGGATCAATGTCAGTCTCGACAGCCTCGATCCCGATCGCTTCCGCCACATCACGCGCCATGGCGATCTGTCACGCGTCCTGGACGGCATTGCCATCGCCAAAGCGGCGGGACTCGCGATCAAGATCAACATGGTCGCGCTCAAGGACCTCAATCAGGACGAGATTCCCGCAATGCTCGCCTGGTGTGTCGAGCAGGGCCATGATCTCAGCCTGATCGAAACCATGCCATTGGGGTCGATCGACGAGGATCGCGCCGACCGGTTCGTGCCGCTGACCGCGGTGTTCGACGACCTGTCGCGGCGGTTCGACCTCGTCCGCGACCCACGATCGACCGGCGGACCGGCGCGCTATTGGCGGGTCGGCGCGAGCCCCACCCGTTTGGGACTGATCTCCCCCCTCACCGCTAATTTCTGCGACGGCTGCAACCGCGTCCGGCTGACCACCGAGGGGCGGCTCTATGCCTGTCTCGGCCATGACGATCAGGTGGATTTGAAGGCAGCGTTGCGCACCGGCGGGACGGCCGGACTCGACGCCGCGATCGACGAAGCGCTGGCGATCAAGCCTGCGCGCCACGATTTCCGCATCGCCGTCGGCGCCGCGCCTGCGGTCGGGCGGCATATGAGCGTGACCGGCGGATGAAACGCGCGCTGGTCGCGTCGCCGACCCCACCCGCCCAGGCTGCTCAACGCGAGCTGCGCGATTCCTACGAATGGGTGCCGGTCGAGCAGGCGGACTTGATCGTCGCGCTGGGCGGCGACGGCTTCATGCTCCAGACGCTGCACGCGATGCTCGATCGCCGCGGTGACCCGGTGCCTGTGTTCGGCATGAACCTGGGCACGGTCGGTTTCCTGATGAACGACTGGCGGCGCGACGGACTCGACGCGCGGCTCGAGCGCACGCGCCCGTTCAAGGTTACGCCGCTCCAGATGACGGCCCGAACGATTGCGGGCGAGACGTTCGTTCACCCCGCGATCAACGAAGTGTCGCTGCTCCGCGAAACACGCCAGACCGCCAAGCTGGAAGTCACGGTCAACGATCGCGTCGTGATCCCGGAACTGGCCTGCGACGGCATCCTGGCCGCGACGCCGGCGGGGTCGACCGCGTATAACCTATCGGCCAACGGCCCGATCCTCCCGCTCGGCTCGGCGATGATCGCCTTGACCCCGATCTCGGCCTTCCGCCCGCGGCGCTGGCGTGGCGCAATCCTCCCCGAAAAGGCACGGATCACGCTCAAGGTGCTCGAAGCGGCAAAGCGGCCGGTGTCGGCCGTCGCCGACCAGCATGAGGTGCGCGACGTCGCGCAGGTCGATATCGCAATCGACCGTTCGCGCGAGCTGACTCTGCTGTTCGACCCCGAACATGCGCTCGACGACCGCATCACCATGGAGCAGTTCACCTCCTGAGGTGCGCGCCCGCATTCAGTGGGAAATCAGGGGTTGCATCGTTAATGTGCGACGGTATAGACGCGCGCTCCGGTGACGTTCCCTGATAGCTCAGCGGTAGAGCTCTCGACTGTTAATCGAGCGGCCGTAGGTTCGAATCCTACTCAGGGAGCCACCGTCGACTTTTCGGCATTTTTGCCCTTTTTCCGCCTTCAGCGACATCTTCGCGTGGAAATTCTTTCACAACAATGTGAAGAACGCGGTCTCGCTCTTGATCTCGGACAGGGCGACGGGTCGAATTGATCTCCTGAACACCCGGCAGGCGCGACAGACGCTCTAAGAAGAAGCGTTCATAGGCCTCGATATCGGCGGCGCGTTATTTGTAAGATAGACGGGGCAAAACGCGTCTTTCCGCCGATAAATGGCCTACCTTCCCCG
>Ga0207709_10000180_pt1 | contig 84481 bp, 79 predicted proteins | sample KBSM34metaG_FD_184397 | JGI IMG/M metagenome (GOLD analysis project Ga0207709, IMG submission 184397) | Miscanthus rhizosphere microbial communities from Kellogg Biological Station, Michigan, USA - KBS M3-4 metaG (SPAdes) (version 2) | ecosystem: Host-associated > Plants > Roots > Rhizosphere >...
CTTCTTTTTTCGCATCCCGAATCTTTCGATTCAAGCTGCTGAAGTTGTTTTCAGCGGAGCCTTCGATTATGCACTGTTTTTTCAAACCGCGTCAACTTTCGAAGACTTTTTTCGCTTCCCACTTCTTCTTTCTTGCAACCCAAACCTTTCAGCTCAAGTCGCTGAAGTTGTTTCAGCGAAGCCTTCGATTATGCACTGTTTTTTCAAACCGCGTCAACTTTCGAAGACTTTCTTCACTACCCACAACCAACGCCCCTGAGAGCACCAGTCGCTTCAAACACCAGAGGTATTCAGCAGCGAAGCCCACGAGTATATGACAGATTTCGGCTCGTGCAAGCCAAGCCGAAAGAAACTTGAAGAAGACCTTTGCCGCCCCGCTCGCCGCCCGCTTCACGCCTCTTCCCTGACTGCCGGCGTCTCTCCCAGGGGACGCCAGTCCCTTCTATATATGGGGAGCCACAAAGAAGCCTTCTTCCCCAGCCGCCAGGCGCCGTCACCCGCCCCTCCGATAATCCGTGCCACATGGCACTCATCACACTCCTCGACGCGCAGCTCGCGTTCGGTCACGTCCCGCTGCTGGATCATGCGGACTTCTCTCTTCTCGAATCGGAACGCATCGGCCTGATCGGCCGCAACGGCGCCGGCAAGTCGTCGATGCTCAAGATATTGGGCGGGCTGGAAAAGCCCGACGACGGCACGCTGCAGTTGCAGCAGAACCTGCGCGTGGCCTACGTGGCGCAGGAACCCGCGCTGGACATGGATGCGGACGTGTTCACCGCCGCCAGCCAGGGCCTGGGCGAAGTCATCGCCATCCGCGACCTGTACCTCTCCGGTGCGGACGGGCTCGACCTGGACGCCCTGCAGTCCAAGATCGAAGCCTACGACGCCTGGAACTGGGAGCAGCGCGTCGAAGAAACGCTGCACCGCCTCCACCTCGACCGCAACGCGCGCGTCGGCTCGCTCTCGGGCGGCACGCGCAAGCGGGTCGCGCTGGCCCAGGCCCTGGTGGCCGCGCCGGACGTCCTTCTATTAGACGAACCCACCAACCACCTGGACCTCGACTCCATCGAGTGGCTGGAACAGCTGCTGATCGACTTCAAGGGCAGCGTCGTCACCATCACCCACGACCGCAGCTTCCTGAACCGCGTCGCCACCCGCATCGTGGAGCTCGACCGGGGCAAGCTGGGTTCCTACCCGGGCAACTTCGAGCAGTACCTCGTCCAGAAGGAAGAACAGCTCGCCCAGGAAGCGATCATCAGCGCCAAGGCCGACAAGCTGCTGGCGCAGGAAGAAATCTGGATCCGCAAGGGCGTCGAAGCCCGCCGCACGCGCAGCCAGAGCCGCATCACGCGGCTGCAGGAACTGCGCGCCAGCCGCGCCGCGCGCCGCGAGGTGCAGGGCAGCGTCAACATGGACGTGGCCTCGGGCCAGTCCAGCGGCAAGATCGTGGCCGAGCTCACCGACGCCACCAAGTCCTTCGGCGAGAAGACCGTGATCCGCGGTTTCAGCGGCACCATCCTGCGCGGCGACAAGATCGGCCTGCTGGGCCCGAACGGCGCCGGCAAGACGACGCTGCTCAAGCTGATCCTGGGCGAACTCGAACCCGACAGCGGCAAGATCCGCCGCGGCACCAACCAGCAGGTGGCGTACTTCGACCAGATGCGCGACAAGCTCGACCTCGACGCCACGCTGGAAGACTTCATCAGCCCCGGCAGCGAGTGGATCGAAATCGGCAGCCAGAAGAAGCACGTCAAGAGCTACCTGTCGGACTTCCTGTTCTCGCCCGCACGCGCCAACTCGCCCGTGCGCTCGCTCAGTGGCGGCGAACGCAACCGCCTGCTGCTGGCGCGCCTGTTCGCGCGACCGGCCAACGTGCTGGTGCTCGACGAGCCGACCAACGACCTGGACATCGACACGCTCGAGCTGCTCGAAGGCCTGCTGCAGGACTACGACGGCACCGTGTTCCTCGTGAGCCACGACCGCACCTTCCTCGACAACGTGGTGACCAGCACGATCGCCTTCGAGGGCGACGGCCGCTGGCGCGAGTACGAGGGCAGCGTGGAAGACTGGCTCATCCAGTCCAAGCGCGCACGCGAGATCGCCGAGCAGCGCCTCGCGTCGGCACCACCGCCGCCTCCAGCCGCCGCACCGGCCCCGGCGCCCGCGGCTGCACCCGCCGCAGCCCCCACCGGCGGTCCCCGCAAGAAGCTCTCTTACAAGGAGCAGCGCGAACTCGAAGCCCTGCCCGCGCAGATCGAAGCCCTCGAAGCCGAGCAGAAGCGCATCAGCGAAATGCTCGAGCTCGACGGCGGCGCCATCTACGCGAGCGACGCCTCCCGTGCGGTCGAGCTGAGCGAGCGCCACGCCAAGATCGACGACGAACTGCTCGCCGCACTGGAGCGCCAGGAAGAACTCGGCGCCGGGCGCTGAGCGCCGTCTTCCTGCGCCGGTTGGCCGCCCGTCCCACCCACGGCGGGCGCCAACTCGGCTATACATGCGGCACCGCCTTCCCAAGCCCCCGGAAAGACCCCGCCGCATGCCTTCCTCTTCCTTCCACGCGTTGGTCCGCCGCAGCGTCGCGCTGCTGGCCCTCATGGTGCTCGGCGCCTGCGCGCAGCTGCCGAAGGAGGTGGACCGCCCCGTCTCGACCGCGCTCGCCTCGCCCGAGGGCACGGCGCTGGCCACGCTGCTGAAAGAGCGGCGGCAGGCCGACAAGGCGCGCTTCGACTCGGGATTCGTTTTGCTGGGCGGCCCGCAGGCCGCCTACGGCAGCCGACTGGCGCTGATCGAGAACGCACAGAAGACGCTGGACCTGCAGTACTACGCCATCCACGCCGACGCCAGCACCGGCCGGCTGGTGCGCGGGCTGCGCGCGGCGGCCGAGCGCGGCGTGCGGGTGCGCATCCTGCTGGACGACTTCCACACCATCGGCCGCGACGCGCTGGTGCTCGGCCTGGCCTTCATCCCGAACATCGAGATGCGGCTGTTCAACCCGCTCGCGGGTTCGCGCGGCACCGGCTTCAACCGCATGCTCAACGCCATCGGCGAGGTCTCGCGCATCCAGCAGCGCATGCACAACAAGCTGTTCCTGGCCGACAACGTGATGGGCGTGACGGGCGGGCGCAACCTGGGCGACGCCTACTTCGGCAACGCCACCACCGGCAACTTCGTCGACGTCGACGTGCTGGCGGCCGGCCCGATCGTGCAGGACCTGTCGCGCAGCTTCGACAGCTACTGGAACAACGAGCGCGCCTACCCCGTGCAGTCGCTGGTCTCGCGCGAAGAGTTCCAGCGCATCCGCGACCGTGCGCGCCGGGTCGACCAGGAACTCAGCGACGAAGCAGCCGAGGCGCGCAACCAGCCCAAGCCCCCGGACGGCGAGCCGCGTCCCGGCGCCGGCCCCACGCCTGAGCAGCGGGCCCGCGCCTGGGACGAGAAGCCGCTCGACCTGCGCAGCGCCGCCTTCGTCTGGGCTCCGGCCCTGATGCTGGCCGACGCGCCCGGCAAGATCCCGGCCGACAGCGGCCCCGGCGCGGTGCGCAACCCCGACCTCGTGGTCAGCCGGCCCGAGCTGCCCTCGCGCAGCGCCACCGCGCTGGCCGACCTGGCCTCCAGCGGCGACACGGTGGTCGAAGGCCTGCTGCACCTGATCGGCCAGGCGCGCACCGACCTGCTGATCATCTCGCCCTATTTCGTGCCCGGCCCCGACATGCAGCAGGCCTTTGCCGCGGCGCGCGCGCGGGGCGTGCGCATCCGGGTGCTGACGAATTCACTGGCCTCGAACGACGCACCCATCGCCCACGTCGGCTATGCGCGCCACCGCAAGGCGCTGCTGGCCGCGGGCGTAGAGCTGTACGAGCTGCGCAGCGAACAGGCCGACTTCGGCAACGTGTTCGGCTCCTCGGGCGGCAGCGGCGTGAGCGGTGAGTCGCGCGCGATGCTGCACTCCAAGGTGCTGGTGATGGACGGCCGGCTGCTGGTGGTCGGCTCGATGAACCTGGACCTGCGCTCGCAGCTGCAGAACACCGAGATCGCGCTGCTGATCCGCAGCGGCGAACTCTCGCGCATGGCGGCCGAGCAGATCGAGCGCGGCATGCGCGAGCGCGCCTGGCATGTCGAGCTCGCAAAAGGCACGCTGGTGTGGCACGCGCCCGAAGGCAGCGGCCTGCAGGACACGGACACCGAGCCCGACGCGAGCGCCACGCTGCGCTTCCTGCTGCGGCTGTTCGGACCGCTGGCGCCGGACCAGCTGCTCTGACGGTCCGGCCAGACCCCGTCGGGGTCAGTGCTTGTGCTGGTGCGCACCGCCCGCCGCGGGCGCGGCAGCAGCGGCGCCTTCGGGCGCACCGACCGGCAGCTTCAGCTCCAGCGTCGTCTTCGCGCCCTTGGCGTCCTCGAACTTCAGGGTCATGGGCACGGTCGCGCCCTTGGTCATCGCGCCCTTCAGGTCCATCAGCATCACGTGGTAGCCACCGGGCTTGAGCTCGACAGTCTTGCCGGCCGGCAGCTCGAGGCCGCCCGCGAGTTCGCGCATGCGCATGGTGTCGCCTTCCATCTTCATCTCGTGCACCTCGGCCACGCCGGCGGCGGGCGTCGAGATGCCGACCAGCTTCGTTCCCGTGGGCGCGGTGAGCTTCATGAAGGCACCCGTGCCGCTCTGGCCCGGTACCGACTGGCGCACCCACGCGTCGCGCACGTCGACCGTGGCCACGCCCTGCGCCACCACGTCGAGCTTGGCCGCGGGCTTCTTCAGGCCGGCCGTGGTGCTTCCCGCGGCGGGCACTTCGGCCCAGTCGACGCCGCCGACGTCGCAGTCCTGGCGCACCTTGAACCACAGCGGGCCCGGCGTGGCGGGCACCTTGCCGCGCAGCACGAACTCGCCGCGCTCGCTGCCGGGCAGCGCGTTCTGCGGGGTCTCTGCCGTCCAGCGCACTTCGCCTTCGGCGCTGCCGGCCTTGGGCGCGTCGAGCTTCCAGCCCTTGCGCGCCTGGGCGTCGGTGAGCACGAAGCCCTTGGGCAGGCGCACCGCGAGGCCGGTGGTGGCCTTGGCGCCTTCGCAGGCGTGGCCGACGCGGAAGGCGGCGTTGTACTCGCTGCCGACGGTGGCGCCGCCCGGGGGCAGGCTCACGTGGGCACCGGCGGCGCCGGCACCGGCCAGCAGGGCGCAGGCGGCGAGGGTGTGGAACGTAGGGGTCGAAAGCTTCGTCATGGCGGGTGTCCTTGAATAGGAAGAGTGAGGGTCAGAGGTCGAACTTCAGTTCGGCCACGAAGGTGCGTTGCGGGTACGGGTGGAAGGCCCAGTAGGTACGGTTGTTCAGGTTGTCGATGCCGACGGCGGCGCTCCATTGGCGGTCGATGCGGTAGCGGATGCGCGCATCGACCACGAAGAACTTCGAGAAGCCCATGAAGGCCATGCCGTTCGGGTCGCTGTTGTCGAGCGTGCCGTACTGCCGGCCGCTGTAGCGCGCGCCGACGGTGTAGCTCCACTTGGCGTCGGGCCGGTAGGTGGCGAGCAGCGAAGCGCGCACCTTGGGCACGCGCGGCTGGTCGCGCCCCACGCTGGCCGGGAAGCCGCGGTTGGCGGTGATCTTCGAATCGGTCAGCGTGAGGCTGCCGCCCAGGTCCAGTCCCTGGATGCCCGCGTCGACCGTGTTCACCGCCACCTCCAGCCCGCGCGTGCGGATGGCGTCGACGTTCTGCACGGTGCTCACGAGGTTGGTGAGCGCCTGGGTGTACAGCGCGTCCTTCGTGTGCTCGAAGAACAGCGTGGTGCGCAGCACGCCGTCGACGCCCCAGCGCTTGAGGTCGCGCTCGGCGCTCAGCTCGGCGGTCCACGAGCGCTCCGGGCGCAGGTCGGGGTTGGTGTTGACGATGCGGTTGCCCTCGATCGAGCCCTGGTAGAGCTCGCTCACGGTGGGCATGCGCACGGCGCGGCCGACCGAGGCCTTGAAGTGCCAGTCGGGCGTGGCCTGCCAGGCGAGCGCGGCCTTGGGCGAGACGAAGCTGTTCTTGCGCGGCGTGAAGTCGAGCAGCCGCGCCGCATTGCCGAGCTGGCCGCCGAAGGCCTCCCAGCGCTCATGGCGCAGCCCCAGCGTGGTCTTCCAGTCTTTCGCGAAGCGCCAGGTGTCCTGCACGTAGAGCGAACGCAGTCGCGTGTTGCCGTTGAAGGCTGAGAACGGCGACACGGCCGGCCCGCCGATCCAGTCGCGCGTGTTGCCGATGGCGCTGCGCAGCCGTGCGGTGTCCTGCTGGACGCCGAAGTCGACCACGTGCGCGCCCACGCCTTCGGCCGAGCCGGTGGGCCGCCAGGTGCCCGCGGCCTTGAAGGTGTGCCAGCCGGTGCCGCCCATGTCGGTGGTGCGGCCCGGGCCGCCGTAGAAGGCGCCCGGCAGCGCCGTGGTCGGCGTGCGCGAGGTGTCCTTCGCGTAGTCGAACAGGCTCGCCGCCACCTCCCAGTCGAACACGCCGCCCGTGTGGCTCTTCACCGAGAGGCCGTGCATGTAGTGCGTGAGCGCCGTCTCGGTCGGCGCGAAGGCGGCGGCCGGCGTGTCGAGGTTGTAGGTGCGTCCGCCGAGGTTCACGCGCCCGCCGTACACCGGCAGGCCGAGCGCATCGCGCAGGTACGTGTCGGTGCTGCCGTGCGTGGTGTTGTGCCAGGCGCCCAGCGTGTAGGTGGCGCGCACGGTGGGCGAGAAGTCGTAGGCCAGCTTGAGCTTGGCCTGCTCCTGGGTGGTGTCGTAGGCGGTGATGCCGCCCAGCAGCCACCACGGCTGGTTCGACGGGTTCAGCCCGAGCACCGCGCCGGTGACGGGCGTGCCCGCGCTGCCTACCGTGCCGGCGCTCACGAGCCGGTTGGCGAACGACAGCGACTGCCCCTTGCTGTGGGTGCGCGAGGCGCCGAGCCACCACGACCAGTCGCCGCTGCGGCTGCCCAGCGACAGGTCGAGCTGCTGGCCGCCCGGCGACGAATGGCTGTTGTACAGGTCGAAGTTCGAGGTGAAGCCGCTGAGCTTGACGTGCGCCTCGAGCTGCGTGGGCATGCGCGTCACGTAGTCGACCACGGCGCCCACCGAGTTGCCCGGGTAGGCGGCCGAGAACGGGCCGTAGAGCACGTCGACGCGCTCGATCTCGTCGGGCGACACCATGCCCCAGCGCGGCGCGAAGGTGGCGCCGTTGCCCAGCGGGTTCGACAGCATGATGCCGTCGGCGTAGACCATCGCGCGCGCGCTGTTGCCCGTGCCCGAGGCGCGGGTGGCCAGCACCGCGTGGTTGAAGTCGCCGATGTAGCGCTTGCGCACCAGCAGGCTCGGCAGGTACTTGAGCGCGTCTTCGGCGTCGGTCGCGTTGACCGTCTCGGCGATCTGCTCGGCGGTCACGCCTTCGATGGTGGTGGGGATCTGCGTCGGCAGCGAGGTCGGCCGGCCGCCGCTGATGGTGACGGTACCCAGCGTGCGCCCCGGGGCGGCCGCGGCGCCGGCCTCCGGCGGATCAACATCCGGCGGCGTTTGCTGCTGCGCCCACACCGGCGCGCTGAAAGGAAATGCCATGGCGATCGCCAGGGCGCGGGAGTGCTGCTTCATGGGGAACCGGCTCCACGAACTTCAAGCCAAAGGGACTGCCTGCGCGCACCCGGGGTGCACCGACAGACAGCGCTGTTGCTGATCGCTCAGGCGGAACGCGGGGGCCCACGGGCCGGCAGCGGCGCGGCCGTGGCCGCGGCATGGCGCGCGGCGGGAATGGGTTGAAGCACGCGCCCCAGCGGCAGGGGCGCATCGAACGCGGCCGCCACGGGCGGCGGGGGCGGCGCGCCGGTCAGCACGCACAGCGGGCAGTCCATGTGCGTGGCGCCCATGTCCTGCACGCCATCTTCGGTGTGCACCACCACCTTGATGGTGCCGGCGCCGGAACACACCAGTTCCATCGCCTGCGGATGCACCACCGGCGACGCCACCGCCACGCCCAGCGACAGCACGAACCACAGCAGCACCCACCGGCCGAGACGGCCGATCAGGCGGGGGTGGGGGCGCAGCGTGTGCATGGCGGTCGCAATTATCGGCGCACTTTGCTGTTGGTGGCCTTGGGGGCGGCACGGGGTGCGGCCTTGCCTTTCGGCGCGGCAGCGGCTTTGGCGGTCGGCTTGGCCCCGCCCTTCGCGGTCGCCTTCTGGCCAGCGCCCTTGACTGCCTTCTGCCCCTTGACGTTCTTGCCACCGCGCACCGCCTTGCGCGCCGGCGGCTCGGGCGCGGCGAGCGCCGGCATCGGCAGCGCCTGCTGCGCCTGCGCCTCGGTGAGCACCGGCGTGACGCGAAAGCCGCGCGCCGCCATCAGCGTGGGCAGGCCCTGCGCGCCGACCATGTGCAGCGCGCCGACCGCGGCGAAGGCGCTGCGCCCGCCCGCATGCAGGCGCTCGATGCCGTCGGCCAGCCCGGGGTTGCGGTCGTCGAGCAGGCGCTTCATGAGGCGCTGCTCGGCCGGCGTGTTCAGGCACTCGCACCACTCGGCGTAGCGCGCCAGCCGGGCCGCGTCGCTGCGCGCCCAGACATCGGCCAGCGTCTTGAGCTGGCCGCGCAGCCGGCCCGACTCGAGCTCGTCGAGCATGGCGTCGATCTGCTCGGCCTCCTCGGCTTCGGAGCCGCCGGTGAGCCAGCGCAGCTGGTCGGCCGCGTTCTCGAGCGCGACGATCGGCTTGTTGCTGTTGCGGGCCGAGACGGCCAGCGTCTCGTCGACGCCGAACTCCGCATACAGCCCGTCGGCGCGCGCCGCCAGCGCGGTCAGCGCCGTCACCTGCAGGATGGGCGGCAGCCGGGCGGTCGAGCCCGGCGACACGCAGGCCTCGGCGTTCTGGCGCTCGAGTCGGCGGGCGCGTTCGCCGCTGAGCACGCGCGCCACCGCGGCCGGATCGGCGGGCTGGCTCAGGGCGCGCACCGTGGCGTCGTCGCGCGAGTCGAGCTCCAGCGCGAGCGTGTCGCTCTGCGCCAGCGCCTTCTGCACGGTGGGACCGGGGCGCACCCATTCGCCGCGCCCCAGGTGCAGGGTGCCGTAGAGCCACGAGGTGCGGCCGTCGCGCTCGATGCGCCACAGCAGGCCGCGGTCGATGCCGTTGCGCAGGCCGATGCCGGGCTTCTCGAGGCTCGCGATGGCCGAGGGCGGGCAGGCGGCGGCATGTGCGGCCACCGCGATGAAACAACCACCGACAGCCGCGAAGGCCTGGCGGGTCAGACGTGCAAGAAGGCGCTGGGGCGCCGGCCGGTCGGTGCCGCGCGACAGCAGGCGCAGCGGTGCGACGAGGGCTCGGAGTATCCGCAAGGCGAGCTCCATGATTGAAAGAAAGTCCGGCATTCTCACAGCACCGCTGCCCATAATCCAAAACCATGCAAAGCATCTTTCACCTTGCCTTCCACGTGCGCGACCTGGACGGCGCCCGCCGCTTCTACGGCGACGTGCTGGGCTGCGCCGAAGGCCGCAGCACCGACACCTGGGTCGACTTCGACTTCTTCGGCCATCAGATCTCGCTGCACCTGGGCGAACCCTTCGCCACCACCCGCACCGGCCGCGTCGGCGATGCGATGGTGCCCATGCCGCACTTCGGCATCGTGCTCGCGCTGCCTGACTGGCAGGCGCTGGCCGGGCGCCTCGAGGCCGCCGGCACCGAGTTCGTGCTGAAGCCGCAGGTGCGCTTCGAAGGCCAGCCGGGCGAGCAGTGGACGATGTTCTTCTGCGACCCCTTCGGCAACCCGATCGAGGTCAAGGGCTTCCGCTCGCTCGACACGCTCTACGACAAGTGACCCTGCGCCCGCCCGCTTCCGATCTTCGGGCGCCCCGGGCGGCCGCGTCCCTCCTCGGCCCGGCCGCGATCGCATTGGCCGCGCTGCTGGGTACCCCGGCGGCCCATGCGCAGCAGGAGTGCGAGCTCAACGGCCAGCGCGTGAGCCCCGCCGACGGCAACAGCACCGCCGGCAAGACCGGCCTGATGCGCTGCAAGGACCGCGGCACCGGCGAGCTCCAGCGCGAGCAGCAGGTGCAGAACGGCGTCTTCATGGGCCTGGTGCGCTTCTATGAAAAGGGCAAGCTCGCGCGCGAGCACACCATCAACGCCAAGGGCAACATGCACGGCCGCGCGCGCGAGTTCGCGCCCGGCGGCCAGGTGCTGCGCGATGCCACGTACGACGACGGCCAGGAGCGCGGCCTGGTGCGCAGCTTCTACCCCGGCGGCCAGCTGCGGCGCGCCACCTTCTACCCCGACCGCGGCACCGAGCGCGCCATGGTCGAGTTCACCGAGCGCGGCCAGATGTCGATGCTGCGCTGCGCCGAGGCGCCCGTGCTGGCGCCGGTGGCCGACGATGCCAGGCTGTGCGGCTTCACGGGCGGGCCGTCGAACGTCGACCTGTTCGACGCGCGCGGCACCCTGCGCTCGCGGCTGTCGTATCAGGCGGGCAAGCGCGTGCGCACGCAGGAGTTCTACGACAACGGCAAGCCCTCGGTGGTCGACGAGACCACCGGCAACCGGCGCGTGGAGCGCAGTTTTTCGTCCGAGGGCGTGAAGCGGCGCGAAACCGTGTGGCTGCTGGTCGGGCGCTCGTCGATCCGCCAGCGCGAGCAGGAGTTTTCCGACCGCGGCTCGCTGGTGCGCGACCAGCGCTGGAACGCCGCGGGCGAACCCCTGAGCGACGACAGCTACCACCTCAACGGCCAGCCGCGCAGCAAAGCCGTCTACAGCGGCGCCGGCAGCGAGCGCATGGTCGACGTGACCGAGTTCTACGACAGCGGCCAGCGCGCCGCGCAGGGCCGCTACCTCGCGCCGGGGCGCGGCCGGCAGGTGCCCGTGGGCACGCACCAGCGCTTCAATGAAAAGGGCGAGCTGCTGGCCGAGTCGAGCTTCGACGACAAGGGCCGCGTGACGCGCGAACGCAGCTGGGACGAGAACGGCGAGCTGCAGCGCGACGACGAAGTCTTCGAAGACGGCTCGCGAAAAGCGTTCGCCCGCTAGGACGAACGCCTCTGGGCAGCATCAGTCCAGCTTGATGCCGGCCTGCTTGATGATCGGCCCCCAGCGCTTCGACTCCGCGCGCGACAGCGCCGCGAACTGCGCCGGCGTGCCGGGCATCGCTTCCATGCCGAAGTCATCGAAGCGCTTTTGCACGGCCGGCGTGCTGAAGGCCTTGTTCAGGTCGCTGTTGAGCTTGTTCACCACGGCAGCCGGCAAGCCGGCCGGGCCCAGGATGCCCTGGAACGCGAACACCTCGGTGTTGGGCACGCCCACTTCGGCCAGCGTCGGCACGTCGGGCAGGCGCTTGCTGCGCGCGCCCGAGCCGATGGCCAGCACGCGCACCTTGTTGCCCTGCATGATCGGCAGGCCCGAGGCCAGGTCCAGGAACATGCACGGCACCTGGCCGCCCATCACGTCGGCCATGGCCGGCGCCGCGCCGCGGTACGGGATGTGGGTGATGAAGGTGCCGGTGCGCGCCTTGAACATTTCCATCGCCAGGTGGTGCGGCGAGCCATTGCCCGGCGACGCGTAGTTGACCTTGCCGGGGTTGGCCTTCACGTAGGCCAGGAACTCCTTGAAGGTCTTGGCCGGGAAGTCCGGGTGCACGACCAGCGCGAGCGGGAACTTGCCGATGGCGCCGATGTAGGTGAAGTCTTTCTCGGGGTTGAACGGCAGCTTGCTGAACAGGTGCTCGTTGAAGGCCAGCACGGCGTTGTCGGCCGACAGCACCGTGTAGCCGTCGGGCTTGCTCTTGGCGACCAGGTCGGCGCCGATGTTGGTCGACGCGCCGGGGCGGTTGTCGACCACGATCTGCTGGCCCAGCGTCTGGCGCATGGCCTCGGCCAGCACGCGCGCGATCACGTCGGTGCCGCCGCCCGCGGGGTACGGCACGACCCACTTGATGAGCTGCGCGGGGTAGTCCTGTGCGTGGGCGAAGGGGGCTGCGGCCACGGCGGCGCCGGAGGCGAGCGTGGCGAGAAGGGTGCGGCGATCCATGAGATCAATCTCCTGTTTTTTGTTCGGAAGCGGACAGCGATGGTACGGGCAGCGCGTGCAACGCGTCGGCCAGCGCGGCGCGGCAGCGCGCCTCGTCGCCGACCTGCTCGAACAGCAGCAGCGCGAGCCGCGCGAGGAACAGCGATTCGCGCTCGGCGCCGGCCTCGGTGATGGCGCGCGCGCACTCGGCGTACAGGCGGTCGCGGGCGTCGGGGTGAAGCGCGGGGGCGGAGGTCGTCATGCGGGAATGTCCTGTGAAGTGGCGACGGCCGCCCGGGCCAGCGCGGCGGGCAGCGCACCGGCCGGCAGCCGGTGCCAGCGCGCGGCCACGTGGCCGTCGGGGCGCAGCAGGTAGACGGCGCCATCGCCGGCGCCGAGCGCGGCGAAGACGGCGGGGGACGCCTGCGCATCGGCGCCGTCGCTGTCGCCCAGGCTGGCGATGGTGCGCACCGCGAAAGGCACGGCGCCTTGCCGGGCCTGCGCGATGTCGGCGGCGGGCAGCGGCGCCAGGTCCGGCTGCAGCACCAGCAGCGTGAACACCGGGCCGATCCAGTCGGTGAGATGGCCTTGCGCGAGCGGCTGCTCGGGCATCGCCTCGCCCGGCAGCGGGCCGGCGGGCAGCGCATCGCCCGTGCTCGACAGCGCCGAACCCTCGTAGCGCACGGCCTGCGTCTGGCGCGGGTTGATGAGTTGCGCGATGCCGCGGTGCGCCTCCGACAGCGACAGCGCCGCCTCGCGCAGCAGGTCGAAGCCGCGTGAAGGCGGCGACATGAACTCGGTGCTGCGCATCGCGGCCTCGGCGTTGATGTGGAAGGCCGCGATGCGCTCCTGCGAGTACGAATCCAGCAGCGCCGGGCCCGACAGGCCCTGGGCCACGAAGGCCAGCTTCCAGGCCAGGTTGTCGGCGTCGTCGAAGCCCGAGTTGAGGCCGCGCACGCCGAAGATCGGCATCGCATGCGCCGCGTTGCCCGCGAACACGACGCGGCCGTGGCGGTAGCGCTCGAGCGTCATCGCACCCGCGCGGTAGACCGAGGTCCACACCGTCTTCCACTGCAGGTGGCCTTCGCCGATGGCGTCGAGGTGGCGCTGCACGAACTCGGCCACCGCCGCGGGCTGCAGCGCGTCTTCGGTGCTCTGGCCGGCGCGCAGCTGGTAGTCGATGCGCCAGATGTCGTCGGGCTGGCGGTGCATCAGCACGGTCGAGCCGGGGTTCCACGGCGGGTCGAACCAGGCGCGGCGCTCGGTCGGGTGGCCGCTGTGCAGCTCGATGTCGATGATCACGTAGCGGCCTTCGTAGCCCGTGCCCTCCAGCGCCAGCCCGAGCGACTTGCGCACGAAGCTCTGGCCGCCATCGCAGGCCGCGAGCCACTGGCCGCGCAGGCGGTAGGCGCCCTCGGCGTTGCGCACGTCGAGCGTCACGCCGTCGTTATCCTGCGCGAGCGCGGTGAGCTCGGTGCCCCAGCGGATGTCGATGAGCCCCGGCGTCGCGGCATTGCGGCGCTCGATCTCGTCCAGCAGGTACTGCTCGATGTAGTACTGCTCCAGGTTGATCATCGGCGGCAGCTTCTGCTGCGCGGCCTGCGGCATCTCGAAGCGGAACACCTCGGCCGTCTTGTAGAAGCTGCGCCCCACGCTCCACGGCAGGCCCTTGCCCATGAAGGCCGGCAGCGCGCCCAGGCGCTCGACGATCTCCAGGCTGCGGCGCGAGATGCAGGCCGCGCGGCTGCCCACACAGACCGTGTCGTCGGCCTCGAGCACCACGCAGCGCACGCCGTGGTTGGCGAGCCCCAGCGCCAGCGCCATGCCCACGGGGCCGCCGCCCGCGATCACGACGGGGTGGCGGCCGGGCTCCATGCCGTCGGCGCCGAGCGTCGGCAGCCGGGGCGCGAAGCGCGTGTAGTGGAAGGCGCCGACCGAAGGCGGCAGCGCGGTCGCGCTGGCTGGCGGCGGCACGGGGCCGGTGGCGGCGTCGGCGGTACGGGTGGTGGTCATGGAACGGGATTGTCCCGATGCACCGCCCGCGCCAATGTCATAACTTCGTAGGAGGTATTTACCCTAGCCTCCCTTCGAAACCCATGAAACGCTGGCGCCTCCACCCCGCCGCCGACGCGCAACTGTCGGCGGCCGTCGTCGGCGACGTGCTGGCGGGCATCGGCACGCCACACCTGGCGGCCAGTTGCCTGGCGGCGATGCACCGCGTGATGCCCGTCACCTTCTGCACCGTGTTCGGCGTCGACGCCACCGGCCGCATCGAGACTGTCTCGGCCGCCAGCAGCTACGGCCACACGGCCGAGCGCACCGCCGAGCGCTACGTGGCGCAGCGCTACGACCGGCTCGACCCCCACATGGCCTGGCTGGCCGCGCGCAAGCTGCCGAAGCGCGCGCAGCTGTGGATGGGCCACCAGCACGGCGACGAGGTGGCCGACCCCGCCTACCGCGCCGCCTGCTACGGCGACGTGGGCATCCGCGAGCGCAGCTCGGTGCTGCTGCTGCGCCCGAGCGGCCAGCGCGTGGCCGTGAGCTTCTACCGCAGCCTGGCGCAGCCCGAGTTCGGCGAGACCGACTTCGACGTCATCGCCGCCCACGCCACCCTGCTGGCCGACGCCGCCAGCGCCCACAGCCGCAGCGCGGCGGCCGTGCACGAGGCGGCCGCGCCCACCCTCGCCTCGCGGCTGTTGACGCTGAGCCTGCGCGAGCGCGAGGTGATCGGCCACCTGATGGCGGGCCGCACGGCGAAAGAGACGGCGCGCGTGCTGGGCGTGGAGCTCAGCACGGTGCGCACGCATCAGTACCGGGCGTTCCGGCGGTTGGGGATTCGGACGCAGAAGGAGTTGCTGCGGGGCGCGATGCCCGCGGCCGTCACGGCATCGTGACGATCTGCCGGATGGCCTCGCCGCGCTGCAGGCGGTCGAAGCCCTCGTTGATCTCCTCGAGCTTCAGCCGCCCGGTGAGCAGCCGGTCCACGGGCAGCTTGCCCTGGCGGTACAGCGCGATGAAGCGCCCCAGGTCGCGCCGCGGCACGCAGCTGCCGAGGTAGCTGCCCTTGAGCGTGCGTTCCTCGGCCACGAGGTGCCAGACCGGCGTGTTCAGCGTCTGGATGGCGGCGGGCAGGCCCACGGTCACGGTGGTGCCGCCGCGGCGCGTGACCTTGTAGGCGAACTCCAGCGCCTTGGCCGAGCCCACCATCTCGAGCGCATGGTCGACGCCGCCCTCGGTCATGTCGCGCAGCCGCTTGGCCGCGTCGGGGTCGCTGGCGTTGACGCTGTCGGTGGCGCCCAGCGCCAGGGCGAAGTCGAGCTTGTCCTGCGCCAGGTCGACCGCGATCACGCGCGCGGCGCCCGCCGCCAGCGCACCCATGAGCGCGGCCAGCCCCACGCCGCCGAGCCCCACCACGGCCACGGTCTGGCCCGGCCGGACCTGCGAGGTGTTGACCACGGCCCCGACGCCCGTCACCACCGCGCAGCCGAACATGGCAGCGATCTCCAGCGGCAGCTCGCGGTCGATCTTGTGCAGCGAGCGGCGCGACACCGTCGCGTACTCGGCAAAGGCCGACACGCCCACGAAGTGGTCCATCGGCTCGCCGCGGTACGACAGCCGCCGCGCGCCGCCCAGCAGCGTGCCCGCCACGTTGGCCGCACCGCCCGGCTCGCACAGCGCGGGGCGGCCCTCGGCACACGGCGCGCAATGGCCGCAGCTCGGCACGAACACCAGGATCACGTGGTCGCCCGGCGCCAGGTCGGTCACGCCCTCGCCCAGTGCCTCGACCACGCCGGCCGCCTCGTGGCCCAGCACGATCGGCGTGCGGCGCGGCCGGTCGCCGTTGAGGATCGACAGGTCCGAGTGGCACAACCCCGCGGCCGCGATGCGCACCAGCACCTCGCCGGGGCCGGGCGGCGCCAGCTCGACCTCCTCGATCTCGAGCGGTCGGCTCTGGGCATAGGGCGCGGGGGCGCCGAGGCGCTGCAGGACGGCGGCACGGACTTTCATGGGGTCTCCTTGGGTTCGGTCAGGCGGTCAGGTCGTCAGGACTTCGCTGCGGCAACCAGCGGGCACTTGCTCCTGGACAAGGGCTGGAAGGCCTTGTCGCCGGGGATCGTGGACAGCACCGTGTAGTAGTCCCACGGGTACTTCGACTCGGCGGGCTTCTTCACGCTCACCAGGTACATGTCGTGCACCATGCGGCCGTCAGCGCGGATCGTGCCACCCTGCGCGAAGAAGTCGTTCACCGGCATCGCCTTCATCTTCGCGGCCACGGTGGCGCCGTCGTCGGTGCCCGCGGCCTGCACCGCCTTCAGGTAGTGCGTGACCGCCGAGTAGGCGCCGGCCTGGATCATCGAGGGCATCTTCTTCATGCGCTCGAAGTAGCGCCGCGCCCAGGCGCGCGACTCGGGCGTGCGGTCCCAGTAGAAGCCGGTGGCGAAGGTCATGCCCTGCGCCTGCGCCAGGCCCAGCGCATGCACGTCGTTGATGAACATCAGCATCGGCACCACGCGCTGCTTGGGCGACACGCCGAACTGCCGCGCCGCCTTGACGGCATTGACCGTGTCGCTGGTGGCGTTGGCCAGCGCGATGGTGTCGGCCCCCGAGGCCTGCGCCTGCAGCACGTACGACGAGAAGTCGCTCGCGTTGAGCGGGTGGAACACGCTGCCGATCACCTTGCCCTGCAGCTCGCCGACGAACTCGGTCATGTTGGCGGCCATGGCCTTGCCGAAGGCGTAGTCCACGCCGAGCAGGAACCAGGTCTTGCCGCCCTGGCGGCTCACGCCCTGGGCGGCGCCGTTGGCCAGCGCGTAGGTGTCGTAGGTGTAGTGGACCGAGGTAGGCGCGCAGGCTTCGTTGGTGAGCGCCACCGAAGCGCCGCCGGTGTTGATCGACAGCTTCTGCCGCTCGCGCGCCAGGTTGACCACCGACAGCGCGACGGCCGAGTTGTTCATGTCGAAGATGGCGTCGACGCCGTCGCGGTCGTACCAGGTGCGCGCCAGCGAGGCGCCGATGTCGGCCTTGTTCTGGTGGTCGCCCGAGACCAGTTCGATGGGCCGTCCGAGCACTTTGCCGCCGAAGTCCTCGATGGCCATGCGCGCGGCCTCGACCGAGCCGCGCCCCGCGGTGTCGGCGTACAGCCCCGACATGTCCGACAGCACGCCCACGCGCACCTTGTCGTCGCTGAGCTTCTGGGCGGCGGCCTGCCCGGCCAGCGCCATGCCCATCACCCCCCATGCGCACAGCGCGCGCCCCGCCAGCTTCGGCATGCCCATGGACCTGTCTCCTTGCAGTGAACGGATCGCTGCATCCTAGGCAGCGCCCGCCGCGCAGGGTTGGGCTTTGCGGAACGGGGGCTTCCGGCCAGCCGAACGGGGAGAAACCCCGACAGGGCCCGCGTCAGCCTTCGGCGGGTTCCGGCGCGGTGCCGGCGTCGGTCCCGGCCTGCGGCTTGGTGAGCGACACCGGCGCCTCCACCGGCCGCCCCGCCGTCGACACGATCTCCTGGTCGATCGCGCCGAACAGCGAGCGCCCGTCCAGTCCCTTCATCTCGATGCGGATGGTGTCGCCGAACTTCATGAAGTCGGTGGCGGGCGCGCCGTCCTGGATGGTCTCGATGCAGCGCTTCTCGGCGATGCACGAGTAGCCCTTGGGCCATTCCATGCGGCCGTTTTTCTCGATGCCCTTGTTGCTCACGGTGCCGCTGCCCACGATGCTGCCGGCGCGCACGTTGCGGGTCTTGGCGATGTGGGCGATGAGCTGGCCGAAGTGGAAGGTCATCTCGGGGCCGGCGTCGCACAGGCCGACCTTGCGGCCGTTCCAGCTGCTTTGCAGCGCCAGGTGCACGCGCCCGTCCTGCCAGGCCTCGCCGAGCTCGTCGAGCGTGACGGCCACGGGGCTGAAGGCGGTGGCGGGCTTGCTCTGGAAGAAGCCGAAGCCCTTGGCCAGCTCGGCCGGGATGAGGTTGCGCAGGCTCACGTCGTTGGCCAGCATCACGAGGCGGATGCCGTCCAGCGCCTGCTCGGGCGTGGACCCCATCTTCACGTCGCCGGTGACGACGGCGATCTCGGCCTCGAAGTCGATGCCCATGGCCTCGCTGGGCACGATCACGTCGTCGACCGGGCCCAGGAAGTCGTCGCTGCCGCCCTGGTACATGAGGGGGTCGGTGTAGAAGCTCTCGGGCACTTCCGCGTTGCGCGCCTGGCGCACGAGCTCGACGTGGTTCAGGTAGGCCGAGCCGTCGGCCCACTGGTAGGCGCGCGGCAGCGGCGCCATGCACTGGGCGGGGTCGAAGGGAAAGGCGTGGCGCGCGCGGCCGTGGTTGAGGGCGTCGTACAGGTCCTGCAGCTGCGGGCTCATGAAGCCCCAGTCGTCCAGCACCTGCTGCAGCCGGCTCGCGATGCCGGTGGCGTAGTGGGCGAGCGTGAGGTCGCGCGAGACGACGACCAACTGGCCGTCGCGCGAGCCGTCCTTCAGGGTGGCGAGTTTCATGGTGCGGGCGTGAGCAAGAAAAAGGGCGCGGCGCCGCGCCCACTAAACTGGTTGAACGGGCGGCAGTGTACCGAGTGGACTTCGTGAACCTCGGCACCGCAGCCCACTCCACACACCCATGTCGACGCACGTCGCGCCCCCACCGCTGTCCCTGGGCCTGCCCGGGCCCCCGTCCTGGCGCGCGCTCGCGGGGCTGACGCTGGCGGTGGCGCTGGCGCACCTGCTGCTGCTCGGGCTGGCGCCGATGGCCATCGGGCCGGAGCCCTCGCCGCTGGCCAGCAAGTTCATCACGCGCACGATCGTGATCGCGCCGCCCGCGGCGGAGGCCCCCGCGGCACCGGCCGCCGCGCCGGTCGCGGCCAAGCCGCCGCCACCGGCCAAGCCCCGGCGTCCGCGCGAGGCCTCGGTGCCCCGCCCCAAGCCGGCCCCAGCGCCCGTGCCGGACGCGCCGGCCCAGACGCCTCCACCCGAAACACCTGACCAGACCGCGCAGGCCGCTACAGATTCAGGAGCAACCGCCCCCGAGACACCCGCCAGCGCCCCGGCCGCCGCCACCGGCACCACGGCCGGTGGCACGCAGGGCGGCACGACCACGGCCGGCAGCGGCGCCTCGGGCACCATCGCCGGCACCCAGGCGCTGCGGATTCCGGGCTCGGTCACGCTCGATTTCGAGGCCACGGGCCAGAAAGGCGCCTCGCCGCAGCGCGGCGTGTTCGGCGAACTGGTCTGGCTGCAGGACGGCACCCGCTACGACGGGCGCCTCACGCTCAAGGCGGTGTTCTTCACCCTGCTGAACTGGCACAGCACCGGCAAGATCGGCCCCTCGGGCCTGGAGCCCGAGCGCTATTCGGAAAGCCGCAAGGCCGAGGTGGCCTCGCATTTCGCGCGCGACCAGGGGCAGATCATCTTCAGCAACAACGCGCCGTCGGTGCCCCTGCAGCCCGGCGCGCAGGACCGCATGAGCGTCATGATGCAGCTGGGCGGCCTGCTGGCGGCCAGCCCGGCGCGCTACCCGGCGGGCACCCGGATCTCGGTGCAGACCGTGGGCGTGCGCGACGGCGACGTGTGGGTCTTCGAGGTCGGCGACGAGGAACAGCTGAGCCTCCCGGCCGGCGACTTCACCACGCGCAAGCTCACCCGCACGCCCCGCAAGGAGTTCGACCGGAAACTGGAGCTCTGGCTGGCGCCGCAGTACGGCTATCTGCCCGTGCGCATCCGGCAAACCGAGGCAAATGGTGATTTTGCTGACGCCCAATTGCGCAAACCCCTACCCCAGGCGCCCGCCAATTGAAGCAAAAAGGTTCACATATCAACGGCGCGACGACAACTGTTCTTGAAACTGGCGCGTTGATTGCTATCTAACCCCCATGAACGCCATCGACATCCTCACAGGGCCCGCCATGAACATGCTTTACGACTCCGAGTCCTTCGTCGTCGTGCACGTGCAGCCGAACGACGGCGACGAGCCCAGCACGACGCCCAACGGCCCCGTGCTGGAACGCCACGGCTTCGAGATCGTGGACAAGCGATCCGGCAAAGAGGTGTACCTCGACGGTTCCTGGGCCGAACTGTTCCAGCAGCAGATCGCCGCCTGGCAGCTCAACACGCCCACGCAGGAAGAGGTCGAGGACACGCTCGAGGGCTACGCCGAGCTGGCGCACACGCCGGTGCTGGTGCACTGAGCGTCCTGCCCCGCCCGAACGAAAAAAGCGCCCCGCGGGGCGCTTTTTCTTTGCCTAGACCCCTCGGCGCTCGGTCCAGCGGTACATCGGCCCCACGATCAGCAGCACCGCCACCAGCCGGCACACCTGGAAGGCCGTGACCACCGGCACGCCCAGCTGCAGCACCTTGGCCGTGATCGACATCTCGGCGATGCCGCCGGGCGAGGTGCCCAGGATCATCGTGGCCGGATGCAGCCCGGTCGCCCCCGCCAGCAGCCAGGCCGCGCCGGCGCACAGCACCAGCATGCCGACCGTGCCCAGCGCCACCGAGCCGAGCCAGCGCGGCGCCGTGTGCAGGAACTCGCGGCTGAAGCGCACGCCCAGGCTCACGGCAATCACGAGTTGCGCGGTGTTCGACAGCCAGGTCGGCACCGCCGACAGCGACTGCCCCGCGACCGTGAAGCCCATCGCCACCAGCAGCGGCCCCATGAACCACGGGTTGGTGCGGCCCAGCGCCCGCATCGCGAGCCCGCCCGCGCCGGTGGCCAGCGCCAGCAGGGCCAGCCCGGCCGGGTTCACCTCGCGCACGCCGGGCGGGTTGATCTCCAGGCCGTGCAGCCCGCTCCACTGCATCGCGAACGGGATCGTCACGGTCACCACCATCAGTCGCAGGCTGTGCGCGGCGGCCACCAGGTCGGTGCGCGCGCCGGCCGATTCGGCCAGCAGCGTCATCTCCGAAGCGCCGCCGATGGCGCCTGCGAAGTAAGTCGTTGCTCTCATGGATTTCGCCGGCACATGCGGCATGCGCGCCGCATGCACGCGGTGCAGCCAGCGGCCGAAACCCCAACCCAGCAGCAGCGCCCAGCCGATGGCCAGCAGGATCGCCCACCACACGCCGGCCACCAGCGTCACCACCTGCGGCGTGAAATACAGGCCCAGCGCGGTGCCGATGACCCACTGTCCCAGGTTGCGCAGCGGCGTGTGGCTCGCGGTCGGCTGGCCCGCGATCGAGGCCAGCGACACCGCGAACAGCGGGCCGATCATCCAGGGCAGCGGGGTGTGCAGGGCGACACAGGCGAGTGCGGCGGCCAGCGCCAGCAGCAGCGTGGCCAGCACGCGAAGAGGAAAACGAAAGGACACGGGCAGAGAAAGCAGCGGAAAAGGACGACAGCCCGGTGCAGGGCGCCGGGCATAGTATGGCGGGATGCCTCCTCGTCCTTCCCGTGCTTCCCGGTTCCTCGCGCCCCTGGTCGCCGCCGCCCTGCTCGCCGGCTGCGCCGCGCTGTCCGCCGAGGCGCCCGTCGCGCGCCGCGTGGCGGCCCTGCTGCCGGCCGATGCGCTGCTGCTCGGCGAGCAACATGACGCCCCCGAACACCACGCGCTCGAACGCGAGACCGTGCAAGCCCTGGCCGAACGCGGCCAGCTCGCCGCGCTGGCGCTCGAGATGGCCGAGGAAGGCCGCAGCAGCGCCCGCCTGCCCACCACCGCGACCGATGCGCAAGTGCAGACCGCCCTCGGCTGGAACGACAAGGCCTGGCCCTGGACGCGCTACGGCCCCACGGTGATGACGGCCGTGCGTGCCGGCGTGCCGGTGGTCGGCGCCAACCTGCCGCGTGCGCGCATGAAGGACGCGATGGCCGACGTCTCGCTCGACGTGCAGCTCAACGGCGAGGCCTACGCCGCGCAGCAGGAGGCCGTGCGCGAGGGCCACTGCAAGCTGCTGCCCGAATCGCAGATCGGCCCCATGACGCGCATCCAGGTCGGGCGCGACCGCGCCATGGCGCAGGCGCTGGTGAAGGCCCGGCAGCCGGGCAAGACGGTGGTGCTGATCGCCGGCGCGGGCCACGTCACCAAGGTGCTGGGCGTGCCGCAGCACCTGCCGACCGACGTGTCGGTGAAGACGGTCCACCTGCAGGCCGGCGGCCCGGCCGAGGACGACACCGACGCCTACGACGCCACCTGGCGCACGCCGGCGCTGCCGCCGGTGGACTACTGCGCGGGCGTGCTCAGGCGAACTTCCTGATCGAATCCGCCAGCGTGTTGACCAGCGTGTCGATGTGCTGCTTCTCGACGATGTAGGGCGGCGCGATCACCAGCACGTCGCCCGCGGGCCGCACCAGCGCGCCCTTGTGGAAGCAGTCGAGAAACACCTCGTAGGCGCGCTTGCCCGGCGACCCGGCGATGGGCGCGAGCTCCACGGCCGCCGCCAGGCCCAGGCTGCGGATGCCCACCACGTTCGGCAGCCCCTTGAAGGTGCTGTGGAAGGCATCGCCCAGCACCTTGCCCATCTCGCCGGCGCGGGCGAACAGGTTTTCTTCCTTGAACAGGTCGAGCGTGGCAATGGCGGCGGCGCAGGCCACCGGGTGGCCCGAGTAGGTGTAGCCGTGAAAGAACTCGACCACGTGCTCGGGCGCGTCGGTCTTCATCATCGCGTCGTAGAGCTTGTCGCGGCAGATCACGCCGCCCAGCGGAATCACGCCGTTGGTCACGCACTTGGCGAAGTTCAGCATGTCGGGCACCACGCCGAAGAAGTCGGACGCGAAGTTGGTGCCCATGCGCCCGAAGCCGGTGATGACCTCGTCGAAGATCAGCAGGATGCCGTGCTTGTCGCAGATCTCGCGCAGGCGCTTCAAGTAGCCCTGCGGCCCCAGGTACCAGCCGGCCGAACCGGCCACCGGCTCCACGATGATCGCGGCGATGTTGCTCGGGTCGTGCAGCGGCAGGATGCGCGTCTCAAGTTCGACCAGCGGGTCTTCGGCCCACACCGGCTCCTGGTTGTGGATGTAGGCATGGTTCACCGGGTCGTGAATGAAGCGCATGTGGTCCACGCGCGGCAGGAAGGCCGAGCCGAACACCTTGCGGTTGCCCGGGATGCCGCCCACCGACATGCCGCCGAAGCCCACACCGTGGTAGCCCTTCTCGCGGCCGATGAACACGTTGCGGTGGCCCTCGCCGCGCGCGCGGTGGTAGGCCAGCGCCACCTTCATCGAGGTGTCGGCGGCCTCGGAGCCCGAGTTGCAGAACAGCACCTTGTTCAGGTCGCCCGGGGCCAGCGCGGCGATCATCTCGGCCGCCTTGAAGGCCTTGTCGTTGCTGACCTGGAAGGCGGTGGCGTAGTCCAGCGTGTCCAGCTGCTTCTTGATCGCCTCGTTGATCGGCTTGCGGTTGTGGCCCGCGCCCACGCACCACAGCGAGGAGATGCCGTCGACCACCTTCTTGCCGTCGTGCGTGGTGAACGTCATGCCGTCGGCCGCCACGAACACCCGCGGGTCTTTCTTGAAATGGCGGTTGGGCGTGAAGGGCAACCACTGGTTGTCCATGTTGAAGTCCTGGAAGGCCATGTCTCGCTCCTGCGGTTATGTATGGAGGGAAAATCGCGATTCTGGCACCCCTGCCACAATCCTGCCCCTGATGACGACCACTACGCCTGCCTACATCCTGAACCTCTCCTGTCCCGACCGGACGGGCATCGTGCACGCCGTGTCGGGCTTCCTGCTCGAGCGCGGCGCCAACATCGAAGAGGCCGCCCAATACAACGACCACGGCACTGGCCTGTTCTTCATGCGCGTGCGCTTCGCCTGCGGCGAGCACAGCGAAGCCGTGCTGCGCGAGGAGCTGAAGGCCTTCGCCAACGGTTTCGGCATGAGCCTGCAACTGCACGCCGCCGCCGACCCGATGAAGACGGTGATCCTGGTCAGCAAGGAAGGCCACTGCCTGAACGACCTGCTGTTCCGCTGGAAGAGCGGCCTGCTGTCGATCGACGTGCGCGCCATCATCTCGAACCACCGCGACTTCTACCAGCTGGCCGCCAGCTACAACGTGCCCTTCCACCACATCCCGGTGACGGCCGCGACCAAGGCGCAGGCCGAGGCGAAGCAGCTGGAGATCATCGAGGCCGAAGGCGCCGAACTCGTGGTGCTCGCACGCTACATGCAGATCCTGAGCAACGACCTGTGCAAGAGCCTGGCCGGCCGCGCGATCAACATCCACCACTCGTTCCTGCCCAGCTTCAAGGGCGCCAAGCCTTACTACCAGGCACACGACCGCGGCGTGAAGCTGATCGGCGCCACCGCCCACTACGTGACGGCCGACCTCGACGAGGGCCCGATCATCGAGCAGGACGTGGCCCGCGCCGACCACACCGACACGGTCGAAGACCTCACGGCCCGCGGCCGCGACACCGAAAGCCAGGTGCTGGCCCGCGCCGTGAAATGGCACAGCGAGCACCGCGTGCTGCTGAACGGCCACCGCACGGTCGTGTTCCGCTAAACCCACTCCATCGCCGCTTCCAGATGCGCCTGCAGCTCCCGCTTTTCGCCCTTGCTGCCGCTCTGGCAGCGCCCGCCACCTTCGCCCAGGACGCCCGCGCCGCCGGTGCCCCGCTGGCGCCCGACGCGCTGTTCGCGCGCATCTCGCCCAGCGTCTGGGTGGTGCAGGCCAGCGACGCCCAGGGCAAGGTCCTGGCCACCGGCAGCGCGGTCGCCACCGGCCCGGGCACGGCCGTCACCAGCTGCAAGCTGCTGGCCAAGGCCAGCGCCGTGGCGCTGCGCCGCGACAACGTGAGCTACGGCGCCGCGCTGGAGCACCCGGACGTCGAACGCGACCTGTGCCAGCTGCGCATCGCGAACCTCGTGTCGCCGACGCTGGGCGTCGTGCCTGCGGGGGCGTTGCAGGTCGGGATGCCGCTGTACGTCATCGGATCGCCGCGCGGGCGCGAACTGACGCTCGGCATCTCCATGCTCGGCGGCGTGCGCCGCAACGCCGCGGGCGCGCTCGAGTCGCTGCAACTGGCCACGCCGACCGAGGCGGGCCTGGCCGGTTCCGGCCTGTTCGATGCGCAAGGCCGCCTCGTGGGGCTCGTCGCCGGATCGGCCCCAGCCACCCTCGCCATGCCGGCCGCATGGATCGCGGAACTGCCGACACGCGGCCAGCGGGCCATCGAGCGCCTGGCCTCGCAGCCCGCGCCGGCCAGCGTGTCGCTGCAGCGCCCGAGCCTCGTGGAGTACCAGCTGCACGACCGCCTCACCAACACCTACCGCAAGGTGATCTACCGCGCGGACACGGCCACCACCTCGGACGAACGGCTCAGCTTCAACAACGGAGGCTGGGTCGAGAAGCCGGGCGGCGAAGTGATCGGCGTCACGACGGCCGTGGCGGGCGAGTTCGACAGCGTCATGCCGCCGGGCGGCTGGGCCCGCCCGACCCTGGAGCAGGACGCCGCCTGGGCCACGGAATACGACGCCACCATGGGCGGCACGCGCATCAAGATGGACCTGCGCGCCCACGTGGTGGACGACGCCGCCATGCTGCCGGTCAACGGCCGCGAGATGAAGGTGGTGAAGATCGACTACCGTGGCCACACCCAGCGCTTCGCGAACGCGGGCGCCTGGAGTGGCAACCAGTACGGGACCTACCGCGCCAGCGTGTGGTTCTCGCCGGAGCTGGGCCGCGTCGTCCGCTTCGAAGTGCAGACGCGCGGCGGTGCGAGCGGCGGCGCGTTCCAGGTCAGCGAAGTGCTCGAGCTGGTGAGCATCCGCTAGCCCCGGGCGCGCGCCGCGCGCTCTCTATCGATCAATTGCGGTACGGGTTGTCCGGACGCCGGTCCTGGCGGTTCGGCACGCCGTCGCCGTCGCGGTCCCAGCGGCCGCGGTTGTATTCCCAGCGGCCATTGTTCTCGCGCCATTCCGGCGCGCGGTAGGCATAGCCCGGGCGGGCACGCACGTACATGCCGCGCACCCACACATGGCGACCGCCGCGCCACTCATAGTGACCCGGCGACCACACATAGCCGCGACGCGGCGGCGGCATGCGCTCGTAGCGCGGCGGGGGCGGCGGCCCCTGGATGGTGATCACCGCCTGCGCCTGCGCGGCCGTGGGAACGGTCAGGGCGCCCACCGACAGCAGCGAAGCGGCACCGATGGAAAGAGCGACTGCGAGTGTTTTCATGAGAAAGCCCCATGGTTGTTGGAGGAGCCTTCATGCTGCCGGGACCGTGTGAAGCGCCTGTAAGCGCTGCGCGAAATCTTGTGTAGAGCTGTTTCGCTGCCGCAGACGCGCTTTATTCCTGCAATTCGCGCAGGTCGATGGCCGCGGCCATGGCCGCGTGGCCGGCGCGGTTGGGATGCAGGTGATCGCCGCTGTCGAATGTCGGATTCAGCTGACGCGGCGCCGCGGGGTCGCGCAGCACCGCATCGAAGTCGATCACGCCGTCCACGTCCTGGCGGCTGCGCACCCAGCGGTTCACGGCCTCGCGCATGGCCTCGTTGGCGTCGGTGCCGTAGATCGTGTTGCCGAAGGGCGGCACGGTGCCCAGCAGCACCTTCACGCCCTTGGCGCGCGCCTGCTTGACGAGCTGCCCCAGGCCCTCGGTGACACGCTCGGCCGTGGGCACGTCGTGCGGCGGCACCTTCAGGCCGGGGATGCCCGCGAAGATGGCGCGGCCGATGTCGTTGGTGCCCAGCAGCACGATGACGTGCGTCACGCCGCTCTGGCCCAGCGCATCGCGCGCAAAGCGCGACAGGCCGTCGGGGCCGATGCCGTTCACCAGCAGCCGGTTGCCGCCGATGCCGGCGTTGATCACCGACACCGCGTGCGCGGCCTGCGGGCTGTCGCGCAGCCGCGTGGCGAGCATGTCGGGGTACGAACCGTCGCCCGACTCGCCACCGCCCGCGGTGATCGAATCGCCGAACGCAACGACGGTGCGCACGGGTCGGGTGGTGAGCACGTCGAGCCCGGTCACGATGTGGCTCATCGGCAGCGCCGTCGCCTTCGACAGCCGGGGCGCCGAGACGGCGTTGCCTTGCGCCAGCCAGCCCGTGTCGCTGGACAGCAGGTACATCGTGGCGAACGGTGTCGCGCGGTCGAGAAAAAGACTCACGGCCACGGCCTGGCCCGCCGCAACGTTCAGCGCCACGCCGTCGCTCCATGCTTCCGCGCCCGGCGCCACGGTGACGGTGGCGCGGCCGCCGAAACGCAGCGTGCGCAACGAGGCCGGCGAGATGGCGTCGCCGCCCGTGCCCAGTGCCACGGTGGCCGCGGCGATGCGCAGCGGCGTCTTGCCGAAGCGGTTCGACACCCGCACGCGGATGCGCTCGCCGTCGAGCGTCGGGCGCATCATCTGGCGCAAGGTCTGGCCGCGGAACACATGGTCGCCCGGCCCGCCGATGGCGGCCGTGGCGGGGTTCGCGTCCAGCTCGGCGAAGTCGAGCACCGCCACGGCCCAGCTCGCCACCCAGCGCGCTTCGGCCGGCTGGCGCGCCGCCTGCTCGACCTTCTCCGCCCACACCGCCTGCACGCCCACGAGCAGCACCGCAAGGCCGAGAACGGCCATCCAGTGTGCAGGGGAAAAGGCGGCGTCGCGCAAACGGACGCGCCAGCGGGCAGGAAGCTTCATGCGTGCAAAAGCGGCCCAGTGTACGGAGCCGCCTTGCCCGCGCAGGTGACGAGGTCTAAGCCTGCGTTACCAAGTGTCGACGTACGCCGAGACCGCTTCCGCCGGCCGCGTGGCCGACGCCAGGCCGCGCACCAGCCAGGTGCGCGTGTCGGCCGGGTCGATCACCGCGTCGATCTCCAGCGTCTGCGCCATGTGGATCGCCTCGCCGTTCGCGTACTGCTGCGCCACCAGCTGCTTGAAGAGCGCGTCGCGCTCGGCGCCCTCGGGCACGGCCGCGAGTTCCTTGCGAAAGCCCAGTCGCACCGCGCCTTCGAGGCCCATCGCGCCGAACTCGCCGGTGGGCCAGGCCACGGTGAACACGGGCGCGTCGAAGCCGCCGGCGGTCATGGCCTGCGCGCCCAGGCCGTAGCCCTTGCGCAGCACCACCGCGAAGAAAGGCACGCGCAAGTGCGAGGCCACCATGAACATGCGGCACACGTGGCGCACCTGCGCCTGCGCCTCGACCTCGGGCCCGACCATGAAGCCGGGCGTGTCGCACAACGACACGATCGGTAACCCGTGGGCATTGCACAGTTGCATGAAGCGTGCGGATTTGTCGGCTGCCTCCACGTCGATCGCGCCGCCCAGGTGGTGCGGGTTGTTCGCCATCAGGCCGACCGGCTTGCCCTCGATGCGTGCCAGCGCGGTGACGATGCCCGCGCCGAAACCCGCGCGCAGTTCGAGCAGCGAGCCGGTGTCGGCCACGCCGCGCATCGCGGCGCGCACGTCGTACACGCGCAGGCGGTTCTCGGGCACCACGTGGCGCAGCGTGCGCGGATCGGCGCATTGCCAGTCGGTGGTTGCCCCCTGGAAGTAAGAGAGGTACTGCTTGGCCGCAGCGACTGCTGCCGCTTCGTCTTCCACCAGGATGTCGATCACGCCGTTGCGCGACTGCACGCTGCTCGGCCCGATCTGCTCGGGCGCGAAGGTGCCCAGGCCGCCGCCTTCGATCATCGCGGGGCCGCTCATGCCGATGTTGCTGCCCTTGGTCGCAATGATCACGTCGGCGCAGCCCAGCAGCGCCGCGTTGCCCGCGAAGCAGCGGCCGTGCACGATGCCGACCACCGGCACCTTGCCCGACAGCGCCGCGAACTGGCTGAAGGTGTGGTTGTTCAGGCCCGCGACGATCGGCATGTCGGTGTCGCCCGGCCGCCCGCCCCCGCCCTCGGCGAACAGCACCACCGGCAGCTTGAGCTGGTGCGCCACCGCGAGCAGCCGGTCGGTCTTGTGGTGGTTGCGCATGCCCTGCGTGCCGGCCAGCACGGTGTAGTCGTAGGCCAGCACGGCGCAGCGCGACTTCTCGGGGCCGAACTGCTTCGCGTTGACGCTGCCCAGCCCCGTCACCATGCCGTCGGCCGGCGTGTTGGCGATGAGGTCTTCGAGCGTGCGGCGGCGCGTCTGCGCCGCGATGGCGAGCGCGCCGTACTCGATGAAGTTGCCCGGGTCGCCGGCCATGTCGCACAGGTCGGCGATGTTCTCGCGCGCGGTGCGACCGCCCTGCGCATGCCGCTTGTCGACCGCTGCCTTGCGGTTCGCGTCGAGCGTGGGCGCATGGCGGTCGATGACCTTCTGCAGATCGGGACGGATCGCGTCGAGGTCGTGCGCGACGCGCGCCTGCGCTTCGACACCCTGCGCATCGACGGCCTCCAGCCGCACCAGCGACTGGCCTTCGACGAGGTAGTCGCCGGGCGCGGCCAGCAGTGCCAGCACGCGGCCGGCCACGGGCGCGTGCAGCAGGTGCTCCATCTTCATGGCCTCGAGCACGCCCAGCTGCGCGCCGGCGGGCAGCACATCGCCCACCGCGACCTCGAACTGCACCAGCTTCGCGGGCATCGGCGCCTTGACGGTGAGGCCGTCGTCGTCTTCCGCGTCCTGCGCCGGCGCGCTCGCGGCGGCGGGCGCGGTCACCTTCTTCGTGTGCTTCTCGAACGCCTTCGCGTCGGCGAGCAGATCGCCCAGGTGCGCTTCCACGAAACGCGTGTGCACCGCCTGCGTCGCGAACTCGGGCCGCGCGGCAATGGCGCACAGCAGCGGCAGGTTGGTGGCGATGCCGTCGATGTGGCATTCGTCGAGCGCGCGCAGCGAGCGGCGCAGCGCGTCCGCGAAACGCGGCGACGGCGAATGCACGATGAGCTTGGCCAGCAGCGTGTCGTAGTGAGGCGAAGGTGCCAGGCCCGCATAGCCGTGCGTGTCGACGCGCACGCCGGGGCCGGCGGGCAGGTCGAAGCGCGCGAGCGTGCCGCCGGCGGGGCGCGCGTTGCCTTGCGCGTCGAGCGTCTCGGCGTTGATGCGCCACTGCACCGCGAAGCCGCGCTGCGGTGCAGTGCGGCCGGCCTCCACGCCGAGCGCGTCCAGCGTGTCGCCCGAAGCGACGGCGATCTGCAGCTGCACGAGGTCCAGCCCCGTCACCGCCTCGGTCACCGTGTGCTCGACCTGCAGGCGCGGGTTCGCCTCGATGAAGACGAAAGGCAGGGTGGTCGACGCGGCATCGACCAGGAACTCAAAGGTGCCGAGACCGCGATAGCCCACGGCCTTGGCCATGCGCAGCGCGGCCTGCGTGACCTGCGCGCGCAGCGGCTCGGGCAGCGAGGGGCTCGGCGCGATTTCGACCAGCTTCTGGAAGCGGCGCTGCAGCGTGCACTCGCGCTCGCCGAGGCTGGCCACGGCGCTGCCGTCGCCGAGCACCTGCACCTCGATGTGCCGAGCGTTGCGCATCAGGCGCTCGACGTACACGCCCTCGATGCCGAACGCCGCCTTGGCCTCGGACATGCAGCGCGCATGCGCCTCGGGCAGCTCGTCGGCCGTGAGCACGGCGCGCATGCCACGCCCGCCGCCGCCACCGATGGCCTTGACCATCACGCCCGCACCCTGCGCGTGCTGTTCGGCGAAGAAGGCCTGCGCCTGCGCCAGCGTCACCGCGCCGGCGCTGCCGGGCATCACGGGCACGTCGCATTGCGCGGCCAGTTCGCGGGCGCGGGCCTTGTCGCCGAACAGGCCCAGCTGCTCGGGCGTGGGGCCGATGAAGACCAGGCCCGCGTCGGCGCAGGCCTGTGCGAAGTCGGCGCGCTCGCTGAGGAAGCCGTAGCCGGGATGCACCGCATCGCAGCCTTGCGCCTTCGCCACCGCGATCAGCGCGGCCACGTCGAGGTAGGCCGAAGGGCCGGTCGCGTCGAGCGCCACCGCCACGTCGGCCAGCTGCACATGCAGCGCAGCGGCATCGTCGCGCGCATGCACCGCCACGCTGGCGATGCCCAGGTCGCGCAGCGCGCGCACCAGGCGCACGGCGATCTCGCCGCGGTTGGCAATCAGAACTTTGGAAAACACGCGAGGAAGCCTTTCAGGTCTTGTCTTTGAGCAGGCGGCGCAGCACCTTGCCCGCGCCCGTGGTGGGCAATGCATCGATGAAGCTCACGGCGCGCGGCGCCTTGTAGCTCGCCATGTTCTCGCGCGCCCAGGCCACGAGCGCGTCGGCCTCGAGCGCGGCGCCGGGCTTGCGCACGATGAAGGCCTTCACGACCTCGCCCTTCTCGGGGTCGGGCTGCGCGATGACCGCCGCCTGCGCCACCGCCGGGTGCTTGATGAGGATGGTCTCGACCTCTTCGGGGAACACGCTGTAGCCCGAGACCTTGATCATTTCCTTGAAGCGGCCGATGAAGGTGAGGTAGCCGTCAGCGTCGAGCTTGCCCATGTCGCCCGTGTGCACCCAGCCGTTGCGCAGGGTGGCGGCCGTGGCCTCGGGCTTGTTCCAGTAGCCCTTGAACGAGCCGGCGCTGGTGAGCACGATCTCGCCGACCTCGCCCGTGGGCATGTCGGCCTGGGTTTCGGTGTCGATGATGCGGATGGTCACGCCCGGCACCGGCACGCCCTGCGTGCCCCAGCGCGGCGCCACGTGCGGCGTGTAGGTGTCGCAGGTGTGGGTTTCGCTCAGGCCGTAGGCGGCCTCGAACGAGCTGCAGTGGTTGGCGTGCGAGCGCCACTGCGCGGCCAGCGGTTCGGTGAAGGCGATGCCGAAGCTGGTCACGGGGTTCATCTTCAGGCTCGACAGGTCGAAGCCGGCGATGTCGGGCACCTGCATGCAGGCCACGTTCATCGGCGCGATGCTGTACCACCAGCTCACTTTGTAAGCGGCAATGGCCTGCAGCACGGCGCGCGGATCGAAGCGGTGCATCAACACCGAAGCGGCGCCGCTGAGCACGGGCACGTTGACGCCCATCAGCATGCCGGCGATGTGGTACAGCGGCGCGATCGACAGCAGCACGTCGTCCGGCCCCACGCCGTTGCAGTCGGCCGCGGCGCGCGTCTTGAAGAGTGCGTTGCCGTAGCTGAGCATCGCGCCCTTGGGCAGCCCGGTGGTGCCCGAGGTGTAGGTCATGAGCGCGATGTCGTCCATGTCGATGGCGACGGGCTGCGGCGTGGCGCCGCTGCGCATCACGGCGAGGAAGTCTTCGCAGCCTTCGGGCACGCTGCGTTCGGCCGTGCGCTCGGCGGCCAGTTCGGCCGGCAGGTCGAGCGTGGGCTCGGCGGGCAGCAGGTCGGCGTAGTGCACCACGAACACATGCGCGAGTGCGCTTTCGGCCTGCACCTTGCGCACCACCGGCACGAGCGGCGCGGCCGCGACGATCACGCGCGCCTTCAGGTCGTTGACCTGGTAGGCCAGCTCGTGCTCCTTGTTGAGCGGCCCGCTCGGGCAGACGATGGCGCCGATCTTCTGGATGCCGAAGTGCGCCACCAGGTACTGCGGGCAGTTGTTGAGGAACAGCACCACGGGTTCGCCCTTGGCCACGCCCAGGGCCTGCAGGCGCGCGGCGAAGGCGTCGCTCGCGCGGTCGAGCTCGGCCCAGCTCAGGGCCTGGCCGTACCAGAGGCAGGCGGTGGCGTCGCCGCGCGTGCGTGCGTGGTCGCGCAGGTAGGCGTGCAGGGGCTGCTGCACGCGCGGCGGCAGTTCCTTCAAGCGTTCAGCGGCAGGTGTGGGGGTGGCGGGCGTTGTCTCCATGGCGTCACTTTCTCAGGGTTATCGATAGCCGCCTGCGCATGGCCGGCGCTTGCCAATGCGGCATGGTGCACGAACAATCCTACCCATGGGTATAACTTCCGCGACACCGAACAAACCCTCTGCCACGCACACGGCGCAGCCGCACCTGCCGCAGGGCACGGGCCGCCAGCGCGCGGCCACGCAGGGCACCGACCTGCAGCGCGAGCGCATCCTGCAGGCGGCGGCGCAGCTGTTTGCCGCGCAGGGCTACGCCAACACGACCATGGCGCAGATCGTGCGCGAGCTGGGCGTGACCAAGCCCTTCGTGTACTACTACTTCCGCGACAAGCAGGAGATCTTCGAGACGCTGTCGTGGCGCCCCGCGGTCGACTGCTTCACCGCGCTCGACTTCGCCGCCGCCGACCCGCGCCGCGCGAGCGAGAAGGTGATGGAAGGCATCGAGGGGCTGATCCGCGCCACCATCTCGCACCACCCGGTGGCCTTCTTCGCCTACCGCGAGCCGCAGGTGTACCGCCCCGAGTACCTCGAAGCGCAGAAGAAGCTCGCGCACCACTTCTACGACCTGCTGTGCCCGCTGCTCGAAGAAGCCCGGCGCGACGGCGACCTCGACTTCGACGAGACCAAGATCACCGCGCTCGCGGCCTGCAGCCTGCCGGGCTTTCTCTACAGCTGGTACCGCCCCGGCGGGCGCCTCTCGCCCGACGAGGTGGTGGCGCAGCTCACGAAGCTGGCCAGCCGCGTGATCGGGCTGCGCGCGAAGAACTGATCCCGTCTTTCACACACCCTCCGGAGACACTTCATGAAGCTCACGCATGCGCCTTTGGCGCGGATCGCCCTTGCCTCTCTGTTTGCCATCGCCGGCACGACAGCGCAGGCCCAGCAGCCGACCTACAAGATCGCCTACATCGATCCGCTGTCGGGCCCGTTCGCCAACGTGGGCGAGCTGATGCTCATGCACACGCAGTACGCCATCGAGGACATCAACGCCAAGGGCGGCGTGCTCGGCGGCATGAAGCTGCAGCTGCTGCAGTTCGACAGCAAGCTCTCGGCGCAGGAAAGCCAGAGCGCGCTGCAGGCGGCGATCGACCAGGGCGCCAAGGCGATCGTCACGGGCGGCTCGGGCTCGTCGGTGGTGACGGCGCTGGTGCTGGCCGTGGCGCGCTGGAACCAGCGCAACCCGGGCAAGGAGCTGATCGTGCTGAACCACTCCTCGATCGACCCCGAGATGACCGGCAAGGGCTGCAGCTTCTGGCACTTCCAGACCGAGGCCAACACGGCGATGAAGATGAAGGCGCTGGCCAACTACATCAAGAAGACGCCGGACGTGAAGAAGGTCTACCTGCTGAACCAGGACTATGCCCACGGCAAGCAGTGGGCCAGCTACGGCCGCCAGCTGGTGGGCCTGGCGCGCCCCGACATCCAGTTCGTCGGCGAGACGTTGCACCCGATCGGCCGCGTGAAGGACTTCGCGCCCTACATCGCCAACATCAAGCAAAGCGGCGCCGACTCGGTCATCACCGGCAACTGGGGCCAGGACATGACGCTGCTGCAGAAGGCGGCGGGCGACGCGGGCTACAACCTGCGCTACTTCAACCACAGCGCGGGCTCGGTGCCGGGCACCGTCACCGCCGTGTCGCAAGCGAAGACCGGGCAGCTCACCTGGGTGGCCGAATGGCACCCGGGCCAGGCCGACACGCCGAAGGTCGACGCGCTGGCCAAGGCCTACAAGGCCAAGACCGGCAAGGACTTCCTCGCGCCGCGCATCGACCTGACGCCGCGCCTGCTGGCCGCCGCCATCGCCAAGGCCGGCAGCGCCGACACGGTGAAGGTGGCGCGCGCCCTCGAAGACCTGAGCTTCGATTCGGTGGTGGGCCCGGTGCGCATGCGCGGCGAAGACCACCAACTGCTGCTGCCGCAGGTGGTGAACACCATCGCGCCGGTGGACGGCAAGGCGGTGAAGACGGGCTGGGAAGGCACCAACTACGGCTTCCGCACCGATGCGGTCTATACCGGGAACGAGCTGGCGCAAGGCACCGACTGCAAGATGGTCCGACCCTGACTGAGTTCTTTCGGGGGACCTGCCCAGGCCACTGTGAATAGCGATCACGCTGACGGCGTGATCGCCCCCTGCGCCGCGTCATTGTTTCCTAGGGAAACCCCGTCCTGCCCACCCCCTGTGCCATCGGGATACTCCGGATTCGCATCCCGGACATCCGAAGCGGGTCCATACCGAAGGCACAACAAGGTACACCATGGCAGGAAAGAACTCGCTCCATCCGATCCCCCATCCGGCGAAGAAACCCTTCGTCGGCAATCTGCTGTCCATCGGCTCCGACTCGCCGGTGCTCGACATGTGGAAGATCGCGCAGGACCTCGGCGGCATCTACTGGCTCGACATGCCGGGCATGCCGGTGATCGTGGTGTCGTCGCCCGCGCTGGTCGACGAGCTGTGCGAAGAGCCGCGCTTCGACAAGAGCACGCGCGGCGCACTGCGCCGGCTGCGCGCCGCGTCGCACGGCCTCTTCACCTCCGACACGCACGAAGAGACATGGTCGAAGCCGCACAACATCCTGCTGGCCAACTTCAGCCAGCGCGCGATGCAGGCCTACCACCCGATGATGCTGGACATCGCGGGGCAGCTGGTCACCAAGTGGGAGCGCCTCAATTTCGATGAAGAGGTGGACGTGGTGCGCGACATGACGGCGCTCACGCTCGACACCATCGGCCTGTGCGGCTTCGGCTACCGCTTCAACTCGTTCTACCGCGAGGGCTTCCATCCTTTCGTCGATGCGATGGTGCGCACGCTGGAGACGGTGCAGAACCGGCGCGGCATTCCGCTCGAGGAGCTGATGCTCAAGAAGGAGCTGGCGCAGCAGCGCAAGGACATCCGCTACATGCACAAGATGGTGGAAGACATCATCGAGGAGCGGCGCGCCAGCGGTGCCGACATCGCCACCAAGCCCGACCTGCTGAGCTACATGATCGCGGGCGTGGACAAGAAGAGCGGCGAGAAGCTCACCGACAAGATGATCCGCGACGAGTGCATCGAATTCCTCATCGCGGGCCACGAGACCACCAGCGGCCTGCTCTCGTTCGCCATCTACTTCCTGCTGAACAACCCCGAGGCGATGGCCAAGGCGCAGGCCGAGGTCGACAGCGTGTTCGGCGGCGACACCACGCAAAAGCCCACCTACGCGCAGGTCAACCGGCTGCAGTACGTGATGCAGGTGCTGAAGGAATCGCTGCGCCTGTACCCGACCGCGCCGGCGATCTCGATGCGCGCGAAGGAAGACACCAAGATCGGCGGCCAGTACACGATCAAGAAGAACAACATGGTCATCATGCATGCGCTCGCGCTGCACCGTGACAAGGGCATCTGGGGCGAGGACGCCGACCAGTTCAACCCCGACCACTTCAGCCGCGAGGCCGAGCGCGAGCGGCCCGTGAACGCCTTCAAGCCCTTCGGCAACGGGCAGCGCGCCTGCATCGGGCGGCAGTTCGCCCTGCAGGAAGCGGTGCTCACGCTGGGCATGATCCTGCAGCGCTTCAACCTCGTCGATCACACGGGCTACAAGCTCAAGATCAAGGAAGCGCTGACGATCAAGCCCGAGAACTTCAAGATCAAGGCGCTGCTGCGCGACCCGGCCTCGCGCCCGCGCGGCACCGTGGAGACAACGGCCACGCCCGACACGCCGGCCAAACCCGCCGCGCGCAAGCCGCAGGCGGCGCGCCACGGCACCTCGCTGCTGGTGCTGCAGGGCTCCAACCTCGGCACCGCCGAAGACCTGGCGCGCCAGCTGGCCGAGGCCGGCGAGCTGCGCGGCTTCTCGACCCAGCTGGCCTCGCTCGACGACTACGCCGAGCGGCTGCCGGCCAGCGGCGCGGTGGCGATCGTCTGCGCCTCGTACAACGGCGTGGCGCCCGATAACGCGGCGGAGTTCCACCGCTGGCTCGACAAGGCCGACGATTCGCTCAACGGCGTGCGCTTCAGCGTCTTCGGCTGCGGCAACACCGACTGGGCCGCCACCTACCAGGCGGTGCCGCGCCGCATCGACGAACGGCTCGAAGCCTTGGGCGCCGACCGCGTGCACGAGCGCGGCGAAGGCGATGCGCGCGAGGACATGGACGGCGCCTTCCAGGACTGGAGCGACGCACTGTGGCCCGCGCTGGTGAAGACCTTCGACATCAAGAACGGCGCCGACACGCCGGCCGAGGCCGAGCCGCTGTACACGCTCGAAGAGCTGCCGCCGCCGCAGAAGAACGCGCTGGTCGATGCGCTGGGTGCCGTGCCGCTGCGCGTGATCGAGAACCGCGAGCTGCAAAGCGCCGGCGCCAACGGCGAGGCCGGACGCTCCACGCGCCACGTCGAGCTGATGCTGCCCGAGGGCGTGAACTACGTGCCCGGCGACCACCTGAGCGTGGTGCCGCGCAACAGCCCGGCGCAGGTCGAGCGCGCAATGGCGCGCTTCGGCTTCGACCGCTCGGCGCACGTGCGCCTGTCGGCCGTGCCGGGCCGCAAGGCGGCGCTGCCGGTGGACCAGGTGATCGCGGTCGATCGCCTGCTGGGCGACTACGTCGAGCTGCAGGACGTGGCCACGCGCAAGCAGATCGCCACGCTGGCGGCGCACACCGAGTGCCCCTTCACCAAGCCGAAGCTGCAGGCGCTGTCGGGCAGCGACGAGGCCTCGCAGGCCGCGTACAAGGCCGAAGTGCTGCACAAGCGCAAGTCGCTGCTGGAGCTGCTCGAGGAGCACCGTGCCTGCCAGGTGCCGTTCGCGGTGTTCCTGGAAATGCTGTCGCCGCTGTCGCCGCGCTACTACTCGATCTCCTCGTCACCGACGATGACGCCGGGGCGCTGCAGCGTGACGGTGGGCGTGGTGAGTGCGCCCGCGCTGTCGGGCAACGGCACCTTCGAAGGCGTGTGCTCCAACTTTCTGGCGCGCGCCGAGGCCGGCGACACGGTGCACGGCGTGATCCGCGAGACCACGGCCGAGGGCTTCCGCCTGCCAGAGGATGCAAACCGGCCGCTCATCATGATCGGCCCGGGCACCGGCCTGGCGCCGTTCCGCGGCTTCCTGCAGGCGCGCGCGGCGCAGGTCGAACGCGGCGACGCGCTGGGCGAGGCGATGCTGTTCTTCGGCTGCCGCCACCCCGAGCAGGATTTCATCTACGCCGAGGAGCTGCAGGCCTGGTCGCACCGCGGCCTGATGAAGCTGCACACGGCCTTCTCGCGCGCCGGCGACCGCAAGGTCTACGTGCAGGACCTGATCCGCGAACAGGGCGCTGCCGTGTGGAAGCTGCTCGAAGCCGGCGCCGTGGTGTACGTGTGCGGCGACGGCTCGCGCATGGAGCCCGATGTGCGGCGCACGCTCAGCGACCTCGCGCGCGAGCACGGGCAGGACAGCGCGGCGTGGATGGACAAGATGATTGCCGAGCAGCGCTATGTGCTCGACGTGTGGGCCGGGGCCTGAAGAACCAAGTCTGGAGCCCCAAAGAAGAAGACCGGCATTCGCCGGTCTTTTTTATTGGGGAGCGTTCGCCTCAGGTCAGACGTTGCGGTCCGGGTCCGGGTACACCAGCGGCCCGAGCATGCCGCGGTTGAAGGGCTTCCACTCGCCCTCGGGCTGCGCCAGCCGGTCGGCCACCGCATAGAGCACGGCGGGGTGCGCGCCGAGCCCCAGGTGGCTCGCGACCACCTCGATGTTCTCGGACTGCGGGCCGGTCTTTTCGAGGCTGCAGCGCCACGCGACGACGCCGTCGGTGCGGCTGAAGATCGAGGTCGTGGGCACGGGCGGCGTGGGTTCGACGAACTTCATGCGGCGCGGGTCGTGCGAGCTCTGGCCGCTCACGCCTTCGTACACGCGCCAGGCGTTGGTGGCGCGCGGGCTGCCCGAGAACGGGCTGCCGAGCGTGATCACGTTGCGGATGAGGTCCTTCTGCGCCGAGGCCAGGAGCCGCGCGTACACGCCGCCCAGGCTCCAGCCGATCACGCTGACCTTCTGGCCGCTTTTGTCGGCCAGGGTCTTGAGCAGGTCGACCATGCCGTCCTCGACGCCGGCGCGCGGGCCCAGGTTGCGGCCCTGGCCCCAGCCGTGCGCGTCGTAGCCGCGGCTGCACAGGTAGCGGCGCAGCAGCAGCGTGGACACGTCGCTGGCCACCAGGCCCGGCAGCACGAGCACGGGGTGCCCGTCGCCGCGCGGCGCGAGCTGCAGCAGCGGCCACATGGCGAGGCCGGCGCCGGTTTCCCAGAGGGCGCGCGCTTCGGCCAGCAAGAGCAGGCGCGACGGCGGTGCGATGGGTTCGTGGGTGGCGGTGGTCATGATGGCGGCTTCCTTTCTGTTTCTTTCTTCTGTAGGACGACGATGGGGGTGCGAAGTTGCATGCCCCGTCGGACGACGACTTCATTTATCCGAGGTATTTGCCCCTCAGGTAATCAAGATAAGCCCTCGATTCGCTGGAAACATACGGAGAAACCAGCGTGAGTGTGTAGAAAGCCGCCAAACCGGGGTCGGCCTGCGCCAGCGCGTCGCGCCCCGGCACCAGCCGTTCGAACGAGAGCCAGCAGGTGGTGGTGAAGACCATCTGCAACGCGAGGATGCGCGCCTGCTCGGCGCTGGTCTCGATCACGCCCGAAGCCACCAGCCCTTCGCACAGCGTCTGGGCGGCGAGCAGGTTCTGCGCGGTCATGGCCTGGGCGCGTTGCCCCAGGGCCGGGTACTCGCTGGCCAGGAAGGCCATGTCGCGGTAGATGAAGCGGTATTCGTCGATGGCCTCGAAGCGCAGATGCAGCGCCAGCCACAGGTCGTCGATGGCGGTGATGGAGGCCGACGAGCCGTTGAGCACCTCGAGCCGCTGCTCGAAGCGCCGGAACAGCCATTCGACGATCAGCTGCTTGGCCTTGAAGTGGTAGTGCAGGTTGCCCGGGCTCATGCCGAGCTCGGCCGCGATCTTGTGCGTGGACACGGCCGGAAGGCCTTCCGCGTTGAACAGCGCAAGGCTGGTCTGCAGGATGCGATCGCGCGTGGTGTTGGAGCTGGCCACAAGCGGCGTTTTGCGTGCGTTGTATGCCGCTCAGCGCTTGCCGCCGGAGCCACCTGAACTGGCGCGTGGGCCGGACGGTTTCTCGAGTGTCGCGAGGCGTTCGCGCAACTGCGCCACCTCGTCGCGCAGGGCCTGCACCTCGTCGGCGCTGGGCATGCCCAGGCGTTGCAGGGCGGTGGCGACACGCTGGTCGAACACGTCCTCGAACTTGCGGATGCCGAAGGTGTCCAGGCTGGGAAAGCCGCGCGTCAGCGCCGCCTTGGCACCAACTGCGTCGGCCTTGCCGTGCCCGATGCCGAGCAGGCCTTCGATCACGTTGGCCTGGCGCTTGGCGACGTCGTTGCGCACGTTGTCCAGCGCCTTGAGGCCGGCACGCAGCAGCGCTTCGGCCTTGTTGGTGCCAGCCGCAGCAGTGTCTGCAGGCGGTGCTTTCGCAGCCGGCGCCGCCTTGCGGGGCGCGGCCTTCTTCTTGGCCGCCGGAGCCTTCTTCGCAGGCGCCGCCCTCTTCTTCAACTTTGCAGTGTCATCGGGACGGGTCGCCATGCGGTGGTGCTCCAGGGGCGGTAGAAATGAAAAGGGCGCGGTCAGCGCCCCGGGATCAGGCCGCCTTGCGGGCAGCGCGGCGAACCGGCTTCTTGGCCGCAGCGACCTTGGCCTTCACGGTGCGCACGGGGGCGGCTTCTTCGGTGCCGCTCACACGGGCTTCGATCTGCTTGGTGCCGGCAACGATGCGGTCAGCGATCTGCACCGACACGGTGGCGAAGGGCTGGTTCACGGCCGACAGGGCGTTCAGCACGGTGGTGGCAGCGGGCGATTCGATCTGGGCGACGCGGTTGGCGACGGTTTCGATGCCGCTGGTGGTGCCGGCAGCGACGCGGTCCATCACGTTCACGATGCGGCTGGTGTCGATGTCCAGGCGGTTCGACAGGAAACCATGCACCTTCTCTTGCGCACCGATCAGGTTGGCCTTGATCTGTTCGCTCACCAGCGGGATCTGGCGGTTGCCCAGGAACTCGCTGTAGCGCGAAGCGGCACCGCCCAGCAGGCGTTGCACGCCGGTGCGGTAGGCACCGACCAGGGTCTTGCCGGCGTCGTTGTACTGGCCGACGACGTGGATGGCGGCGGAAGCGATGTTGGTTTGCGTGGACATGTGAGATTTCCTTGAAGTTGAATGGCTCGCGGGGAATCGCGATGGGCCAATCATCTTCCGCAGGGCCTAGGCCTGAAAAACTAGAACGGTCGGAAAACTAGTCCAACTGCCCCAATTTTTTGTCCAGGCCGGGCCGGCCCTGCCGATCATGCCGCAGCGGCGCGCGGCGATGCGGCGGCCTTGCGGGCCGCGGGCCGGGGCGCGGCCTTCTTCGCCGCAGCCTTCTTCGCAGGGGTTTTCTTCGCCGCCGGCTTGACCGGCGCGGCCTTGGCAGGGGCTTTCTGCGCCGTCTTCTTGGCGGCGACGGCCTTCACCGGCGCCTTCTTGCGCGCCGCCGGCTTGCGGGCCGGTGCAGCGGCCTGGGCCTCTTCGTCGGCTTCCGGCGCGGGGGCGGCCACGGGCTTGGGCGGTGTGGCCGGCGCGCCGGAGACGGCCGGGTGCTTCTGCGTCAGCTCCATCAGCAGCTTGTGCTCGGCCAGCAGGTAGTCGCCGATCTCGGTGATGTCGGGCACGGCGCGGCGGCAGGCGATCAGGCCGTAGTCCATGCGGCCGTTGTAGCTTTGCACGGTGACGTTGAGCGCGGTGCCGTGGCTGGCGATCGACACCGGGTAGTAGCAGGTGACCAGCGCCCCCGCGAAGTACATCGGGAACGGCGCGCCCGCCACGTTCGAGACGGCCACGTTGGCCGCCGGCGGCAGCAGGTTGACGATGCCCGAGCGCCCCACCATCGACGCGATGCCCGACACCAGCCAGGGCGCGGCGAAGGTCGGGAAGTCGTCCAGGATCACGGCCTTGAAGCGGTTCATCGTCGACTTCGAGGAGTTCGACGAGGCGTTGATCGCCTTCAGCCGCTGCAGCGGATCGGTGATGTCGGTGGCCAGGCTCACGAGGATCATGCTGGCCTGGTTGTTGGCCGTCTGGTCGCCGGCCTCGCGCAGGCTCACGGGCACGCCGGCCACCAGCGGCTTGGCCGGCAGCTCGTTGTTGTCGGCCAGGTAGTGGCGCAGCGCGCCGGCCACGGTGGCCAGCACCACGTCGTTGAGCGACACGCCGAAGTGCTTGGCGATGTACTTGGTCTCGGCCAGCGAGATGGTGCGCCCGGCGAAGGTGCGCTGGTTGGTGATCGACACGTTCAGCGAGGTGCGCGGCGCGAAGAGGTTGAACTTCTTCGGCGCGGTGGCGGCCGCCTTGTCGGCCGCCTTCTCGTCGGGTTGGGCCAGGCCGCCGATGGCGCGCGCGATGGCCGGCGCCATCTTGAACAGCTTGACGTACTGCTGCGCCGTGTTGCGCAGCGCCGCCGTGGCGAGCTCGGCCATGCCCAGCTGGTAGCCGTTGCTGCGCGGGCGCGCACGCGGCGGCTTGATCACGCGGCCCGTGGCCTCGAGGTCGAAGATGGCCTTGCCCAGCTCGACGCCGGCCTGCCCGTCGATGCCCGCGTGGTGCACCTTGGTGTACAGCGCCACCTGGCCGCTCTTGAGGCCGTCGATGATGAAGAACTCCCACATCGGCCGGCTGCGGTCCATGAGCGTGGAGTGCAGCCGTGCCACGTACTGCTGCAGCTGGCGGTTGGTGCCCGGCTTGGGCAGCGTGATGTGGCGCACGTGGTAGTCGAGGTCGATGTCGTCGTCCTCGACCCACACCGGATTGGTCATGTCGAAGGGCATCAGCGCGAGCTTGCGCGTGAACACGTCGGCCAGGTGGATGCGGCTGGCCATGAAGGCCTTGGCGTCTTCGTAGAAGTCGCCCTTGTAGCCCTTGGGCAGGTCCAGCACGTTGAGCGAACCCACGTGCATCGGCATCTCGGGGGTTTCCAGGTGCAGGAAGGTGGCATCAAGACCGCTCAGGTGTTTCATGTGTGGTTCTCCTCGTTGGGGCATGCGCCGTCCGGCAGGATACCGTGGGCATCGCGTTCGTGGGCCTTCGCTTCTTCAGTGTTTCCACCGGGGGAAGGCACGCCCGGGACAGGGGTTTGCCCCAAGGATGGCCGGGGCGCGCATCCACATGTAATGAAAAAATCGACGCGCCTCGAATGCAGCAACAACTGCTCACAGGCCGCCGCATTCACGGGGGCTTCGTACACTGTGCCGCATGACCTCTGCGCACAACGAAGACCCCCATCTCTGGCTCGAAGACATCGACGGCGAAGCCGCTCTGGACTGGGCTCGCCAGCAGAATGCGCATGCCGTTCACACCTATGCGCAGTCGCCGGCCTTCCAGTCGATCGAGCAGGGCCTGCTCGAGGTGCTCGACTCGGACGCGCGCATTCCGATGGTCAGCAAGATCGGTGCGCTGTACTACAACTTCTGGCGCGACAAGGCGCATCCCAAGGGCCTGTGGCGCCGCACCACGCTCGATGAATACCGCACGCCCGAACCCGCGTGGGAGACCGTGCTCGACCTCGACGCGCTGGCCGCGCAGGACGGCGAGAACTGGGTCTGGCACGGCGCCGACTGCCTGGAGCCCGCGTACGAGCGTTGCCTGATCTCGCTGTCGCGCGGCGGCGCCGATGCCGACGTGGTGCGCGAGTTCGACCTCGTGAGCATGACGTTCGTCGAAGGCGGCTTCACGCTGCCCGAGGCGAAGAACCACGTCACCTGGAAAGACATCGACCACCTGTACGTGGGCACCGATTTCGGCCCCGGCTCCATGACCAGCTCGAGCTACCCGCGGCTGGTGAAGGAGTGGCAACGCGGCACGCCGCTGGCCGAGGCGGTCACCGTGTACGAAGGCGCGCACGAAGACATGTCGGTGAGCGCCTGGAGCGACCACACGCCCGGCTTCGAGCGCGACTTCGTCTCGCGCCAGATCGACTTCTACGACAGCGAGACCTGGCTGCGCGCGCCCGACGGCACGCTGGCCAAGATCGACGTGCCCGACGACGCCAACACCGGCGTCACGCGCGAGTGGCTGCTGATCGAGCCGCGCGAAGACTGGAGCGTGGCCGGCCGCACCTACACCGCCGGCTCGCTGCTGGCCGCGCGCTTCGACGACTACATGGCCGGCGCGCGCGAGCTCACGCTGCTGTTCGAGCCCGACGACACCACCGCGCTGGACGACTACTCGTGGACGCGCCACCACCTCATCCTCAACGTGATGCACGACGTGGTGAACCGGCTGGAGGTGCTCACGCCGCCGGCGGACGGCCGGGGCGACTGGGCCCGCGACAGCCTGGGCGGCGCGCCCGCGCTCTCGTGCGTGGCGGCCGGCGGCATCGACGAGACCGAGAACGACGACTACTTCCTGACCGTGAGCGGCTTCCTGCAACCGACCACGCTGTACATCGGCACCCTCGGCCAGGGCGAGCCGCAGCCGCTGAAGCACAGCCCCGGCTTCTTCGACGCCTCGCGCTTTCGCGTGAGCCAGCATTTCGCGACCTCGGCGGACGGCACGCGCGTGCCCTACTTCGAGATCGCCGCGAAAGACCTCGTGGCCGACGGCACCCACCCCACGCTGCAGTACGCCTATGGCGGCTTCGAGATCTCGCTGGAGCCGAGCTACAGCGGCGGCATCGGCCGCGCCTGGCTCGAGCGCGGCGGCGTGTACGTGGTGGCGAACATCCGCGGCGGCGGCGAGTACGGCCCGCGCTGGCACCAGGCCGCGCTGCAGGAGAACCGGCTGCGCACCTGCGAAGACTTCGCGGCCGTGTCGCAGGACCTGTTCGCGCGCGGCATCACCTCGCCCGCGCACCTGGGCGCCATGGGCGGCAGCAACGGTGGCCTGCTCATGGGCAACATGCTCACGCTGTACCCGCAGCTGTACGGCGCCATCGTGAGCGAGGTGGCGCTGCTCGACATGAAGCGCTACACGCAGCTGTCGGCCGGCGCCTCGTGGATCGCGGAGTACGGCGACCCGGAGCAGCCCGACGAGTGGGAATTCATCCAGACCTTCTCGCCCTACGAGAACGCCAAGGCCGACACGCCCTACCCGCCCGCCCTTTTCACCACCTCCACGCGCGACGACCGCGTGGGGCCCGTGCATGCGCGCAAGATGCACGCGAAGCTGCTCGCGCAAGGGCACGACAGCAGCTTCTACGAGAACATGGAAGGCGGCCACAGCGCCGCCGCGGACAACAAGGCGTCCGCCTTCATGGATGCGCTCGGCTACGCCTACCTCTGGCACCACATCGGGAGACCGACATGAACAGCAGCAGCACCGGGACCACCACCCTCGAACTGATCGGCGCGCCGACCGACATCGGCGCCAGCGTGCGCGGCGCGGGCATGGGGCCCGATGCCTTGCGCGTGGCCGGCCTGGCCGAGGCGCTGGCGGGCCAGGGCTTCGCGGTGCTCGACCGCGGCAACCTCGCGGGCCCGGCCACGCCGTGGGCACCGCCCGCCAACGGGCTGCGCCACCTCCCCGAGGTGATCGCGTGGAACCGCTCGGTCTACGCCGCCGTCGACACCGCGCTGGGCGCCGGCCACGTGCCGGTGATGCTGGGCGGCGACCACTGCCTGGCGATCGGCTCCATCAGCGCCGTGGCCTGGCATGCGCGAAAACGCGGCAAGAAGCTGCGCGTGCTGTGGCTGGACGCGCATTCCGACGTCAACACCGAGACCACAAGCCCCAGCGGCAACCTGCACGGCATGCCGGTGTCGTGCCTGCTGGGCCACGGGCCGGCGGACCTCACGGGCTGGAGCGGCGAGCCCGCGGCGCTGGCGCACGACGCCATCCGCTTCATCGGCATCCGCAGCGTGGACGATGACGAGAAGAAGGCGATTCGCACGCTCGACCTGACCGTGTTCGACATGCGCCACATCGACGAGAACGGCATGCGCACCACCATGACCGAAGCGCTGCAGGACGTGGACGAAGACACCCACCTGCACGTGAGCTTCGACCTCGATTGCCTCGACCCGGCCGATGCGCCCGGCGTGGGCACGGGCGTGCGCGGCGGACCGACCTACCGCGAGATGCAGCTGTGCATGGAAATGATCGCCGACACGGGCCGGCTCGGCTCGGTCGACGTGGTGGAACTCAACCCCGCGCTCGACGTGCGCAACCAGACGGCCGAGGTGGCGGTGGAGCTGATCGAGAGCCTGTTCGGCAAGTCGACGCTGGTGCGCTGACTACCGAGCTTGTTCAGCCGCGGTTGGGCGACGGCGATACCGGAAAGGTCGTTGCAGCGGGGCGCGCCGTCGGCTTCGGTGCCTCGTCCGCGGGTGCGGCATCGGCCGGCATGTCGGGGCCGCCGCCCTGCAGGAAGCGTTCGACCAGCGTGAAGAAGCGGTCGTAGAAACGTTCGTCGGTGAGCGTCTGGCTCGCCACCTTGACCATCGCCTCGTTGCTGCCGCCGAAGGGCAGCGAGAGCGAGCCGATGGCGCCCACGCCCAGGCTGGCCGAGTTGCTGCCCTTCTTCAGGCCGTAGCGGTCCTGCAATGCCGTCGCGAAAGCCACGGTGCTGCGTCCGCCCGGGGCGCTGCCGGCGCCCCCTTCGCGCGCGCAGACCACGCGGAACTCGACCTCGACATGCGTTTCGGCCGCGGGCTGGAAGCTCTTGCGCGCGGTCACCAGGTCGGCGTTGGCGGCCGTGACCATGTAGCCCTGGCTCAGCAGCGCGCGGCGTGCCGCCTCGCAGGTCTGGGCCTCGCTGGCGGCGTAGTTGCGCGTGTGGGTGGTGGTCGAGTCGAAGTCTTCGGGCTCGTAGGCCTGGCCCGTGCCGAAGCTGCCGCAGCCGGCCAGCAACAGGGCCGACAGCAGGCCCGGGAACAGAAACGCCGGCACGCGGGCCGGCGAAGAGAAGAAAGCAGCAGAAGAGGTCTGGGGCATGGCAGGGCGGGAAGGACACCGGATGCTAACCAACCGGCGGCTTCGCTTCGAGCCCCCGGCAGGCCGGGGGTTCCCGAAAGGCCCTGAAAGCCCCAGAGATCGCGTCAGGGGTACAGACCGCGTTCCTGGCGCGCCATCAGGATGCGCTCGCAGGCCACCGCATACGTGGCGGTGCGCAGCGGGATCTTGTGCTTGTCGGCCGTGTCCCAGATCTGGTTGAGCGCGTTCATCATGATGCGGTCCAGGCGCACGTTGATCTCGTCCTCGTCCCAGAAGAAGGACGAGAAGTCCTGCACCCATTCGAAGTACGAGACCGTCACGCCGCCGGCGTTGCAGATCACGTCGGGCACGACCAGCACGCCGCGCTCGGCCAGGATGTCGTCGGCCTCGGGCACCGTCGGGCCGTTTGCGCCTTCGAGCACCAGCTTGGCGGTGGTCTTCTTGGCGCGCTCGGCCGTGAGCTGGCCTTCGAGGGCGGCCGGGATCAGGATGTCACAGGCCACGTCCCAGAAATCTTCGTTCGGCACGATGTCGCCGCCGGCCTTGAAGCCGACCACGCCGTCGGTGCGCGAGATGGGCACCAGCTGGGTCAGATCGAGGCCATTGGTGTTCACGATGGTGCCGGTGTGGTCCTGCACCGCGACGATCTTGGCGCCCGCCTCGACGAAGAGTTCGGCCGCGACCGAGCCCACATTGCCGAAGCCCTGCACCGCGATGCGCGCGCCGCGCAGGTCCATGCCCAGGCGGCGGGCCGCTTCACGGCCGGTGACGAACACGCCGCGGCCGGTGGCCTTCACGCGGCCCAGCGAGCCGCCCAGGTGCAGCGGCTTGCCGGTGACCACGCCGGTGGCGGTGCCGCCGACGTTCATCGAGTAGGTGTCCATCATCCACGCCATGATCTGCGCGTTGGTGTTCACGTCGGGCGCGGGGATGTCGGTGTGCGGGCCGATGATGATGCCGATCTCGCTGGTATAGCGGCGCGTGACCTTCTCCAGCTCTTGCAGCGACAGCTTCTTCGGGTCGACGCGGATGCCGCCCTTGGCACCGCCGTACGGCAGGTTCACGGCGGCGGTCTTGATGGTCATCCAGGCCGACAGCGCCATCACTTCTTCCAGCGTGACGTCGGGGTGGAAGCGCACGCCGCCCTTGCCCGGGCCGCGGCTCATGTTGTGCTGCACGCGGTAGCCCTCGAAGTGGGCGATGGTGCCGTTGTCCATCTCGATCGGCACGTCGACGATCAGCGCGCGCTTGGGGCGCTTGAGGGTTTCGACCCAGCGCGCCAGCGGGCCGAGGTACGGCACGACGCGATCGACCTGCGAGAGGTAAGTGCCCCAGGGGCTGTTGGCCGTCGGATTGACGAAGGAGAGTTTCTCGTTCATGGAAGATTCCCTTGGTTGGAATGGATGGGCGCAACGATATTCCGACTGCGGGCCGCGCGCCATGGCTTATGCATGCCGCGATGGCGGTTATGCAAGAGAAGTTGGAAGGCCCCTTGCGGCCCCTCTCGGCGCGCCCCGATGCAGGTGGATACGGACATGACAAAACCGTCATCCAGACGTTATCGGTCGCGTGGATGCGCTTCGTACAGTCGTTCTCACCAACCAAGCAACCACCTCAAGGAGTGAACGAACATGAAGCTGTCTGCCACCACCCGCCTGCTGAACACCGCCGCCGTCGCCGCCCTGCTGGGCCTGGCCGCCGCGCCGAGCTTTGCCGGCAACTACGCCGAAGGCGACCCGCGTCCCGCACCCTTCGCGTCGTCGACGACGCGCGCCGCCGTGACGGCCGACACCCAGCAGTGGCTGAAGACCGCGCCCACCCAGGGCTACAACGAGAACATGGGCCAGGAGCCGGTCGTGGTCTCGGCCAACAGCCGCGCCGCCGTGGCCGCCGACACGCAGCTGTGGATCCGCTCGGGCCTGGCCGCCCAGCAATCGGGCGAAGCCGGCGCCGACACGTCGCGCCCTGGCTACCGCGAAGCCCAGGCCGCCTACACCAAGCTGCGCGAAGGCCCGGCCTACGGCGCGCTGGTCGACCAGCTCTCGGGCCGCCAGGCTGCCGCACCGGGCGCGACCACGGTGCGTTGAATGCGGTGACCCACGGCTTTCGGTAGTTCAAATGACTGCGAAAGGGTAGTCCAACGGCATTTCCTTGGTTCTATCTCCTATGGCCGTGGCAAATAGGCCGCATTTCTTGCAGCCGATCGATGTGTGCGCCGGATAATTCTCGAATGCTTGATCTGGACCGCATCGATCTGCGCCTGCTGAAGATCCTTCAGGAAGACGGCCGCATCACCAACCTCAAGCTGGCGGAGGCGGTCGCGCTGTCCCCCACCGCCGTGCTGGCGCGCGTGCAGCGCCTCACGCGCGACGGCTTCATCCTGGGCTACGAGGCCCGCCTCGACCCCTACAAGCTGGGTCGCGGCTTCACCGTGTTCGTCGAGGTCCTGCTCGACCGCACCACCGCCAACGTCTTCGACCAGTTCAAGGCCGCCGTGCAGGTGCGCGACGAGATCATGGAATGCCACATGGTCGCCGGCGGCTTCGACTACCTCCTCAAGACCCGCATGGCCGACATGGCCGCCTACCGCGAGTTCGCCGGCACCGTTCTGTGGCAGCTGCCCGGGGTGCGCGAGACGCGAACCTATGCGGTGATGGAAGAGGTCAAGAGCAGCGCGCGCCTGCCGCTGGGGGTCTGAGGCGCACGCCCGCCCGGGGCGTTTGGGCCGGTGTTATTGCATGCGACAATTAAATTTTGTCGACAATATGTCGTCCCACGCCACGTGGGCGGCACGCCCCCCCCCCGAAGAAGCAAACCATGGAAAACGAGCCTGGAAAAACGCTGTCCCAGACCATCTCGGACCGCCTGGCCGAGGAAATCGTGCTGCGCCGTTTCCAACCGGGCGAACGCTTGGACGAACAGACGATCGCGACGCGCTTCGGCGTCTCGCGCAGCCCGGTGCGCGACGCGCTGCGGCAGCTGGCCTCGACCCGGCTGATCGAGCACCTGCCGCGCCGCGGCTTCTCGGTGGCGACGATGGCGCCCGCCGACCTCGACGGCCTGTTCGAAGCCTCCGGCGAACTGGAAGCCCTGTGCGCCAAGCTGTGTGCGCTGCGCGCCGCGCCGTCGGAGCGCAAGCGCATCGAGTTCGTTCATCAGCAAGCCGGGCGCGCCGCGGCCGAGGGCGACGCGAAAGCGTACGCCGCGCTGAACGAGGAATTCCACGCGCTGATCTACGCCGGCGCCCGCAACAAGACGCTGCAGGACCTCGCGCTGAGCCTGCGCCAGCGCCTCGCGCCCTTCCGCTCGCAAGGCTTCTTCACAACGGAAAACCGCCTGCAGCATTCCCATGTCGAGCACGAAGCCCTCGTTGCCGCCCTGCTGGCGCACGACGGTGACGCCGCCGCCGCCGCCATGCACAGCCATGCAGCCAACTCGGCGATGAACGTGCTGCAGCACTTCGACGGCAGCGCCTCTCGCACCCCGCCTTCCAGCGCCGCCGCCTGACGCGGCTGCCGCGCCCTCTCCCTCCCTCCCGTTTCCGCTGCCCGCCCCGGCCCGCCGTTCCCGGCGCAGGCCGGCCGCGGCGTGCGTCTGCACGCCCGTTTCAGTCACGCCGCGACAAGCCCTTGACGTTCGTGAACACCAAAACATAAAATTGCACACAATTCGCAGACACTGAATGCAAAACACCTGTCGCGGATTCCAACCCACCTACAAAAGAGGAGTCAATCGAATGTCTTGGATCGCGCTCGCCACTTACCGCCGCGCCGGCGGGCTTGCCCCCGCCCTGGTGATCGACAGCCAGCTGTACGACCTGGAGGCGGCCCGAGCGGCCGGCCTGCCACCGCTGCCCGAAACCTGGGTCACGCAAGGCGTCGAAGCCATGCTGCGCGACTGGGCGAACGCGCAGACCTGGCTGCGCGACGCCACACCCATCGCCGCCGCGCTGGCCGCCTCGGGCGCCATCCGGCCGGTGGCCGACGGCGCCGCGGCCGTGGCTGCGCCCTTCGTGCCGAGCCGCATCTTCTGCGCCGCCTCGAACTACGCCTCGCACGCCAACGAAATGGGCACCGTGCTGGCGGCCAAGTCGCAGAGCAAGCCGTACATGTTCCTGAAGCTCTCGAACACGGTGATCGGCAACGGCGAGACGATCCAGATGCCGCCCGAAACCAGCAAGCTCGACTGGGAGGTCGAACTCGCCGCCGTGATCGGCAAGCGCTGCCGCCGCGTGTCGGTCGAGGACGCACTCGACGCCGTGGCCTGCTACACGATCGTCAACGACATCTCGGCGCGTGACCTCAACATCCGCGGCGACTACCCGTTCAAGCACGACTGGTTCCAGGGCAAGTGCCACGACACCTTCGCGCCCATCGGCCCGTGGCTGGTGCCCGCCTGGCAGATCCCCGACCCGCAGGCCGTGCAGATGCGCCTGGACGTGAACGACGAGCCCATGCAGCAGGACAGCACGGCCAACATGATCTGGACGGTGCGCGAGCAGATCGCCTACCTGTCGACCATCGTCACGCTCGAACCCGGCGACGTGATCGCCACCGGCACGCCCACCGGCGTGGGCATGGGTCGGGGTATCTACCTGAACGCAGGCGACCGGCTGGTGGCGAGCATCGAAGGCATTGGACGGCTGTCCAACCAGGTGCAGGCAGAGCGCCTCTGAGCGTCCGCACGGCGGGGCCACGGCCCCGTTCTTTCGAATCACGAACAACAAGGTATGGAGACAAAGACATGCAACCCACCCGCAGAGGATTGGCCGCACTCGCGCGCGCGCTGACCGGCATCGCCTGTTGCAGCGCGCTGCTGCTGCCCGCGGCGCCCGCCGCCGCCCAGGAGAAGGTCACCTACAACATGGCCTGGTTGCCGCAGGGCAGCTCGGTGGGCGTGATCGTCGCGCAGGCGCAGGGCTACTTCCGCGAGCTGGGCCTGGACACCGCCATCGTGCGCGGCTACGGCGGCAACCGCACCGCCAATGAGCTCGACCAGGGCCAGTTCGAGTTCGGCTACGTCGACCCGATCAGCCTCGTGCTCAACCGCGCCAACGGCGGCAAGATCCGCATGATCGGCGCCATCAACACGCGCTGGCCCGCCGGCATCTGCTTCGACACGAAGCGCCACCAGCCCAAGACGCCGGCCGACATGAAGGGCCTGCGCCTAGGCGGCGGCTCGGCCTCGCCGGTGCACAACGTCGTGCCCGCCTGGCTGGAGCTGAACCGCCAGCCCAAGGACAGCATCCGCCTGCTGCGCATGGACCCCGCCGTGGTCGATGCCTCGCTGATCGAAGGCAAGGTCGACCTGGCCGAGTGCTGGCGCGGGAGCAACCGCGCCGTCACGCAGAAGCAGGCCCAGGCCGCGGGCGTGACGCTGGGCTGGATCGAGTACAACGACTTCGGACTGGACGCCTACGGCAGCGGCTTCGCGGCCAGCGAAGACCTGATCAGGAAGCGCCCCGAGGTGGTGAAGAAGTTCCTGCGCGCCTCGTACCGCGGCTACGAGTTCGCCATGGCCAACCCCGAGCAGGCGGCCGATCTCATGGTGAAGATGTTTCCCACCACCGACCGCGCCGTGGCGCTGGCGCAGATCAAGGACATGAACGACCTGCTGGTCGACCCGGCAGCCAAGGCCAAGGGGCTGGGCCACCTGCGCGATGACCGCATGCGCGCCACCGTGCAGTTCGTCGACAAGGCCTTCGGCCTGGGCGGCAAGGTGAAGCCGCAGGACGCGTACAGCAACGACCTGCTCGCACCATGAGCGCGGGAGCAACACCGATGGTTCAACGCCCCCGTCCCCAGCGCCTCGGGCACGTCGTGCTCAACGTGCGCGACCTCAAGGCCTCCGTGCGCTTCTACACCGAGATCGTCGGGCTGGAAGTGTCCGACCACATCGAGGACCAGATGGCTTTCCTGCGCTGCGGGAACGACCACCACGACCTGGCGCTGGCGCAGATTGCGCCCGGCGATCCGCAGCATGCGGCCACCTACACGCCGGGGCGGCCCGGGCTGGAGCACTTCGCCTACCAGCTCGGCTCGCTGGCCGAGATCGAGGACGCCGCGCGCTACCTGCAGGCGCAGGGCATCGACATCGTGCGCGGCATCGGCAAGCACGGGCCCGGCGAGAACCTGTTCCTCGTGTTCAAGGACCCCGACGGCAACTACTGCGAGTTCTACGCGGAGATGGTGCAGATCACGCCCGCGCAACCCTACACGCCCCGCGTCTGGAAGAACGACCTCGCGGCCTTCGACCAGTGGCACTTCGACCGGTTCGTGGTGCCGCCGCCCGAGTGGGGGCCACGCACGGCACAGGACACCAAAGGCGAAGACAGCGACGACCCGAAGCGCTGAACGCCCACCACGCGACAAGACACGACACATAAAAAGATCCGGAGACAAGACACATGCACCCCGCCCCTTCCTCGCGCGCCGAATCGTGGCGCCGCTTCACCGACCCCGCCCTGCTGTTCCTCGCACTGGGCCTGCTGTGGGAAAAATCGGTCGACGTGTTCGGCATCAAGCGCTACCTGCTGCCGCCGCTGTCGCAGGTGCTCGACAGCCTGTGGACGAACCGCATGGCACTGCTCGTGCAGTCGTGGGTCACGACGCAGGAGGTGCTGGCCGGCTTCGCGCTGGCGGCCGTCGGCGGCGTGCTGCTCGGGCTCGCGATCCACGCCATCCCGGTGGTGCGGCGCGCGCTGTACCCGCTCATCGTGGTGTTCCAGGGCCTGCCCAAGATCGCGCTGGCGCCGCTCATGGTGATCTGGTTCGGCTACGGCGACACCTCGAAGGTGCTGATGGCCTTTCTCTTCGCCTTCTTCCCGGTGGTGATCGCCACCATGGGCGGGCTGGCGGGCACGCCGGCGCACCTGGTGGAGCACTTTCGCGCCATCCGTGCCTCGTCGTGGACCACCTTCCGCCGCCTCTACGTGCCCTCAGCCCTGCCGTCGATCATGGACGGCCTGCGCTCGGCCATGCCGCTGGCCGTGATCGGCGCGATCGTGGGCGAGTTCGTCGGCTCCGAGCGCGGGCTCGGCCACCTCATCCTCGAGGCCAATGCCAACGCGCGCACCGACTACCTGTTCGCCGCGCTGGTGGTGATCTCGGCGGTCGCCGGCCTGCTGTACCTGCTGGTCGAGCTGGCCGCCAAGCGCATCTGGTGGCGCGGGCTCTGAGCCCCTTCCTTTTCTCTTTCGCCTTTTCCAAAGATTTCAACTCAGGAGACATCCCCATGGCCAAACTGCGTCACATCGCCCTTGCCGTTCCCGATCCCCAAAAGGCGGCCAAGTTCTACAGCGAGGTCTTCGACCTCACCATCGTCGAGCCCACGCACTCGCCCATCGCCGACGGCGTGTACCTCACGGACGGCACCATCTGCCTGGCGCTGCTGAACTACAAGACCGACGAGGCCGCCGGCCTCGAGCGGGGGAAGGACTGGATCGGCACGCACCACTTCGGCTTCTGGGTCGACGACCTCGATGCACAGCGCAAGGCCATCGAGGACCACGGCGGCACCTTCTTCATGGACCTGCCGCACGACAAGAAGAGCCTGTACTACGAGATGAAATTCCGCGACCTCGACGGCGTGGTCTTCGACATCTCCGAAGGCGGCTGGGTGGGGGCCCGCAAGTGAAGCCTGGGACTGTGGCCACCGGCGAGGCGACGGTGCGCGCCCCCGGAGCCATCGACACAGCGATCGGCGTCAGCCGCGTCGCCAAGACCTTCGACGCGCGCCACAGCGTGCGCGCGCTGGAGCAGGTCGACTTCACGGTGCAGCGCGGCGAGTTCGTCTCGATCCTCGGGCCCAGCGGCTGCGGCAAAAGCACCCTGCTGCGCATCGTGGCCGGGCTGATCCAGCCCGACGCGGGCGGCGAGGTGCGTGTGCTCGACCACCTGCAGACGCGGATGTCCGACGACGTGGGCGTGGTGTTCCAGACCCACAACATGCTGCCGTGGGAAACCGTGGAAGCCAACATCCGCCTCGCGGCCGAGGTGCGCAAGCTGCCGAAGAAGGACATCGACGAACGCGTGGAAGCGCTGCTGCCGATCCTCAAGCTGGAGAAGTTCCGCCGCAACTACCCGCACGAGCTCTCGGGCGGCATGCGCCAGCGCGCGGCGCTCGGGCAGATCCTCGTGATGCGGCCCCAGGTGCTGCTGCTCGACGAGCCCTTCGGGGCGCTCGACGCACTCACGCGCGACCAGCTCAACGTCGAGCTGCTGCGCCTGTGGCAGGAGATGCGCCAGACGGTGATCCTCATCACCCACAGCATCTCGGAGGCCGTCTTTCTCTCGGACCGCGTGCTCGTGATGTCCGAGCGGCCGGGGCGCATCGTCGAGGACATCCGCATCGACCTGCCACGCCCGCGCGACCCGCGCACCACCAAGGAAGCGGCCGCCTTCGGCCACTACGTGGTGCAGCTGGGCCACCTGATGGGCGTCGACTGACGCCGCCCGTCGCCCCCTCTTCGTTCTTCTTCCGGAGCTCTCTTTGAACCTCTCGAAATTCCACGGCGTGGTGCCCGCCATGGCCACGCCTTTCACCGCCGACCACCGGCTCGACGAAGCCCGCGTCGGCGAGCTGATCGACAGCTACATCCGCGCCGGCGTGCACGGCATTTCCGTCGCCGGCAGCCAGGGCGAGTTCTTCGCCCTGGAGCGCGACGAGCACATCCGCCTGCTGGAGCTGTCGATGCGCGCCATCGACGGCCGCGTGCCGTTGTATGCCGGCACCGGCGGCGCCACCACGCGCGACGCCATCGCGCTCACGCAGGCCGCCGAAGCCCTGGGCGCCGACCTGGCGCTGGTGATCACGCCGTACTTCGTGCAGCCCACGCAGGACGAGCTGGTCGCCCACTACACCGCCGTGGCGCGCGCGACGAAGCTGCCGGTGATGCTCTACAACAACCCGCCACGCACCGCCGTCAACGTGCTGCCCGCCACGCTCGCGCGCTGCATGCAGGCGGCCGACAACATCGTGGGCATGAAGGACTCGGGCGGCGACCTCACGCAGTCCATCGAGTACCTGCTGACCGCGCCGCGCCCCGCGCTGCTGTTCTCGGGCCGCGACACCATCGCGCTGTCGATGATGTTCCACGGCGCGCAAGGCACCATCTCACCGGCCGCCAACGTGTTCCCCGAGCTCATGGTGCGCATGTACGACGCGCTGCGCGCCGGCCGCCACGACGAGGCGCTGCGCGTGTCGAACATCTTCGCGCCGCTGCGCGCGGCTTGGGCCTGGGGCTCGTTCCCGGTCGTCATCAAGGAAGCGATGACGCTCGCGGGCCGCAGCGCCGGGCCGACGCGCCCACCCGTCGCAGCGCTGCCGGAGAAGGTGCGCGCCGACCTGCGGGCCGTGGTCGAGCGCATCGGCGCCAGCGCGTAACCCGCCATGCCGCCGAACCCCGCAGCCGGCGACGGCGAGCGCCGCTACAACGCGCGCCTGGCCGTCCCGCACTACCAGGACATCTTCGACGGCTGGGCGCGCGCGTCCGCCGCGGTGCGCGAGCGCGCCCGCGCGCGGCTCGACATCGCCTACGGGCCGCTTGCGGCTGAGCGCCTGGACCTGTTCCTGCCCGAGGGCCGCCCGCGCGGCACGCTGATGTACATCCACGGCGGCTACTGGCGCTCGCTCGACAAGTCGGACGCCTCACTGGTCGCGCCGCCTTTCACCGCGGCTGGCTACGCGGTCGCGGTCGTCAACTACGCGCTGTGCCCGGCGGTGGACGTGGAGACCATCGTCGCGCAGGTTCGCCGTGCGGCCGCATGGCTCGCGTCGCACCACGCGCAATGGGATGCCCCGCCGGCACGCCTGTTCGCCTGCGGGCATTCGGCCGGCGGGCACCTGGCGGCGATACTGCTGGCCACCGAGCCGGTGGTGGCGGCCGCGATCTGCATCAGCGCGCTGTACGACCTGCGCCCGCTGCTCGACGTGCCGTCGGTGATGGACGCCACGCGCTTCACGCCGCGCAGCGCGGCGGCGCTGAGTCCGGCGCTGTGGCGTCCCCTGACCGGTACGCGACTGCTCACCGCCCTGGGCGGCAACGAGAATCCTGGCTTCCGCGAACAATGCGACACCATCCGCCTGCACTGGCACGACGTTCATGCGGGCCACATCGAGTGCCCGGGTCATGATCATTTTTCGATCCTCGACGAACTGACGCGCGCCGACGGCGCGATCGCGACAGCGACCTTGCGGCTGATGCAGTCCTTCGACCTTCCACGTTCCCCATGATTCCAGACAGCGCCCTCGACACCCTCTTTCGCCAGGCCCGCTCCCACAACGGCTGGCTGCCCCGCCCAGTCAGCGAGGCGCAGCTGCGCCAGATCCACGAGCTCGTGAAGTGGGGTCCGACCTCGGCCAACTGCTCGCCGATGCGCGTGGTCTTCGTGCGCACCGACGAAGGCCGCGAACGCCTGCGGCCGCTGCTTTCGCCCGGCAACGTCGACAAGACGATGACGGCGCCCGTCACCGCGATCCTCGGTTTCGACACGGCCTTCTACCGCGAGCTGCCACGGCTCTTTCCGCACCGGCCGTCGATGCAGGACGACTTCACGGGGCCCGACAAGGAGGCGCACGCGCTGCGCACGGCCTTTCGCAACGCGAGCCTGCAGGCGGGCTACTTCATGCTCGCGGCACGCGCCATCGGTCTGGACTGCGGACCGATGTCGGGCTTCGACGCAGACGGCATGGACGAGGTCTTCTGGCACGGCACCTCGGTACGCACCAACTTCCTGTGCAACCTCGGCCACGGCGACCCCGCCAAGCTGTTCGACCGCCACCCGAGGCTCGCGTTCGAAGAAGCCTGCCGCTTCGCCTGAGGGTCGCGCGATGCTTGTCGATGCGACGTTGATCGCCGCAGCCTTCGTGGCGGGCGCCCTGAACGCAGTGGCCGGGGGCGGCAGCTTCCTGACGCTGCCGGCCCTGGTGTTCGCCGGCGTGCCAGCCGTCAGCGCCAACGCCACGGGCACGCTCGCGCTGCTGCCCGGCTACCTGTCGGCGGCCTGGGGCTTGCGCGGCGACACCCAACCGCCGCCCGGGCTGTCCATGCGGACGCTCGTGGTGCTTTCGCTGATCGGCGGCAGTACCGGCGCGCTGCTGCTCCTGCTGACGCCCGATGCCACCTTCCGCCGCGTCGTGCCCTGGCTGCTGCTGCTCGCCACCTTGCTGTTCGTGCTGGCACCGCGCCTCACGGCGTCTCGACAGTCGGGCGCGCACCGGCCGGCGGTCGCGATGGTCTCGGTGCTCGCCGTCACGGTCTACGGCGGCTACTTCAACGGCGGGCTGGGCATCCTGCTGCTGGCACTGTTCGGCTTGCTCGGCCAGACCCGCCTGCTGGCGGCCAACGGGCTCAAGAACCAGGTGTCGGCGCTGCTCACGCTGATCGCGGTCGCCCTCTATGCCTGGGGCGGCCTGATCGCCTGGCGCGAGGCCGCGATCATGGCGGGCGCCGCGCTGCTCGGCGGCTACCTCGGCGCCCGGGGCGCGCGGCGCCTGCCGCCGGCCTGGCTGCGCGCGGGCATCGTTGCCACGGGGCTGACGATGAGCTTGCTGTTCTTCCTGCGCTAGGGGCCTATGACTTCAGGCGGGCTTGCGCGCCCGCCCGCCGAAGATCGCCGTACCGACCCGCACCATCGTGCTGCCGGCACTGACCGCCGCCTCGAGGTCCCCGCTCATGCCCAGCGACAGCGTGTCCAGCGCGATGCCCGCCGCCCGGATCGATTCGAACACCGCGTGCGCGCGCAGGCACAGTTCGCGCTGCGCCGTGAAATCGGGCGCGGGTTCGGGGATCGCCATGAGCCCGCGCAGCGTCAGTTGTGGCAAGGCCGCCACAGCGCGCGCGAGCGCCAAGGCCTCTTCCGGCGGCACGCCGGACTTGTTCGCGCCTCCGTCCACGTTGACCTGCAGGCACACCTGCAGCGGCGGCAGGTGGGCCGGGCGCTGGGCCGACAGGCGCTCGGCGATCTTCAGGCGGTCGATGCTGTGGACCCAGTCGAACTGCTCGGCCACGGGCCGCGTCTTGTTGCTCTGCAGAGGGCCGATGCAGTGCCATTCGAGCCCCGCGCGCAGGTCGGCCAGCGCGGCGATCTTGTCCAGGCCCTCCTGCACGTAGTTCTCGCCGAAGGTCGCCTGGCCGGCCGCGTGCGCCTCGCGCACGGCCTGCGGCCCGAAGGTCTTGGACACCGCCAGCAGGCGCACCGCCGCCGGGTCGCGCCCGGCCTGCGCACAGGCCCGGTCGATCCGGGCCCTTACTTGCTGGAGGTCGTCGCCAATCATCGTCATAATCTTCCGAATTCGTATCAAAACGTCACTAAAGCCTGCCTGAGGAGCCCCGTGGACATCACCCAACTGCTGGCGTTCAGCGTCAAGAACAAAGCCTCCGACCTCCACCTGTCGGCCGGCCTGCCGCCGATGATCCGCGTGAACGGCGACGTGCGCCGCATCAACGTCGATGCACTGGACCACAAGGCGGTGCACGCCATGGTGTACGACATCATGAGCGACACGCACCGCAAGCACTACGAAGAGTTCCTGGAGGTCGACTTCTCGTTCGAGATCGACGGCCTCGCGCGCTTCCGTGTGAACGCCTTCAACCAGGCGCGCGGCGCGGCCGCGGTGTTCCGGACCATTCCCTCGAAGATCCTCACGCTCGAGCAACTCAACGCGCCGAAGATTTTCGGCGAACTCGCGCTCAAGCCGCGCGGCCTCGTGCTGGTGACGGGCCCCACGGGCTCGGGCAAGTCGACCACGCTGGCGGCGATGGTCAACTACCTCAACGAGAACGAGTACGGCCACATCCTCACGGTGGAAGACCCGATCGAGTTCGTGCACGAATCGAAGAAGTGCCTGATCAACCAGCGCGAAGTGGGGCCGATGACGCTGTCGTTCGCCAACGCGCTGCGCTCGGCGCTGCGCGAAGACCCGGACGCGATCCTGGTGGGCGAGTTGCGCGACCTCGAAACCATTCGCCTCGCAATGACCGCGGCCGAAACCGGCCACCTGGTGTTCGGCACGCTGCACACCTCGTCGGCCGCCAAGACCATCGACCGGATCATCGACGTGTTCCCGGGCGAAGAGAAAGAAATGATCCGCGCGATGCTGTCGGAATCTTTGCAGGCCGTGATCTCGCAGACGCTGTGCAAGACCAAGGATGGCCAGGGCCGCGTGGCGGCGCACGAGATCATGCTGGGCACGCCGGCCATCCGCAACCTGATCCGCGAGGCCAAGGTGGCGCAGATGTACTCCACCATCCAGACCGGCCAGGGTTCGGGCATGCAGACGCTCGACCAGAACCTGACGGAGCTGGTGCGCCGCAATACGATCTCTGCCGCCGAAGCGCGCGGCAAGGCCAAGATTCCCGAGAATTTCCCCGGCTGATTCGAACAGCCACCCGGAGCACAGACATCATGGAACGCGATCAAGCCAGCCAGTTCATCAACGACCTGCTCAAGCTCATGGTGAGCCGCAACGGCAGCGACCTGTTCATCACGGCCGACTTCCCGCCGGCCATCAAGGTCGACGGCAAGGTCACCAAGGTGTCGCAGCAGGCGCTGGGCGCACAGCACACGCTGGCGCTCACACGCTCGATCATGAACGACCGCCAGACGGCCGAGTTCGAGCGCACCAAGGAGTGCAACTTCGCGATCTCGCCGACGGGCATCGGGCGCTTTCGCGTCAACGCGTTCGTGCAGCAGGGCAAGGTCGGCATGGTGCTGCGGACCATTCCCGCCAAGCTGCCGACCATCGACGGGCTGGGCATGCCGCAGGTGCTCAAGGACGTGGCGATGACCAAGCGCGGCCTCACCATCCTGGTGGGTGCCACGGGCTCGGGCAAGTCGACCACGCTGGCCGCGATGATCGACTGGCGCAACGAGAACTCCTACGGCCACATCGTCACGGTGGAAGACCCGGTCGAGTTCGTGCACCCGCACAAGAACTGCGTGGTGACGCAGCGCGAAGTGGGCATCGACACCGACAGCTGGGAAGCGGCGCTGAAGAACACGCTGCGCCAGGCGCCCGACGTGATCCTGATGGGCGAAATCCGCGACCGCGAAACCATGGAGCACGCCGTGGCCTTCGCCGAAACCGGCCACCTGTGCATGGCCACGCTGCACGCCAACAGCGCCAACCAGGCCCTGGACCGCATCATCAACTTCTTCCCCGAAGAGCGCCGCGCGCAACTGCTGATGGACCTGTCGCTGAACCTGCGCTCGCTGGTGTCGCAGCGGCTGGTGCCTACCGAGGACGGCCAGGGCCGCGTGGCGGCGGTCGAGATCCTGCTGAACACGCCGCTGATCTCCGACCTGATCTTCAAGGGCGAAGTGGGCGAGATCAAGGAGATCATGAAGAAGAGCCGCAACCTGGGCATGCAGACCTTCGACCAGGCGCTGTTCGACCTGTTCGAGGGCAACGCGATCAACTTCGAAGAGGCGATCCGCAACGCCGACTCGGCCAACGACCTGCGCCTGCAGATCAAGCTCAACAGCCAGCGCGCGCGCAGCACCGACCTGGCGGCCGGCACCGAGCACTTCGCGATCGTCTGAGGCCGCGCCGGCCGGCGCACCGCGGGGCGCGCCGGCCTTGTTTCTTTCTTTGGCTTTAAGCTGTCGGTTATGAGCAGCATCAACCCCCGCACCTACGAATCCGTTCCCGCCCAGACGGTGGCCTTTCTCGGCCTCGGCGTCATGGGCGGGCCCATGGCCGGGCACCTGGCCAAGGCCGGCCACACGGTCACGGTCTACAACCGCACGCCCGCCAAGTCGCAGGCCTGGGTCGCCGAGTTCGGCGCCCCCGGCCGCCACGCCCCCACCCCGCGCGAAGCGGCGGCCGGCGCGGACATCGTGTTCTGCTGCGTCGGCAATGACGACGACCTGCGCTCGGTGGTGCTGGGCGACGACGGCGCCCTGGCCTGCATGAAGCCCGGCGCCGTGCTGGTCGACCACACCACGGCCTCGGCCGACGTGGCGCGCGAGCTGTCGAAGGCGGCGCTCGTGCGCGGCCTGCACTTCATCGACGCGCCCGTGTCGGGCGGCCAGGCGGGTGCGCAGAACGGCGCGCTCACCGTGATGTGCGGCGGCGACGCGGCCGTGTTCGAACGCATCCGTCCGGTGGCCATGGCCTTCGCGCGCGCCGTCACGCTGCTGGGCGACAGCGGCGCGGGCCAGCTCGCGAAGATGGTGAACCAGATCGCGATCGCGGGGCTGGTGCAGGGCCTGTCGGAAGCCATCGCCTTCGGCCAGCGCGCCGGCCTGGACATGGAAGCCGTGCTCGGCGTCATCGGCAAGGGCGCGGCCCAGAGCTGGCAGATGGACAACCGCGGCAAGACCATGATCGCCGGCAAGTTCGACTTCGGCTTTGCCGTCGACTGGATGCGCAAGGACCTGGGCCTGGTGCTCGACGAAGCCAAGCGCAACGGCGCGCGCGTGCCGGTGACGGCGCTGGTCGACCAGTTCTATGCCGACGTGCAGCAGGCCGGCGGCAGGCGATGGGACACCTCCAGCCTCATCACCAGGCTCAAATGAAAAAAGCCCGCGGAAGCGGGCTTTTTGGTTTCAGCGGACCGGCGAGGTGGTCGCACCACCGGCCGGCGCGGGCAGCGGCTCCATCGGCGGCAGCGGCACGCGCGAACCCGAGGAGGAAGCACCCGGCGTCGATGGCGTCGCATTGCTCACCGGTGCGGGGCCCGTACCGCCGCGCTGCGCGGCGGACTGGTTGGCCGCCTGGCTCGCGGCCAGGTCGGCCTCGCTCACCACCTCGACCACGCGCACGACCTTCGCCACGCCCGTCACGCCGCGCGTGATCTCGGTGGCGCGGTCGGTCTCGCGGCGCGTGGCGATGCCCATCAGGTAGACCGTGCTGCGCTCGGTCACGACCTTGAAGGAGTTGGCGAAGATGTCCTGGGCGTCGAGCAGCGAGGCCTTCACCTTGCCGGTGATGTACAGGTCGTTCGAGCGGTCCTGGAAGGTGCTCGGGGCGCCGATGGTGAGTTCGTTCACCACCGAGCGCACGTTGACCACGCGGCTCACCTCGTCCTCGACGCGGCGGCGGTCGGCGTCGTTGCCGACGGCGCCGGTCAGCAGCACCTGGCGGTTGAAGCTGGTGACGCTCACGTACATGTTGTCGTTGGCGATGTCGCGCACGCGGGCCGCGGCGCGCAGCTCGATGCCCTGGTCGTCGAGCTGGGCGCCCGAGCTGCGGCGGTCGGTCGCCACCATGCCCACGCCCACCACCGCGGCGCCGCCCACGACGAGCGGCACGCAGGCGGACAGTCCGGCCACCAGGGCGGCGCCCAGGGTGAGCGCCAGAGCAAAACGTTGGGTCGAGGCCTTGGTCAGGGTCGTCATGGTCATGAGGAAACTTCCTGTTCTCCGAGTAACTGGGCATCCACGCCGTCGCACAGGCAATGCAGCGCGAGCAGGTGGATTTCGTGAATGCGCGCCGCACGCTCGTGCGGCACGCTGATCTGTACATCGGTTTCGCGCAGCGCGCGGCCGATGGCGCCGCCGGTGCCGCCGACGCCGGGCGCCGCGGTGGCCAGCCCCGTGGCGGCGTTGCCGAGCAGCGCCACCACCGTCATGTCGCGCTCATGCGCGGAAAGCACGGCGGCCAGCACCGCGGACGACTGCCCGCTGGCGCTGAGCACCAGCAGCACGTCGCCGGCCTGGCCGAGCGCGCGCACCTGGCGCGCGAAGCGATCGGCATCGGCGGCCTGCGGGCTGTCGGCCGCCGGGTCGGTGGTGTCGCCGGGCAGCGCGATGGCGCCCAGCTCGGGCCGCTCGCGTTCGAAGCGACCCACGAAGTTCGAGGCGAACTGCGCGGCCAGCAGGCCCGACACGCCGGCCCCGCAGGCCAGCACCTTGCCGCCGCTGGTCACGCAGGCCAGCAGGGCCTGCATCGCTTGAGAGATGGGTTTGCTGAGGACCGGGCCGGTCTGGTATTTGAGGTCGGCACTGTCGATGAAGTGCTGCTGAATCCGTTGCTCGAGCATGGGGCGCGATGATAACTGGGGGTCGTGAAACAAGACGTTTGAGTGGTGGAGCCTTCAGGAAGGCTTCAGTTCCCTGGCGGGTGCGTCAGCCGGCGTCGAAGGCGGCTTTCAACCAGGTGATTTTCTCCTCGATCAGCACCACATCGAAACGGCACGGCGGCAGCGACCGCAACCGGCCCAGATAGTGCCGCGCGGCCAGCACGATGCGCCGCTGCTTGCCCGCCGTGATGCTGCCGCCCGCGCCGCCGTGCGAGGCCGCGCTGCGCTGTCGCACCTCGACGAACACCAGGGTGCCGTCGCGCGGATCGCGCATGATCAGGTCGACCTCGCCGCCGCCGCGCCCCGGCGTCCGATAATTGCGCGCGACCGGCACGAGGCCGGCCTGGCGCAGGTGGTCGAGCGCGGCCTCTTCCGCCGCATCTCCGCGATGCTTCGTGGTCGTGGTGCTTGTCGTCATGGCTCCCTGCCCTGTTCTTGTTTTCGCTGCCCTACGGAGAAACCTCTTGGCTTCACTCGCCCCTGCTTCCTTCGGCGCGGCCCTGCCGGCCGCGCTCGACGCCGCGGGCGCGCAGCATTATCCGCAGGGCACGCTGTACGTCGTCGCCACGCCGATCGGCAACCTGGCCGACATCACGCTGCGCGCGCTGCATGTGCTGCAGCTGGTGGACGCCGTCGCCTGCGAGGACACGCGCCACACGCAGAGCCTGCTGCGCGCCTACGGCATCGACCGCCCCGGCGCGCAACTGCTCGCGGTGCACCAGCACAACGAGGCCGAAGCCGCGCAGGCCGTGGTCGCGCGACTCGCGCAGGGCGAGCGCATCGCCTACGTGAGCGACGCCGGCACGCCCGGCGTGAGCGACCCCGGCGCGCGCCTGGCCGCCGCCGTGCGCGCGGCCGGCCAGCGCGTGCTGCCGCTGCCGGGCGCCAGCAGCGTCGTCACGCTCGTGAGCGCGGCCGGCCTCGTGGCCGATGGCGGCGAGAGCAACCACGCGCACAACAGCAGCGCCTTCGTGTTCGCGGGTTTCCTGCCGAGCAAGGCCGGCGAACGCGACACCGCCGTGCAGGCCCTCGCACAGGAGCCGCGCGCCGTGGTGCTGCTGGAAGCGCCGCACCGCATCGACAGCCTGGCCCGCGCATTGGCCGTGCTGGGCGAGCGCCGCATCACCGTCGGCCGCGAGCTCACCAAGCAGTTCGAAGAAATCGCCACCGTGGCCGCCAGTGCGCTGCCCGACTGGTTCGGCGCCGACCGCGACCGCACGCGTGGCGAGTTCGCGCTGGTACTGCATCCCGTGGCGGTGAGCGGCGACGGCGGCGCGGAAGGCGAGCGCGTGCTGCGCCTGCTGCTGGCGGAACTGCCCGTGAAGACGGCCGTGAAGCTGGCCGCCGAGATCAGCGGTGCGCCGCGCAACACGCTGTACGAGCTGGCGCTGCGCATCCGCAACGGCGCGGAAGGCGAGTAGACCGGCCGCGGCTACGCGCCGGGCCCGGGTTCCGACAGGAATTCCGGCGGCACGCGCGCGGTCAGCCAGACCCCGTTCTCGGCGAGATGGAACGCGTGGCCGAGCGCATGCATGCGGCCGGTGTCCACCCGCAGCACAAGCGCCTTGCCGTGGCGCCGCCCACCTGCACCGCCGTGGCCTCGTCGGCGGACAGGTGCACATGCTGCCGCGCACCCGGCAACAGACCCTGCACGCGGATGGCCGCCAGAAAGCGCGTCGCGGTGCCGTGGAACAGCAATGCCGGCGGCGTCACCGCCTCGAAGCTGCGGCTGACCTGCGCCGTGGAGTGCCCTTGCAGCGCGCGGATGCGCAGCCCGTCGCCTGACAGCTCGTAGCGCTTCTTCATCCCCGAATCGACGGCGCGCACGACGTCCGGCCGGGTCAGGTCGCGGCCAGACGCCACAGCGCCCGCGACGAGATCGTCGATGCCGGCCCACCCCTCTGCGTCGAGGCGCAGGCCGACGGATTCCGGCGCATGCCGCAGCACGTAGGCGATGAACTTGCTCGCGTCTTCGGGTGTCATGGCGCCTTCCGGCCGGAGGACTGAAGGGCCGCCCGCCAATGGTCGGCATGGGCCAGCAGTGCGTCCTTGAGGCGCTGCTCGTGCGGCGTGGGCGGACGGTCGGCCGCATGGAACACGTGGTACTCGAGCGGCGGATAGCCCTGCAATGGAATGGCGACCAGCTCCCGGGGGATGCGGCAGCAGGCGTTCACCACCGCAAGGCCGAAGCCCAGCTGGGCGAAACGCAGCATCAGCTCCCAGCCGTTGGCTTCGAGCGAGGGCTGCCAGGGCACCGACTCGGCCTGCAGCAGCCGGCCGAGCAGTTCGCGGTGCGGCCTGCCGGCGGGCGGCACGATCAGGTGCGCGCCCTTCAGGTCCCGCAGGCGCACCGACTTGCGCCCGGCCAGCGCGTGCGTGCGGGGCACGACCAGCACCTGCCCCACGGACGTCAGGCGCCGCGCCTGCAGGTCCGCGGGCACCGTGCCGAGCGGCGCGATGCCCAGCTGCGCCTGCCCGGCCCGCACCGCCTGGACCGCTTCGTCGCGGTTGCGCGTGAGCAGTTGCAGGTGCGGCGATGCGCCCGGTCCGGAGAACTGCGACAGCGCCTTGCCCAGCAGGTAGAGGTACGCGCCCTCGCCGGCCGCCAGCGTGACGACCGGCGTGTCCTGCCCCACGGCCAGTCCCTTGACGAAGCGCCGGTTGAACGTCAGCAACTCCCGCGCATGCCGCGCGACCTGCTCGCCGGTCTGCGTGAGTTGCAGCGCACTGCCCACCCGCACATACAGCGTTGCATCGAGCTGCTCGGACAGCTTGCGCACCTTCGCATGCAAGGCCGGCTGGCTGATGTGCAGCAGTCGGGCCGACTCACTGAAGTTCAGCGTGTCGGCGAACATGGCGAAGGACTGCAGCGCGTCGAGGTTGGTGCGGGGTACATCCATCTATCCATTTTATGGATAACACCTTCAATATCAGTAGTTCCTGGTGAACGCCTTCATTTCTACGATCCGGCTGCTTCTTCAAGAACACAAGGAACAAGAAATGAAAAACACACACCCACTTCCCAGCCTCGGCATCGACATCGGCCGTGTGCTGATCGCGCCCGAGGACGCCGATGGCGCGGACACGTCCTTCATCGGCGGTTCGCTGGACGACGCGCTGCGCACACCGCCCTATGAAGGCATGTTCGATGCAGTCGGCCCGCTGGTGGACCGATTCGAGGGACGCGTCTGGCTGGTCTCGAAATGCGGCCCGAGCGTGCAGGCCAAGAGCCGTGCTTGGCTGCGGCATCACCGCTTTTTCGAACGCACGGGCATTGCGCCCGCCAACCTGCGCTTCTGCCTGCAGCGACCGCAGAAGGCCGATCACTGCCGCGAATTGCGCATCACGCATTTCATCGACGACCGCAGCGACGTGCTGCGTCACCTGGAAGGCATCGTGCCCCACCGGTATCTGTTCGGCCCCCAGCGAAAGCCAGTGACAGTCGCGGGCCTGGTGCGGCTGCCCGCATGGCAGGACGCTGCCGCGCTGGTCACCTGAGACGCCGGTCTTCAGCCGTCCAGCTCGGCATAACGCCGAAAGATCCCGTCCTCGTTGAACGCGATGCGGCGCGGGCTCTGCAGATAGTCGTGCACGCGCTGGCGTCGCCGGATGTTGGCGTGCAGCTTCACGACTGCGGGCGTATTGGCCAGTGCCCGCGCAGCGGCTTTCGGAAAGGCGTACTGCAGCCCATCCACCAGCTGGAACAACGACAGGTCGGCATAGGTCAACACGTCGCCGACCAGGTGCAGGTCGCCCGAAAGGTTGCGCTGCAGCACCTGCTCGAACCAGTTCAGGAATTTCGGAATGCGCGCTTCGCGGAAGGCACGCGCACGCTGAAGGGCCGCGTCGCGCTGGTCTTCGTAGTAGTCGCCGGTCGAGATCGGGTGGTGGGTGTCGTGCGCCTCGGCCACCGCGTCGGCGATGGTGAGCTGCAGCTGATGCGTCCACAGGCCGTCGGATTCGCCGATGCCGGCCAGCCCGAGCTTGGGGCCGAGGTACAGCAGGATCGCGGCAGTCTGGCCGACCACGATGTCGCCGTCGACCAGGAACGGCGGTGCGAACGCGGCGCGCGGGTTGCCGGGGTCGCCGAGCCGGCGGCCCAGCGCGGACTCGCCGCCGCCTTGCGAGGCGGGCAGCCGCGCGACATCGACGTAGTCGGCGCCCGCGGCCTCGAGTGCGAGCCGCACGAATTCGCCGCGGCCCTGGATCGTGGGCCAGTAATGAAGTTGGTATGCCATGCGGCCATGGTGTCAGGGCCGACGGGGCGCTGCAACCGATGATCGGCTGCGAGGGATGTCAGATCAGGCGGCGAAGGCGCGCGGCTGGCTCACCAGAACTTCCACCACGGGCGTGGCGGCTGGCGCAGGGCCAGGGGGCGGGTGTCCAGGTCGGCGCTCTGGCTCGGCGGAATCGAATCGCCGAAGCGGCGGCGCATCTCGGCCTCCAGGGCATGCGCGATGCCGCGGGCCTGTTTCTCGCCGCGCAGCGCGCGCCGACGCCATTCGGCGGCGTGTGCTGCGAGGCTGGTTTCGTCCAGTTCGGAGAGCTCCATCATGCGGGGAATTTTTACATGCGTGCGTCCGGGTGACAGGGTGCAACGGCGTGTCACGGCCCGGTCGCGCGGATCTCCGGATCGGCCTTGTCGCGCAAGGCCGGGCCGGGTCGGGGAAGAAGTGAAAAAACCGGAAGCCCTTGCGGAATTTCCGGTCTTGAAGGTGGTCCCGCCGCCAGGAATCGAACCTGGATCTCAGCCTTCGGAGGGCCGAATTCTATCCGTTGAAATACAGCGAGAGGGGTGCTCCGGAATGCACCGGAGCCACACATTATGGCCTATCAGGCCGCGGTGGTTTCCGCGTCGTGCGCCGTCGGGACGCCACCGGCCGGCGTGCGCGAGAAACCGAGCCCGGCCAGGTAGACGCGGAAGGTGCGCCGACCGGTCGACACGAGGTCGAAGGCCGTGGGATCGAGCAGCCAGTTCTGGATCAGCCCGCCCATCAGGGCGTGCATGCCCTGCGCCGCGACCGCACCCGGCAACGGCAGCCGGATGCGGGCGCGCCGCGCGGCCAGCCGCAGGGCCTTTTCGAAATCGACCACGCAGGCGTTGCGCGCGTCCAGGTGGCGCTGCTGCACCGAGGCCATGTCATGCGTGTACTCGACCTTGTGGGTCGCGATGTCGAACACGCGCCGCACCTGCGGGTCGGCGACCATGAGCGTCAGCGCGTGGATCAGGCCTTCCTCGATCTCGACCAGCGGGTCATCGCCGGGGATGTCGCTCTTGGGCGGCGTTTCCAGCGGCAGGATCACGCGCTCCATCATGGCGTTGAACAGATCGGCCTTGTCCTTGAAGTGCCAGTAGATGGCGCCGCGGGTCGCGCCGGCCTGCTGCGCGATCTGCTGCAGCGTGGTCTGCGAAACACCTTGCGCCTGAAACAGCAGTTCCGCGGCATCGAGCAATCGATTCCGCGTCGCCAGTGCTTCTTCCTTCGTACGACGTGCCACCAAGTCTCCTGATTTGTAAAGCGAACGCCCTTTGCGTATCGTGGGGCCATTGCATGGCTGTCACTATACATCCATGAATGTATGTAAACTAGCGCGCTTCTCGGATGGCCCACCTGCCCGTGCTGGTTTACGGATCTCTCCCGCAAACGCGCCATCTCCCGTCTTCGCATCAAAGGAATCACATGCCTCTTCTGCATGTCTCGCGTCAACCGTCCTTGTCGTTTTCGCCGCGTCTCGCGACCGTGGCCCTCGTCTCCCTCCTGTTCCTGGCCGCCTGCGGCAAGGGCGAGGCCCCGGCCGGTCCGGGCGGCGGTGGCGGTGGCGCCCGTCCGGCGCCTGAAGTCGGCGTGGTGACGGTCAAGCCCACCGACGTGGGCCTCGTGACCGAGCTGCCCGGCCGCCTCGAAGCCTCGCGCATCGCCCAGGTGCGCGCCCGCACGCCGGGCATCCTGCTCAAGCGCGAGTTCCGCGAAGGCAGCGACGTGAAGGCCGGCCAGCTGCTGTTCCGCATCGACCCCGCACCGCTGGTGGCCGCGACGCAGAACGCCCAGGCCGCACTGGCCCGCGCCGAAGCCAACGCCGTGCAGGCCAAGGCACTGGCCGACCGCTACAAGCCGCTGGTCGAGGCCAACGCCGTGAGCAAGCAGGAATACGCGACGGCCGTGGCCTCCGCCAAGACGGCCGACGCCGACGTGGCCGCCAACCGCGCGCTGCTGCAGACCGCCAAGATCAACCAGGGCTACGCCGATGTCACCTCGCCCATCGCGGGCCGCATCGGCCGTGCGCTGGTCACCGAAGGCGCACTGGTCGGCCAGGGCGACGCCACCGAGCTGGCCGTGGTGCAGCAGATCAACCCGCTGTACGTGAACTTCACGCAGTCGGCCTCCGACGTGCTCAAGCTGCGCCGCGCCGTGGCCGCCGGCCAGTACAAGCGTGCCAGCGGCGAAGAAGCCGCGAGCATCCGCGTGGTGCTCGAAGACGGCACCGACTACGGACAGGACGGCAAGCTGCTGTTCTCCGACCTCACGGTCGACCCGACCACGGGCCAGGTCACGCTGCGCGCCGAGATCCCGAACCCCAAGGGCGAGCTGCTGCCCGGCCTGTACGTGCGCGTGAAGCTCGAGCAGGCCCAGGTGACGAACGCGATCACGGTGCCGCAACAGGCCGTCACGCGCACCCAGCAGGGCGACCACGTGACGGTGGTCAGCGCCGACGGCAAGCTGAGCCAGCGCACCGTGAAGATCAGCGCCGCCAAGGACAACCAGTGGGTGGTGCTCGACGGCCTGAAGGCCGGCGAACAGGTGATGGTCGACGGCTTCCAGCGCCTGCAGATGATGCCGCCCGGCACGCCCGTGAAGGCGGTGCCGTGGCAGAAGCCGACGCCCAACGGCGCGGCTGCACCCGCGGCACCGGCAGCGTCTGCTGCCGCAGCGGCACCCGCCGCCAGCCCGGCTTCGGCCCCGGCTGACAAGAAGTAATCAGGAGCGCCTCGCATGGCCAAATTCTTTATCGACCGACCTATCTTCGCGTGGGTGATCGCACTGTTCATCATCGTGGTGGGCGGCGTCGCCATCACGCAGTTGCCGATCTCGCAGTACCCGCCGGTGGCCCCGCCGGCCATCGTGATCAACGTCGCGTACCCCGGTGCCTCCGCGCAGACCCTCGAGGACAGCGTGCTGTCCGTGATCGAGCGCGAGATGAACGGCTCGCCCGGCTTGATCTACATGGAATCGGTGGCCCAGGCCGACGGCACCGGCGCCATCACCATCAGCTTCGAGGCCGGCACCAACGAAGACCTCGCGCAGGTGGACGTGCAGAACCGGCTCTCGCGCGCCACGCCGCGGCTGCCTTCGGCCGTGACGCAGCAGGGCGTGCGCGTGGACAAGTCGCGCAACAACTTCCTGCTGTTCGCGATGCTGTCCTCGGACAACCCCGACTTCGACCCGGTGGCGCTCGGTGACTACGCCGCGCGCAACATCGTGCCGGAACTGCAGCGGATCGACGGCGTGGGCCAGGCCCAGCTGTTCGGCTCCGAGAACGCGATGCGCATCTGGATCGACCCGGCGAAGCTGCAAGGCTTCAACCTGTCGGCCAACGACGTCAATGCCGCGATCCGCGCGCAGAACGCCCAGGTGGCGTCGGGCACGCTCGGCGACCTGCCGAACATCCCCGGCCAGGCGATCTCCGCCACGGTCACGGTGAACGGCCAGCTCAACAGCGTCGAGCAGTTCCAGAACATCGTGCTGCGCGCCAACACCGACGGCTCGACCGTGCGCCTCAAAGACGTGGCGCGCGTCGAACTCGGCGGCCAGAACTACGCCACCTCCGCGCGCCTGAACGGCGTGCCCGCGGTCGGTATCGGCGTGCAGCCCACGCCCACCGGCAACGCGCTGAAGTCGGCCAAGGCCGTGCGCGCCAAGATGACCGAGCTGGAACGCTACTTCCCCAAGGGCGTGAAGTGGGACATTCCTTATGACAGCTCGCGCTTCGTGCAGATCTCGATCTCCGAAGTGGTGAAGACGCTGTTCGAGGCCATCGCGCTGGTGTTCCTGGTGATGTTCCTGTTCCTGCAGAACTGGCGCTACACGATCATCCCGACGATCGTGGTGCCGATCGCGCTGCTGGGCACCTTCGCCACGCTGCTTGCACTCGGCTTCTCGATCAACGTGCTCACCATGTTCGGCATGGTGCTGGTGATCGGTATCGTGGTGGACGACGCCATCGTGGTGGTGGAGAACGTCGAGCGCATCATGAGCGAAGAGGGGCTGTCGCCGCTCGACGCCACGCGCAAGGCAATGCAGCAGATCTCGGGCGCCATCATCGGCGTGACCGTGGTGCTGATCTCGGTGTTCGTGCCGCTGGCCTTCTTCGCGGGTTCGACCGGCAACATCTACCGCCAGTTCTCGGCGGTGATGGTGGCCTCGATCGGCTTCTCGGCCTTCATGGCGCTGTCGCTCACGCCGGCGCTGTGCGCCACGCTGCTCAAGCCGGTGGAAGCCGGCCACCACCATGAGAAGCGCGGCTTCTTCGGCTGGTTCAACCGCGGCTTCTCGCGCACGGCCAAGGGCTACGAAGGCGTGGTCGCGCGCATCCTGCGCCGTGCCGCACGCTACCTCGTGATCTACGCCGCGATCATCGGCGCCGTCGCGTACTTCTACACGCACCTGCCGAGCTCGTTCCTGCCCGAGGAAGACCAGGGCAACATCATCGTGAACGTGCAACTCCCCCCGGGCGCGACGCAAGAGCGTTCGCTGTCGGTGATGCAACAGGTCGAAGGCTTCATCCTGAAGCAGCCTGAAGTGCAGAGCATCGTGAGCGTGATGGGCTTCAGCTTCTCCGGCCAGGGCCAGAACGCAGGCCTCGCCTTCGTGACGCTGAAGGACTGGGAAGAACGCAAGGACCCGGCCAACTCGGCCAGCGCGCTGGCCGGCCGTGCCTTCGGTGCGCTGTCGGGCATCCGCGACGCCTTCATCTACCCGCTGAGCCCGCCGCCGATTCCCGAACTGGGCAACGCCAGCGGCTTCAGCTTCCGCTTGCAAGACCGCGCGGGCGCAGGCCACGAGGCGCTGATCAACGCGCGCAACCAGCTGCTGGGCATGGCTTCGCAGAGCAAGATCCTCGCGCAGGTGCGCCCTGACGGCCTGGAAGACGCGCCGCAGCTGGAGATCGACATCGACCGCGACAAGGCCAACGCCCTGGGCGTGAGCTTCGACGCGATCAACAGCGCGCTGTCGACCTCGCTGGGTTCGAGCTACATCAACGACTTCCCGAACCGCGGCCGCCTGCAGCGCGTGGTGGTGCAGGCCGATGCGCCGGCACGGATGCAGCCGGACGACCTGCTGCGCCTGAACGCCGTCAACACCAAGGGCCAACCGGTGCCGCTGTCGGCTTTCGCGACCACCAAGTGGGTCTCGGGCGCCACGCAGACCGTGCGCTACAACGGCTACCCCGCCATCCGCATCAGCGGTGACGCGGCGCCGGGCCAGAGCACGGGCGCCGCCATGGCCGAGATGGAAAAGCTCGCCGGCCAGCTGCCGCAAGGCTTCGGCTTCGAGTGGACCGGCCAGTCGCGTGAAGAAAAGCTCGCCGGCTCGCAGGCCATGATCCTGTACGGCTTCGCGATCCTGGCGGTGTTCCTCTGCCTGGCCGCGCTGTACGAGAGCTGGTCGATCCCGCTGTCGGTGATCCTGGTGGTGCCGCTGGGCGTGCTGGGCGTGCTGGTGGCGACGATGCTGCGCGCCTATTCCAACGACGTGTACTTCCAGGTGGGCCTGATCACGATCATCGGCTTGTCCGCGAAGAACGCGATCCTGATCATCGAGTTCGCGAAAGACCTGCAGGCGCAGGGCCGCGGCGTGGTCGAGGCCGCGCTCGAGGCCGCTCACCTGCGGTTCCGCCCCATCATCATGACCTCGCTGGCCTTCGGCCTGGGCGTGCTGCCGCTGGTCCTGGCTTCGGGCGCAGGCTCGGCGAGCCAGCGTGCCATCGGCACCGGCGTGCTCGGCGGCATGGTGACCGGCACGGTCCTGGCCGTGATCTTCGTGCCGGTGTTCTTCGTGGTGGTGCGCACGCTGTTCAAGGGCAGCGCGCGCCAGCACGAGGCCGACAAGCGGCATGCGGCAGCGGCCGGCATCACGGGAGACACCACACACCATGACTAAGAAACCTCTGATCCCCACCGTGCTGGCCGCCGCGATGCTGCTGGCAGGCTGCTCGCTGATTCCGACCTACGAGCGCCCCGCGGCGCCGGTGCCGACGACCTACCCGGGTGACCCGGCACAGCCGTCGGGCCCCGCCGCGGCCGCCCTGCCCTGGCAGGACTTCTTCACCGACCCGCGCCTGGCGGGCCTGATCCAGACGGCGCTGGCGAACAACCGCGACCTGCGCGTGTCGGTGCTCAACATCGAGCAGGCGCGTGCGCAGTTCCAGATCGAACGCTCGGCGCTGTTCCCGGCGCTCGGCCTCACGGGCACGGGCTCGCGCTCGAGCCCCAACGCCTACCAGGCGATCGATCCCAGCCAAGGCAGCGTGGCCTCGCAGTACGCCGTCAACTTCGGCTTCACTGCGTGGGAGCTCGACTTCTTCGGCCGCATCCGCGCGCTGAAGGACCAGGCGCTGTCGCAGTACCTGGCCACGGAAGAGTCGCGCAAGGCCGCGCAGATCAGCCTGATCGCGGCCGTGGCCAGCGGCTGGCTCACGCTGCTGGCCGACGACGAGCTGCTCGAGATCACGCGCCAGACCATGGTCACGCGCGACGAGTCGGTGCGCCTGACCAAGCTGCGCTTCGACAACGGCGTGTCGTCCGAGATCGACTTCCAGGCCGCGAACTCGCAGGCCGAGACCGCGCGCGCCGCCTATGCGCAGCAGCAGCGTGCCCGCCTGCAGGACGAGAACGCACTCGCGCTGCTGCTGGGCGCGCCGGTGCCGGCCGAGGCCACCGCCGGTGGCACCAAGGGACTCGCGGGCATCCGCCCGATGCCCGACGTGCCGGCCGGCCTGCCCTCCGACCTGTTGACCGAGCGGCCTGACATCCGCGCGGCCGAGCAGCAGCTGATTGCGGCCAACGCCAACATCGGCGCGGCGCGCGCGAACTTCTTCCCGCGCGTGTCGCTCACCAGCTCGATCGGCACCGCGAGCAGCGAGTTCTCGAACCTGTTCGACCGCGGCACCAAGGCCTGGAGCTTCGCGCCCACGGTCACGCTGCCGATCTTCGATGCGGGCCGCAACATCGCGGGGCTCAACTCGGCCAAGGCCGGGCGCGAGATCGCGGTGGCGCAGTACGAGAAGTCGGTGCAGACCGCCTTCCGCGAAGTGGCCGACGCACTCGCGGGCCGCGCCACGCTGGGCGAGCAGGCGCGCGCGCAGACCGCGCAGGCCGACGCCGAGGCGGTGCGCTACAAGCTGTCCGACCTGCGCTATCGCAACGGCATCGCCAGCGCGCTCGACCTGCTCGACGCACAGCGTTCGCTGTTCACGGCGCAGCAATCGGCGGTGGCCACGCGCCTGCTGCAGCTGCAGAACCAGGTCACGCTGTACAAGACGCTGGGTGGCGGCTGGGCCACACGCAACAACGGTTGAGACACCTGCGCGTCCGATATGGAGAGGTCAATTGCCCGCGCGGGCAAAGGGCCTCTCTATAATCGCCGGTTGGTTAGAAAAAGCCCCCGACGAGCCCCCCGTTATTGAGGACGCCATGAGCGCAGACCCGCACAACCAGGCCACAGAAGAAGCCCATACCGGCCCGATCAAGAACCCGAAGCAACTGCTGCTCGCGGTATTTTTCTCTTTCATCATTCCGATCCTGATCATCGTGGGCCTCGTGTCCTATGTGGTCTCGGGCACCAAGCCCGCCGGTACCGCGGAGGGCGACAACATGGCGCTCTACGGCGTGACCAAGGAATCGCGCGACCGTGAAGTGGCCGAGCGCCTCAAGAAGGTCGGCTCCATCGAGATCCGTGACGCCAACCGGCCGCTGGCCGCTGGCGATGCCGTGTTCAAGGCCCAGTGCGTGGCCTGCCACGGCGCACCCGGCATCCCCGGCGCCCCGCACCTGAACGACGCCGCAGCCTGGGGCCCGCGCATCGGCCAGGGCTACGCGACGCTGCTCGAGCACGCGCTCAAGGGCAAGGGCGCCATGCCCGCCCAGGGCGGTGGCGACTTCGAAGACATCGAAATCGGCCGTGCCGTGGTGTACCTGGCCAACGCCGGTGGCGCCAAGTTCCCGGTGCCGGACCGTCCGGCAGCGGCCGCCGCGCCGGCCGACGGTGCATCGGCTGCGGCCAGCGCGCCTGCCAAGTAAGCAATCGACGGCGCCTCGCGCCCATGAAAAAACCGGCTCTCAGGCCGGTTTTTTTACGTCCGGACGATCCGGATTGCTATCTTTTCAATAGCTATACAGTCACGCCTGCATGGCGCTCTGCTGGGCTCAGCACATGGCCGAAGCGCTCCGGCAGGTCGGCCGCGCGCACCGGCTCCGGCGTCCAGACGCCCTGCTCCACGGCCTCGGCGGCGATGCCCACGTCCTGCGTGTGCACCAGCCCGAGCCCCACCGGGGCCACGAGGTAGAGCCGGCCCTCTTCGTCGAGCAGGCAGCCCGACACCTCGGCCGGAGCGCCCGTGTGGGCCATGACCGTGAACGCGCCCGCGCCCTGCTGCGCCACGCGCCACACCAGCGGCGCCGCCTCCAGCTCGACATACACGCGCTGCGGCCCGTTCTGGAAGAACCACTGGCCGTCGGCGTCGTGCTCGTAGTTGCGGTGGATGAAGTCGATCAGCTTGTCGTGCCGCAGCATCGATCCCTTGGCGCTGCGAAACGGGCCCTGCGCCTGCGTGCGGTCGTCGCGCATGTACCAGTTGCCGCGCGCGTCCAGGCCGAGCCAGCCGTAGCAGTGCGGCACGTTCGGCCACTTGGCCAATGCCTGTTTGACGATGTCATCCATGGGCCGTATTTTGCGCCCGCGTCGACGAGAGGTGGTGGGCCAGCCACCCTCCTACGCGCTCGGGCATTCCGCCCACGTGCCCCGGCGGCAGGCCAAGCGGAAAGCCCACGTGGCCGCCACCCGCGGGCTGCCACAGCGTGACGTGCGACCCGACCTCGTTCGGCGCCGGCAGGCTGCGGGCCGGAATGAAGGGGTCGTTGCGTGCGTTCACCACCAGCGCGGGCACGCGGATCGCGCCCAGCAGCGGCTTGGACGAGCCGCGCGCCCAGTAGTCGTCGGTGTTGCGAAAGCCGTGCAACGGCGCGGTGAACACGTCGTCGAAGTCATACAGGTCGCGCGCGGCCAGCAGCCGGTCGCGGTCGAACAGGCCCGGGAACTGCGCCAGCTTGGCCAGCGCCTTGGGCTTCATGGTGGCGAGGAACATGCGCGTGTAGACCAGCCGGTTGAAGCCGCGCCCGATCGCCTCGCCGCCCGCCGCCAGGTCGAGCGGCGCGCACACCGACGCCACCGCGTCGACCGAGGCCCGCGCGCTCTCGCCCGCTTCGCAGGCCCAGCGCAGCAGCGCATTGCCGCCCAGTGAGACCCCGGCCGCCAGCACCGGCCCGCCGCCGCCCTGCACCACGTGCTGCGCGTGCATGCGCCGCAGGATCCAGTCGATCTCCTCGTGGTCGCCCGAGTGGTAGGCGCGCGGCGCGAGGTTCAGCTCGCCGCTGCAGCCGCGAAAGTGCGGCACCGCGAAAGCCATGCCGCGCGCGGCGGCAAAGGCCGCGAAGGCCTCGGCGTAGTGGCTGCGCGACGAGCCCTCGAGCCCGTGGAACAGCACCAGCAGCGGCCGGGGGCCGGGCTGCGGCGCATCGACGAAGTCGACGTCGATGAAGTCGCCGTCCGGCGCGGTCCAGCGCTCGCGGCGGTACACCGGCGCGGGCCCGTCGAAGCGGCGCGCGCACAGCGCGGCCCAGATGGTCTGCAGGTTGCCGCCGGGCAGCCAGCGCGGGGCGTCGTAGCCCATCGCATCGTGCGCGGCGGGCGACGCGGAATTCGGTGAGAAAGAGGAAGAAGGAAAGGGAGAGGCCATCGCTCGGGGCAGGACTCAGTGCAGGACCTGCGGTGGATCGTTCGCGTCGTCCGGCTCGCGCGCGCTGCCCGGGCTCGCGTGGTGCGCCACCATGCGCCAGCCCTGCGCGGTCTTGTGATACACGTTGGTGGCCAGCACGAAGGCATGGCGCGGCCCCTCGGCCGTGAGCACCTCGATGCGCTCCAGCACGTTGTGCACGGCGCTCGCCAGCGACTCGATCTTGCGCACGCGCGCCGGCGTCGCATGGATGGCGCCGTTGGCGAACATCTGCTCGAAGGCCGCGCGGATCGCCACCGCGCCCACCAGCCGCGGGCCGCCCGGGTGGACGCAGAACACCTCGTCCTCGTCGGCCCAGCAGGCCATCAGCGCATCGACATCGCCGCGTTGCAGCGCTTCGTAGAAGGCGGCCTCGACATCGTCGGCAGTGCCGCCGATGGCCGCGGCGGCGCGGAAAGGGGTCTTGGGCATGGCGGTGAGGGGCGAGAGCGAAGGGGGTAGGCCGGATTTTGCCCTGCCCATGTCACGGCCATGTGGCAGCAGGCGACCCGGCCGTGGGTGCTTCGGGCGCGGACGCCGGAATCAGCCACGCGCGCGCCGCCGCCTCGGTGGCGCCCTGCGCGGCCTGCCACACCATCTCGGGCGCGGCCACGTGCACGCCGGGCGGCGCCACGCGCAGCGCGAGGTCGACCAGCTCGGCCATCTTCGGCGCGCGCACCGGCTGCTCGTTGGCCGGCACCATGAACCGCATGATCGACAGCATCCAGGCCGCCAGCCGCTCGCCGAGGTTGGCCAGGCGCACGTCGGCCGGCTTGCGCGCCGAGCGCAGCAGGATCACGCGCTCGAAGCCGCAGGCGACCACGGCCTGCTCGTCGAGGCTGGCCAGTCCGCGCTTGAGCGCCTCGGGCAGCCGGCCGCGGTCGTGCGGCTGCACGATGGCCAGCGTGCGCACGCCGCTGGCACGCAGCCAGCGCGCCAGCTCGGGCAGGTCGGCGGGCTCGGGGTGCCACAGCGCGCGCTCGCGGCCGTGGTACAGGCGCGGCGGGTCGAAGGCGACCACCGCCACGTCGGCCGCGACCGGCGGCCACTGCATGATCGGCAGCGCCGGGCACTGCACCGTCTCGACGCCGGGCAGCCCGTCGTGCATGGGCTCGCGCGCCAGCACGCGCGTGTGCTTGAAACGGTGGCGGCCCGCGAGCCGGTGCAGCAGCTCCTGGCCGAGCGCGCCGGTCGCACCCGCGATCAGCAGCGTGCCGGCGGGCGGCGCGGCAGTGGGCGCCGCCGCGCGATTCGCGGCCTGCAGGGCGTGGAGGGGATCGAGGGCCATGACCCCATCTATGCTAACTTCGGCCTCCTTCTGCGGAGGTAATGCAAATGATGATGAAGCGCTGGTTCCTGATTCTCGCGGCCGTCCTGTCCCTCAGCGGATGCGGCTACAACCAGTTCCAGTCCCTCGACGAGGCCAGCAAGTCGGCCTGGAGCGAGGTCCTCAACCAGTACCAGCGGCGTGCCGACCTCGTGCCGAACATCGTCGCCACCGTGAAGGGCGAAGCCAGCTTCGAGCAGGACACGCTCACCAAGGTGATCGAGGCGCGCGCCAAGGCCACCTCGATCCAGGTGACGCCCGAGACGCTCAACAACCCCGAGGCCTTCAACAAGTTCCAGCAGGCGCAGGGCGAGCTGTCGTCGGCGCTGTCGCGGCTCATGGTGGTGGCCGAGCGCTACCCCGACCTCAAGGCCAACCAGGCCTTCCGCGACCTGCGCGTGACGCTCGAGGGCACCGAGAACCGCATCACCGTGGCGCGCAACCGCTACATCGAGAGCGTGCAGGAGTACAACGTGCTCGCGCGCAGCTTCCCGACCAACCTCACGGCCATGGTCTTCAGCTACAAGCCCAAGGCGAATTTCTCGGTGCAGAACGAAGCCCAGATCTCGACGCCGCCCACGGTCGATTTCAGCGCCCCGAAGAAGTAAGAAGCGGCGCCGATGGCCGCAGCCCTGATCCGCCGCGCACTGGCAGCGATCTTCATCGCGGCCCTCGCATGGGCCGGCCTGCCCGCGCTGGCGCAGGGCCTGCTGCCGATCCCCACGCTCACGGCGCGCGTGATCGACCAGACCGGCACGCTCGACGCCGCGCAGCGCTCGGGCCTGGAAACCAAGCTCGCGGCCTTCGAGCAGCGCAAGGGCTCGCAGATCGTGGTGCTGATGGTGCCGACCACGGCGCCCGAGGACATCGCGAGCTACGCGCAGCGCGTGGGCGACACCTGGAAGATCGGCCGCAAGGGCGTGGGCGACGGCCTCCTGGTCATCGTTGCCAAGGACGATCGCAAGATGCGCATCGCCACGGCCAAGACGCTCGAAGGCGCGGTGCCCGACCTCGCGGCGGTGCGCATCATCGACGAGGAGATGAAGCCGCGCTTTCGCAACAACGACTTCGCGGGCGGCCTGAACGCGGCGGTGGACCGGCTCATCGGCCTGGTCGACGGCGAGCCGCTGCCCGAGCCTTCGCGCAACAGCAGTAGCGGCAGCAGCAACGACGGCTCCGACTGGGAGAACCTCGCGATCTTCCTGTTCGTCGGTGTCTTCGTCGGCGCGCCGATCGCGCGCGCCATCCTGGGCAACACGATGGGCTCGGTCGCCATGGGCGGCGGCATCGGCGTGGTCGCGTTCTTCCTCACGACCAGCACCGTGATCGCGGTGATCGCCGGGCTGATCGCGCTCATGGTCTCGCTGTTCTCGGGCCTTGCCGGCTTCGGTCCCGGTCGCGGCGGCCGAGGCGGTGGCGGCGGGGGTGGCTGGAGCAGTGGTGGCGGTGGCGGCGGCTGGAGCAGCGGCGGCGGCGGAGGTGGTGGCGGCGGATTCAGCTCCGGCGGCGGTGGCAATTTCGGCGGCGGCGGCGCGTCGGGAGACTGGTGAACCCCATGGCAACTGCAAACCCCACGCTCTTTTCGAAGCTCGGCCGCATCTGGCGGCATCGCTGGACCGACGAAGCCGCGGTGCACCGTGTGCTGCCGGCCGATGCGATGCAGCGCCTGGCCGGCCGCGTGGCCGCGAGCGAGCGTCGCCACAGCGGCGAGATCCGCATCTGCGTCGAGGCCGGCCTGCCGATGTCCTACCTGTGGCGCCACGCACCGCCCCGGGAACGCGCCGTCACGCTGTTCGGCAAGCTGCGCGTGTGGGACACCGCGCACAACAACGGCGTGCTGATCTACCTGCTGCTGGCCGAGCACGCGATCGAGATCGTGGCCGACCGCGGCATCGACGCGCATGTGGGCAGCACCGAATGGGCCGCCATGACGCAGCGCATGGCCGTGGCCTTCCGCGAAGGCCGCTTCGAGGACGGCATCACGCTGGCGCTGGAAGAGGTGTCGGCGCTGCTGATGGCCCACTTCCCGCTGGCCGACGACCAGCCCGACACCAACGAGCTGCCCGACGCGCCCGTGGTGCTCTGAGGCCCGGCGCCCTGCGCGCCTTGCAATCCAGACACACGGCCCTTATTTTTCGGGCATGACCGAATCCGAATCGCTGCACATCGTCTGCCCGCACTGCCACACGACCAACCGCGTGCGCACGGCGCAACTGGGCAGCGCGCCCGACTGCGGCAGCTGCCACCGTCCGCTGTTCACCGGCCACTCCACCGCACTGCCCGACGTGGCCACCTTCGATCGCCACATCGCGCGCAACGAGATCCCGGTGCTGGTCGACTTCTGGGCGCCCTGGTGCGGCCCCTGCCGCCAGATGGCGCCGGCCTACGAACAGGCGGCGGCCCAGCTCGAACCGCAGGTGCGGCTGGCCAAGGTCGACACCGAGGCGGTGCAGGCGCTGGGCGCGCGCTTCAACATCCGCAGCATCCCGACGCTGGCCCTGTTCAAGGGCGGGCGCGAGGTCGCGCGGCAGGCCGGCGCGATGGGTGCGGCCGACATCGTGCGCTGGGTCAAGGCCAACGGCGCAGGCTGATCCAGCAACCGGCCGCGCTCACTTGCGCGGCGGCATCTTCGCCATCGCGTCGAGCATGTTCATCTTCATGCCGTTGCCCATGACCATGTCGCCCGGCTTCTGGCCCGGCTTGCAGGGGCCAACCCACTTGGCGTCGACGACGCTCGTGCCCTCGGTGCGGCCCATCAGCGGCGGGCTGTAGGTCGACTTGCTTTCGACGCGGTAGGCGCTGCTGAAGTCGCCGCTCATCACGGCGCGCGAGGTCGCGGTGGTCGGGCCGATCTTGCAGACCGAGTCGATGACCAGCTTCACGCCTTCGAGGCGCAGGTCCTGCTTGGAACACATGTCCTTGCCCATGCCCTGGCCCATCTCGCGCATCGCCTTGTCGGTGGCCGCGTCGATGCATTGCTGGATCGTCTGGCCCGGCGCCTTGGCCGTGGCCGCGCCGCCCTCGCCGGTCTGGATTTCCCACAGCCCCGGCTTGCGCGCCGGGTAGTCGATGGCCAGCGCGGGGCCGGCGAGAAGACAGGCAACGGCAGCGAGGGAAAACAGGCGACAGGTCATGGCGGGCTCGGTGGACGGCGATGCCGCTTTGTACCGTCGACGCCCGCGCGACGGAATACCGCGATCGGTCTACGCCGCCCGCGCCGCGACCGGCGCCAGGGCCACCGAGGGCCGCTCGCGCAACGCGAAGCCCAGCGCCAGGCCCAGCCCGAGGCCGCCCAGCACGTCGATCAGCACATGCTGGCGCACCGCCATCGTCGAGTACACGATGGCCACGGCCCACGCGAAGTTGAGCAGCCGCAGCCAGCCCGGCGCGCCGGCTTCGCGCAGCTGCCGCGCCAGCACCATGCAGGCGAACACCGAGAACGACACATGCAGCGACGGAAAGGCGTTGCCCGCCGCGTCGAAGGTCTTGAGGAAGTGCAACGACGAACCCGGCGCGGCCTCAATCGCGAAGTTCGGGATCGCCGTGGGCATCCACCAGAACACGGCCAATGCGATCGCCGTCATCACCGCGCAGCCGATGGCGATGGTGTTCAGCTCGCGCCGGTCCCTGGCCAGCAGCACCGGCAGCGCGATGTAGGCCCACAGCGTGAGGTACACCGGCAGCATCGCCGGCCAGAACGCGATCAGCCGGTCGACGGCCGTGAGCGGCAGCACCCACGCCGGCCCGGCGTGGTGCATGACCCAGAAATACAGCGGGAAGAAACCCAGCGTGGCGACGGTGTTGCCGGCCAGCTTGAGCAGCCACAGCGTCCGGCAGCGCTGCCACAGGGCGCGCGGCCATGAAGGCGGCAGCGAAGGGGTGTCGAAGGATGAGGAGGAGTGCGTCATGGCGGCCGCTGGTGCCGCAGCCTCGCCTCGTTTCAACGAGGCCCGTGCGCGGCTACCAGGGCGTCCACTTTAATTCGCTTCCAGCCGACGCCACCGTGCGCTCGATGAAGCGCACGCCGCGCGCCCCGTCTTCCACGCGCGGATAGTCCGCCGCCAGCGGATCGGCCACCTGCCCCGCGAGCCGCGCGCGGATGTCCGCCGCCACGCCCGCATAAACGTTCGCAAACGCCTCGATGAAGCCTTCGGGATGACCGGCCGGCAGGCGGCTCGCGCGCCGCGCCGACTCGCACAGCCAGGGCGCGCCGCGCGTGAGCACGCGCCGGGGCCCGTCGTGCGGCAGGTGCACGAGCTGGCTCGGCTGTTCCTGGCGCCATTCGAGCGTGCCCAGCGTGCCGGAGACGCGCAGGCGCAGGTCGTTCTCCAGCCCGGTGTTGATCTGCGAGGCCACCAGCACGCCGCGCGCGCCGCCCTGGAAGCGCAGCAGCAGGCTACCGTCGTCATCGAGCAGGCGCCCCGGCACCAGCGCGCCGAGGTCGGCGCACAGGCTCTCGATCTCCAGGCCGGTGACGGTGGCCACGAGATTCTCGGCGTGCGAGCCGATGTCGCCGATCGCGCCCGCCGCGCCGCTGCGCGCGGGGTCGGTGCGCCAGTCGGCCTGCTTGTTGCCGCCCGCGGCTTCCACGTGGCTGGCGAGCCAGCCCTGGTTGTATTCGACGACGACCTTGCGGACCTCGCCGATCTGGCCCGTTCGCACCATCTCGCGCGCCTGCCGCACCATCGGGTAGCCGGTGTAGTTGTAGGTCACGCCGAACACCGTGCCCTGCTTCGCCACGGTGGCGACCAGCGCATCGGCCTGCGCGCGCGTGTGCACCAGCGGCTTGTCGCACACCACGTGGAAGCCCGCCTCCGCGAAGGCCTGCGCCACCGGGTAGTGCACATGGTTGGGTGTGACGATCGAGACGAAGTCGATGCGCTCATCGGCCGGGCGCTTCAGCTCGTCGGCCAGCAGCGCCTGCCAGTCGCCGTGGTTGCGGTCGTCGGCCAGGCCCAGGTCGCGGCCCGAGGCGCGCGCCTTGTCCGGGCTCGACGACAGCGCGCCGGCGACCAGCGCGATCTGGCCGTCGAGCGCCATGGCCTTGCGATGCACGGCGCCGATGAAGGCGTCGCGACCGCCGCCGACCATGGCGCAGCGCAGGGGACGTGAAGCGATCTCGGTCACCTTAGAACGGCGAGTTCGGGTGGTAGAAATCCTTGGCGTTCTCTTTGGTGATCAGCACCGACGGAATGATCGTGGTCGCCGGCAGCTTCTCGCCCTTCAGGCGTGCCTCGGCCGTGAGCTTGATCGCGTCGTAGATGAACTTGGGCGAGTAGCTCACGTCGGCCGTGATGCGCTTGTCCTTGCCGTCCATGATGGTCTTGACCATGTCCTTGGCGCCGGCGCCGCCGAACACGATCTTGATGTCGTCGCGCTTGGCCTGCGAGATGGCCTTGAGCACGCCCACGGCCATGTCGTCGTCGGCGGCCCAGATGGCGTCGATCTGCTTGAAGCGCGTCAGGTAGTCCTGCGTGACCTTGAAGGCGTCGTCGCGGTTCCAGTTGGCGTACTTGGCGTCGAGCAGCTTGATGTCGGGGCTGCCCTTGAGCACGGCGTTGAAGGCGTCCATGCGCTCGTTG
>Ga0207709_10000181_pt1 | contig 83629 bp, 80 predicted proteins | sample KBSM34metaG_FD_184397 | JGI IMG/M metagenome (GOLD analysis project Ga0207709, IMG submission 184397) | Miscanthus rhizosphere microbial communities from Kellogg Biological Station, Michigan, USA - KBS M3-4 metaG (SPAdes) (version 2) | ecosystem: Host-associated > Plants > Roots > Rhizosphere >...
TTCCTTCCAGCGGCGTCGCGGGTGCGTACTCCCCTTATCTGTATCTGAGCTCAGACGTCGGAGTGGCCCACGGCCGCGAGATCCATGGCCAGCCCAAGAAGTCGGGCCTGCCCAAGCTCGAGGCACGCGGCGATGCATGGGTGGGAACAGTCGCGCGCAACGGCATCGACGTGATCACTGGAACGCTGGCCTACAAGCAGACACGCGGCGACCTGTCCACGCTGTCGAAGCTGCTGGACTTCACCAACAACTTCAACCTCAAGGCCATCGACCACATCGACGGCACGCCCGCAATACGCCAGCTGACGTCGCGCCGGCTGGCCAATGTGCAGGTGCACGAATGCTGGGAGGGGCCCTGCACCGTGGAGCTGCGGCCCAACATCCAGGCACCCGTCTACCGGCTACCGGTCGTGGAGATGCTCAACGCTTTCTACTGGCGCGGTGACTTCACGCTCATCGAAGGTCAGATCTTGCACGACTACCTGGCGGACTGAACCGGCTGCCAGCAGCCCGCACATCGAATTATTAAAAGGAGACAAATCATGAACCCGACCCGAGAGCTTTCAGACGACATTGCTCGCCGCAACCGCGGCGCACAGACGGACCCCAGCGAAGTCACCCCGCAGAAGATCCGGCGCGTGCTATTGGCGGCCGTCGTGGGTACCGTGATCGAGTGGTACGACTTCGTTCTGTTCGCTGTGGCTTCCGGCCTCATTTTCAACAAGCTCTTCTTTCCGTCGATGTCGCCGGCCGCCGGCACGCTGGCGTCATTCGCCACGCTGGCCGTCGGCTTCCTCGCCCGCCCGCTCGGTGGCCTGATCATTTCGCACTTCGGCGACAAGAAGGGCCGCAAGCCGGCGCTGGTTTTCACGATCACACTGATGGGCGTGTCCACGGTCTGCATCGGCCTGCTGCCGACCTACGCGCAGATCGGCATCATGGCGCCCATCCTGCTGATCGTGTTGCGCTTGCTGCAGGGCCTGGGTGCTGGCGCCGAATACGCGGGCGCACTGGTGCTGGTGGCCGAATACGTGCCGGCGAAGAAGAAGGGCTACTACACCGCTTTCGTGCTGTCGGCGACGGTGGCCGGCCTGCTGCTGGCGTCGGTCATCTTCCGTATGCTTTCGCAGCTGCCTGAGAACGATTTGCTGAGCTGGGCCTGGCGCATTCCCTTCCTGTTCTCTTCGCTGCTGGTGATCGTGGCGCTCTACATCCGAAAGCACCTCGAGGAAACCCCCGAGTACGTGCGTGCCGTCGCCCACGCCCACGACCGGCAACGCGCCGCGTCTATCCCGCTCGGCGAAGTACTGCGCAGGCAACCCAAGGTGTTGCTGTGCGGCTTCCTGGCCATGGCCGGCGCCAATGCCGCGACCTACACGCTCAACACCTTCGCGCTCAGCTACATGGTCAACAACTTGGCCTTCACCCGCTCCGACGGGCTAAACATCCTCATCCTAGCGTCCATCGCCGGCATTGTGTGCACGCCGCTCATGGGCAAGTTGTCCGACCGCTTCGGCTACGGGCGGGTCTATGTGCTGGGCACACTGTTCATCGGGTTCTATGCCGCGCCGATGTTCTGGCTGCTCGATTCGAAGAGCATGGTGCTCGCGGCCGTCGCGATGGTCATCGGCTACGGTGTTGGTTTCGCTTCGGTCGCGGGCTCGCAGGGCGCGTTCCTCACTGGGCTGTTCCCGACGCGCTACCGCTTCACCGGCATCACCTTTGTGCGCGAGATGAACGGCGCCACCATCGCTGGCATGACGCCCTTCATCGCGACCTGGCTCACCCAGCAGGCCGGCGGCCGATCGACCTACCTGGTGGGCTACCTGATCACGCTGTGCCTCGTGTCGGTCATCGCCATCCTGGCGCTGCGCAACGGCAAGCAACTGCCGGAAGATGACCTGCAGCCGGCCTGAGCATGACAACGTCTACCGCCGCGCCAGGGCTGTACGAGCTGCGCTTGTACCAGCCGTATGCGGGGCGCATGCCGGGCCTGCTGCGGCGCTTTCGCGAACAGATTCCCGCGTTGTTTTCGCGCCATGGCATCAACTGCCTAGGCACCTGGCTGGCCGGCGGCGAGACGTCGAGGCTTGTGTATCTGACGCGGTATGACGGCTATGCTGAACGCGAAAAGGCTTGGGCCGCATTTGGCGCCGACCCGCAATGGCATGCCGTGCGACAGGAAAGTAACGCGGGCACGGAGATGCTGCAAGGCTATGAACTGCATTTTCTCAAACTGAGGTCAGGCATGCTCATGCCATCGCAGTCCGATGGACAGATTCGTGAGCTCGTCTTCCTGCCGACGCGGCATGGTCAGGACGCCCAGGTCACTGATTGGTTGCACACTGCGCTGATGCTGCAACTTCAACTTGCAGGCGCTTCACTCGCGTATTGCTTCGACATGGCAGCAGGAAGCCAATTGCCGCAGTCAGTCTTGATGATTGGCTGGGATATCGAGCCGACGGTGCTTCAGCGGGACATATTGGCAGGCATTCGCCTGCCTGTGGAGTTGGCGCCGCTGGATTCAGCGCAAGCCCGCATGCGTCGCCTCGCACTCGAGCACATTGGGCCGATACCCAGTTGCTGAATTCAGACATATCTGTTTGGGGATGCGGCAAAAATCTTGGACTGGTTCACGCCGCGAAGCCGTCGCTGCGCTCAGCTGCGGTACGGGCGAATGTGATCCAGTTCAGTTTCGATGACGCCGCGCACGACATCCTTGAACGCAGACACAAGCCGGGAACCAGGAGCATCGGGCGCAAGCAGGATCGCAAGGCGCACCGCTATTGCGGGTTTGAACGTTCGCACCTCGAAGTCGAAATTGCGCTGCTCCTCAAGTGCTGCGAGCGGATTGATCACGCTCACGCCCAGACCCGCAGCAACCAGTGAACATACGGAGGTGCCCAAGTCGGACTCCAGCACCGTGCGGGTTCTCACTCCCGCGGCAGCCAACACCTGATCGACGCGCTCCCTTGGGCCGCTGCCCAGTGGGAACGAGATGAAGGCTTCGCCGTCGAGGTCCGATGCCCGGACGAACTCGGCCCGCGCCAGACGGTGATTGCGGGGGAGCAGCGCAACGCAGTCCATGCTGAACAGTGACTCGACCTGCATGCCAGGTGGATCATCGCCATACAGGATGGCAAGGCCCAGATCGCACAAGCCTGACGTCACCCAGGTGTTGACGGTGGTGGCTGCTCCTGAGTGAATGGTGACCAGCGTCTCGGGGTGGTTGCGCTTGAAGCCGGCGACCGCGTCACTGAGGATGCCCCCGGCGATTCGCGCCATGGCTGCGACGGCAAGGCGGTCGCCACCGAACGTCCGGATGTTGGAAGCCGCGGACTCCAGGCTTTGCAGTCCGGCGAATGTCTTCTCGACTTCCTGGAAGAAGCGCTTCCCGTCCAGTGAAGACACCAGACGGGTGCCACTGCGCTCAAAAAGCGGAAAGCCGGTGATCGCCTCCAGCTGAGAAACGAGACGGCTCACCTGGGGCTGCGACGTGTGAAGCCGTCGTGATGCTTCGGTCATCGAGCCGGTCTGCATGACGACACGAAACGCCTCAATGTGCTTCAAGGTCATTTGGCGGCTTCTCATATCAATATTGTATGAGGCACTCCGATATACGCATTTGCGGTATCGGTCGCCAGAAAGAATACTTGCGTCCATGCCAGACAAGACCACGCAAGTTGTTGACCCGCAGTTGCCGCGCAGCCCGTGCCTGGGTGCGCCCATGGTGGATCTGCGCAGCGACACCGTGACACTGCCCACACCGGCGATGTACGACCGCATGCGAACGGCCGCACTGGGAGACGACGGCCTGGACGGTGACCCTACCGCGCGCGCGCTCGAGGTACTGGTTGCCAAGACGCTGGGCAAGGCGTCCGGTCTGTACGTGCCGACTGCCACGATGGGAAATCTCCTGGCGGTACTGACGCAGGCTGAGCGCCAGTCGCAGGTTGTGCTGGAGGCATCTGCGCACATGCTCGTCTCCGAGCGCGGAGGCCCCTTGTTCGGCGGCGTGACCTACACCGGTATTCCTGGCGTCGCCGGGGCGATGGACCTCGAGCAGCTGACGTTGGCACTCAAGCCATCCGGCGCGTTGCGCACAGAACTGGTCTGCATGGAAACCACGCACGTCAACGCGGGCGGGGCCGTGCTTCCGCTTGATCACATGGAGGCGGTTTGGAACGCCTCTCGGCGCGCCGGGGTGCGCGTACACCTCGATGGCGCCCGGCTCTTCAATGCCGCTGTGGCGCTGGATGTCGATCCCGCCGCGATCGCGTGCCATGCCGACACGGTGTCCATCTGTCTTTCCAAGGGCCTCAGTGCGCCTGCGGGCGCGGTACTCGCCGGACCGTCTGACACGATCGCCCATGCCAAGCGGTTGCGCAAGATGCTCGGGGGCACACAACGCCAGATTGGCGTGGTTGCCGCAGCAGGGCTGGATGCGGTCGCAACGATGGCCGGCCGGCTGGCCCAGGATCATGCGTTGGCATCGCTTCTGAGTGAAGCATTGCGGGGCGTGTTGCCCGAGTCGGTCGTTGTCAGCACGCCGGCGACGAACATCGTCTTCGTCGACCTTTCCGGGGCCGTCGCAGACAGCGCCGCCTGGGCTGAGGCGCTCGAAAAAAACGGGGTCCTGATCCGGCCGTGGGGCGCGCGACGGATCCGCCTTGTCACGCACCGTCACATCGACGCGAACGCCGTGAATACCGCAGCGGCCGGATTTCGGCGTGCCGGGCAATCGCTGCTTGCCTGAACGAGTCCTCGCGAAAACGCACATCCCATCGAACACAGTGATTGCCCAATAGGAGTTTGACCATGCCGTACCTCTGCCGCCGTGAATTCATCGCCTCCACCTTCTTGATGACCACCGCTCTGGTGAGTGGCAAGGCATTGGCCAATGGATTTCCCAATCGCCCCATTCGCCTGATCGTGCCGTACGGCCCCGGAGGCGGTTCCGATTTTGTCGGGCGCCTGATTGCGCAAAAGCTGACTGAAACGGCCGGCTGGAATGTCGTTGTGGACAACAAGGCGGGTGCCGCAGGCCTGATCGGCACCGATGCCGCGGCCAAGAGCGCTGCGGATGGATATACGTTGTTCCTTGCCGACGCTGCGCACGCCACGAATGCAGCGGTACAGCCCAAGCTCTCATTCGATCCAGTCAGCGATTTCGCGCCACTGACGCTCGTGGGATCTTCGCCGCAACTGTTGGTGGCGCACCCGTCGCTTCCAGCCAACTCCCTTCGAGAATTGCTGGCGCTCCCGCGTGATCAGGTCCGCCAATTCGGTGTGGGCACGCCAGGCCAAGGGTCTGTACCGCACCTGCTGTACGAAACGCTGAAGCTCAAGACCGGGATGGAACTGGTGCATGTGCCCTACAAGGGCGGCAGCCTCGCCTTGACCGATGCCGTCGGTGGACAGATTCCCATGGTGATCAACTCCGTGCCCGCTTGCATGCCGCACATCGAAGCGAAGCGGCTGAAGGTACTTGCCATCGCCAGCGCTGCGCGGCATCCGAAACTGCCCGCCGTGCAGACCTTCTCCGAAAGCGTTCCAGGTGTTGAAGGAAGCGCCTGGTATGGCGTGATGGCACCTTCCAAGGTCCCCGCAAGCTTGCTGCAGCAGTTGAACGCAGCCATCGACAAGGTGCTGGACCTGCCTGAAGTCAAAGCCAAGCTGGGAAGCTCGTTCGTAGACCCCATGCCCCGAGGGCCTCAGGAATTTTCCAAGTTCTTGAACGAAGAAATTGCACGCTGGAGATCGGTTGTCAAACAGACGGGGGTCACGATCAGCAGCTGAGGCCCTCTGAACTGAATCGCCTTACATGGTCCGCCCGAGAGGAGCAACAGGCTTTTGCGCTGCGAGATTCAGGAAGGCGTGCGACCTTACATTCGGGCTGGTGTTGCAGTGATCCTGCTGCCCATGATGGCTATACGCGGCCAGGGTTCCTATCTCCGGGATGTACTCGAGGTACAGGCGATTCATCGGATTTCCCCCGGCCCGGCTTGACCTTCAATCCATCACAACGCTTGCTGCCGGCTCTTCTCAAAAACCTAGGGTAAGCGATCGACTTGCCGTGACTGTCCTTTTGCTTAGGCGTCGCATTCGGCCGGGTTCCATTTGGCTTGGTCGAAGGCCGCGCCTCTGGTCAGTACCGCCCAAGCGGTACGAGCGATCTTGTTGGCCAGCGCCACAACCACCGCGTTGTAGTGCCTGCGCTCGAGTAGCAACTCGATCCACTTCGATTTGGTCGACCTGGTGATCACGGCTCGGGCGCCGGCAATCAGCAGCGTTCGCAAGTACGAGTCGCCGCGCTTGGATATGCCCAACTGCTGCGTCTTTCCACCGGTGCCTACTTGTCGCGGCGTCAATCCCAGCCACGAGGCAAACTGGCGCCCGCTCTTGAACGCCGAGAAGTCTCCGACGGCAGCCACTAGCGCCGAAGCGCCCAGCTCTCCTATTCCAGGGATCTGCCGGGCACGGACTGAATATGCGGCTGTTGAGCCGCCACCCATATCGCTTGAGCATCCATCGCATCTGTCTTGTCGCGAAGCAAGAATGCCTTGACATGCTGAGCCGGCAGAAGCCTGACCTCGTGACCCAGTTGCCGAATTGTTCTAGCCCAGTAGTGGGAGGTGCCACACGCTTCCATCGCGACCAGGCTTGGAACGCACTTGGCGAAGAACTCGGTGAGTCTCGCGCGTTTGATCTGACGCCGTTGGATTTCGCCCGTATCTGCATCGACGATGTGCAGTTGGAACACCGACTTCGCCAGATCCAGGCCAATAACCGGCAGATTTGCGATAGATTGCATGGTGAGGCCTCCAGGTTTAAGTGGTTGCGTTGAACCTCCACTTTGGCACGCTGATGCCGTCTCCGCGAGGCCCCATCCTGCTCGGCAGATGCCTCACTTCAACCACGGCACTGTAGGTGGGCGGACCATGCCATCTCCGGCTTTTTCAGACACCTCTGAGTCTCAAGATTGAGGCACCGATAGGAGGTGCCATGACCGTGCGTCAGCAGGGATATACCGAAGAATTCAAGGCTGAGCGGTCGAGCAGGTCACCGAACGCGGTCACAAGGTGGCCGATGTTCTGGTCAGACTGGGTGTGAGTCAGCAGTGACCAGTCCAGGCAGATCACCACGGCGCCGTGCTTGATCTGCGCCTGAGCCTGCGTCGCTGATGCCGACACCGCCGTCGCTGCAGGCAGCATCATTGGAACGAACGTCGGCGCCTGCGGAGCGACAGTGTCGGGCGTCTCCAATACTTCCCGTATCCTCGCAACTGGCAGTCAACAAGCATTGAGCAACTCACTGACGCACTGGACTCATACATCCGCAGGTACAACGAGAAGCGGATCGAGATCTCCCTCGGCGCTCTCAGTCCCATTGAATATCGGAAGAGCCCGGGCCTCGTGGCCGAACCAGTCCATTTTTTTGCCGCTCCTTGAAGAGCAACTTCTAGATGGGACGGACCTTGTGCAATAAATCAACTGACAAGGAAGTTACTGATGAAGATGGACGATATTCCCTTCGGCACGACCGATTGGTCCAACGTACCTCGTACCGAACATTCAGCAGAAGCTGGCCAGGCGTTCTGGCAAACGCAGAACTTCCACGGTATTCGGGTGCGCATGGTGGAGTACACACCAGGTTATATCTCCGATCACTGGTGCACCAAGGGCCACGTGCTGCTGTGCCTGGAAGGCGAGATGGAGACGGAACTGGAAGATGGGCGCAAGTTCATCCTCAAGCCGGGCGTGAGCTATCAGGTGGCAGACGGTGCGGAACCGCATCGCTCCAGATCTGTGACTGGCGCCAAGCTGTTCATCGTGGACTGACGAAACCAATAGTCTGGCTGTTTCACGTCATCATCACGCTCCTCAATGAATACGAAGAGGTCGAAGCCGAGTGCGTGACCAAGGACATCGGCAGCGCCTTGCTGTACGGCAACCCGGAGAAGATCTTAGCAACGATGATCGCCGCCCTGGGGGTGTTCCGCGGGTCTGATGGACTACAACGCGAAAATCGGCCTGGTGTTCGTCCCTCAAGACAGTGATTCGGTCGAAGACACTCACATCTAGGGAACATCTGATCAAGTCCACGGATGGCCGCTCTGAACGTTGATCACGCATGCTGAATGAAGGGGCGCCAACGATGAGCCAGATCAGTTTTTCGGATGCCGAGCATGCAGGCAAGAGGAAGAGGACACGTCGGGAAGTCTTCCTTGCCGAGATGGAGCTGGTAGTGCCTTGGAAGGCACTACTCAAAGTCATCGAACCGCACTACCCGGTGGCAGGCCGCGGACGTCGGCCCTATCCGCTGGAAGCAATGCTTCGCGTGCACTTGATGCAGAACTGGTTCGCGTTGAGCGACCCGGCGATGGAGGAAGCCCTATACGAGATCACCTCGCTGCGCACGTTTGCAGGCCTGGGAATGGAGTCGATTCCCGACGAGACGACGATCCTAAACTTCCGCCATCTGCTGGAGGCCAGCGATCTGGCCGAGGACATCTTCAAGCAGGTCAACGCCCACCTTGCCAGGAAAGGGCTGCTTCTGAAGAGGGGCTCCATCGTGGACGCCACCATCATCGCGGCACCCAGTTCCACGAAGAACGCGGGCGGCGAGCGAGACCCTGAGATGCACCAGACCAAGAAGGGCAACCAGTGGCACTTCGGGATGAAGGCGCACATCGGTGTGGATGCGGACTCGGGGTTAGTGCACACGGTGACGACTACCGCAGCCAACGAGGCAGACGTCGAGCAGGTGAGCGACCTGCTGCACGGCAAAGAGGACGCGGTGTGGGCAGACTCGGGCTATCGCGGAGCGCAGGCGCGGGTGCAGCGCAGTGTGCAGTGGCACATTGCGGGCCGGCCCAGCGACATGGCGAAGATGCAAGAAGGCCGAGCCAAGGCCAGAGCGCGCAAGCAGGAATACCGCAAGGCCAGCATCCGGGCGAAGGTGGAGTATCCGTTCCGAGTGATCAAGCGACAGTTCGGCTTGGCGAAGGTGAGGTTCAAGGGACTGGCCAAGAACACGGCGCATGTGATCACGCTGTTTGCGTTATCGAACCTGTGGATGGCCAGGAAGAAACTGATCGCGATGCGCGGACAGGTGCGTCTGCAGACGGCATGAAGGGCTGCAAGGGCCTCTCAAACGCATGGGGATGCTCGGTGAGACGAGCTTGCGAGCGCAACGACAAGCACACGCGCTCGCCATCAAGCCAATTTACGACTTGATCAGACCTTCCCTAGCGCAACCACGGCCTCGACAACAAAGGAAAGCAAGAATGCAACCAACTCGACAGGGTCTCGGAGTCCTCACGCTGAGCGCGTTGGGGGTCGTCTATGGCGACATCGGCACGAGCCCTTTGTACACCATGAAGGAAGTCTTCAATCCAGCCCACTCGCTCGCACTCGATGCTGCGAACATCATCGGTGCGGTTTCGACGATCCTGTGGGCGCTGATGGTCGTGGTGACGCTCAAGTACGTGGTGCTGATCCTGCGTGCCAACAATCGAGGCGAAGGCGGGATCATGGCGTTGACTGCGCTCGCGGCCAAGGCGGCAGGGAGCACGCCCAGGCGCCACACGATTCTTCTTTTGATCGGCGTACTGGGTGCCGCACTTTTCTATGGCGACGCAGTGATCACGCCAGCGATCTCCGTCCTGAGTGCCATGGAAGGGTTGGAAACGATCACGCTGGCGCTCAAGCCGTACGTGCTGCCCATCTCGACGGCCGTGATCATCGGGCTGTTTCTCGGGCAGCGCTATGGCACCGCGGTCGTCGGCAAGCTGTTCGGCCCCATCGTCGTCCTGTGGTTCACTGTCCTCGCCGTCACCGGCGTGGTACAGATCGTCCAGAACCCGGCCATCCTGGCAGCGCTCAACCCATTGCGGGCCGTTGAATTCATGTTGGCGCGCGGGTGGCACCTGTTTCTCGTCATGGGGTCGATCGTCCTGGCATTGACGGGCGCCGAGGCGCTGTATGCGGACATGGGGCATTTCGGCAAGAAGCCCATCCGTCTGGCCTGGAGCACTTTCGTGCTTCCCGCACTGGCGCTCAACTACATGGGGCAGGGGGCTCTGCTCATGGGCGACGCCAACGCGCTCGAAAACCCGTTCTTCAAGCTCTTCCCGCCGTTCTGGTTGATTCCCGCCGTCGTGCTTGCAACCTTGGCTTCGGTGATCGCATCCCAGGCCACGATCTCCGGCGCCTATTCGTTGACCAAGCAGGCCATCCAGTTGGGGCTGCTCCCACGCATGCGGATATTGCACACCTCGGAGAACGAGGTCGGGCAAATCTACGTTCCCCTCGTCAATTGGGTCGTGATGGTGGCCGTACTGCTCGCCATGGTGGGCTTTGGAAGCTCTTCTGCGCTCGCCTCCGCCTATGGCATCGCAGTCACGGTCACGATGTTCATCACCACCTTGCTCACCTTCTTTGTCGTTCGGCATGCGTGGGGGTATCCGCTGCCACTCGCCTGGGCGGCGACAGGTGCATTCTTGCTGGTCGATGCCGTGCTCGTGATTTCGTGCGCGCTCAAGTTCTGGCAAGGCGGGTGGTTTCCCATCGTCCTCGGCAGTGTCATCTTCGCGGTGATGGCGACCTGGCGCCGTGGCCGTGAATTGCTGATCGAGCACATTCAACGCGACGACCCTGAGCTATTGCCCTTCATCAAGGAACTGGTGGTCGACAAACACGTGCGCCGCACCCCACGAACTGCGGTCTATGCAGTGGCCAATCCTGATACGGTGCCCCAGGCCTTGCTGCACAACCTCAAGCACTACCAGGTGCTGCACGAGCAGAACGTGATCCTCACTGTGCGCTTCCAGGAGGTGCCGTGGGTGCCCGAGGAAGAGCGTCTGCAAGTGGAATCTCTGGTCGAAGGATTCTGGAGGGTACAGGTGAACTTCGGCTTCAAGGATGAGCCCGACGTCCCGCGCGCGCTGGGCCTTTGCATGCGCGCAGGACTCGCGATCGATCAGTCTGCACTCTCATACTTCCTAAGTCGGGAGATCGTGATCCCGACACGTGGCGCTGGCATGGCCCATTGGCGCGAGGCCCTATTTGCCACGATGGCACGCAATGCGAGCAGTGTCGGTGACTTCCTGCGACTCCCGCACAATGGCGTGGTCGAGTTGGGCACGCGCGTGCAAATATGACGCATCTAGTGCACATAGGCACATAGGCACATAGGCACATAGGCACATAGGCACATAGGCACATAGGCACATAGGCACATAGGCACATAGGCACATAGGCAGCACAAGGTAGTACAGAGTTCATTGCTTTGACGTGCCCATGGCGGGCTCGCTGCCGCCATCCTGACCGGTCTCGACCCGCCCGGCGAAACGCGCAAGTAGCTGGGGTCGCCTGAGCGAGTGACACGGAAGTCACACCAGTGACCGCGGTTGTCGAGCACCCAGGTCTGCTCGACCACGCCGCCGCCCGCGGGCCGGATTATGGTCCAGGGGCCATCAGCCCGATAGGCATTGGCCTTGACCGTGACGGTACAAGCTGCGGTGCCGGTATTTCGCATGTGCAAATAGACGTCGCCATTGGGCACGTCGTAGCAGCCCTGCCCCCTACCTCTTCACATCCACGAATTCATTGCGATCCGGGAGGCGCCCTTATGAGACGCTCCCTGGTTTTGACCTGTAGGGCGTCAACCTCGCGCACGCCAATCGTGGTGCTCGGTACTGCTGCAGAGAAGTGGGGAGTCCCTTCGTATTCATTGCTTGCACTGAAGGTGCCTCGCGTTCAACCGTCCGCCGGCACGCTGGTCAGGCCCAGGAACATCGGACGTACGTAGAGCTCGACCACCGAGGCCTCAGTCGCGTCGGGCACCCAGCGGTGCAGCTCCGCCGCCCCGTTGACAAGGCCGACGAGCACCTGCGCACCGATGGTCGTGTCCAACGGGCGGATCGAGCGATCGCTCAGGCCATCGACCAGCATGGCAGCGATACGCTCGGTGAGTTGCTGCAGCGTGCGGTTCACTCGCTCGCGATCGGTGGCGTCGGGCAATGCGCTGGTCGTCGAGAGCCGCAGCAGCGGCCCCTGCGCCGACAACTGGAAGCGCACCAGCGCTTGCGCCATGGAACAGGCTTGACGCCATCCGCTTCCACCCGCGGTCTCGGCAGCCTCCAGCGCCTGCCGCACCGAACGGAAGGTGCGGTCGAAGCAGGCCGAGATCAGGTCGAGCTTGTTGTCGTTGTGGTGATAGAACGAGCCCTTGGTAACGTTGAGCCGGGCCGAGATCTTGTCGACCGACGCGCCGCGGTAGCCCTGCTCGTTAACCAGCGCGGTGGCGGCGCGCAGGAAGGCGTCCATAGCGCTCGCTTCGCCGTGCACGCGGAGGTCCGCTTCGGGCTCACCGGCCGGCCACGGTGCGTGCGCGGCACCCAAGCCGCGCAGCGCGATGTTGGCCACGCGGTCGGCCATGCGCGGGTATTGCGCAGGCTCGTAGCGGCCGAACCACACCGGCAGCCAGTGGACCAGCGACAGCAGCATGTGCGTGCGCGCATTGCGCGTGTCGCGCGACCACCCAGCCGTCTCGTCGGTTCTGAACAGGGCCCGCACGCGACGGAACATCTCGGTGTAGGCACCATGCACTTCGTCGAGCTGTGGGTTCGGCAGAGCGCGCACGTCGCTGAAAACGACCACCGCGGGATGCTCGCCGCACTGCACCGCCGCCAGCACTGCCGCATGACCTTGTAGGAACGCGCGCAAGCGCGCATCCAGCGTGAGCTCCGCGGCGGCGCGGACCGCCATGTCGTCGAACAACGCAATGGAACGCAGGAAGCAGGCCGCGGCCAAGTCTTCCTTCTTGCGGTAATAGTAGGTGACGCTGTTGGTCACAAGGCCGACGCTCGTTGCGATGTCGGCCAACGTCGTTCCCTTGACGCCCTCCGCGTTGAAGAGTGCGGCGGCCGCGTTCAGGATCGCATCGCGCTTTTCCTGAAAACGGGGAGTCTGCGCCTCTTTGGCGGTTGCGACGGGCATGAGCAGCGGTGAACGGATGGTAGTGGCGCTGGATGATACCGGCGTGCGGCAGTCATTCGTTTATAGAATATTCAGTATGCCATCTGAAGTAAAAATTCATACGTAAAACTGATGAATATCAGATTTTTAGAATTTTAAGTTTGCATAATTTGGCGACCCCTGCTATTTTTCGAGAACCCGGCATCGACCGGCTTGAAACACAACACGAACACCACACAAGGAGATCACCTTGGACTTCACACTGTCCGACAAGCAGGTGTATTGGCGAGACCGCGTCATCGCCTTCATGCAAGCACATGTCTATCCCGCGGTACCCATTCACGCGGCGCAGATGCAGGGCTTCGGCGAACACCGCTGGCAAGTCGTGCCGGTGGTCGAGGAGTTAAAGGCCAAAGCGAAAGCCGCGGGCCTCTGGAACCTGTTTCTGCCGCTCGACTCGGTCCCCGCGGACAGTCCGTACAAGGGCGCTGGCCTCACCAATCTCGAGTACGCCGTCTGCGCTGAGGAGATGGGCAAGGTCGGCTTCGCATCCGAGGTCTTCAACTGCTCGGCGCCCGACACCGGCAACATGGAAGTGCTGATCCGCTACGGCACCGACGAGCATAAGAAGCGCTGGCTGGAGCCACTGCTCGAAGGAAAGATCCGCTCCGCCTTCCTCATGACCGAGCCCGACGTGGCCTCCTCCGACGCCACCAACATCGAGACTTCGATCCGCCGCGACGGCGACCACTACGTGATCAACGGCCGCAAGTGGTGGTCGTCCGGCGTCGGCGACCCGCGCTGCGAGATCGCCATCGTCATGGGCAAGAGCGACCCCGAGGCGCCGCGCCATTCGCAGCAGTCGCAGATCCTCGTGCCGCTGAACACGCCGGGCATCGAGATCGTGCGCATGCTGCCGGTGTTCGGCTTCGACGACGCGCCGCACGGCCATGCCGAGGTGCTGTTCCGCAATGTGCGCGTGCCGGTCGAGAACCTGCTGCTGGGCGAGGGCCGCGGTTTCGAGATCGCCCAGGGCCGCCTCGGGCCCGGGCGCATCCACCATTGCATGCGCTCTATCGGCAGCGCCGAGGTCGCGCTCGAGAAGATGGTGCGCCGCCTGCAGTCGCGCACCGCCTTCGGCAAGCGCATCTCCGAGCAGTCGGTGTGGGAGCAACGCGTGGCCGAAGCGCGCATCGACATCGAGATGACGCGCCTGTTGTGCCTGAAGGCCGCCGACATGATGGACCGCGTGGGCAACAAGGTCGCGCGGCTCGAAATCTCGATGATCAAGGTCGCGGCACCGCGCATGGCACTGCGCATCATCGACCAGGCCATCCAGGCCCATGGCGCGGGCGGCGTCACCACCGACTTCGGCTTGGCCAAGCAGTACGCGAGCATGCGCACCATGCGCCTGGCCGATGGCCCGGACGAAGTGCACAACCGCTCCATTGCGCGCATGGAATACGGCCGCTACCCGGCGGCAAAGTAAGCGCCCTTCCCCTTTCGCCCGGCACCGGTCCCGGTGTCGGGCCATCGCCCCATCGCTTCGAGGAGATGCATCCATGTCCACATCCCTGTTTTCGCTGGCCGGCAAGGTGGCCATCATCACGGGTTCGTCACGCGGCATCGGCCGCGCCATCGCCGAGCGCTTGGCCGAGCACGGCGCCAAGGTCGTGATCTCGTCGCGCAAGCCCGAGCCCTGCACCGAGGTGCGCGACGCCATCAACGCCGCGCGCGGCGAGGGCTCGGCCATTGCCATCACCGCCAACATTTCCTCCAAGCAGGACTTGCAGCACCTGGTCGAGGAAACGACACGCCGGCTCGGCCGCGTCGACATCGTGGTGTGCAACGCCGCGTCCAACCCCTACTACGGCCCGCTCGGCGGCATCGAGGATGACCAGTTCCGCAAGATCCTCGAGAACAACGTGATCGCCAATCACTGGCTGATCAACTTCGCCGTGCCGCAGATGATCGAGCGCAGAGACGGCGCGATCATCATCGTGTCTTCGATCGGCGGCCTGCGCGGCTCGCCTGTGATCGGCGCCTACAACGTGTCGAAGGCAGCCGACTTCCAGCTCGCGCGCAACCTCGCGGTCGAATACGGCCCCCACAACGTGCGCGTGAACTGCATCGCGCCCGGGCTCATCAAGACCGACTTCGCACGCGCGCTCTGGGAAGATGCAGAGAACCTGAAGCACCGTACCGAGAACACGCCGCTGCGCCGCATCGGCGAGCCCGACGAGATCGCCGGCGCCGCCGTCTTCCTCGCATCGCAGGCCGGCGCCTTCATGACGGGCCAGAGCCTGGTCATCGACGGCGGCGTGACCTGCTGACTGAGCCGCACCGCATCCAACCGCCTCCAACATCTCTCCCCGTCCCATGTCCGACCTCGAACGATTCCGCACCGAGACCCGCGTCTGGCTCGAAGCCAACTGCCCGCCCGACATGCGCACGCCACCCACCGGGGAGGATGACGTGTGCTGGGGCGGGCGCCGCTTCGAGTTCCGTTCCGAGGCGCAACGCCTCTGGCTCGAACGCATGGCCGAACGCGGCTGGACCGTGCCCGCCTGGCCCAAGGCCTATGGCGGCGGCGGGCTCGATGCGGCGCGGGCCCGCGTGCTGGCCGAGGAGATGCGCGCACTCGGCTGCCGCACGCCGCTGCACAGCTTCGGCATCTGGATGCTCGGGCCGGCGCTGCTGAAGTTCGGCTCCGAAGCGCAGAAGCTGGAGCACCTGCCCCGGATCGCACGCGGCGAGATCCGCTGGTGCCAGGGCTACTCCGAACCGAACGCCGGCTCAGACCTGGCCTCGCTGCAGACCCGCGCCGAAGACTGCGGCGACCACTTCATCGTCAACGGCCAGAAGATCTGGACCTCCTACGCCGACCAGGCCGACTGGATCTTCTGTCTCGTGCGCACCGATCCCGGCGCCAGGAAACACACCGGCATCAGCTTCGTTCTGTTCGACATGCAGACGCCCGGCATCAGCACCAGGCCGATCCGACTCATCTCCGGCAAGTCGCCGTTTTGCGAAACTTTCTTCGACGACGTGCGCGCCGAGAAGCACAACGTGGTGGGCGAACTCAACGCTGGCTGGACCGTCGCCAAGTACCTGCTGACGCACGAGCGCGAAATGATCGGCTCCATCGGCGACCGCGCGGCGCCGCGGCCGATGGGCGAGCTGGCGGCGCAATGGATTGGGCTCGACGCCGAGGGCCGGCTGGCCGATCCGCTGCTGCGCGCGCGCATCGCCGCTTTCGAGGTGGACGAGGCGGCCTTCCGGCTCGCCATGGCGCGCACCGGCGACATGGCCCGCAGCGGCGACGCCGCGCCCCCGGCCTTCTCGTCCGTGCTCAAGTTCTACGGCGCCGAGCTCAACAAGCGGCGCCACGAGCTCCTGATGGCCGCGGGCGGCAGCGACACGCTCGAATGGGACAGCGAACGCTCGCAGCACGGCGCCAGCGCCCGCGCCTGGCTGCGCACCAAGGGCAACTCGATCGAGGGCGGGACCAGCGAAGTCCAGCTCAACGTCATCGCCAAGCGCCTGCTCGGGCTGCCCGAAGCCTGAGCGCGCCGCGCGCTCGCCCCATCACCGACACCCGAGGAGCCGAAGCGATGCCGCTCGTCCTGACCGAAGAACAGACCATGCTGCGTGACAGCGCACGCACATTCCTGGCCGAACGCGGTCCGATCTCACAACTGCGCCAGCTGCGCGATACCAGCGATGCCGACGGCTTCTCGCGCCCGCTATGGGCCCGCTTCGCTGAGATGGGCTACATCGGCGTGGCGGTGCCAAAGGCACAGGGCGGCCTCGGCCTCGGCTCGGTCGAGGCCGGCGTCCTGATGGAAGAGATCGGCCGCAACCTGACGGCCTCGCCCTTCCTGGCATCGGCCGTCGTCGCGGCAACAGCCCTGACGCAGGCCGGCAACGCGAGCCAGCAGGACGAGTGGCTGCCCGCCATGGCCGCGGGCGAGCGCATCGTCGCGCTGGCCATCGACGAGACGGCCAAGCATCGGCCAGGGCACATCACGCTGGCGGCAGGCGCCGCGGGCGACGGATGGCAGCTGGACGGACGCAAGTGCTTCGTCGTCGACGGCCATGTGGCGGATGCCTTCATCGTCGCCGCGCGCACTCGCGGCAACGCCGACGACAGGGACGGCATCAGCCTGTTCATCGTGCCCGCGAACGTGGCCGGCCTCGAGGTCGAGCGCGTGGCGATGGTCGACGCCAGGCCCACTGCGCGATTGCACTTCGGCAAGGTCGAACTCCCCGGCAGCGCACTGCTCGGGCCGCTGCATCGCGCGGCAGTGGCCCTGGAAACGGCGCTTGATGCCGGCCGCCTCGCGGCCGCGGCCGAGCTGCTCGGACTGGCCGAAGTCGCCTTCGAACGCACCCTCGTCTACCTCAAGGCGCGCAAGCAGTTCGGCCGCATCATCGGTGAATTCCAGGCGCTGCAGCACCGCGCCGCCACACTCTATGCAGACCTTGCGATCACGCGCGCGGCGCTGATCCACGCGCAGCAGAGCTTCGCCGGCGACACGGCGCAGGCGGCCGGCGCCGTATCGATCGCCAAGTCCCGCGCCGGCACCACTGCCACGCTCGCCGCGCAGGAAGCAGTGCAGATGCATGGCGGCATGGGCATGACCGACGAATTCGACGCGGGCCTCTACATGAAGCGCGCACGCGTGCTGCAGGAGATGTTCGGCGACGCCGACTTCCACGCCGACCGGCTCGCGCGCCTGCGCGGCTATTGAAAGAAGGAGGGACATCGACCATGAACGATTTCTCGACTCGGAAATGCCGCTGATGCAGGACCCGAACCATTTCAACGGCACCCGCGCGGTGGCGCCGCAGCATGCCTTCGACACTGCGCGGTTGACCGACTTCATGCGCGCGCACGTCGAGGGCTTTTCCGGCGAACTGCAGGTGGAACAGTTCAAGGGCGGCCAATCGAACCCGACCTTCCGCCTGTGCGCAGGCGGCAGGCAGTACGTGATGCGCCGCAAGCCGCCGGGCGTGCTGCTGCCCTCGGCGCACGCGGTGGACCGCGAGTTCCGTGTCATCAAGGCGCTCGCGCCCACGGCCGTGCCGGTCGCGCGCGCCTATACGTTGTGCGAAGACCCGTCGGTGATCGGCACCGACTTCTACCTGATGGACTGCGTCGACGGCCGGATCATCTGGGACCAGGCCCTACCCGGCATGAGCCGCGAACAGCGTGCCGCGCACTACGACGAACTCAACCGCGTGATCGCCGAGCTGCACCAAGTCGACCCGGTGGCGGTCGGCTTGGCCGGTCACGGCAAGCCGGGCAACTACGTGGAGCGTCAGGTAACTCGTTGGACGCGTCAGTACCGCGCGTCCGAGACGGAGACCATCGAGGCGGCGAACAACCTGATCGACTGGCTGCCGCAGCATATTCCCGCGGGCGACGAGACGCGCATCGTGCACGGCGACTACCGCATCGACAACGTAATCTTCCATCCGACCGAGCCGCGCATCCTCGCGGTGCTGGATTGGGAGCTGTCAACGCTCGGCCATCCGCTGGTCGACTTCGCCTACCACTGCATGAGCTGGCGCCTGGGCGGCACTTCGCGTGGGCTCGCGCGCCTCGACCTCGCCTCGCTCGGCATCCCGAGCGAGGCAGAGCACCTGCGCCGCTACCTCGGCCGCACCGGCCGCGACCCGGCCTCGGTCACGCCGCACGACTGGAACTACTACCTCGTATTCAACATGTTCAGGCTCGTGGGCATCGTGCAGGGAATCATGTCGCGTGCCTTGGCGGGCAACGCGGCGAGCGCGCAGGCGCTCGAGGCGGGACGACGCGCCCGGCCACTGGCGGAGCAAGCCTGGGCGATGGCACGGCAGTTGCGCTGACCCCGGCGACCTAGCTTCCCAACGGCGGAGCAGGCGCCGGCACCGGAGCGGCCACCGTGGAAAACACGCCGGTGGCGCGCGCGATCACCCGCCCATCGACCTGTAGCACGCACTCGGCAAAGGCCAGTCGGCGCCCGGTCTTGCGCAGGTGCACGTGCGCCTCGAGCCAGTCGCCCGGCCGGGCCGCCTCGATGAAGTCGGTCGAGAGGTTCACCGTCACCATCGACTGCGGCGGCTGGCGCGACATCGAGAGATTGATGCCCAGCGCTGCATCGCACAGGGTCGCGAGCATGCCGCCGTGGGCGATACCGCGCATGTTCGTGTGCTTGCCTTCCACGCGAAGCGCGATCACCAGCCCTGCGTCCGGCAAGCGCCGGTGGTAGATGGGCCCCAGCAACCCGAAGAACGGCCCTCCGCGTTTCAGCAGCTCGAAACCCGGCGGCGGATTCATGCGGCGACGCGACGGCTGTTCTCGCGCTCCTGCAGTTCGCGCCACATCACCTTGCCCGTGCCCGACTTGGGCAGGCTGTCGGCGAATTCGACGATGCGCGGAATCTTGTAGGCCGCCATGTTTTCGTGCGCCCAGTCGATGATCGCCTGCTCGCCAACCTTGCCAACGAAGGCGGGCCGCAGCACCACCACTGCTTTCACTGTCTCGCCACGCCGCGAATCGTTCACCGCGATCACGCAGGCCTCCTGGATCGCGGGGTGCTGGTAGAGCATCGCCTCGACCTCCGCGGGCCAGACCTTGAAGCCCGCGGCGTTGATCATCCGCTTGAGGCGGTCCGTGAAGAAGAAGTAGCCCTCTTCGTCTGTCGTGCCCAGGTCGCCGGTGCGCAGGAAGCGCTTGCCCTCAATCTCGACGAAGGCCTCGCGCGTCGCCTCGGGGTTGTTCCAGTAGCCCTGCATCACCTGCGGCCCGTGCACAATGATCTCGCCCACCTCGCCGGGCGGCAGTTCGGCCAGCGTCGCCGGATCGACCACGCGAGCATCCACGTCGAAGATCGGAATGCCCAGGCATTGCGCTTTCGAGGCCTGTGGCGGGTTCATGTGGGTGGCGGCATTGGTCTCCGACATGCCGTAGCCCTCCGTGTAGTTGAGCCCAAGCCGGTTGCTCATCTGCTCGGCCACCGCGCGGGGCATGGCCGCTCCGCCACCGCCAATACGGTGCAAGCTACCTAGGTCGTATTTGCTCAGGCACGGATTCGCCATGAAGTCGATCACCATCGCCGTGATGAGCGTCATGCTCGTGATGCCGTAGCGCTGCACGCATTCAGCCGCGGCGTCGCGGTCCCAGCGCGGCAGCAGCACCACGGTCGAGCCGTTGTAGATCGTGCCGTTGAGACCGTTCTGCATGCCGGTGACGTGGAACATCGGCAGCACCGCCAGCGTCACCGAGCCCTGGTTGCCCGAATACCAGAGTCCACCCGAGACCGTGTTGACCATCGTGCTGCGATGCGTGTGCATGCAGCCCTTGGGCCGGCCGGTGGTGCCCGAGGTATAGGGCATCACGCAAAGGTCGTCGGGCGTGCCGGCCAGTGGCGTGGGCGAAAGCCCCGCGGCCAGCATGTCGGCCCAGTGCACCGCACCGGCCACCACGTCGGCCTGCGGCAACGGCCGCCGCGGCTCGGCCACAAACTCGGGCACGGTCAAAGTGGTGGGCTCGATCAGATAGTCGCTGTAAGTCGCCACGACCACGTGCCGCAGCGCCTCGCCCAGCAGCGGCTGGATGCGTGCGTAGAGTTCCTGCGATGCGAAGGCCACCGTCGCGCCGCTGTCCTGCGCGTAGTGCCGCAGCTCCAGCGTGAGGTTCATCGGGTTGACAGGCACCACGACCGCATCGGCGCGCAGGATGCCGTAGTACGCCAGCATGAATTGCGGGCTGTTCTGCATGTAGAGCAGCACCCGGTCGCCGCGCGCCACCTTGCAGACCTGCTGCAGGTAGGCCGCGATGCGCTCGGTCTCTTTCTGGAAGCGCGCGTAGCTGATGCGGTTGTCGTAGAAGACCGCGCAAGCCTTGTCCGGGTAGCGAAGCGCCGAGATCTCCAGGTTGCGATAGAGATGGGTCTCGGGCAGCGGGATCGACCGCGCCACGTGGGCGGGCAGATGGGCATGGTGCCTTGTGGACATCGTCCGTTGCTCCTCTGTGTCGTTGGCTTGTTTCTGTTCGCGAACCGATGACCCGGCGGACATACTGAAACTTCTAATTGTGAAGATCGCCCTTGCTGTCGTCAATATTTTCAAAGGGAAAATACTAAGCAACACAACGATTGCACGTCAAGCTGAACCATACCTATAATTCTGACAACCGGTGAGCAACAGCCGGACCTGCATCCAGGCCAGTCACACGCAGCCTTTGCGCGGACAGCCATGACACGTTTCAGGAGACAAGCCTTGCGTCACTCAGGCCACGAGCCGCCTACCTTTCGGTCGGCGGTTTGATGAACCGATTCATCAAACTCGCCGGCATCGCCCGGCGTGCGAGCCACGTGCTGATCGTGGTCGCGCTGCTGAGCGTGGCCACCTTCCTCATGCTCGAACTGCTGCCCGGCAACGTGGTCGACGCGATGCTGAGCGACAACGCCCGTCCCGAAGAGATTGCGCGCCTGCAGCACCAGTTGGGGCTCGACCAACCGATGCACATGCGTTTCCTCGGCTGGCTCGGCAATGCGGTGCAGGGCGACCTGGGCACCTCGCCGCTGAGCGGCGAATCGGTGGCCGGTGCCATCGCGCACCGGCTGCCGGTGTCGATCCAGTTGATGATCTTCGCGCAGGTGATCGCGCTGCTGCTCGCGCTGCCGCTGGGCATCTGGGCGGGCTACCGGGCAGGCGGCACGGTCGACCGGCTGATCTCGGGCGGCGCCTTCGGCGTGCTCGCGGTGCCGCACTTCGTGCTCGGGCTGCTGCTGATCCTGCTGTTCGCGATCTGGCTGCGCTGGTTCCCGGCCACCGGCTACGTGTCCTTCGGGTCGGACCCGCTGGGCAGCATTCGTTCCCTCGCCCTGCCCTCGCTGACGCTGGCGCTGGTGGAAGCGCCGATCTACATGCGCCTTCTGCGCAGCGACATCGCCAGCACGCTGCGCGAGGAGTTCATCACGGTGGCGCGCGCTAAGGGCCTGTCGGACCGTCACATCCTCATCCACCATGCGCTGCGGCCTTCGTCGTTCAGCCTGATCACAGTGATGGGCATCAATGTCGGCCACCTGATCGGCGGCGCGGTGATCATCGAGACGCTGTTCGCCCTGCCCGGTGTGGGCCGGCTGCTGATCGAAGCCATCACCAAGCGCGACTTCGTCACGCTGCAGGGCGTGGTGCTGTTCATCGGGGTGGCCTTCGTGTTCGTCAACCTGGTCGTCGATGCGATCTACGCACTGCTCGACCCCCGAGTGGCGGCCCGCCATGCGCGCTGAATCGCTGCCCCCGTCGAAGGACGCGCTCCGCGCGCGCCGGAAGCCGCACGGGCGCACTGTGCTGCGCATGATGCTGCCGTGCGGGTGGCTGCTGGTGGTGCTGTTCTTCGCGATCAGCGCCGACTGGCTGCCGATGCCCTCGCCCACCGACATGGACTTCGCAGCCGCCGAGCAGGGCCCGGGTGTCGCGCACCTGCTGGGCGCCGATCTCGACGGCCGCGACATCCTTTCGCGGCTGGCCTACGGCGCGCGCGTCTCGCTGACCGTGAGCCTGGTCGCGCCGCTGATCGGGTTGGTGTTCGGCTCCGCGCTCGGGTTGCTGGCGGCCTACTACAGCGGCGCAGTGCGCACGGCGATCCTCGCGCTGCTCGACGCCATGCTCGCGTTCCCGAGCCTGGTGTTTGCGCTCGGGCTCACCGTGGTGCTCGGCCCCTCGGTGCAGAACGTGACACTGGCGCTGGGCGTGATGTCCATTCCCGCCTTTGCGCGCATCGCGCGGGCCAACGCGCTGCCGCTGATCGGCCGCGAGTTCGTGCTGGCCGCGCGCACTGCGGGCGCCGGCGACCTGCAGATCATGGTGCGCGAGATCCTGCCGAACATGACAATGTCGCTACTGACCTATGCGCTGACGATCATGTCGGTGATGATTGTGGCCGAAGGCTCGCTGAGCTTCCTCGGTGTGGGCGTGCCCCCGCCGACGCCGAGCTGGGGCGGCATGATCGCCGACGGGCGCGAATCGCTCGAGCGCGTGCCGCACGTCAGCCTGATTCCGGCCGCCGTCATGTTCCTCACCGTGCTGAGCCTGAACCTGCTCGGTGACAGCCTGCGGCAGCGCCGCGGCGGCGGACGCGGAGGCCTGTCATGAGCACACCCGCTACCGGCAACCTCAGCCATGACGACGATGGTGCGCTGCTGCGCGTGCGCCACCTTGGCGTGCAATTCCAGACAGCGCAGGGACCGCTGCACGCGCTGAACGATGTCTCGCTCGACGTGGAGCGCTCCCGCACACTGGCGATCGTCGGCGAATCGGGCTCGGGCAAGTCGGTGCTGTCGCGCTCCATCCTGCGGCTGTTGGGCCCGGCGGCCAAGACATCGGCCGAGGCGCAGATCTTCTTCGGCGCGCAGGACCTGTTGCGCCTGGACCGCAGCGCAATGCAGGCGGTGCGCGGCCGACGCATTGCCATGGTGTTCCAAGACCCGATGACGGCGCTGAACCCGGTGCGGCCCATCGGCGTGCAGCTCACCGAAGGCATGCAACTTCATTTGCGGCTCGACCGGCAGGCGGCGCAGGCGCGCGCCGTCGGCCTGCTGGAGCAGGTCGGCATCACCTCCCCGGCGCGGCGCATGACACAGTTGCCGCACGAGCTCTCCGGCGGCATGCGCCAGCGCGTAGTGATCGCGATGGCGATTGCCTGTGAGCCCGAGCTGCTGATCGCCGACGAGCCCACCACCGCGCTCGACGTGACGGTGCAGGCCGAGATCCTCGACCTGCTGCGCAGCCTGCAGCGCCAACGCCAGATGACCATGATCCTCGTCACGCACGACCTCGGCGTCGCAGCCGGCTACGCGGACGACATCGCCGTGATGTACGCCGGTCAGATCGTCGAGCGGGCACCGACTGCGGCGCTGTTCCGGCAACCGCGCATGCCCTACACCCGCGACCTGCTTCGCTCGATCCCGCGGCTGGACGATCCGCCGCATGCGGCGCTCTACACGATCGCCGGGCGCCCGCCCGCGGTGTACGCGCTGTCCGGCGGCTGCCGCTATGCACCGCGCTGCGACCGCCGCATCGCGCAGTGCGATGCGACGCAGCCAGGGCTCGAGTCGGCAGGCGGGGCGCAAGTCTTTCGGTGCTGGCGCCCGATGGAGCTCGCAGCATGACGAAGAACTTGGCACCGTCCGAGGTGGCACCTGTGCTCGACGTGCGCGATCTCGAGGTGGTCTACGGCCTTTCGGGCGGGCAGAAGATGCGCGCGGTCGATCGGCTGAGCTTCGACATCGCACGCGGCGAAACGCTGGCGCTGGTGGGCGAATCGGGCTGCGGCAAATCGTCGGTGGCCAAGGCCGTGATGCAGCTCGCACCGACAGCCGGCGGCTCGATCCGGCTCGAGGGACAGGAGCTCGCGAACCTGGCGGCCGCCTCGCTCAAGCGCTTGCGCCGCCGATTCCAGATGATCTTCCAGGATCCGATCTCCTCGCTCAACCCACAGCGCACGGTGCGCGAGATCCTGGAGTTTCCGCTCAAGGTGAACGGCCTGTTCGACAAGGCCGAGAGCGGGCGCCGCATCCGCGAGACGCTGGACATCGTGGGCCTGGACGGCCAGAACGTGCTGGAGCGCTATCCGCACGAATTCTCGGGCGGCCAGTGCCAGCGCATCTCGATCGCCCGGGCACTGATCCTCGAGCCCGTGCTGCTCGTGTGCGACGAGCCGGTGTCGGCGCTCGACGTCTCGGTGCGCGCACAGGTGCTCAACGTGCTCAACGACCTGCGGCAGCGCCTCGGCCTGAGCATGCTGTTCATCTCGCACGACCTGGCGGTGGTGCGCAACGTTGCCGACCGCGTGGCGGTGATGTACCTGGGGCGCATCTGCGAGATCGGCGCCGCGCAGGACATATTGGATCGCCCCGCGCACCCCTACACAGCGGCGCTGCTCAGCGCCGTGCCGCGCACCGATCCCGGCGCCCAGCCCCAGCGCATCGCGCTTGAGGGCGAGATGCCGTCGCCCATGTCGCTGCCCACGGGCTGTCGCTTCCGCACGCGCTGCCCTGGCGCGAAGGCGGCATGCGCTGCGGCGGAGCCGCCATTGGCTGCACTCGCGGACGGACGCCAGGTCGCCTGCCACTTTCCGTTTTCGGTGGCGCTGCCTTCAGTCGCCGCCATCGCGTCTTTCGAACCCGAGGAAATCGCTTCATGAACACAACGCGCCCGCCGCTGCTCGCGGTTCTTCCCGCCGCCTGCGTGCTGACCTTCGCCCTGCTCTCGCCTGCGGCCCATGCGCAGAAGAAGGGCGGCACGCTCACCATCGGCATGGAGGCGGAGTTCAGTGGATTCAACGCCGCGAAGGCCAAGATCTTCAACCAGAACACCACCGCGCCGGCATCGTCGGTCTTGGAGACGCTGTTCGTCTTCGAAGGCAAGCAGATCGTGCCGCGCCTGGGCCTGAGCTTCGTCGAAGCGCCCGACCGCATGAGTGCCACGGTCAAGCTGCGCCCCAACGTGAAGTTCCACGACGGCACGCCCTTCAACGCCGACGCCGTGGTGGCGCACTACGCCTGGCTGATGGCGCCCGAGAGCGGCATCAACCTGTCGATCATTGCGCCGGTCAAGACGGTGGAAAAGGTCGACGACATGACGGTGCGCTTCGTGCTGAAGCAGCCGTGGTCCGCGCTGCAATCGGCGCTGTCGTCGGAGAACCTCGTCAACTTCATCGGTTCGCCGACGGCGCTGAAGAGCGACCCCGAGGGTTTCCACCGCAAGCCCATCGGCACCGGCCCGTTTGTCTTCAAGGAATGGCAGGCCGGCGACCGCGTGGTGATGGAGCGCAACCCGGGCTACTGGGATCCGAAGCTACCTTACCTCGATCGCGTGATCTACCGCGTGCTGCCCGACGGCAACACGCGCTACCAGAGCATCAAGTCGGGCCAGGTCGACATCGGTCGCATAGACACCGCGAACCACGTACTCGATGCCAAGAAGGACCCGAAGCTCAAGCTGCTCGAATATCAGGGCTCTGGCGCGATCTCCTGGAACTTCAATGCCTCGAAGGAACCGTTCAACGATCAGCGCGTGCGTGCGGCGGTGGTGCACGCGTTCAACGCCAAGGCGATGCTCGACACCTTCTTCCTCGGCACCACGGTGGCCACCACCGACCTGCTGGGCCCGAACTCGGAGTGGTTCTGCCCCAAGCTCAACTGGCGCAGCTATGACCTGCCGAAGGCCCGCGCGCTGGTGGCCTCGGTGGGCAAGCCGATCAAGTTCCAACTGGTGTCGACCAACACGCCGGCGGGTCGGCGCCAGGCTGGCATGGTGCAGCAGTTCGTCAAGGACGCTGGCATGGAGGCCGAGATCCGGCTGGTCGAGCAGAGCCAGAACGTGCGCGTAGGCATCAGCGGCGACTACCAGATGGACGTCTGGCGTTTCAGCGACATCGTCGGCGAGCCCGACGTGGCGCTCGCGTACTACTTTGGCGGCGAGAACGGCGCGCCGATAAGCCGCCACGACAGCAGCAAGATCGACGCAATCCTGAGCAAGGCGCGCGCGGAAACCGACAAAGCCAAGCGCAAGGCGATGTACTGCGACGTGGCACAGATCGTCTCCGACGAGGCCTACCAGATGATCCCGATCCGGGTCACCTACTTCGCGATCGCGAACCTCAAGGTCAAGAACGTGCCTCCCATGCTCAACAGCGTCATCCGCACGCGCAGCGTGTGGATCGAACAGTGACCCTCATCTTGCATTCCTCCATTCCCATCGAAAGAGATCTATGGCGCGCATCCCCTACTTCGACCTTGAAAAAGCGTCCGAGTCATACACCCGGCTGATCGCCTCACGGCCGCCGCTCAACCTCTATCGCATGCTGCCGCACGCCGGGAAGGCGGCCGAAGGCTTCCTGGCCCTTGGCGGCGCGATCCTGCGCGAGAACACGTTGGACTCGAAGCTGCGCGAGATCGCCATCCTGCGCACCGGCATCCTCTGCGATGCCAGCTACGAGGTGCACCAGCACAAGCGTGTGGCGCGCCGTGTCGGCCTGGCCGACGACAAGATCGCCGCGCTAGAGAAGGATGCTGACCGTTCCGCGCTCGACGAGACCGAGACGATGGTGCTCGAATTCACTGACCAGGTGGTGCTGCACGTGAAGGCGCCCGATGCGATGTTCGAGGCGCTATGCGCACGACTGTCGCAGGGCCAGGTCGCGGAGCTGGTGTTGGTCATCGGCTTCTACATGCTGGTGAGCCGCTTCCTCGAGAACTTCGAGGTCGACATCGAGCCGCCCGGAACCGTCGAATGAGTCTCCCCTTCCGAACAACGCCTCTTCAAGAAACGCCATGAACCTCGCACCCCAAGAACTCGACCCTGGCCTGCAGATGCACCCCGAAACGCTGGGCCAGGCGCCCGGGCGCGGACGGCTACAAGGCCGCCGCGTGCTGGTGATCGGAGCCGGCCAGCGCCCCATCCCCGAGGAGAACCCACCGGTCGGCAACGGCCGCGCGATTTCGCTGCTGTTCGCGCGCGAGGGCGCCAGCTTGGCCTGTGTCGACATGTCGGCGCCCGGCGTCGACGCCACCTGCGAGCAGGTCGTGCGCGAAGGTGGCAGTGCCTTCGCCGAGGTGGCCGACGTGCGCGACGCCGCAGCGATCGCGCCGCTGGTGCAGCGCTGCGCCGAGCGCCTCAACGGCCTCGACGGCCTGGTGCTGAACGTCGGCATCTCGCGTGGGCTCCCCCTCGCCAGGCAAAGCGCTACGGACTGGGACGAGGAATACGCGGTCAACGTGCGCAGCCATATGCTGTTCAGCCAGGCGGCGCTGGAGGTGATGGCGCCGGGCTCATCGATCGTGTTGATGTCCTCGCTCGCAAGCCAGCGCAACACAGGCCGCAACCCGGCCTACGAATCGTCGAAGGCCGCACAGGTCTCGCTGGCGCGGGCGATCGCGGTTGCGGGCGAACCCAAGGGCATCCGCTGCAACTCGGTGCTGCCGGGCCTGATGGACACGCCGATGGGACGCGACGCCACGCGCCGCCGCCCCGGCCGCGCGGCCGCTGTGCCCTTCGGCCGCCAGGGCACCGGCTGGGAGGTGGCCTATACCTGCCTTTTCCTGATCTCCAACGAATCGAGCTACGTGAACGCGCATGCGCTGATGGTCGACGGTGGACTCGGCGTCGGCGTCAGCCGTACGTGAGCCGGTAGCAATGAAGGCGATCGTCGTCACGGGCGAGGGTGCCTCCCTCGCAGACGTCGACGTGCCGCAGCCCGGACCAGACGAGGTGCTGGTGCGCGTGCGTGCTTGTGCGCTCAACCGCGCCGACCTCGGCATGCGCAGCGGTCGCATGCACGGAAGCCGGGGCGGACCGGGCACCGTGCTGGGCATGGAATGGGCCGGCGAGGTGGTGCGCACCGGTGCCAACGTCCACGGCTTCGCGACCGGCGATGCGGTGATGGGCTCCGGCCGAGGCGCCTTCGCCGAATATGCCGTGTCCGACCGCGGGCGCGTGATGCACCTGCCGCGCACCATGGGCTTCGAGGAAGCCGCGGTGCTACCGGTGGGGTTGCAGACGATGCACGACGCGATCGTGACGAACGGCGGCCTACGCTCGGGTGAGTCGGTTCTCATCCAGGGTGCCGCATCGGGCATGGGCCTGATGGGCCTGCAGATCGCGAAGGCGTTGGGCGCCGGCCTGGTGATCGGCACCTCGACCCGTGCCGAACGCCGCGCGCGCCTGGCGCAGTTCGGCGCCGACTTGGCGCTGGACAGCCGCGACCTGCAGTGGTCGGCGCAGGTGCGCGAGGCGACCGGTGGACGCGGCGTGGCATTGATCATCGATCAGCTCGCCGGGCCCGCGGCCAACCAGAACTTGGCGGCCGCGGCCCTCTGCGGACGCATCGTGAACGTCGGGCGCCTGGCCGGAACGCACGCCGACTTCGATTTCGACCTGCACGCGCTGCGCCGCATCCGCTACATCGGCGTGACCTTCCGCACGCGCACGGTCGATGAAGTGCGCGAGATCAACGCGCGCATGTGGCAGAACCTGGCGGGGCATCTGGCCGCTGGCCGCCTGAGCCTGCCCATCGACCGCAGCTTCGCGTTCGACGATGCCGAGAAGGCGCTGGACCACATGGCAAGCGACGCGCACTTCGGCAAGATCGTGCTCTCACTGGCCTGAACCGCAGCGCGCCCGCGAACGAGACGATGCCCTGTACGGCAGAAGCGCCTCAGCGCCTGCCGCGGCACTGGCTGATGGGCTCGCCGCCGGGGCTGGACGTGTTCGCCTCCTCCGTCTACCTGCCGTCCATTCCCACGATGGCGCTGAACCTGCAGGTGCAGGTGCAGTGGCGTGGGTGCAGTTTTCGATCACGATCTACCCGCTGCATGCTGGTGGTCGGCCCGCTGTTTGCCCGCCTGGGCGGCGGCACCTGACGCTGGTTGCGCTGAGCCTCCTTCTCCGAGATGGCACTGGTAGTGCACTGGGGAACGCCGCTCAGGGCCATCGAGCCGCACGCGCGGACGCCGGCCCTAACCGTCCTCGAGCGCAGGTAGAGGTGGCCAATCCGGCAAGGGCCAGGCCATCGATCGCGGCGCGACCATATACGCGGATCGGAAGAATCGAGTTCATCTTGCGGCTTCCTTGTCGCTACCGAAGCAGTGGGGTTGGGGAGGCGGGGGGCAAGCATGACCGGCGGTGTTGTCATCAACATACCCGTTGATCTCGCCAGTCAAGTCTTTTTGGGAATGAGTGCGCGCCAAGGGAGCAGCGCCCAACCACAGATAATCAGCCTCGTGGGAATGAATTTGACTTTGCGGCAGCTACGTGTGTTCTGTGCCATGTATGAGCGACACAGCTTCACGCGGTCGCAGAGGACATGCAGCACATGACGCAATCTGTGATCAGCAAGCTGTGTGCCGAGCTTGAGTCCGTATGGCCCCTGTTGAACGAGCTACCCGGCCCGGGATGCCGCGTGACGGCGCAGCGGAGGCTTTCCTCAAGTACGTCGACAACACCTTCCCGGGCTCGGCTTCGTGATAGCCGAGAGGAGAATCCAGAATAATTTTCTGACCACCATCGCCACGCTGGCGGTGACTGAAAGACGGAATTTGGCAGTCGATCACACCAACAACACGGAAGTGCCGCCTCCTGGCTTCGAGCCGTACGCGGCCATCAGCCCCTTCATGGAACTTTGGGGGCAACTGTACGCGCGTAGCGACGTCGACGAGGAGCGCGTCGTCGGCCTGTGGGTACAGACCAGGCATCTGAACCACCAGGATGTATGCATGGGGGCATGGTGGCATGCCTGTCCGACAACGCTATGGGCAGCCTTGCCGCCAAAGCCCTTGGGGGACCGATCGCCACGGTCCATCTCGCCGTCGACTATTTGGCTCGCGTGCCGGCAGGACAGTGGCTCGAGGTCCGAAGCCGATTGGACAAGCAAGGCAAGAAGCTGCTATTCACGGCTTGTGAGGGAAGGATTGGGAAGGACCTGGCCTTCCGCGCGAGCGCGGTGTTCTCTTCCATTCGACGCTAGCACTGCACAGTGCAGCACATTCGCCGTGAGCACCTCGTCCGCGGCGGCGCACATGTTGCTTGGACGTCGCACCACGCCGCTCAGTGCCACAGATCCACCGCCATCCCGGTTGATTCGTTGATCGGAGCATGAAGCAAAAGACCTTGGCCTCCTAGGGAGGCAATGGCTGCATTGCTTCAAAAGTAATAGTCCGATGAAAGCCTTCGTGCTGAAGCCGGGCAAAGTCGAAAGCATGTGACCTGAATAAATGGCACCGCATTGGCTCGTCATCAGGAGTGCATGTACGTCAGTCCAACTCATGCAGCAAGTCGTTGATGCCTCGATTTCATGTACAGCAAGAAGTCGGCGCTTTGGGGCGCAAGAACAAGCGGGATAAAGGTTCTACCGCATAGTCATGGGCATCGGTCGGGCGTCATGCTCGACCAGCAATGGGGAGGGTGGCAGATGAAGGCGTACCTCGCCGCGTGGACGCTGCGTCACTGGCGTGTCACGCCGACTCACCAGACTACATACAGAGCGTCCGCGCCATCGTGCGACGCTAAAAACCAAAATCGAAGACTTAAAAAAAAGAGGAATGCCCATGCGTCGCCGTGACCTTGCAACTGCCGTGACCACCAGCCTCGTCCTGCCCGCCTTCGTCGGTTCGGCATCCGCGCAAGCTGGACCCTCTCAGCCAAAAAGTGGACTTCAGCAGCATATGCTGCCTGTGTTGTCGAAGGAGATCGACGATGGCCCCACAGCGCGCACCCTGGTCCCGCACATCGAGGACATCGGATTCGACTGGCATCCCGACACCGCTCCCTTGACGCGGTTGGACTTCATCGTCGCCTACGCTTTCGGCAACCGGCTGCCCGCTGGCGGCGGCGACCCGACGAAGGTGCTGGCAGACCCGGGACCAGTGAACGAAATGCTGGCAGACGCTGTCGCCGCGGTCCTGGCGCGGCGTTCGGTTCATGTTTACGCGCAATGGGAGATTGCCCGCTGGCTGAAGTCGAAATACGGAATCTCCAACCTGACATCCATTGAGCCGGTCATCGCCGCCGACGGGACCATCACCTACCTCAGCACCGACGGCGTGGCCGCCCAGGTCGTCGCAGCTCGCGCCGGCATGCCCGGCGGTATCGGCACTGCAGGGATCGTCGGGTTCCGTGATCATGTCAAGCGCTGCGTGCTGACCACGCGCGACCGCGGCATGGCCGCGTTCGCTCCCGAAGGCATCGCGATGCCGGGCACGTACGACCCCCAATCGGGCCAGCCATGGACACGCCGCCGGGATCTCTACCTGGTGCACGACATGTACGCCCAATGGGCCACCCTGCGAACGAAGCTGATCGCCCAGGCGTACCCCAACGGCTGACAAGCGGCCTCGATGTGGAGGCTACGCTGAAAAGGTCCGCAGCCATCCCCGCTTGATGCGCCGATCAGGGCATGAAGCAACAGGCCCAGACTTTTAGGACGGCACTGGCTGCATTGCTTCAATGAGGGTCGATGACACGAACCGTCACCCAAAATCTACAGCGACCGGTAATTCATACGAGGACAGGATTCGCGCGGTCGAGCTGTACGTCAAGCTGGGCAGACGCGTCAGGGCGACCATTCGTCAGTTGGGCTGCCCGGCGAAGAACTCTCTGAAGAGTCGGCATGGAGAGTACGAGCGACGCCTGACTTTACCGCGTGGCTCTGGACGCTCGAAGTCGTAGTACTCGCAGACGCTGAGGGAACAGGCTGTCGAACACTATCTCGGGCACGGGCGCTGCATCGCTTGCACCATCAAGGCGTTGGGCTATCCGGCAGTCATTTCCACTCCGTCTCAGGGGCGGATGCTCTTGACGTCGAAGCTGCGACACCATGCTGCAGGACGCTTTTCACGGAAGGCTGCGATACCCTCGACGCCTTCGCCGCGTATGGATGCAGCAAACATGTGAGCGGCGTCGTCGAGAAGCACGCCTTCTTCTTCGTGGCCGCAGCGACGAAGCAGTGTCTTCAGCGCATGAAATGGCCGAACTCGCGGTTGCGCGCGGCTACCGAATCTCGTATACCGGCGGCCGTGTCAAGACGAGCCTGAAGGTTTCCGACGTTACCGCCGGCGCAAAAAAAACCTTGAGCGCCGCGAAGTACCAGCGCACGTACGGTGTTGTCGGACTCGATGACGCCCACGACGTGCGTGAGTTCAGCTACGACCTCGGGGGCGAGAGCGTTGCGCATCTCTGGGCGATTGAGCGTAGCGAACAGCACGTCGTGTTCGCGGCGGACGATGAGATGCTTGCCCGTGCTCATGGACAACTCGCTGAAATTTCCACGACCGTCAAACCCATCGGGGGAGCGACGCGTGTCATCGATTCATCAGCATCACCACCGATGGAACTTAGCCGGTTACCGCGGCAAGCGCGCGAGACTTGGTCGTCTCTGGTGCATCCCATGTCGCGCTGAATTTCGACCTTGGACGGCATCATGCGCGTGTTTTTTCAATCCAGGGAACGAACCAACTCGGGCACGGCCGTGAACAGGTCGGCCACGAGGCCGTAGTCGGCCACCGAGAAGATCGGTGCTTCTTCGTCCTTGTTGATCGCGACGATGACCTTCGAGTCCTTCATGCCGGCCAGGTGCTGGATGGCGCCCGAGATGCCGGCTGCGATGTACAGCTGCGGCGCGACGATCTTGCCGGTCTGGCCCACTTGCCAGTCGTTCGGGGCGTAGCCTGCGTCCACTGCGGCGCGGCTGGCGCCCAGGCCGGCGTTCAGCTTGTCGGCCAGCGGAGCCATCACTTCGGTGAACTTCTCGGCGCTGCCGAGAGCGCGGCCACCGGAGACGATGATCTTGGCAGCGGTCAGTTCAGGACGCTCGCTCTTCGTGACTTCGCGGCCGACGAAGCTGCTCTTGCCGCTGTCTGCAACGCCTTCAGCGGTTTCGATCGCTGCGCTGCCACCGGTGGCGGCTGCGGCGTCGAAGCCGGTCGTGCGAACCGTGATCACCTTGGTGGCGTCGGTGCTCTGCACGGTGGCGATCGCGTTGCCGGCGTAGATCGGGCGCTCGAACGTGTCGGGGCTGACAACCAAAGTGATGTCGGAGATCTGCGCCACGTCCAGCTTGGCAGCCACGCGCGGAGCGACGTTCTTGCCGTTGGCGGTCGAGGGGAACAGGATGTGGCTGTAGTTCGCTGCGATCGCAAGGACCTGCGCTGCAACGTTCTCGGCGAGGTTCTCTGCCAGCGATGCGCTGTCGGCAGCGATCACCTTGGACACTCCGGCGATCTGCGCGGCGGCCTTGGCAGCCTCTGCTGCGTTGGCACCGGCCACGAGGATGTGGACGTCGCCACCGCAAGCCAGGGCTGCAGTCACGGTATTGAGGGTGGCCGGCTTGATGCTGGCGTGGTCGTGTTCGGCAATGACGAGTGCGGTCATGTTCGTTTCTTCCTCAGATCACTTTGGCTTCGTTCTTGAGCTTGTCCACCAGGGTGGCAACGTCAGGCACCTTGATGCCTGCACCACGCTTCGGCGGCTCGCTGACCTTGAGGGTCTTCAGGCGGGGCTTCACGTCCACGCCCAGGTCTTCGGGCTTGAAGACATCGAGCTGCTTCTTCTTGGCCTTCATGATGTTGGGCAAGGTCACGTAGCGCGGCTCGTTCAGGCGCAGGTCGGTCGTGATGACCGCGGGCAGCGTGAGCGTCAGCGTTTCCATGCCGCCGTCGACTTCGCGCGCGACGGTGACCTTGTCGGCTGCGAGAGCGACCTTCGAGGCGAAGGTGGCTTGGGGCAGGTCGGCCAAAGCAGCCAGCATCTGGCCCGTTTGGTTGGCGTCGTCATCGATGGCTTGCTTGCCCAGGATGATCAGCTGGGGCTGTTCCTTGTCGACCAGTGCCTTGAGCAGCTTGGCCACGGCCAGGGGCTGCAGCTCTTCGGTCGTCTCGACCAGGATGCCACGGTCGGCGCCGATGGCCATCGCGGTGCGCAGGGTTTCCTGGCACTTGGCATCGCCGCAGGACACGGCGATGACTTCGGTCACGGTGCCCTTTTCCTTCAGCCGGACCGCTTCTTCGACAGCGATCTCGTCGAAGGGGTTCATGCTCATCTTGACGTTGGCAATGTCCACCCCGGTGCCGTCGCTCTTGACGCGCACCTTCACGTTGTAATCGACGACCCGTTTGACTGCGACCAATACCTTCATATTCTTCGTTCCTAGCTATCCGTTAGTTGAATGACACCGCACATATCACGAGACGAAAAATCTGAGGGCACCACACGACTTCATCTCCTCAAACCTCCGTACGCACTCCAGGACCCAGCAACAAGATAGCCGGCATCGACCGGCAAGTTAACTCCGGTGATCGCACTAGCTCGACCTGATGCAAGAAACAGTACTGCCTGTGCAATTTCCTCGGCCATCACGAGTCGCCCAAGAGCGGAGGATTGCCGCAGATCTTCTGCTTCCAGAGTGTGGGTCGAAAAGCCTCGATCAAGGGCCGGGGTCTGTGTAAAGCCGGGTGAGACACAGTTCACCCTCACGCCCTTGGGACCCCACTCACCAGCCAGCGACTCAGTGAGGCTGATGACGCCGGCCTTGGCAGGTCCGTAGGAATGCAATGGCCCTGAGCGCATGCCTGCGACCGACGCGATGTTGACGATGCTTCCGCAGTTGTTTTGAGCCATCAGCACGCCAAAGGCGGCACAACACAGGTAGGTCCCTCGCAAATCGACGTGAGAGACGAAATCCCATTCACGTTGACTCAATTCCCCAGGCGGCAGCGTACGCTGCAAAACGCCCGCACAGTTGACCAGAACATCAGCCATGCCATAGTTGTCCCGAACACAGTTCGCTGCCGCAGTGACGGAGCTCTCGTCCCCAACGTCGATCTGTAGCGCGACGCCGCCAATACGATCTGCAGTTACGGCAGCGGCCGCTGTGTCTCGGTCTGCGACAAGAACAAGCGCTCCCAAACTGGCAAACAAGGAAGCACAAGCCTCACCAATTCCACTGGCTCCTCCAGTAACGACAACCGTTCGCTGATGGAATTCCTTAGTAGGCGTCATGATGTGCTCTCCTGGGTTATTTCCTCCCTTAATACACGCTTGAGTACCTTGCCGGAAGGATTCCTCGGCAAGGTGCTTCTCAGTACCAATTGCTTAGGGGTCTTGAAACCCCCAAGGCGTCCACTGCAGTGCACACGTACCTGTTCAAGGCTGAGTACTGCTCCCGGTCGCAGTACGATCACGGCCGTCACTCGCTCCCCCCAACGCTCATCCGGCAGTCCGATGACCACGGCCTCAGAAATCTCTGGGATTTGGTAGAGAACGCGTTCGACTTCCGATGAGGCGATGTTCTCTCCGCCACTGATGATCATGTCCTTCTTGCGATCGGTGAGATACAGGAAGTCTTCGGCATCCAGGTAACCGACATCGCCCGTGCGAAACCATTCGCCAAAGAAACTCTCCTGGTTCTTGACTTCGTTGCGCCAGTATCCCGGCGTCACTTTCGGGCCACGCAGGCAAACTTCGCCCTGAATGCCGGGCGCTACGCGATTTCCCTCCTCGTCCATGATGGCTAAACCAACATGCGCCAATGCGCGTCCGGTCGAGCCAATCTTCTCGATCTCACGCCCCGCGACCATCATCGTGTCGCCGGAGCAGGTTTCTGTCAGACCGTAAGCGTCGATATAGCGGGCATTTTTGAAGACAGCACTGAAATCGCGAATTCTCTCCTCAGGAGTTCGCTCCCCTCCGCCGATCAGCCACCGAAGACTGCTCAGGTCATGGGTCGAACGTTCCGAACTCGTCAGGCATCGATCAAGCATGACAGGGGCCATCCATGCGCCTGTGATCCTTTCGCTGGCAATGAGGCTCAACGCCTGCTCAGCGACGAAATCGCGCTCCACAACCAACGCTCCACCAACTATCCACAATGCGACCCCTGGCAAGTCATAGGCGCCGACGTGATACAACGGCCCCACCACAAGCAGCTTGTCGTCTTTGCAAATCGCCAAAGCAGCTATGTGATCCAGACACTTCCAAGCCATGTTGGAATAGGTATGCATCACGCCCTTGGGACGATCGGTCGTCCCGCTGGTGTACATCAAGCGATAGATGTCTTCACTCCGGGTATCGCGCTCGGACGGCCTTGCGGCGAAGTTGGCAGGACCTAGCGTTCGACTGTCAGCCTGTGCCGCCTCGTCGACCCACACCGAAGGAATCCACTTTGGTACCGAGGCAGAAAACTCTTCATCGGCGAAGAGCACTCGCACACCGGAATGCTCTGCGATGTAGCCGACCTCTTCGGCGCCCAACCTGTAGTTGATGGGAAGAAAAACCGCGTCTACACGGCTGATGGCGAGTGAAAGCTCCAGAAAGGCAGCACTGTTTTTCATGAGAAGTGCAACCACATCGCCCGCACCGACACCACGCCCGGATAGCACCGCCGCCAGGTGTTCCACGCGCTGTTGCAGGTCGCCATAGCTCAGCCGTTGATCACCGTAGATCAGTGCCACTCTCTTCGGTTCTGTGCGTGCCCACCAAGCCACGCTCGCAGCTATCGAAACCATGATTTGATCTCCTTTGCTTTCCGGTTCGCATCCCGCATGGACGTCAGGCGAGTTCAATTTCGAAATCCGTTCGGAGATCTCAGTACCCTTTGGGCATTTTCAGCTCGTGATTGGCCACGTAGTTCAGCAGCATCTCCTCGGACACAGGCGCGAAACGGAAGAGGCGGCAATCACGCCACAAGCGCTCGACATGGAACTCCTTGGCATAGCCCATTCCTCCCATGGTCTGCATCGAGCGCTCGGTGGCCTTGGCCACCGCCTGGGCGGCGATCAGCTTGGCTGCATTGGCCTCGTTGCTGTAAGGCAACCCCATGTCGAAGTTCGTCGCTGCTTTGTAGTTGAGAAGGCGCGCCGACTCTACTTCCACATGACACTGCGCCAATGGGAATTGAAGACCTTGATAGCTGCTAATCGGGCGGCCGCCAAAAACCTTGCGATCATTCGCATAGTCCACAGCCAGCTTGATGGCCAGCTCGCCTGTTCCCACCAAACCGGCGGTGGTCACCATGCGCTCGGTGTTCAGAACATCCAGCAACTCGCGCCATCCCTTGTGCAAGGTACCTATCAGCTCGCCAGGTTCGACACGCACGTCGTCGAAGAAGACGCTGCTGGAGTCCAGGGTGCAGGTTCCCAGCTTGTCGATGGGTGTATGGGAAAGCCCCTCGCGCTCGACGTCGATCATGAACATGCTCAGGCCGTCGGTACGCGACGTGGAATCCTGCAGTTTCTTGGTGCGAGCGACCACCAGCATCTTCTGGGCCGACGCGACGCCGGTGATCCAGATCTTGCGACCGTTCAACCGCCAGCCGTCACCGTCCTCGGAAGCAAAAGTCTTGATCTCCAGCGTGTTCGTACCCGCATCGGGTTCGGTCAACGCCATGCAGCAGTTGATCTCGCCGCTGATGATCTTGGGCAGCAGCTCCCGTTTCATCTTTTCGCTACCGAAACGAGAGATGGAGACGCCGCCGAAGATGGGGTTGATCATGAAGAGCTGACCGACGGTGGAGCCTCCACCACTTGCTGCCAGTGCTTCCACAATCAGGGTCATCTCCATCATGCCCAATCCACTGCCACCATCTTCCTCAGGCAAGGCCACGCCAGCTAGACCCGCGTCGCAAACAGCCTTCCAGTATTCCCCGGGGAAAGATTTTTCTGCGTCTTTCTTGCGCCAATATTCCAAACCGAAGCTCTCGCCAATTTGGCGGGCAGTCTCGATCATCATGCGCTGTTCGTCGTTGAGTCGAAAGTCCATGGTTCAGGTCTCTTGAAAGGATGAATACAGGGCTGGACCACCACGTCGGCGGGCCAGTGAAAGGAATCGCTCATTCAGCGTGAATGTCGGCCGATTTGGCGAGCGCCTTCCAGCGCTCGATCTCCTTGCGCAGGAATTCCTGCGACTGCGCCGGCGTGTCGGCCACAGGTTCAAGCCCCTCCTGATTCAGCCATTTGCGCATGACGTCGGACTTCAGAATGGACGCCAACTCCTTGTTGAGCATCTCCACTGTGGCGGGAGGCGTTTTCGCTGGCAGGTAGATGCCGTACCAGACGGCGGTATCGAAGCCGGGCACACCGCTCTCGGCGATCGTGGGCAACTGCGGCCAGAGATTTGTGCGTTGGGCTGTCGTCACGCCCAATGCACGCATCTTTCCGGCCTCGGTGTACTTCTTGGCGGTGCTCAGGGGGTCGATCACCACCTGGATCTCATTTCCCATCAGGGCGGTCAATGCTGCACTCGCGCCCTTGTAGGGAACGTGCGTGATAGGCGCCTTGGCCATGGCCTTGAAATATTCCGTGGCGAAGTGCACCGATGTGCCCAAGCCCGGGGTTCCGTAGTTCACCTTGCCGGGATTGGCCTTGGCATAAGCCACCAGCTCGATCACGTTCTTGACCGGCAGATCATTGCTCACGACAAGCGCGAACGGACCCTTGACCACCGTGGTGACCGCGACCAGGTCCTTGGTCACGTCATACGGCAGCTTGGACTTGATCGCCGGCTCCGTGGCAATGGCACCGCTGTGAAGCAGCAGCGTGGTGCCGTCCGGATCTGCGCGCACCGTGGCTTCGGTTCCGATTGCACCGCCCGCGCCGGCCTTGTTGTCGACGATCACCTGGCGCCCGAGGTGCTCTCCGAGCAGTTGGGCCAATTTGCGTCCGAGGATGTCGGATGTGCCGCCCGCCGAGTAGGGCACGATGATGCGCATCTGCTTGTTGGGGGGAATGTTCTGCGCCTGCGCGGGTGCAACGACCACAGCGATAGCTGCCGCCATCAGGGTCACGGACTTGCGGAATGCATTCATGTATGTCTCCTGCGTTTTTGAAGTGGTTTCGAGAAATTGCTCACCGTTCTTGCCATTCATGTCGGCTCTTCGCGAACTCGCATGTACTCACATGTGGAGTGCCCGCCCGTACGCCGCCAGCACGGCTTCGTGCATGGCTTCCGACAAGGTGGGGTGCGGGAAGACGGTCTCCATCAGCTCGGCTTCGGTGGCCTCCAGCGTGGCCGCCAGCGTGTAGCCATGCACCAGCTCGGTCGCTTCCGGCCCGACGAGGTGAGCCCCCAGAAGCTCGCCAGTGGCCTCATCGAACACCGTCTTGATGAAGCCGAAAGCCTCGTCGATGGCGATCGCCTTGCCGTTGCCTTCCAGCGGAAACTTGCCCACGCGGACCTTGAGCCCCGACTGGCGCGCTTGCGCCTCGGTCAGCCCCACGCCGGCGCTTTGCGGATAGCTGTACACGCAAGAAGGAATCGGGGCATGGTGTTGAGCACCGCAGCGCAGGCCGGCGATGTGCTCCACGCAGGCGATGCCGTCGTGGCTGGCCTTGTGCGCCAGCATGGGCGCACCGGTGATATCGCCGATCGCGTAGACACCGGGCTCGGCGCTTGCACCCCAGTCGGCCACCTGGATCAGTCCCTTGTCCGTCACCACGCGTGTGTGCTCCAGACCCAAGCCTTCGGAATTCCCGACCAACCCTACGGCGACCAGCACGCGCTCGGCTTTCAGGGACTGCGCTTTGCCACCTCGTTCCACGGTCAGTTGCACGCCATCGGTCTGCAGCTCGCCAGCGACCAGCGTGGTACCCGTCAGGAATTGGACGCCTTCTTTTGCCATCGCCTGCTGGGCAAAGGCACTGACGTCCTCATCGCTGGCAGGAAGCACGCGGGGGGCCGCCTCGACCACGGTCACTTGCGTTCCCAAGGTGGCATAGAAGCTGGCAAATTCCATGCCGATGGCACCGGCGCCGATCACCACCAGCGACTTGGGAAGTTCCTTCGCTGACAGAGCCTCTCGATAGCCCCAGACCCGATCTCCGTCGAAGGGCAACATGGGAAGTTCTCGAGCGCGCGCGCCGGTGGCAACGACGACATGGCCGGCGAGCAGCAGGTGCTGCTCGCCCTGGGCTCCAGTGACTTGCACCTTCTGGCCAGACTCCAGTGCCGCTGTGCCCATGAAGACGGTAACGCCCGCCTTTTTCAGAAGGTGCGTGACGCCACGGTTCAAGCGCTTCGAGACATCGCGCGAGCGCGCCACGACCCTCCCAAAGTCCACCTGGAGATCCGATACCGTGATCCCTTGCGCACCCGCATGGCGGATGCGGCGCACGGTATCTGCCGAGTGCAATAGCGCCTTGGTGGGGATACAGCCCCAGTTCAGGCAGATGCCGCCCAGGCTTTCGCGCTCCACCAAGGCCGTGCGCAACTTGAGCTGCGCAGCGCGCAGCGCGGCCACATAGCCTCCGGGGCCACCACCGACAATGACCAAATCAAAGTTTTGTGCCTGTTGTGCCTGTTGTGCCTGTTGTGCCATCACGCCACCATCATTCCCATGGGTTGTGCAAGGGCCTGCACCACCAGCTTCAGAAACTTCAGGCCAGCGACGCCGTCAAGCACGCGGTGGTCAGCGGACAGGACCACGCCCATCTCGCGACGAATAGCGGGCAGTCCGTTCTCGTCAGGGCGAAACACCTCACGAATGCTTCCCACGCCGAGGATCATTGACTGGCCGGGATTGATGATGGACGTCATGTAGGTCACGTCGTGCATGCCCGCGTTCGAGACGGTAATCGCACCACCGGACATATCAGCGCTGCTCAGGCGGCCGGCTTGCGCACGGCCAATAAGTTCGCCGGCCTGCTTGGCGATGCCGCCCAGAGACTGCTGACCAACGCCGCGCAGCACCGGTACCAGGAGGCCCCTATCTGTATTGACCGCCATGCCCACGTCGGAGCTGTTCAGGCTCAAGATGCCATCTGCCGTCCAAACGCGGTTGACCTCGGGCATGGCCTCCAGAGCCTGACCCACGGCTGCGAGCACGAAGTGGTTCAATGTCAGGCGCTGGCGGGTTTGCGAAGCATTGAGTTTCGAGCGCAGGGCCATCACAGCGCTCATCTCTGCTTCTACTGACAGATAGAAGTGCGGCACGTTCTGCTTGGCAGTCGTCAGGCGCTGAGCCACGGTGCGTTCCAGGCCAGTCGGTACGCGCAGCGTGCCGCTTGCTGGCGATCCGGTCGCCTCTGGGACGGCAGCCGCCGGAGCGGCGAGGTTTACCTTGCCGTCGGACTCCGACGTCTGTTCGGCGTGCACTTGCCGCTGTGCAGTTGCCACCACATCCTTGGCGCGGATTCGGCCGCCAGGACCGGAGCCAGTCACGTCGGCCAAGTCGACGCACTGCTGCGCCGCCAGACGACGAGCCAGGGGCGTGACGGGCGTGCGCGGGCAGCTTTGCAATGGGTTGGTGGTGGCGATGGATGCAGGGGCCAGCGCCACAGCCGCGACGGGCACCACGGGCGCTGCGACAACGCCGGCAGCAGGCACACCCTCGCCGGGCTGGCCGTCGTCCCAGTAGCCGATCACCGCACCGCAAGGCAACGTCTCGCCGGCCTGCGCCTTGATTTCCAGCAGCACACCGTCAGCTTCCGCGCCAACTTCGTTGGCAGCCTTCTCCGACTCGATCACGAACACACCTTGATCCACCTTGAAGGATTCACCAGGCTGGACCATCCACTCCACCAAGACGCCCTCGGACATGGTCAGTCCGAGTTTGGGTACCAAGATTTCGCGGCGCATGCTCTTACTTCCCAATGAATTGGGCTTTGCGCTTTTCGAGGAAGGCATTGCAACCTTCGTGCGCATCCTGACTGTCAAGCACCAATCCGATAATGGCCTGCTCGTGCGCCAAGGCTGCGCCCAGCGGCATCTCGGCACCGTCGCGTAGCGCGCGCTTGAGCAACTTGAGCGTGAGAGGCGACTTCTGTGCAATTTGTTGAGCCACGGTCATGACCTCTTGCATCAACTGCTCCCGGGGGATGGCGCGATTGCACAGGCCCAGCTCCACAGCTTCGGCCGCGGTGATCTGATTGCCGGTGAACATGAGTTCCTTGGCACGGCACAGAGGCACCTGCCGAATGATGCGTTGCGAGCCGCCGGCACCGGGGAACAGGCCCAGGTTGATTTCGGGAAGTCCCAACTTGGCTTCCTGGGCCACCAGGCGGATATCGAGCGTCAACAGCAATTCCGTGCCGCCGCCAAGCGCCCAGCCGTTGATGGCGCCAATGGTGGGCTTGTCAGATATCTCGAAGCGGCGAAAAACCCGGTGGATCACCTCCGCGAACTCCTCGTAGTGCTGAAGGCCTTGGCGGCTGGTCAGATCCGCGATATCGCCGCCGGCCACGAAGGCCTTGTCGCCTGCACCAGTGATCACGATCACGCGCACGCTGGCATCGCTTTCGAGCTCGGTCAGTGCGGCCTCCAGCGCCAGCAGCGTGGGCGTGTTCAAGGCGTTGAGCGTCTTGGGCCGGTTGATGGTCAGCAGGCCAACGGCGCCGTGGCGCTCGCACAGGATGGGATTGGTTTCGTCGGACATCTGAAGTTTCCTCGTATCTTTTGAAGTGCTGCCCGGTCAGGCGAGCGTCTTGCGTACAGCGTCCACCACGCGGTCCACCGTGACCGCATAGCCCTTCTCCAGCGAACTGGCGAACGGTGCGGGCATGAAGGGCGCCGCCACGCGCAGCACCGGGGCGTCCAGTTCGTCGAAACCTTCATCGGCGATGGTTGCCACGATCTCTGCGCCAACGCCGAAGGCCTGCACAGCCTCGTGCACCACCACGGCGCGATGCGTTCGCGACAGTGACTCCAACACCGCCGCCTTGTCCCAGGGCTGGATAGAGCGCAGGTCCACCACCTCCACCTCCACGCCCTCCTTGCTCAACTGGTCCGCAGCCTTGAGGCACACATTGACCGTGGCGCCATAGGTCACCAGCGTCACGTCGCGGCCGGCTCGCGCGACACGGGCCTCACCGATGCGCGCGGTCTTCGCGGTGTCGACTTGGCCCTTGTTGGCGTACATGGCCTTGTGCTCGATGAACATGACCGGGTCGGGATCGGCAATGGCCGCGCGAAGCAGGCTGTAGGCATCCTGCGGACAGGAAGGGCAGACCACCTTCAAACCCGGAATATGGGCTAGCCAGGCTTCCAGGCACTGTGAATGCTGCGGCCCGGCGCTCAGGCCACCGCCATGAGGCGTGCGCAGCACCATGGACACGGAACCTTGGCCGCCGAACATGTAGCGGGCCTTGGCCGCTTGATTGACCAGTGCATCCATGGACAGCGTGATGAAGTCCATGAACATGATCTCGACCACGGGTTTCAAACCGGTCAACGCCATGCCGACCGCGGCCGAAGTGATGGCCGATTCGGAGATGGGGGTATCGATCACACGACCAGGCCCGAAAGTGTCCAGCAGGCCGCGCGTGGCCTTGAAGGACCCCCCGGCATTGGCTACATCCTCGCCCATTACGACCACAGCCGGGTCTTGCTCCATGCAGTCGCGCAGAGCCTGCGTGACCGCGCTTGCGTAGCGCATTTCAGTGGCGGTGCTCATGCACGGGTCTCCTGCATGGTTGGGGTGTAAACGTCTTGAATGGCGCGCTCGAGCGTCGGCAGCGAGTCAGCGCGAGCGGCTTCCACCGCGGCATCCACTTGCGCGGTCAGCGCCAGGTCGATCGCATTTGTGTCCACCCCCAAGGCCAGTAGCTGCGCACGCGCGGCGGTCAACGGATCGTGTTCATGCACGGACTCCAGTTCACCGGCATCGCGGTACTTTTGGGAATCGCCCTCGAAGTGGCCACGTACGCGTGTGGTGATGCACTCGAGCACATAGGGGCCTTTGCCCTCGCGCAGCTGCGAGGTACCCTGCAGGGCCGCGTCGGCCACGGCCAAAACGCTGTTGCCGTCGACCTTGGCGTAGCTGGCGCCGAAGGCGCCAGCAAGCTGTTCAAGCTTGGCGGCGAACTGGCTGGACGTGGGTGAGAACTCGGACCATCCGTTGTTCTCGCATACCAACAGAAGCGGGCACTTCCACAGTGCGGCCATATTCAGCGTCTCGTGCAGCACGCCCTCGGCCATCGCTCCGTCACCAAAAAAGGCCACGGCCACGCCGCCAGTCTTTCGCGCCTGGTGCGCCATGGCGCTGCCCAAGGCGATGGGAATGCCTGCGCCCACGATGCCGTTGGCACCCAGGATGCCCAAACTCAGGTCCGCCACGTGCATGGATCCGCCACGGCCCTTGCACAGGCCACCCTCGCGGCCCATGATTTCCTTCATGAATCCGACCACATCCATACCTCGTGCCAACACGTGGCCATGGCCGCGATGGGTGGTCGCCAACGAGTCCTGCGGCAGTAGCGCGCTGGCAATTCCAGCTGCCACAGCCTCCTGGCCTATGCTTAGGTGAATGAAGCCCGGAACTTCGCTGTTCGCGAACAGGCGAGTCAGTGCCGTCTCTACCTGACGGATCAGGCTCATCGTGCGATAGAGCGCGGTGAGCCGCTCCGACGGGGCGGCGCTCTTTTTGCTGGACTTCATGTCGTTTTTCCCATGCTTGTTGACGTACCTGGGCCCGACTCGTCGCTTTGAAGCACACCGACAATGCGGTCGCTCCCATCCTGAGCACGTACCCAGACCTTCCATTGACCAGATGTCTCGCCGTCTGGCTCGCCACTGGCCGTCAGCTCGTCACCGATGTAGACCGGTTTTACGAAACGAACGTCTAGCTGCAGCGCTCCCAGCATGTCGGCTGGGAAGTTCTTTCCAATGCACTGCCACATCAGGCACAGCGATATGGTTCCATGCGCGATGGGTCGTCGCATTGGAGTCGTCGCTGCGAATGCCGCGTCCACGTGGATGGGGTTGAAATCGTTCGTCAATTCCGCGTAGGCACGAATGACGTCCTGCGTCACCGTCAAACTGCTGGACTTCAATGCGATCGATGTCTGTGCGAGCTGATCCATGCTCATGCCGCCCAGATCAAGGTGATGAGTCCATCAAAGAGCTTGCGGCCGTCATTGCCGGCTCCCGAAACCTGCAGCTCCACATAACGCCGCTCACGGCGCATTTCTTTGCCAGCACAAACGACCGTCATGCGCATCGACTCGCCTTGCGCGGGAACGCCGTGCATCTGCAGTTTTTGCTTGGCATGCACGTTGCCAGGGGGGCGTGGCACGACCACGCTCAGATAGGCCCGCATCATGTTGACCACGGCCATGCAGGCACCTTCGACAGCCCCGTCGGCACCGTCTTCGGGTTGGCTGCCAAAAATGGCCTGCCAGCGCCGCGCCTGGGCGGCGTCATACACCTGCACGCACTCTCCCATGAGGACGCCGGGTTGGAAGTCTTCAAACAGGATCGGGGCAACGGCACTCATGGCGCCACCTCCAGCACGGCTTGCATCACGGGCAGGGTCATGCCATGCACATCCTGAAAACCCATCCGCACGCGCGCACCGATCTCCAGTCCCTCGCACGCTTGCGGCAATGCGTTGGCCATCACGCGAAAGCCTTCGTCCATGTCCACGATGGCGATCACGTACGGCACCATGTCCTTGAACACGGGCAGCGGCGCGCGGTACACCGTCGTGAACGTCAGCACGGTACCCGTGCGCTGCGAGGGCCTCCATTCCAGCCGAGTGCTCTGGCATTGCTCGCACAAGCTGCGGGGAATCCGTTGCACGCTGGCGCAATCGGAGCAGCATTGATAACGCAACTCGCCGATGGCTGCGCCGTCCCAATAGGGCTGGGTCTGCGCGTTGGGGCGAGGCAAGGGATATTTGGCAATCGTCATCTCACCTCCCCAAGACCAGAGAACAGTGGGCGGACAAGATGCCGCCGTCTCCGTGCACGAAGGCCAGCTTGGCATCCGGCACCTGTCGGACATCGGCCGCGCCGCGCAACTGGTGCACGGCCTCCACCACGTGAAACATGCCACCGGCGGCGCCTGAGTGCGCATAGGACATCAGGCCGCCGTGGGTGTTGCAAGGCAGCTTGCCGCCAAGGCCCAACTCGCCGGCCGCAGCCGCGATACCAGCTTGGCCGCGCTCGAAAAATCCGATGGATTCCAACTCCACCGCCAAGGTGATGGTGAAGGAGTCGTAGATCTGCGCTACATCGATGTCGCGAGCCGTCACGCCAGCACGCGCGAAGGCTGTGGCTGACGAACTCTTGCAGCCGAAGTCCACCAGGCTGGGGGCGGCCACGATGTGCTCGTGCGTATGGCCCTGGCCGGCGCCCAGGATTTCGATCGCCTTGCCGCGAGTGTCGCGTGCGGCCGCACGGCTGCTGACCACCAGCGCCGCGCCGCCGTCGGAGATCAGGCAGCAATCCAGCATGTGCAGCGGATCGGCGATCATCTTCGAGCTCAGCACTTGCTCCACGGTGATTGCTTCACGCTTGTGGGCCTTGGGATGCCGGCCCGCATGACGGCGGTGCTCCACTGCGATCGCGGCCAGCTGCTCGGAAGTCACGCCGTACTCGTGCATGTAGTGCTTTGCCACCAAGGCATAGGAAGCGGGCACGCTGATGCCGAACGGCCGCTCGAATTGCGGGTGACCCACTTCGGACAGTGCGGCCACAGCGCCATCGCGGGACATGCCGGTCAAGCGGTTGTCGCCGGTCACAACCAGCACATGGCGGCACTGTCCACTGGCAACCAAGGCGGCAGCCTGCATCACCATGATGCAGGCGCTGGCGCCGCCGGCCTGTATGGCCAAGCAGGCGCCCGGGTGAATGCCCAGATACTCACAGAACACCGAAGCCAGCATCAGGTGCGGCTCGGTGAAGGAATACGCGCACAGCACGCCGTCAATGTCCGAAAGCTTGAGGCCGGCATCGGCCACTGCGCCAATCGCCGATTCCGCGTGCAGACCCATGCAGCTGCTACCCGGCAACTCGCCCACGGCCGTGTCGTAGGCCCCTGTGATGAATGCGTTCATCGTCATCGCGGTCGCGCCTTAGGGCTTGAAGCCGAGGTCGCGCGCAATGATGTTGCGCTGGATGTCGCTGGTGCCTTCACCGATCACATAGACCAAGGCATCTCGGTGGATGCGACCCACCGGGTACTCGCGCATGATGCCGGCGCCACCATGGATGCGGATGGCCTGCTCGCTGACCTTCAGCGCGGTTTCGGTGGCAATCAGCTTGACCTTGGCGGCGGTTGCGGCGTCCAGGCGGTTCTGGTCGACCAGCCAGGCGCCGTAGTACACCATCCAGCGCGCGGACTCGATGTCGGCGGCCATGTCGGCCAGCTTGTGAGCCACGGCTTGGTAGTCGCCAATGCGTTTGCCCGCCACGATGCGGTCGTCAGCAAAGGCCTTTGCGGCATCGAAGGCGGCGCGGGCCATGCCCAGCGCGTTGGCGGCCACGCCCACGCGGTTTTCACTCAGACACTCCAAGAGCAACGGGTAGGTACCGGTGCACTCGCCCAACAGGCAGTCATCGGGCACGAAGGCGTCCTCGATGTGGATCAGCGCGGTCTCGGAGCCGCGAATCCCCTCTTTACGCAGCTTGTGAATGTCAAAACCCTTGTGGGGTAGCTCCACGATGAAAAGGCTGATGGCGTCAGACTTGAGTTCCGGCGAGGTCCGAGCGGCCACCATCAGGAAGTCGGCAATCGGGGCATTGGTGATGTAGAGCTTGCTGCCACTGAGCCTCCAACCTCCCTCGACCTTTTCCGCCCTGGTCTTCATCGCACGGATGTTGGAGCCCCCGTCGGGCTCGCTCAGCGCGAAGCCAGCGATCTTGTCGCCATTGAGTGCGGGGCGAAAGAAGCGAGTCTTCTGACTTTCGGTGCCGATCTTCCAGATAGGCCATATCGACAGGTGCGTCTGCGCAGACCAACTGGTCGCGAAAGCCTGACTCATGTAGCTCAGCTCCTCGCGCACGATGCAGTCACTGACCTTGTCCATATCACTGCCACCGTCGGCAGCGGGATACCGCACGCCGAGCAAGCCCAACTCGCCCCAGCGCTTGAACACATGCTTGGGAAAGCGTTCGTTTTCTTCCGCTTCTTCGACCAGCGGAGCCAGTTCTTCGCGGCACAGGCGACGCACCGTATCGCGCACGGCTTCATGCTCAGGAGAAAAGGAGAAGTTGAGACTCATGTGGCTTCCTGTGCTTGAGAATTCGGTATAGCGAATATATTCAGCGAATAGAGAATGCAAATAGGTATAAACCCCGATGATTTCTCGCGTCTCAGGGAATGTAATTCTTTATGTAGCTAATAATTCCTTATGGAGAATGAACGCATGACGGAGTATTCGATGCAAGACGCGCTTGCAGCTAAACCGCACCGGTTGGAAGCGCTGCTCAACGCACGCAGCGTGGCCGTCGTGGGAGCAAGCGGTGACCCCACCAAGATCTCTGGCCGCCCCATCGCATACATGCGGGCGCGCGGGTACCAAGGAGCGATCTATCCCGTCAATCCCGCAAGACAGGAAGTCCAAGGCCTTCGCTGCTATCCCAGCATCGCGGCCATTGGCCAAGCCATCGACCTGGCCATCGTGGGCACCGCTGCTGCCCACGTAGAGGACGTCGTTCGCGAGGGCATCGCTGCCGGCGTCAAGGCTTTCGTGGTGTTTTCCTCGGGGTTTGCCGAACTCGACGAAGCAGGTCGCGCGCAGCAGCAACGTCTCAGTCGGCTCGCGCAGGAGCACGGCGTCGCCATCGTTGGCCCCAACTGCTTGGGCATTGCCAACAGCCGTTCCGGTTTGCTTGCCACGTTCACGACCGCGTTGGAAAGCCATCCCCTGCAGCAAGGCGGCTTTTCGTTCGTCAGCCAAAGCGGTGCGCTGGGTGCGTATTGGATGGACATCGTGCTGCGCAGCGGCATCGGCTTCAGCCAGTGGATCACTACCGGCAACGAGTGCGATGTGGATGCGGCCGAGGCCGTCGACTTCCTGGTGGGTGATCCGGACACTCGAGTGATCGGTCTCTATATCGAGGACATCCGTCGCACCGACGCCTTTCGCGCCGCACTCGAACGAGCGGCCCGCGCCGGCAAGCCGGTGATTGCGATCAAAGCCGGCAGCTCGAGCACAGGTGCGGCTGCGGCCGCTTCGCATACTGGCGCATTGGCCGGCGACGATGCCCTGTACGACGCCTGCTTGCGGCAGCACGGCGCTTTGCGCGTGCCCAGCCTCACCGCCATGATGGATGCAGCCCGGCTGCTGCTGCACGATGCCGTCCCGCAAGGCAACCAGCTGGCCATCATGACCGTCTCCGGCGGCGCTGGCGTGCTGATTGCGGACGCCTGCGAACCACTGGGCTTGCAGTTGCCAAATCTCAAGAGAGAGGTAGCCGAAGCCCTGATCCCTGTGCTGCCGAGCTTCGTACACCCGAGCAACCCGCTGGACATCACGGGCAACGTCCTTCAGGACACACCCATGATCGCTCGCACCATGCAGGCGCTTGCGACCGACAAGGACATCCACGGCATCGTGCTGTTCATCGGCATGATGCACAGCATTGCCGACGCCTTCGTCCAAGCGCTCTCCCAAGCCCGCCAGCATGTGCACTGCCCGATCGTCGTGATCTGGGTCGGCGCAATGGACAACAGCATCCGGGCACTGGAAGCTGCCGGCATTCCGGTGTTCTTGGACATCCCCCAGGCCACGCAAGCCATCGCTTGCTGCTTGCAAATGCAGCGTACCCGTGCACAAATCGTTCAGCGTGCCAAGGCCCCTGCAACACCCTGCGGCATTGACAACGGCCAAGCGCTTCCAACGCTGTCGGAATGGGATGGCAAGCAGTTGCTTACCAGCCAAAACAACGTACGAATGCCCAAAGGCTGGCTGCTGAAAGCCGGCGATGCGCTACCGTCAAGCCTGCCCTACCCTGTCGTCGCCAAACTTCAGTCGGCCCAACTGCTGCACAAGAGCGACGCCGGTGGGGTGGTACTGCACATCCAGGACGACCAGTCGCTGCAAACAGCCGCCGATCGTTTGCAAAAACTGGGCACCGATCTGGCCATTCCGGTCCAAGGCGTGCTGATTGAGCAGATGCTCCCCTTCGACCATGAGTTGCTGTTGGGCTTGCGCCGCGATCCGCGCTTTGGCCCGGTGCTGACGTTGGCGCGCGGTGGTGTCGAAGCCGAACTGGATCCCGACGTGGTCAACCTGTTGTTGCCGGCCACTGCCGAGGACATCGCGCAGATGCTCAGCCGCTTGCGCTGCTTCAAACTGCTGCAGGGCTTCCGAGGCAAGCCGGGCGCTGACGTGCCGGCACTGGCACACCACCTTGCCGGCCTGTGCGAGTGGTTCCTGGAACAGCCGCTGCGTGAGTTGGAGATCAATCCGCTGGCCATTCGAGGCGACCAGGTTTGGGCGCTCGACGCCTTGATCACGCCTCTGACGGCGAGCTGAAACACTGGCTATAGCCTCAGCGAGCATTTGCATCGCCGTTGATAGAATTTGCCCTGCTCATACTCAACCCCGGATCGGGTCACTGGACGACTGCTTCAGTGCACCGGGGTGCTTTTAAGTTTATGTCAGGCCTCTCTTCAACATGACTGCTCCACCCCCCCCCGAAAAGCTAGTGGGGGCGCTTAGTTCCGGCCTCAAAATTTTGCGCTATCTCTCCAGCTGCGCGACCCCCATCGGAGTCACGCGCATTGCCAAGGACCTGGGTCTCAATGCCAGTACCTGCTTCAATCTGCTCAAGACCTTGGTACACGAAGGACTGGTGACATTCGATGAGTCCACCAAGACCTACAGCATGGGCTTGGGCTTGGTGGCGTTGGCCAAAGGCTCCCTCGAAAAAGCCTCGTATGTGCGGATGATGCGTCCCCACCTGCAAGAGCTCGCCGCCCGTCACAACATCACGACGACGTTGTGGCAGCGCGCACGCGAAGACCGCGTGGTATTGGTGGACCTGGCAGAAAGCGGCTCGGCGTTGCGCGTTCACATGAGCATCGGCCAACGCTTGCCCATGTACATCGCAGCACTCGGCCGCTGCATGGCGGCACATTCTGGTCTGAGCCCCACGGAAATACGAAGCAAAGTCAGTGAGCTGCGCTGGGATGATGGACCCAGCTTTGAGACCTACATGAGTGAGGTCGAAGAAGTTCGTCGGAAGGGGTACGCCATCGACCACGGCAACTACGTCAAAGGCGTCGTCACGGTGTCGTCCCCCATTTTGGATTCTCAGAGCCGCCCACTGATGGCGGCAAGCGCCGTAGGTTTCAGCAGCCAGTTCTCGCCGAGATCGTTGCAAGTGCTGTGCGAAGACCTTCGCGAACGCTGCCGCGAAGCGACCATTGCGGTCTCTGGTGGTGCTGTTCAAAAGCTGTGGGATTCAACGCCTGAATGAGGGACCATCCCTTCGATCACATCGACGGCGACGCTGAGTTGCCAGTGCTCCCAAACGAAGAATGGAGCGCACGAAGGTGCAAGGCACATTCGTTCCCGAAAGAGCGCACGCGTGTGCTGCCACCGTTGTGCCGCCACCTCCTGGAAGCGGCCGAGCGCGTCGTGGCGCCCCCCTACGTCGAGGATCGGGCCATGATCCTTTCGTTCGGTGTCGCTTCGAAATCTGTCCAGATGCGTTGCGAAGTGCGCCCGCATCTCGGTCAATTGCTCCGCGCTCGCCAGATCGCCTTTGACTGGTGCGGCGCCATGCGGGCGGTGAATTGCGGCAGCCGGTCGCAGTAGGGGCCTGCGAACAAGTCTTCGAGCAAGAAACGCACTGCGGTGAGGCGGGTCGACTGCTCGCACTGGGCTTCCAAGATGGGCTGCGGGTTCGCCTCGAGAAGCACCATCGCGACTTCTTTGTCCATTTTTCGCCCCTCGTGGGGCCCGTGCTGAGGACGTCGGATTCTGTTTGGTTCGTGGGAGGGAAGCCGGTGGCGGCCCGAATTGGGCCGGCTTGCCCGTCTCATCGGCTCTTCGTGGGAAAAGCACTGACGCTGATGAACCGCCAAGAATCGGTGTTGAGGGGCTGGTGGGCAAACTCGATGGTTGCCAGGCCGCGACTGAGGTGAATGTCGAGCTCTGTCAGCAGCGCCTCGAGATCGTCACCCAGTGCCACGTCGAGGAAGCGCCGGTGGTTTTCCTCGAAGTCGACCTTGGGCGCATGCGAGATCTGGCAGATGGCAAAGCCGAGCTGGATCTTCTGCGTCATTTGCTGCCACAGCGCCGGCATCAGGTGATTGCCGCATCGCTCGTAGACCAGGCCGTGGAAGTGCGCCTCGGCCCTGATTTCTTCGGTGAGATCGCCACTTGCGACGGCTTGCATCATCAGGTCGAAGCGAGACTGCAGTTCGTCGCGAAACGCGCGGTCTCGGTGTGGCCAGAGGCTGGTGTAGGCCTGCCGCTCGATGACACGGCGCACCTCATACACATCGCGCAGGACTTGCGCGTTGATCTCGGTCACGAAAGTCCCGGCATAGGGTCGGTTGACCACGAGCCCTGACTCGATCAGTTCGCGGATCGCTTCGCGCAGCAAGCCGCGGCTGACGCCGAATTGCGTCGCCAAGCCGCTTTCGACCAGCTGCGTGCCCGGTGCGATCTGTCCTGCAAGGATGGACTTCCTCAGTGCCGCCGCCACGTGGTCGCGCCTGGTGACCACGGGAACTGGGTTGAAGGTTGGAAGGGTGGACATGTCTTCAGTGGGGCAGGTAGGTCGCGTGGGGCGTGCGCAGCATCAGGCGCGAAGAGCGAAGCGCTTCTCGAACCGCGAAGCCCAGAACGCACCCGGGTAGATCAGGACGAAGTAGATCACAGCGACCGTCGTCAACGTCTCCAGTGGGTGGTAGTAGGCCGAACTGAGCGCGCGACCCTGGTACATCAACTCCTGGACGGCGATCACCGAAGCGATGGATGTGTTCTTCGCCAGCTCGATGCCCCGGTTGGTGAAGGCCGGCAGCATCCGCGCGAGCACCTGCGGGACGATGATGCGCCGCAGTGCCTGTGCGTGGCTCATGCCCACTGCGCGAGCGCCCTCCCACTGACCGTTCGGAATGGAGGCCATTCCGCCGCGGAAGATTTCCGAGCAGTAGGCAGAGGCATTGAGGATCAGGCCGCACAGGGCCGCCGTGACGGGGCTGAACTGGTAGCCCGTCAGTATCGGAAATGCGTAGAAGAACCAGATCAGCTGGATGATCACGGGCGTGTTGCGAAACACCTCCACGTACACCCGCGTCAGTGCGCGCAGTGCACCGAATCGCGATCGCGCGCCCAGCGAGATGGCGAAGCCGATCAGCATCGACGCGGGAAAGGCAACGCCCCAGAGCAACGCGGTCATCCCCAGCCCTTTCAGGAGCACCGGATAGTTCTGGACGACCGACGAGAAATCCCAGGTGAAGTCCATGATCGATCAGCTCGCGGGAAGAAAGGTGAAACGGGACAGGCGTCGCTCGAGCAGATGCGCGAGGACGCTGAGAAAAAGCAGCGACGCGAAGAAGATGCCTGCCACGAAGGTGTAGACCTCCAGTGGCCTGAAGGTGATCGAGTTGACCTGCATCGCCTGGTACATCAGGTCGGAGTAAGCCAGCGTCGAGGCCAGCGCCGTGGTTTTTATCAGCTCGAAAGAGCGTTCCAGGAACGGGGGAAGCATTCGTTGTGCCGCCTGCGGGAGGATCACGCGACGCACCACTTGCGCGGGCTTCATGCCGATCGCACGGGCACCCTCCCACTGGCCGCGCTCCACCGAGACCACGCCGCCACGAATCACCTCGGCATAGAAGGCACCGGACTGCGTCGACAGCGCAATGATGGCTGCCACGTACGGGTCGAGGCTCACGCCGATCAGCACGGGCAGTCCATAGAAGGCCCAGAAGAAGTGGATCAGCGGTGGCGTGTTGCGGTAGAACTCGGTGAACCAGATGGCGGGCAGCTCCAGCCAGCGGCGCTTGGACAGCCGCATGATCGCCAGCACCGCGCCGATCACGACGCCCATCAGGATCGCCACCGCCGCGATCTTCAAGGTGCCGAAGGCGCCGGCCAGAAGCATGTCGCGGTGCGCCCAGACGGCGCCGAAGTCCCACTCGTAGTTCATCTCGAAGCTCCTGCAGGGAGGGGGTTACTTTTCCAGCGCTTCTTTGGTCACGCCAGGCAGGGTTGCCGCGTCCAGCCCCTTGGTCTTCAGATACTGGGCATACAGCGCCTGTGTCTGGCCCGAGGTGTAGAGCCTGGAGAACTCGTTGTCGAGGAAGTCACGAAAGGCCGTATCTGATTCGCGGCGGATGCCGGCACTGGTGGGCAGCGCGACAACGGGCAGGGGAATCTGCACTTTGCCCTTGCGAATCTTGGAGTACGCAATCACGAGCGCGGGGTGATAGAACGCGATGCCGTCGACCCGGCCGGCCATGAAGGCGGCGATCGTCTCGTCCGTGTTCGTGAAGCGTTCCAGCTTGGCCTGCGGGATGCGCTTGGTCAGATCGCGGTCGGTGGCGGTCCCGAGCGCGACGCCGAGCTTGACCTCCGGCTTGTCCAGGTCGCTCCAGTTCTTGGCGACCAGGCTGTCCTTGGTCAGCACGCCTTGCGCATACCAGAGCAGTGGCTTGGTCGGAAAGTCGATGGCCTTCTTGCGTTCATCGGTGGCGTCGAGCACGAACATCACGTCGATCTGGCCAGCCTGCAGAGCGGCCACGCTGTTGCCATAGGTCGTCTCGACCGGAACGAGCTTGACGCCAAGATCCTTGGCGATGGTCTGGCCGATCATGAAGCCGAGTCCGGTCCAGGTGCCGGTGGCAGGGTCGCGGTAGTACCAGGGGTCGCCCTGCGCCACACCGATCTTGAGTTCGCCCGACTGCTTGATCTTCTGCAGCGTGTTGGTCTGTGCCCAGCTTGTCATGGCCGCGAGCGAAAGAAGAAATGCCGTTGCGATCGCGAAGAGCGTTCGCATGCCCGAGCGTTGAAGGGAGAGATTCATTTCTGGTCCTTGAAAGGTAGGTGCAAAACGGAAACTGAGGGGGAGCCAATCACTCGATCTGGCCGATGTACTGGCGATAGAGCGTGTCCAGGCGCGCAGTGACCACGCCGCTGTCGCCGCCATCGCCGACCATCCGCCCATCGATCTGCGAGACCGGCGTGATGCCGCCGAGCGTGCCCGTGACAAAGGCTTCTTCGGCGTTGTACATATCGGCCAGCGTGAAATCGCCTTCGAAGACCGGCATGCCCGCCTCGCGTGCAAGACGCAGGACCGTGGCCCGGGTGATGCCGTTGAAGCAGTACTTGCCGGAAGAAGTCCATAGCGCGCCCTTGCGCACGATGAAGAAGTTCGTCGAGTTGCAGCTCGAGACGAAGCCCATGGGATCGAGCATGATGGCTTCGTCCGCACCGGCATTGATGGCCTGTATCAGTGCCTGAATGAAGTTGAGCCGGCTGTGCGAGTTCAGCCTGAGATCGAACACGTCCGGCGTGCTGCAGCGCACCGTCGAGGTGAACAGATTGAGCCCGCGCTTCTTGGCTTCGGCCGTGACGACCTTGTGCTCGGCCACGCAGACGATGGTGGGGCCTCCGATGACAAAGCGCGGGTCCTGGTTCGGTGTCTTCTTGACGCCGCGCGTGACCATCAGTCTTGCGTGCGCACCGTCGGTCATGCCGTTCTTCTCGAAGGTCGAGGTGATGACCGCCTTGATCTGCTCGCTGGAAAGACCGATGTCCATCTGGATGGTGCGCGCACCTTCCTGTAGGCGCTCCACGTGCGCGTCGAACGAGACGACATTGCCGCGGACCAGACGCACACCTTCCCACACGCCGTCGCCGCATACATAGCCGGCATCGAACACCGAGATACGCGCTTCGGAGCGGGGAACGAATTGGCCGTTGACATACACGAGCACACGCTCGTTGCGATCGTCGGGCAGATAGGACTGCGAACTGGTTTTCGAGGCTTGAGGAGATGTTTGCATGTGGAGGCTCGCTGGAGAGAGGTGGATGCTCAGAAGTTGAAGGCGGTGAAACGCTCCAGGAAGCGTTGCGTGCGTTCCCGTTGGGGGTGTTTCAGCACCTCGTCGGGTGTGCCGGTTTCGTAGAACTGGCCGTCGGCCAGGAACAGGACCCGGTTGGCGTAGTGATAGGCAAAGCCAAGCTCGTGGGTGACGAGCAGCATGGTTCGTCCTTCCTGTGCCAGGTCGCGAATGACGTTGAGCACCTCGCCAACGAGTTCGGGGTCCAGCGAAGAGGTTGGTTCGTCGAAGAGCAGGACTTCGGGCTCCATGGCCAAGGCGCGGGCAATGGCCACGCGTTGCTGCTGGCCGCCAGAGAGCCGGCCCGGATAGGCGTCGGCCTTGTGCGCCATGCCGACCTTTTCGAGTTGTGCCATGGAGCGCGCTCTGGCTTCATTTGCAGGAACCCGAAGGACCGTGATCAAGCCTTCCATGACGTTCGCCAGAACGCTCATGTGGGGAAACAGGTTGAACTGCTGGAACACCATGCCAACCCGCTTGCGAACTTCGGAGAGTTCGCCCGCCGCGTAGCTCATCTGCAGATCGGCCGGGGTCGATGACCGGGCGGGCTTGCCGATCGTGCGGCCGTCCAGTTCGATGCGACCGGTGCTGGGCATCTCCATGAAGTTCAGGCAGCGCAGCAGCGTGCTTTTTCCGGAGCCGCTGGAGCCGAGGATCGCGATCTTGTCGCCCTTCTGAACGTCAAGGTCGATGCCGCGCAGGACATGGTTGTCACCGAAGCGCTTGTTCAGGCCGGTGATGCGGACGATCGGATCGCTCATGCTGGGACCTCAAGAAAAGGAAACTGGATTCTGAAACGATTGTCCGACAATCGACAGTCGGGTTTTCGATCACTAAGCAAGCTTCAGGCCAGCAGAAAGTCGCGGCCAGGGCGTCAGATCGGCGGAAAAAGCGGTGCAAAGCTGGTTGCGATGCACCAGTCCGGCACCCGAAACGCCTGCTTTGGGACGCCGGTGGGCGGGAACCCTTCCGTAGCGCTTAACTCGGCATGTCCGGCATCCTTTGGGGATTAATTTCAATCAGTGCCACAGAGGATCAAGGATCAGCACTTGAAGGCCTCGAATGCGCACGCCTATCCCCGCCGCCGCAGCGCGGGCTGCCGGTCGGCCTCCGAGTGCCCGACCGGCAGCCCCAGGAACTCAAGCATCTAAGTGTTTTGAGGGCATCCCTCGCCCTGGGGGCGCCTGTCTCAGCGTTGCCGAGACTTTTGCGGTTGGGCCACGGCGCGCTCGAGCCAGGCCAGCTTGAGTTGCCGGCAGGACGCTCCTCGCGGGCCAAGCAGTGGCAGATAGAACTCGCACTCCTCTGCCTGTCTCGCCTGGTCAAGAACCATGAGGCGGCGCGTCCACGGAATTTGTCTCAGCAGTGCCGAGACGCTCTGGTCCGCGCCGGCATAGGCCTCGTAGAACGGGCGCGTGCGAAACAGATGGGCCGTGTGGAAGCCCCGCGAGCCCGGGCTGGACGTGCGTGAGATGCGATGCCTGTCAGTCCACGACATAGGCAGAGGCGCTCAAGTGCCGACCCGCCCACCTTAAAATGAACTAACGGCAACCCAACAAGGAACCCCACCCGCCACTAAACCCAACGCTGGGATCAGAAAGTCTGCAAAAATCTATCTGCTTGCCGTTAGTTTATTTTTTGACGATGCGAACATCCACCTCCACCCTGTCCCTGTTCGACGACGCACCCAGCGGTGGCCATGTGACCGCATTTCGAGAGGCGTTTGCCGCCTGGCTGGCGAATCAGCAACGCGTGGGATCGCTTCGCCGCCCAGGTGCCACGGAGGTCTACCAGGCCATGTGGGACAGCTTTTCCAACTGGTGCCTGGGCCAGGCGCCTACCGTCACGCTGGACACCCTGGTCTTGGCCGACCTGCAAACCTTTCAGGCCGCCCGCTTCGGGCGCAAGACTTCGGACCTGTCGCTCTCGCCGCGGTATGCATTGCGACTCATGCGCCTGATCGATCGGGTGCTGCGGCATCACGCGGCGCGCACCGACGCGAAACCCAACACGGCCGCGGCCGACTGGATCGCGGCCAATCCCGAAGTCCGGTATGCCGATGCTGCGCGTCAGGATCCCCTGCCCGAGTACCTGCTTGTCGTGGAAGCCCGGCAGCTGATCGCCTATCTCTCAGCGGCACGACCACGTCCGGGCCGAAACCGCGATGCCCTGCCGCCCATGCCGTGGCAGGAAGTAAGGAATCGGGCATCCGTGGCGTTGCAACTGGGCGCAGGGCTGACGCCCGGCGATGTGCGTGCGCTGCCGCTCAATTCCCCGGTTGTCCAGGGCGGACGCATCCGTGAACGCCCCTGGAAACTGCAGGTACCGGGCAATGGGACCTCCCAGCCGCGCGAGACGCCGATCGCGCCCTGGGCGGCCGAACTGCTCCAGCACTGGCTCGACGTGCGCAAGGAAGCCCGCATCGCGGGCGAGTTCCTGTTTCCTTCGACCCGAACGGGCAAGCAGTGGCTGCACGCGTCGCAGTACCTGTGTGCACGGCGAGTGCTCGAGGAGGCCGGCGTCGAATCTCGCGAAGGCGGCTCATTCAGATTGCGACACACGTTCGCGGTGCGCCAGCTGCGCCGCGGGACACCACCCGAACAGGTGGCCCGATGGTTGGGCGTCGAAGCAGCCGAAATGAAACGCTACGAACGGGTACTGCCGGGGGCCATCGAAGTCGTCTGATGCAGCGCTTGCCAAGCGAGCTGCTCTTTCAAAAGCGCGTTGCTTTTTCGCCGACGATGGATCGAAAAGCCGCGCGGCGTGTCTGCCGACCAGACCGCGACACATCGGCGATTAATCGAGAGGCGCAAACCCCGCAGCATCGCGGCTGTGGTTGCGCTGCTGCTGTCGGCACGCGCCGACTTGAAAGCAGGACCCATGGCTGCTGATCATCGGTGAATTCTCGGTTCGTCAACTGAGAAAAGCACATCGGACCGCGGCGGCAATACCGCTCGTCGCGACGACATCGGAACACGCGCGTCGTAGAACGCCGTTGGTGCGATGCCCAGCTGTGCAACTAGCACATTGCGCAGTGGCAACACCCCTCCAATTCTTCAACGATGCACAGGCCTGCCATCCGCCAAGGAGCCTCCCCATGCGCACGCTCTTGATCGACAACTACGACTCGTTCACCTACAACCTCTACCAGTACCTCGCGGCCTGCAACGGCGAACCACCGATTGTCCTGCGCAACAACGAGATGCCCTGGGACGAGGTCGAGCGCATGCACTTCGACAACATCGTGATCTCGCCGGGCCCAGGGCGTCCACAGCGACGGGCCGACCTGGGCATCTCGGCGGACGCGCTGCAGCGTTCCCGCAAGCCCGTGCTCGGTGTCTGTCTGGGCCACCAAGCCATCGCCCACCACTGCGGCGCCCGTGTCGACCTGGCAGTGCGGCCGATGCATGGACGCCTGGACCGTGTTTCGCACACCCAGCGCGATCTCTTCGCCGGCATTCCGGATCGGTTCGAGGCGGTGCGCTATCACTCCCTCGCGGTCACCCAGTTGCCCTCATCCCTGGAACCGCTCGCCTGGACCTCTGACGGGACGTTGATGGGATTGCGTCATCTCTCATTGCCCTGGTGGGGGGTGCAGTTCCATCCGGAGTCGATCTGCACCGAATTCGGTGCACGGCTGCTGCGCAACTTCAGGGACCTGACGCTGGAATGGCTCGCGCAGGCGCCGCGGCGCGAGGCACGAGACAGCTTCGCACCCTCATTGCACCTTGAAGGTCCGCAGGCGTTGATGCTGCATGCGGCGTGCATCGACACCGCCGTCGATGCCGAGGCCGTGTTCATGCACACGTTCGCCCACAGCGACTGCGCTTTCTGGCTGGACAGCAGCCTCACCGAAACCGGGCGCGCACGCTTCTCCTTCATGGGCGATGCGAGCGGCCCGCGCACCCAGGTGCTGAACTATCGCACCGCGCCGCGCGAATTGATGGTGCGTCGGGGCGATGTGGTTCAGGTGCGCGACGAGAGCATCTTCGACTACTTGCGCGATCACCTCCCGGGCCAGCGGCCGGCGGGCCCGGAGCTTCCGTTCGACTTCGCCTGCGGCTTCGTGGGTTATTTCGGCTACGAGCTCAAGCGCGAAATTGACGGCGCGCGCGCACACGACGCCGACACCCCGGACGCAATGTGGATCCTCGCCGACCGTTTCCTCGCCTTCGATCATGCCGAGCAGCAGGTATGGATCGTCTGCCTGGATGAGGCCGCACCGTGCAACGAGAATCGTCGCTGGATGCAGGCCATGCGCGAGCGCCTGGAAAGCGCACCAGCACCCGCCCCGGACGACAGTGCAGATGCGGCCCGTGATCTGCATTCGCTGGCCTGGCGGGTGGACCTGACCAACTATCGCGAACTCATCCTTCGCTGCCAGCACGAGATCCTGCAGGGCGAGACCTACGAGGTCTGCCTCACGAACCAATTGGTCGGTGAAGGACGCATCCGACCGCTGGAAATCTATCGGGTCCTGCGCAGGCACAATCCCGCACCTTATGCTGCCTTCCTTCGCATCGGCGGCTATGCCGTGCTGTGCGCCTCGCCCGAACTCTTCCTGCGCATTTCCAGCGACGGGGATGTGGAATCGAAGCCCATCAAGGGGACTGCAGCGCGTGGCGCGACGCCGCACGAGGACGAGGCGATCGCGGACGCCATGGTCGCCGACGAGAAGACGCGCGCAGAGAACCTGATGATCGTCGACCTGCTGCGTAACGATCTCAACCGGGTGTGCGAGGTCGACAGCGTTCACGTACCGAGCCTGTTTGCGGTCGAGACCTATGCCACTGTGCACCAGTTGGTCAGCACCATCCGGGGCCGGCTGCGTGCGGACCTCGGGGCGGTCGACTGCGTGCGAGCGGCATTCCCCGGCGGCTCCATGACCGGGGCGCCCAAGGTACGCACGATGAAGATCCTCGACGAACTCGAGAACGCGGCTCGTGGCATCTACTCGGGCAGCATCGGCTATCTGTCGCTCAACGGGGCGGCCCAGCTGAACATCGTGATCCGCACCCTTGTGTCGGCCAACGGCCGGGTCTCCATCGGCGCCGGCGGTGCCATCGTCGCCATGTCCGACCCCGATGCCGAAGTCGAGGAGATCGTTCTGAAGGCGCAGGCGCTGTGGGAGGTGCTGCGGCGCTGCGGTGCACCGCTCGGTCCGCGGCCGGGGACGGCGTCGGATGCAGATGCTGCGGGCGATCCGGGCACGCCGGTGCTCCCTGAGCAGCCGTCCACGCTTTCGGCCCTATACACGGCCTCTCAGACCGCCCCGATCCCGCCCGACTCTGACTCTGGCAATGGCTAGTGCACAAGCCAATCGCCGCGGGATCATGCTCATGCTGGTGGCCATGGGCTGCTACGTGCTCAACGATGTCTTCGTGAAGCTGGCCGCGCAGAGTTTGCCGCCCGGACAGGTCCTTGCAGTCCGTGGTGCCTTCGCCACCATCTTCGTCCTGGCCATCGGGCGAGGAACACTCGCCGGCTGGCGAACGGCACTGCGGCCGCTCATCGGCGCGCGCTGCGGCCTCGAGGTCACGACCGCCCTCGCCTCCGTGGTCGCCCTGTCGCTGGCACCGCTCGCCACGGTCAGCACGCTCATGATGACTGCGCCGCTGATGATTGCAGCCACTGCGATGGCGTTGCGCTGGGAGCCCTGGCGCGGTGGCCGGCTGCTTGCGACTGCCGCGGGATTCGCTGGTGTGTTGCTGGTGATCCAGCCGTCCGCGCGGCCCGATGTCCCTGTGGCGGGCCTCGCCTGTGCGCTGCTGTGCGCAGCTTCGCTGGCCGTGCGCGACCTCGTGACGCGGCGCATCCCGGTCACGATCCCCTCGTCGACCATCGCGGTCGCGACCACGCTCGCCGTGTGCGTGGCGGGCCTTCTGCTGGGCATCATGGAACGATGGGCGCCGCTCACGCAGCAAGAGCTCGGTGTGCTCGCGGCGGCCGCGGGCTGTGCGGCGCTGGGCAACTACGCGCTCATCGTGGCCTGCCGCGGCGTCGATCTCTCGGTGGTCACGCCTTTTCGCTACAGCCTGATCGTCTGGGCCTTGCTGCTGGGGTATGCAATCTGGGGCGACATGCCTCGGCCCCAGGCCGCCATCGGCGTGCTCCTGATCGTCGCGGCCGGCGCCTTCACCGTCTGGACCGCGCGGCGGTAGTATGTAAAAAGGCCTTCCCGCCCGTGCACAGCGGCCTTCGGCTCGAGGCGGGAAGCGGCCGCGTGTCGCGGCTCTCCCGAGCGCGATTCCGCACGCGGCCGACGCGCTTTTTTTTGCAGCACACGCACACGCGCGTGCCTTCGAGGGAAAGCTCGTCGCGACGCGACGCTGCCCTATCAACTCTGACAGTGTCCACGTTCCCGTCATCAAGCTGTAATGCGAGCTCATTCAACGAGGTGACCTATGGAGATCATTGCGGGAACGGTCGACTCTTTCACGGCGGACGTGCTGTTCGACATGGCACGCTACCGGCACGAGGTTTTCGTCGAGAAACTGGGCTGGAAACTCGATACGCGCGGCCGGCTGGAACTGGACGAATTCGACCGGAAGGACACGATCTATCTGATCGTGCGCAATCCGGACGGCGAGATCGTCGGCACCAGTCGCCTGTTGCCTACGCACCGGCCTTATCTGCTCGCCAGCGTCTTCCCCCAACTGCTGGGCGACAGTCCTGCCCCGTGCTCGCCCGACATCTGGGAACTGTCGCGATTCGCCGCAGCCGAAGGGACGCGACTCGGGATGGGCGAGGATCCGCATGGATGGTCGCTCGCGCTGGACATGCTGAGCGTCGCGATGCGGACCGTCGCCGACAAGGGCGGACAGCACCTCATCTGCGTCTCACCACTGGGCATCGAACGCATCCTGCGCCGTGCGGGCCTGTCTGCGCACCGCGTCGCGCCGCCGGTACTGGTCGAAGGTCAGCATCTGTTCGCCTGCCTCATCGACGTGGACAAGAACTGGTGCCCGCACCGGGACCGCCACGCCGACGCGATCGATTGAGTCGCTGGCTGACCGGCGGGCTCGAGGCGGAGTCGCCCACTCAGTTCAGGAGCCCTAGACGTGAAGCGAACGCCGCGGCCGAACTCTTGGTGGGGGCGCCCAATCTGGCCATTGCATTCCTCAGATGAAAATCGACTGTGGGTTTCGAGATGCAGAGGATGGACGCGATCTCGTCACTCGTCTTGCCGTCCCCCGTCCAGCACAGCACCTCCACCTGCCGTCTCGTCAGCGGTTCGAGCCCCTCCAGCGGGCTGCCTCCCAGCAGGCGGCAGAACGCGCGGTGGGCGGTATGCACCAGCCACTGGAGCAAGGGGTCCTTGGCGAGAATCTCCGCGACCGTCAGCGGTTCGCCCGACCTGGCAAGCGAGAGCATGCCGACCCGCGCGTCGGGCTCGAAGACCGATTGCGCCCAGCCGACGCACAGGCCGAACGAGCGCGCCTCGTCCCACATCTGCGGCGCGTCCCGGAAGACTTCATTGCTCCAGATCAAGGGCGCCCCGCTGTGCACTGCGTGGGCGACCGTGGGATCGACCTGAAGATATCCCGCATTGATGTACCGGTGGCTCCATCGCTCATCGTAGGTGCTGAGCATCAAAGTCTTGGGTCGGGTGAAGGGCACGAGGGTGCGCAGCCCGTAGGCGCAGTGCTCGAAACCGAGGTGCCTGGTTGCCACGCTGATCTGCGCGAGCACATCGGATGGCTCGCTTGCCTCGCTCAACCGATCGAGAACATCTTGGGTCCACTCGTTCATAGGTGCGCTTCCTGGGTCGTCGGCACCCCTCACCTTCGTCGCGAGCGCGCTCGCCGCTGCCGCAGCGGCGCCGCGCAGACTCGTCGGCTTGCGAAGCGCCAGCTCCCTGAACCGACCGGCGTTGCGCCAGCCAACTGCATGCGCCTGGTGTCCGCCAGCGCGTGATTGAGGCGAGGGTGTGACAGTCTAGGAGCGGCTCGCCGAGCTCGGAGGCAAAATTCACCATCATTTCTGCCAATCTCGCGAACCTCGGCGTCGTGCGCACTGGCGCAGTTCGGCACAGGTCCGGGAGGTTGCGGATGAGTCCCCAACACGTTGGCTCCTCACGATGCACAAGGTCTGGCTCCTGCTACTCCCCGGATTCCTTCTTGTCGATGTCATGGACCTGCGCGCCGTCTTCAAGGCCGTCAATGCCTCGCGCGGGGCACGCAAAAGAATCGCCGGCTATGACGTCCGGCTGGCCTCTGCAGCGGGAGGCTCCGTCCTGAGTTCCAGCGGCGTGGCGCTGTCAACGAGCGCCATGCCGCGCGATCTCGTTGGTCGTCCGAGCACCCTCTTCATCAGCGGCGAACCCGATCCGACCTCGGCTGGACCGACAGGCTTGCGACGGCTGCGCGAATGGCTGTGCGACAACCGGAGGCATCTGAGCCGCTGCGCCGTGCAGGGCGCCGAGGCATTGCTGCCGCGGGCGCCACAGGTCCACGTTGTGCACCGGCGAGGGCGTGCGGCACCGCAGGCACCGCACCACGACAGGCCGGGACCAGCCCTGTTCAAGGCCTGCACGAAAACGCGCGACTGGCGCGTCGTCGAACCGGGCCAGGGCATCGACCTGGCGCTGTCGTGGATCGAGGAAGACCGGGGCACCGTGTTTGCGAACGCGCTTGCCTCACACCTGCCCCGGCCGCGCGGCCATCGCTACGGCATGCCGCGCCGCAGCCGCCGTCCGATCGACCCGCCCGCTCCTGACGCGCGGATCACCGTCCTGCATCGTTGGATCGCGACCCATCTGCACGAGCAACTCGGCGTCGCCCGACTGGCGCAGGAGGTCCACATGTCCACGCGCTCTTTCGCACGCTTCTACGAACGCACGACGGGGCTTTCGCCGGGACGTGGCTTGCAGCAGATCCGCCTGGACTGCGCCTGCCGCAGGCTCGAGACAAGCACACGCCCTCTGAAGACCATCGCTGCGCAGTGCGGCTACGGTTCCCCGGAAGTGATGCGAAGGGCCTTCGTTCGCGACCTGCAGATGACGCCGCGCGAATACCGGCGCCGCCACGCGACGATGAAAGATGCGGGCGCGGCCTAGAAGGATGTCTCGCCAGGCCCAACAGCGCAGCCCCATTTGCCAGGCCGCCAGCCGCGACGCGCACACACATCGCACGCCAAGGCCTGGCCGGGCAACACCCGCACCGCTAGTCTTGCGTGGCCCAACACACCAGCCGCAAGTCTGCCAGCGGCAGCAAGGCACGCGTGCCGTCGCCGAAGCGGACCTCGCCAACGTTGCCGTCATTCGCCTTGATGCGCAATGACCCGCACCGGCCCTCATGCTCCACCACCAGCACCGTGCGGCCGCCGCTGATGACCCTGGGCATCTCACTGCCGGGCGCCACTCGCTCCGAGCCGCCAACAGGCTCGGGCGATTGCGGGCGACGCTTGGTCTGGGCACGCCCGATCGGGTCACCTCTTGCGAGCAGTTCCTCGAATTCGTGCGGGCGATCACGTGCGACTGCCACCAAGTGATAGAGCACCCGCACATCCTCGCCGACCCGCCCGTCCTCCACCGCCTGGCGCAATTGCGGCGGTGCGTCACTGAGCCGCGCAGCCTCGGTGATGAAGGAACGCGGTTTGCCTAGCCGCCGTGCGATCTCGGCACGCGAATGGCCCTCCCCTTCCCGCTCGGCGATGAAGGCGGCCAGATCGAACGGCGACATGTCCTCGCGGTGCAGGTTCTCCGCCGCCTGCGCGAAAGGATCGACCCGCTGGTCGACGAACGCCGGAACGGCGGCCAGGCCCGCCAGACGCGCGGCGCGCACCCTGCGCTCGCCGCGGTTGACGGTGTACCGGTCCGCGTGCTCGGGATGACATCGCAGCGATACCGGCTCCAGCACGCCATGCTCGCGGATCGATTCGGCGAGTTCCTCGATGCGTTCGCCCCGGATGCGACGGCGCGGCTGGTAGGGGTCGAAGTCGATGCGCTCGAGCTCCACCTGCATCGGTGTGCTGGGAACCGGACGGACAGCATCGCCCGCGAGCAGATCCGCCGCCCTGAACTGCGACAGCACGCTCAGGTCGAGCCGCTCGGGCACATTCATGGTTGCGCATCCGCAGGCACCGGATCGCTCGAAGCGTCGATGCGTTGCTGCAGCAACTCGAACACCCGCATCACCTCAAGGCTCGCCTCGCGCGCCGCGCTCTTGGGCAATCGCCACACCGGCACGCCTGCAGCCAGCGCCTCGGGAATGGCCGAGCGGGTCGAGATCCGTGCCGGTATCACGAACTCCCGGAAGTTCAAGGCCAGTTCCTGTATCGCGGCCTTCTGCCGCAACGAATGCGGATTGAACCGGTTCAACACGATGGCCGCCAGTCGCAGTTGCGAGTTGTAGCGCCGTCTGACGCCGAAGATGGTTCTGAGCATGTCGGCGACACCATCGATGCTGTACTCCTCCAGTTCGATCGGGCAGACCACGGCATCGCCGACCATCAGCGCCGCGCTCATGCGCAAGCCCAGCGCCGGTGGCGTGTCGATGACGACCGCGTCGAAATCCTGGGCCAGGCGCATCACGTTCCTGCGGAATGCGGGGATCACCACTTCCGCCCGTGCGAGTTCGACATCGGCCAACTTTTTGCTGCCTCGCACCAGCGCAATGGTCTGCTTGCACGAGGGGACCATTGAGCCTATGTCTCGAGCGAACAGTTCCACCGCTTCGACGCTCGCCGCGGATCGACGCAGCGATTTGGAGCTGTTCGCCTGCGCGTCAAGATCGATCAGGCACACCGACTGGCGCCGCACATCGGCCAGCCACCATGCGTACAGCACCGCCAGCGTCGACTTCCCGACGCCACCTTTCTGGTTGCCGAAGATGACCACGTTGCCCATGACTTGCTCCTCAGGCCTCGAAGCGGGAGATGCGGGCCCGTTGCGCCTCGAACGGCTTCACGGGTTGTCGCTGAAACGTGCGACACCACTGTCCCCCACACAGGGGGCACTCCGAACTGGCCCGTGATGAAACCGCCATGCGATGCCGCTCACGAAATATCGCCGCCCCGCGCTTTGCAAGACCACTGTCAAAAACAATAGTCGACACACGCATGGGCAGAGGTGGACATTGCGCTCCATGCAAGCAACCAATGTTCAGCGCAGGCATGCAACCGATGAAGGCCGACGCACAGCCTGGCTTTCCGTTCTTGTTGTCACCGCCTTGCTGGCGCATGCGCGCACCCTCTGGGCACAGGCGCAGCCCGACGCGTCGCAGGTCGTCAACCCGCAACAGCAGGCGACGCGCGACCATGACCGCATCGAGATCCTTCGCGAAGAGCTTGAGAAGTCGCAAGCGCGATTGGAAGCTCTCACGCGGCGCAAGGCGGAGCGGCTCGCCGCGGCCGATCCGAAGGCAGCGACCGAGGCCGAAGAACAGCACGCGCGCACGCTCGGCGATATCGCAGCCATCCAACGGGAAATCGCGTTGGCCGCTCAAGTCCCCACCCGGATCACGACGGTCAGGCCCGCGAGCGCGCAAGTCGTCAAGAGCGCTTCGACCAGCCAGCGCGTGGTGCAGGCACCCTGGTGGGACGTCTACGGCGTCAGTCGGCGCATTGAGCCGCCTGCTTCAACTTCTCTCGCGTCCCCGTCCGGGAAAGTGCCCGCGGGATCGAATCCCGGAGCAATGCCATGACCGCCTTCGCAATTCACATCCGACCCGCAGCGCAAGTGGGTGTCCCTGCGAAATGGATCGGATGCCTGCTCATTGCCCTGCTCGCCACCACCCCTGTCGAAGTCGCCTGGGCAGGAAGCCCTTTCGCCACCGGCGCCAACGCGACGCAGCAACAACTCGTCGCCATCCTCACGCCACTGGCGGCGGTCGCGGTGATGGTGTCCGGCGCCATGGCCTGGTTCGGACGCCTGAGCTGGTGGTGGATGGTCGCCGTCGTGATCGGCACCGTGCTGGTCTTCGGCGGCCCCCAGATCGTGTCCTGGATCCGGGGCCTGTTCGGGGTCTGAGGGAGCGATCGATGAGTCGCAACCAGGGCATCGTCGCGGATCCTCTGTTCGTGGGCATGACACGGCCCTCGATGGTCTGGGGTGTCACCTACTCGGCCATGATGTTCAGCATCGTCATCACGACCGAGTCGTTCATCGTCACCAAGAGCCTCGCCTGGCTGCTGGCCTTCGTGCCGATGCACGGCGTGCTCTACCTGGTCTGTCTGTACGAGCCGCGCTTTTTCGATCTGCTGCAACTGTGGGGCCGCACGCGCCTGCCGGCCATGCTGGGCGGCAACCTGCGGTTCTGGCGCGCCAACTCCTACAGCCCCTTGGCGCTGGACCTGCCCGACTGGCGGGGGCGTCGCCGCATGCGGACCCTACCCGCGGCGGTGGTCTGACGTGGTATCGCCATGAAGCTGCTGTCTCGCTCCGAGCACACGCTGCGCCGCGAAGCCGGCGCCGCGACGATGATTCCGCTCTCGGCGCATGTGGACGAGCATGTGGCTCGCACGCGCGCGGGCGACTATGTGCAGACGCTGCGACTGGCCGGCACGAGCTTCGAAAGCGCCGACGACGATGACATCAATGGCTGGCACGAGCGCCTGAATGTCCTGCTGCGCAATATCGCCTCGCCCAACCTGGCGCTGTGGACCCACGTGATCCGGCGTCGCGAGACCGGCTATCCGGGCGGGCGAACGATGCCCGGCTTCGCCGATGAAATCGAGCAGCGCTACCGCCGCAAGATGGCCGGCGAGCGGCTGATGGTCAACGAGCTGTACCTGTCGATCGTCTTTCGCCCTCAACCTACCCGCATCGGCAACGCCGCATTGCGGCTGTTCAAACGCGCGGACCCAGAGGGTGCGCAAGCGGAACTGCGCGATGCCCTGGATGCCTGCGACAAGCTGCGCCAGGAACTGATCGCGGCGCTGGAGCGCTACGACCCCGAAGCCCTGGGCATCTATCGGCTGGACGGCGAGGAGGTGCTGTTCTCCTCACTGATGGAATTTCACGGCTTGCTGATCAACGGAGAGTGGCAGCGCATGCCGCTGCCGCGCGCCCCCCTCAACGAGGTCCTGGCCACCACACGGCCCTTCTTCGGCAACGAGGCCATGGAATACCGCACGGGCACCCAGACGCGGATCGGGGCCTTCCTCGGCATCAAGGAGTACCCCACGCCCACGGCGCCGGGCATGTTCAGCGCCTTGCTGACCGCGCCCTTCCGTTTCGTGCTCACCCAAAGCTTCACCTTCCTGGCCAAGGGAACAGCCACCGACATGATGAGCCGCCAGCATCACCGGATGGCGGCCGCCGGTGACCTGGCGGTCTCGCAGGCCGAGGAGCTCAAGGACGCGCTGGACGACCTGATGAGCAACCGCTTCGTGATGGGCGACCACCACTTCAGCCTGCATGTGCTGGCCGACACCTACGACGGCGTCGGCGAGGCCGAAGGCCGGCCCCGCCTCAAGCAGCTCAACGACAACGTGGCCCGCGCCCGCTACCTGCTGGGTGACACGGGCATGGTGGTGGCCCGCGAGGATCTCGCGCTGGAGGCGGCCTTCTGGGCGCAGCTGCCGGGGAACTTCGGCTACCGAAGCCGCAAGGCGCCCGTCACCAGCCGCAACTTCGCTGCGATGTCGCCGTTTCACAATTTTCCGACCGGCCGGGCGACAGGCAATTACTGGGGCGACGCGTTGACCATGTTCATGACCCGCGCCGGCTCACCCTACTACTTCTCTTTGCATGCGAGCGACCCGCGCAGCCCGGACGGGGGCAGTCGCCGCGATGTCGGACACATCACGGGTGTGGGACCGGTCGGGACCGGAAAGACCACCCTGTTGGGGTTCTGCATGGTGGCGATCTGCAATCGCCTCGATGCCACGCAGATCATCTTCGACAAGGACGAAGGGCTGCACATCCTGGTGCGGGCACTGGGTGGACGGTACCTCCCCCTCAAGAACGGGGCGCCGACCGGCTGCAATCCGCTGCAACTCGACGATGCGATCGCCGACAACGTCGAGTTCATGCGCCACTGGCTCAGGCGCCTTGTCATGCGCACGCCGAACGACACCCTGACTGTCCGCCAGGAAGACGATCTCGATCAGGCGCTGCACGGCACGCTCAAGCTCGATCCTTCTTTCCGACGCCTGTCTCGCCTGGCCGCCTTCCTCGATATCACGGACCCCGAAGGCATGCATGCACGCCTTCGCAGGTGGTGTGCCTCGGAGCATGGCGACTATGCCTGGGTCTTCGACAACGATCACGACGACGTGGCCGCGCTGCTTGCCCGGCATTCCCTCGTTGGCTTCGACGTGACCGATTTCCTAGACAACGAGACCGTGCGGGCGCCACTGACCATGTACCTGTTTCATCTCGTCAACCGGATGGTGGATGGGCGCCCGCTGGTGTGCTGGATGGACGAATTCGCCAAGCTCCTGAGCGACCCGGCCTTCGCGAAGTTCGCCAAGAACGGTCTGGAGACCTGGCGCAAGAAGAACGCGAACATCGCAACCTTCACCCAGAGCACCAGCCATGTGCTCGATTCCGTCATCGCGCGCGCGATCGTCGAGCAGACGCCCACGAAGATCCTGTTCCCCAATCCAGAGGCGGACTACGACGAGTACACCCAGGGCTTCAACCTGACAGACAGGGAGTTCGCGCTCATCAAGCAGGAACTCGAGCCTGGCTCTCGCCAGTTCCTCATCAAGCAGAACCATGTCAGCGTGGTCGCGCAGCTCGATCTCCACGGCTTCGACGACACCTTGCACGTCATCTCCGGGCGCACCAGCAATGTCCGCCTCATGCGCGAATGCATTGCGGCCTTCGGACCGGATCCCGACCAGTGGCTGCCGTCCTTTCGCAAGGCGCTTGCCGATCGCCCTCCCCGTTCGTCCTCAAAGCAGGAGATCTCCCATGCGTAGGCACCTCGTTCCATTTTTCCTCGCGGCGGCTTCGCTCGCGCCGCTGCACGCGAAGGCCGGCATCCCGGTGATCGATGTCACGGCCATCGCCAACCTGATACAGCAGGTGATGTACTGGCAGCAGCAGATCTCCGGGATGCAGAAGCAGTACGACCAACTGAAGGAGTCGAAGGACCAATTGACTCAGACCCACAATGCCATGACGGGAAGCCGAGGCATGGAACAGCTGCTGCCGACCTCGGAGCTGGCGCGCAACTACTTGCCTCCCAGCTACGGCGAACTGGTGAACACGGTCAACGGCTCCTCAGCGGGCTACGCCGGGCTGACCAACCAGGTGCAGTCGATCATGAAGGCCAACACCGTCCTGTCCGGAACACAGATGGAGGCGCTCAGTCCCGAGTTGCGCCAGATTGTGGAGCAGGGGCGGCAGTCAGCAGCGCTGCTCAACGGAATGACCCAGGGCGCGTACCGGAACACCAGTCAGCGGTTTTCGGCCCTGCAACAGCTGATCAACCACATCGGGTCAGCACAAGATCCCAAGGCGATCCAGGACCTGCAGGCGAGGATCCAGGCCGAACAGAACATGCTCACCAATGAGCAGACAAAGCTGCAGAGCCTGTATCAGATCGCGAGGGCCGAAGAAGCTGCCCATCAGCAGCGCACCCGGGAGCAAGTCATCTCAGGCCACGGAGGATTCAATGCAAGGTTTTTCCCAACCCCCTGAGCCGCAATGTCCAAATTAACGATGGTCATCGTCGTGATCGCAGTACTTGCCACCGCATTTGCCTATCTCATCTTGAGGCAAGGATCTACCCCTGCCATTTCCCCAGTATTCGTGTTGCCCGAAACGCCCGAGCCAGCAAGGTCAAGTGTTGAGCATGGAGGCTTCAATGATCGGTTTCAGCCAACGATCTCACCTTCTAGGGGCTCTGAGAAGTGAAGCTCGAAGAGGTAAGCAATGTTCTTCCAACAATTCTGGACATGGTTGACATCCCAATTGACCGAATACGTCGCGGCAAGAGCGGCGATCGTTGCTGGTGCCATCGAACCGGCCGTGGTAACGATCGCGACGATCTACGTAATGATGTGGGGGTTTCTTAGCCTCACTGGAAGAGTGCAAGAACCCATATGGGAGGGCGTCAAGCGCATCCTCTTCATTGTGATCGTACTTGGCGTCGGGCTGAGGCTCTGGCTATACAACGGAGTCATCGTCGACACCTTCTTCAACGCACCGGTACAACTGGCGGCCAAGATCACAGGGGCCTCGGACCCCGTGTCAGTGATTGACACGATATGGGACAAAGGTGGGGCCGTTGCTTCGAATCTTTGGAACAAAGGCGGCGTATTGAACGGTGACTTTGGCTTCTATTTAGCGGGAGCCATCGTCTACTTCATCATCGGGGGCGTCGCCGTCTACACACTCTTCTTGCTTGTTCTATCCAAGATCGCGTTGGCGTTGATCCTCGCCGTCGGCCCTCTTTTCATTTGCCTGCTTTTTTTCGAGGCAACACGGCGATTCTTCGAGGCTTGGATTGCCCAACTGGCCAACTATGCGCTCGTCGCCGTCCTAGGCTCGCTAGTAGCGAGCCTTATGCTACAGATCGCTTCTTCCTACGCCACCCAGACAGCTGCGCGCGGCGCATCCATCGTGACCGTCGATGCACTAAATATGGTGCTGTGTGCTTCTCTGGTGCTGCTGGTTATGCGCCAAGTTATATCAATTGCTGCGGGGCTGGCGAGCGGGGTCGCACTGAGCACCTATGGTGTCGTGAGCGGCGTGGTTCGCTGGGGACTCGGCGGGACCAAACGCACGAGCTACGAGTTCAGCCGCGGGGTGCTGGACGGCCTGCGCCGAGAGCCCGGCAGTCGCTGGGATTCGTTCCGCCGCCTCACGGGCAATCGCATCGGTGCTGGCGTGGCCTCAATGGCAGGTGTAGGCACTGAGCGCCGCGGCGGAACCGTGATTCCCAGAGAGCAGGTCATGCCGAGTCTCTCGCGCAATCGCTAGCGATGGAGTGTGCAGATGAAGTCTTCGACCCTCGTTTTTCTGCTTGCCCTTGTCTTTCAGCTTGTTGCATGCGGCACTCGCCCGCCAACCCCGCCGGATTGCGAAGGGCCACTCACACCGATCAACATCTCGAACGGTGTTTCCCCATCAGGAGCGGTGGATGTCTCGGAACGCCGCCCTTGAAAGCTACCTGCGCGAGGCCCAGAGCTGGGAGCTCGACCGCGCGCGTCAGTCGGAGCGATCGAGCAAGATCGCTTGGACTGTGGCCGCAGCGGCCACACTGATCGCGGTGTTCTCGGTCGTGGCTGTCAGCGGGCTCACGCCGCTTAAGCAGCCTGTCCCGGTTCTCATCCGAGTCGACAGCAGCAGTGGAATCGTCGACATCGTCCCCACCTACGAGGGCACCACTGACATCGAGCAGTTGGTGACCCGGAACCTGTTGCAGAATTATGTGATTGCGCGCGAGCGCTTTTTTTACGGCACCGCAGAGGCGGACTACGAACTGGTTGCCTCACAGAACTCGCCTCGGCTGAACCAGGAATGGGCCGTGCTATGGGCTGCCGACAACCCCGCATCGCCCTTGAACATTTACAAAGACGGCACTGCCGTCCGCGCACAGGTGCGATCGGTCACCTTCCTCAAGCTGGACAGCGGGAAGGACAAGCTGGCACAGGTCCGCTTCACCCGTTCTACCCGCGCAGGCGGCACCGGTGAGGAGCAGACCAGCCATTGGGTCTCGACGATCGAGTTTGCTTACGTCCCGCCATCGACGGACAACAAGATGCGCTCGCTCAACCCTCTGGGCTTTCGCGTCGTCGAATACCGCCGCGAGCCCGAGGTCGCTCCATCCGGTGTCGCGCCGAGCAAGCAGGACGCGCGATGAAGCCTCCGCCCATGCACCTCTGGAATCGCCCCTTGGCGATCGGACTGGCGGCAAGTCTGGCGCTTGCCGCGTCGTATGGCCGAACCGCGACCGTGCCGCCAGCTGGCAAGGTCGATACCCGGGTGCGGATGGTTGCCTACGACCCAGAGGACGTCGTCACGTTGCAGGGCTACGTGGGCTATCAGATCCACCTGCAATTTGCCGAGGGCGAGGAGTTCGTGAACCTCGGCGCCGGCGACAACGGCGCCTTCGACATCGGCGCCGAGCGCAACCACTTTTTCGTCAAGCCCAAGGAAGCGCGCGCTTCCACCAACTTCACCGTCCTCACGAACCGCCGGGCCTACCATTTCGACTACGTCGTGTCTTCGGCGGCGCCCGCGGGCGCCGCCACCAGGCGCATGGTGTATTCGATTCGTTTCACCTACCCGCAGGACGAGGCCCGGGCCGCGGCAGCGGAAGAGGAACGACGCCGGACCGAGGCGCGCATGAGCGAAGCGGCGGCCGGTCGCCCGCGCAACGCCGACTACTGGTTCTGCGGCAGCGATTCGCTCAGACCCTTGAGTGCTCACGACGACGGCGTGCAAACGCGACTTCGCTTCCATACGCAATCCGACTTTCCGGCCATGTTCGTCCGAAACGATGATGGCTCCGAGTCGCTGCTGAACTTCAACATCGAAGGGAGCGAGGTGGTGATCCAACGTGTGGCACGTCGTTTCGTGCTGCGGCGGGGCGGGCTGGTCGGCTGTGTGATCAACCGGTCGTTCGCCGGCGGCAGCGCGCGCACCTCGCCCCACACCAGCGTTGAAGGTGTACGACGCACCACCACAGGAGAGGGGCCGTGACCTGGTTGAACCCGACCCACCGCGGCTCCCGCACGGATTCGTCGGCAAGACCCGGTGCCTCCGAGATCGACCCCGACACCGGGGAGATCCTGTCTGGCCAACGGGAGGCGGCCACCGAAGAGGCGACGTCCCGAGCCGCCGGCGAGCGCAGCACGATCCGGGGCGAGCGTGCCATTCCATCCGTCAATCGCGAGCGGTCCATCCAGTCGCGCATCAGCGGGTTCCTGGCGCTTGCGGCGATGCTCTTGCTCGGCGCCGGATTCCTGTTCTGGTACTACAACACTCAGTACGCCAAGACCCGTGAAGCCGAAGAGGCCGCGAGAAAGGCGGCCGCGGCACGCGCCGGGGGGGAGATGAAGGTACCGCCGCTCGGCCGCATCGACCCACCGAAAGCGCCACCGGAAGCGACGGCGATCGTTGGCACGCCCTCCACCCCGCCACCGACGGCCAACGCCAATGCCGGCACACCGCAGAAGACGCCGGAGCAGATCGCGCTGGAACGGCAGTTGAGCACCCCGGTGCTTCGGCGCGCGCAGCCGGCGCAGCCCTCTGGCATCTCGGCGCCGCACGCGTTCACGGACCCGGCGGTACTGACCGGCGGTGTTCCAGGCATGTCCCAGCTGCTCGGCACGCTGCAACCGTCCGCCCCCGGCTCGGCGGCACTCGGCGGCGGTCAACTCGGCGCCAGCCTCCGGCCGACGTCCACTCCGGCCGTCATCGCCCAAGCGCTGCCCACACGGCGCATGCTTTTGCCCAAGGGCGCATTCATCGACTGCACGCTGGAAACCGCCATCGACTCGACCTACGAGGGCATGACCACCTGCATCGGCGCCAGCGACATCTACGGCGCGGATGGCAAGGTCGTGCTGTTGGAGCGTGGCACCAAGTACGTCGGCGAGCAGCGTGGAACGCCGCGGCAGGGACAGGGCCGCGTCTTCATCGTCTGGAACGAGGCGCGCACCCCGACCGGCGTCGTGGTCCAGCTGGCCTCGCCAGGAACCGACGAGTTGGGCCGCAACGGCTTGCCCGGCTTCATCGACACCCACTTCTGGGATCGCTTCGGCGCTGCGATTTTGATCTCTGTGATCGACGGCACGATGCAGGCGATCGCCGCCCACCAGCAAAGCGGCTCCCGTGTCGGCAGCGGCGGCGGCGTGGTGCTCGGTCCGCAGGGCAGCCGCGACGTCATCACGGAGGTGCTGCGCAGCACCGTGTCGATCCCGCCGACCGTCATCAAGAACCAGGGCGAGCGCATCCAGATTTTGGTCGCCCGCGACGTGGATTTCAGGAGCGTCTATGCGCTTCGAACCGACCCAGTCCTCCCCTGAAGGCGTGCCTCCCGGTACCACAGGCGGCCTGCAGCCGACGCCGAACGCCGCGCCTGCCACAGGTTCTGAAGAACCGCCCTCTTCCCTGGCCCTCTTTCTCGGCCCGCTAGGCCGTTTGCTTGACGACCCCGAGGTGACCGAGATCTGCATCAACGAGCCCGGTGCGGCTTTTGTGGAACGGCAGTCCGGCTGGGTGCGCGAGGAATTGCCATTCGCAAGCTTCGATTGGTGCATGTCGATCGCCAAGCTCGTGGCCAACTTCACGCGCCAGCGCATTTCGGCCAATGAGCCGCTCCTGTCCGCCACACTCCCGGGCGGCGAACGAATCCAGATCGTGCTACCGCCCGCGACCTTGGACCGGACGGTCTCGATCACGATCCGGCGTCCATCGAACACGCTCTGGACCCTCGAAGAGCTGGCCGATCTGCGCATCTTCGAGTCGACGCGCAGCGCCCCCGCTACGCCGGCGCGGCAATCTGACAGCGCAAGCCTGTCACCGGAAGACCGCGAGTTGGCGGGCCTGCTGGCACGCGGCGAGTTCGTCGCCTTCCTGCGCCGCGCCGTGCAGTGGCGCAAGAACATCCTGCTGTCGGGCGCCACCGGCTCCGGCAAGACCACCGTAGGCAAGGCGCTGATCCTCGAAGTGCCACCCGACGACCGCCTGATCACCATCGAGGACGTGAAGGAGCTGTCGCTGCGCAACCAGCCCAACCATGTCAGGCTCTTTTACTCGCAGGGCGCCCAGGGGCAAGCCGAGGTCACGCCCGGCCAGTTGCTCGCCGGGGCCAAACGCCAACGACCCGACCGGGTGTTCGTGTCCGAGCTGCGGACCGGCGAAGAGGTCTACGACTACCTGGTGTCCGTCAACACCGGCCATCCCGGCTCGATCACCAGCGTGCACGCGGACAGCGCCCAGATGGCCTTTGTGGCGCTGGCCCAGATGATGAAGCGCAGCCAGGCGGGCCAGGGCATGAGCACGCGCGAAGGCGTGGAACTGGCCCAGATGAGCGTGGACATCGTCGTGCAGTGCGCACGCGAGCGCAGGGACGGCCTGCTGCGGCGCATCGTGCGGGAGATCTGGTATGACCCTGGCGCCAAGATTCGAAGACTTTCCTAGCCCGCTACGGGTCGCTGTCGCATTGCTGGTAGCCGCGATCGTCGGCGTCTACGTCGCCGGATATGCGTTCCTGGTTGCGATGAAACTGCCGCCGCAGAACGCGACGCTGCTGACTCTTCACGCGTACTGGCAGGCCTACGGGAATCGGCCGGACGTGCGTCGCGCCCTCCTGGCGTCCCTGGCTGGCTCCCAGGGCCTGATGCTTGGGCTGGTAGGCGTCGCCATGCTGCCTCGCCGTCGCCCTCTGCATGGCGACGCCCGATTCGCGAGTCGTCGCGAGATCGCGCAGGCCGGCCTTCTGAACGAGCACGGCGTCATCCTCGGGCGCCTCGGCAATCGCTACCTGGTGCTTCCCGGGCAGCAAGGTGTCGAACTTGAGGCGCCGCCGCGCAGCGGCAAGGGCGTTGGCGTGGTCATCCCCAATCTTTTGAACTGGCCCGGCTCGACCATTGTCAGCGACATCAAGGGCGAGAACTTCATGCGCACCGCGGGCTTCCGCGCGGCCCATGGGCAGGAGGTGCACCTGTTCGATCCGCTGTCAGAACGCGAGTGCTCCTCGCGCTGGAATCCGCTCGGCTACGTGTCCGAGGCGCCCTATCGCTGCATCGACGATCTGCAGCGTATCGGCACGATGCTCTTTCCCGATCCGCAGGCCGGCGATCCCTTCTGGAGTTCGTCAGCCCGGTCGTTGTTCCTGGGCATCGCCCTCTACCTCTTCGAGAGTGATGGCGCCACGCGCACCTTGGGCGAGGTCCTGCGCCAAGGCATGGCCAGCGACGCCGAGGGTTTTCAGAAGCACTGGAAACGCGTGATCGACGCCTGCGAGCGCGCCGGCTATCCCCTGTCGCAAGAAGCGGTGCAAAGTCTCTACGACGTGATCGACCTGGCGCCGACCACGGCCTCCAGCATCCGCAAGACCTTCACCAGCCGCCTGGACCTGTGGCTCAACCCGATGATCGATGCGGCCACCTCCGCCAACGATTTCGACCTGAGGGACCTGCGCAAACGTCCGATCTCGATCTACGTGCAGATCAACCCCGACAACATCGCGCGACTGCAGCCGCTGCTGAACCTGTTCTTCCAACAGGCCATCGGCCTTCAGACGCGCGAACTTCCCGAGAACAACCCACAGCTTCGCCATCAGTTGCTGCTGATGCTCGACGAATTCCCTGCACTCGGGCGCATCCCGGTCATCGCGGATTCCACCGCCTTCCTGCCGGGCTACAACGTGCGCACCGTCGTCATCGTCCAGTCCAACTCGCAGCTGATCGAAAAGTACGGCATCGAGGGCACCAAGTCGATCCGGAAGATGCTGGCCGCGCGAATCGTGTTTCCGCCCAAGGAATACGAGGACGCCGAAGCCATCTCGCGCGAGCTGGGGACCTACACCGTCCGGCAAAAGAGCGTCAGCCGCCCGATGTGGGGCGGTGCGAGCAAGGCGCCGACCGTGAGCATCAGCGAGCAACCGCGGCGCCTGCTGCTGCCGCAGGAAGTCAAGGAACTCGGTTCGGACCGGATGCTCCTGTTCTACGAAGGGCTGCGGCCCGTGCTGGCGCATCGCATCCTCTATTTCCGCGACAGGTACTTCGCCCCGCGCGAGCGACCACCACCACCGGTGTCGAAGCTCGAAGTGACCAGGTCCGGAGACATCCTCGCGTCGGTTCAACCGGCCGCGACAGGCGGAAAGGAAGACACGGCAGGCGCGAATCGCGGAGCCGTCACGGGCGCCACGCCGCGACGCGCTGGCCCGGCGTCAGCAACCAGGACGGGGGCAGCCATGGTCGAGGATGCACTCGCCAATGACCTGAAGCTGGACGACTTCTCGTTCGATTTCGACGACGTCGAGATACCCACCGAGAAGCTCAGCGATGAGGATCTGAAACGCCACGCCGACGAGTTCATGGCGCGCATCCTCGACTGACGCTCGTCCCATTCAAAAACCAGAGCTCCCGCACGACAGACACCTGCGAAAAGGAACTGCGATGTCCACAGACCATCCTCCCGAAAGCCAGCCTTTGTCCGGCGCCGCGAACTCAGCCTCGCAGGACGCCGCCGGTTCCGTCCAGGGCGAAGCGCTTCCAGCGGGACGCGGCCATGCCCGAGTTCCCGATGCCATCGAGCGCCGCTACCTGCGCGTCGACAACCGGTACTTCTTTCCGGACCGCACCCTGGCCTTCATCGACGACGGCCGCCGCATCCGTGTGCAAACCGAGAATCGCGAGGTGCTGCACAGCGTCGTGGCGATCGCGCAGGTGCGCGGCTGGCGGGTCATCGCGCTCAAGGGCACCGAGACCTTCCGCCAGGCCATGTGGCGCGAAGCGTCCTTGCGCGGCCTCGAGGTCCGAGGCTACGAACCGACCGAGGCGGAGATCCTCCAAGTGCAGCGTGCTTCGAAGAGATCGCCGCCGCCGCAAGGGAGGGAATCGGGCACATCCTCGACGCATCCAACGGCCCCAGAGAACCGCGATGCGGCGACGCTGCGCGATGGTTCGGGGAGCGCCCGCGCCAGCCACGGTGCCGACCCTCATTCGACCGGGGCGACACAAGAAAATCGACCGGTGCAGAAGGACCCCAGGTCGTCCATCGAAGGGCTGCTCCTGGCGGCGGCGGCCGCACCCTATCAGTTCGATCCGGCACAGCGCATGTCCTTCTACGTGACGGTCCGCACGCAGGTCGGCGACCGCACCGTGTGGGGCACGGACCTGGAGCGTGCGCTCGCGGAGTCTGCGTCGCAGCCGCGCATCGGTGATCAGGTGGTCCTCACACGCCATGGTGCCCACCCGGTGAAGGTCCGGCTGGAAGAGCGCAATGCGGACGGCGAGTTGGTCGGCAATAAGAAGGTGATCATGCAACGCGTGCTCTGGAGTGTCGAGACACCGGGGCACCTTCGCGCGATGGAAGGCCACGCGATGCGCGTGCGTGCCGGCGAGAGTCTGTCCGACGAGGTTCGACGCCAACACCCGGAACTGGCCATCGCGGCAGCGAACCTCGAGCTCGCCGAACAGTACGCGCAGCGGGTGACCGGCGATCAGGCATCCCGCCAGCATCTGGTGCAGCTGATCCGCGAGCGGATGGCCGACGCGCTGGCACAGGGCCTTTCGATCCACCTTCCGGATCGCCGCCCGAGCCCCCTGCCCACGCCCATGCAAGTGCGCCACCGCATGGCTCGAAGCCTGGAGGCGTTGAGCCATGACCGCGTCTAGCATGGCACCGGTGCGTATGTCCTGCTCGACGCTGGTGATCGCCGCCTCCCCGCCCACAGTTGCGGCCGCATGCTTGCAGGTTCGCTGCCCAAGATCCGTTCGCCCACAACGCGGTGAGCTGCGGTGCCGCAGACGCTGCGGGACTCTGGCGTCGAATTGCAGCCCGTGGACGGAGGGCCGGGGCACGGAAGCGGGTCCGCGGCCATGTCGCAAAGACGCCTGATGTCCCCGCGGGGAAAGCCTCGGACACCGGCGAACGATTGGGTGATCTCGAGCGGCTCGCTCGAAGCACTCAAATGGATCGGCCTTCTGCTCATGACTGGCGACCACGTCAACAAGTACCTTCTGCACGAAGCAAGTCCGACCCTTTATGCACTGGGACGCATGGTGATGCCGCTCTTTGGCTTCGTGCTCATGGCCAATCTGGCGCGTCCAGGAGCATTCGAGGCCGGTGTGCATCTTCGCGTCATGAAGCGGTTGGCGATCTTCGCGTTGCTGGCGACTCCGGCTTTCGTGCAGCTCGTCGGCTGGTGGCCATTGAACATCCTGACCACGCTCTGGCTGGCAACATGGATCGTCTGGCTGCTCGAACGTGGCGGCAGGACCGCGCACTGCATTGCGGCAGTGGCGTTTCTCGTCGGCGGTGCGGTGGTGGAATTTTGGTGGCCGGCCCTGCTCTGTTGTCTCGCCGCCTGGGCGTTCCTGCGCAGGCCCGGCGGCCTGCGGCTTCTGCTATGGACCTTGGCGATGGCATCACTCGCCGCCGTCAATGCCAACTTCGCCGCAATGGCTGTCCTGCCCTTGATCTGGGGCGCGCGGGAGGTCGAGATTCCGTTGCCACGCAGTCGGTGGGTCTTTTACGTTTTTTATCCGGCTCATCTCTCGCTGATCGCTTTGGTGTCGCCGCCGAGATGAACGGACAGGTTCCGCATGCATCGAAATCTCCTGCGGTCGCGACAACCGTCCATCGACGGGCACTGAAAAAAGCGGCTTCCTGTTGGAAGGTCGGCGTGGCCCGCGCACGGTTCATCCGAACATCCGCACTGAGCCACCGATTGCTTCATCCACGCGGCCTGTCGCCCTTAGTGACCGACAGCACCCGGCCGAGGCGATGTGAAAACTCACCGTCATGCTCACGCCGTCAAGAATTGAACTCTCAGGAACTGAGATCCTCACCGCGAATTGGCTGATCGTGTCATCGAGGCCAGACGAGTTGAAGCACACTCGGCGCTAGGAACTGGCCATCCCGCAGTACCGGCGGATTCATCGCGAGGCCGCGCTTGCGGTAATTCCGATTCATCGGATACTCCCGCCGCACGAAGTTAGAAGACGCAGGCCTCTGTTGCACCAAGAGGGGCGTCCACGAACCCGCGGCGGTTAAGTGTTGATCTATCGACCTTCCGATTCAGGTCATTGGGTATGTGCGCGCCCGGGTGTTCGACGTTTTTCCACCTCTCTCCAGCGCTCCGCCAATCGCTGATCGTCGGTCTGCACTGCCGGCATGCGCGCAGTGAAGCGATCCACCTGCACGGCCACCCGCGCTTCGCCCTGCCTCCTCAGCATTTCCGACGTTGCATGCCAGTCTGCCAACACTTCTTTCCGGGTGTCTCGCAACTTCGCTTGGCCCGCATCAAAAGCCACCCGTCCGGCCCTGAGGTCCCGCAGCACCTTTTCCAGCTTCGTGCGCATCACCGTGGACGACGTCGGCCCCCGACGTCCAACGCGCTCGGCAATGGACAACTGCGCGAAGGCCCGCAGTTCCTTTAGCCGATGATGGATTGGGTCCCGATAGGGCTTACGCACCTGACCGCGCACCTGCCGCGGCGTCGCGTTGGCTGCTACGCGCTGCTCGCGCATCAGTGCGGCGAACTGCTCCCTCCACTGCCGCAGCGTGTCCTTGCGGATGTAGAGGCGCTTGCCAGGCTCGAACTCGTGCTCGCACTTGACCACCAGATGCACATGCGGGTGCGGCTGGTCCGTGTGCAGCACCATGGCATAGCGATACTGCAGCGCGAAGTTCTCGCGCGCAAAGACGCGTGCGGCAGCCAGCACCTTTTCCGGCGGCGTGCCGGCAGGCATGGACAGGACGATGTTGTGGACCAGCTTCGCACGCCCGTCCTTTTGGCCCTGAGCGGGTTTCGGTTTGTACTGGCTTCTGCAAAGCTCGAGCTGCCAGTCGGCCACGATCTCCCTAGCCGCACTTCGGCCCTGCTGTACCAGCCCCTCGTCGATTTCCAGCGGCAGCTTGCCGTGCCGACTGATGTAACGCAGGTGAGCCTCCACCCCGCCGACGTCCCGTGCTCCGCCGGACACCTTCACCATGACTTCGGGTACACGGCCCACGGTGCGCTGGACTTGCGCAATCTCATCGGATCCAAGGTGCAGCCTGCCGCCAGGGCCGCGCCGGCCATAGCTGACGATGTCCAGCGTCATGTCGCGCGAAGCATCGGCCGAGCCTCGGCTGCTTCGGTCCAAGCGCACCATCTGCTTAGGCATGGACACACTCGCCGCCGGCTTCCCAGCTGATGAGGTTGCGGCGCACGACGGCAGCGGTGGCTTCGCGCGCCAACTCGACCTCCCGGCGAACCAGCGTGATCGTCTCGCCCAAATCCAATGCAGCGGAGCCTGCCGGATTGTTCGTCATGCCGAACACGCGAAGCTGGCGACCGAGCGCCGCCAACTGGGCGCCCACCGCCTTGATCTGAGCCAGCTCGTTCGGCGGCAGCACTGCCGATGCGTGGACATGGTTGTGGATCAGCAGGGCCAGGTAGCTGCCGGTCTTCATGTCCCGCGCATGGGCCCGTTTTTCCACAGACATTCGATCCCCAGGGCGAAGTCGCAGCGTGATGCGGTCCGCCATGTCCACGCCACCACCCAAATCATCGGCGGCTCGCTGCGTATTCGGTTCAAGCGAGATCGGGCCGTTGGACTGGATCACTTCATGGACCATCTTGGCGAGCAGGCGCGACTCGTGCAGCCGATGGCGCGCAGCCAGGGCGGCGAAGCTCGCCTTCGTGTCGGGTGACACACGGGCGCTGATCACGGCGCTTGATCGACGGTCGTTGGTCATTGCAACTCCGTTGCAGTAAACACTGTCTGACGCCAGT
>Ga0207709_10000184_pt1 | contig 83205 bp, 64 predicted proteins | sample KBSM34metaG_FD_184397 | JGI IMG/M metagenome (GOLD analysis project Ga0207709, IMG submission 184397) | Miscanthus rhizosphere microbial communities from Kellogg Biological Station, Michigan, USA - KBS M3-4 metaG (SPAdes) (version 2) | ecosystem: Host-associated > Plants > Roots > Rhizosphere >...
GGGAGTGTAACACCAACTGTGTCATTGGATTAAAAACTTAAAAACCTCTTTCGAGTTTGAGTCTATCCCCAAATCTAATATATAGTTGGGATATAGTCAAGCCCCAGTTATGTATTGGCATCGTCCATTTTTTAGAAATATCCTTAATAATCAGATACATCAGCTTCAATAAAGCCTGTTCAGAGCTAAACGCTCCCTTGGACTTAGTAATCTTTCGTATCTGACGGTGTATTCCCTCAATCGGATTTGTGGTGTATATAATCTTGCGAACCTGTTCTTCGTACTCAAAGAAAGTGGAAAGATTAGTCCAGTTATCGATCCAGGATTTGGCGGCAAGAGGGTATTTCTTGCCCCATTTTTCTTCAAAAGACAGTAGGTTTTCATATCCCATTTCTTCGTTCACGGCCTTATAGATTGGTTTTAAATCCTCCATTACTACCTTCTTATCTTTTTCGGTTACATAGCGCATACTTGTTCTGATCTGATGAACAATACACAGTTGGATCTTTGTTTTTGGAAAAATAGTTTCTATGGCCTCGGGAAACCCTTTTAGACCATCAATACAAGCAATGAGAATATCTTCAACACCACGCTGCTTTAGATCGGTAAGCACAGAAAGCCAGAACTTGGCCCCCTCATTTTCTGAACTATAGAGACCGATTAGATCTTTTCTACCGTCCATGCCGACTCCCAGAATGTTATAAATAGCCCTTGATTCTACAGTTCCATTCTGGCGGACTTTAATGTGCATACAATCCAGAAATACAAAGGGATAAACAGCTTCCAAGGGCCGGCTACGCCACTCATTTACTGCAGGAAGCACACTTTCGGTGATCCGGGATATTTCAGTCGCAGAGATCTCCATGGCGTACATTTCGCGGATAAATTCACTTATTGCCCGTGTGCTCATTCCTTTGGCATACATGCTCAGCACGTGTCCCTCAAGCTGTTCAGTAATGATTAATTGCCTTTTAGGTACTACCTTAGGCTCGAATGTGCCGGATCTATCACGGCCTGTTTCCAGTTCAAATGTCCCAGTGTTAAGGCCTCGGACAGTCTTTTTTGTCTTGCCATTTCGACGGTTGCTATTGCCCGAAGCTTTCTCTTCGTTCAAATGGTTTTCCAGTTCTCCATCCATCATTGATTCCAATAGATGCTTCATTAACGGCGCCAGGACGCCATCATTGGGAGACAAACTTTTACCTTCGTAAAGACCTTGCATGGCTTCTGCCTTGAAGCGTTCAAAGTCGAATGGGTCTTTTTCCTTCATGACCGTGTCGTTTGAATAATTGAATATAAATAATCTTATTGAATTATTCCTCTGACACAGTTCATGTTACAGTCTCGAGCAAGTTCTAAAACACCCAATTTATTCTTGACGATTTTCTCTTGTGTAGTCAAAACTCTAATCTATTTTTCAGCTGTTAATTTATTGCAACTGTCAGATTAAGTCTTGACTACTTCAAATTATGTGAGAGCAGCCTTCATTTCAATTCTTCACGATCACTGCTGACGGCTGGTCTCTATGTTGTAAATAATCTTTTCTGCTTCAAATTGACCTTTAAAAATTAGTGCATAGATAATCAAAACAATAAGCCAATGTCTAATTTTTACACCTATCAATGCAGTCCCTAACAATATACCAATTGCGCCGATAGCAATTCGGAAATAAAGTATAGATTCATATTCCATCGCATACCAATAACAACCCTTGCAAAAATTGTATCGATAGAGCAAATAAGCATCTCCATAAGTAATTAAAATGTTGGAAAGAATTATTAATGTCCCAACTATCCGACAAAGGATGCAACTGGTTAGTATCTTATGAGTTGCTCTCTATTAAAGTAACGATCAAGTTAGTCATACCTTTTCAATTTTTAACAATATTCCAGTACTGTTAGGTTATTATCAAAAAGGGGATACCTCAGCACCGATTGTTTATTTTCTATAAGAACTGCTTTGTGGGCGATAAAAAAATCTACAAGTTCTTCAACACGTGTTTTATCTGTCAGCCATTTCGTTGTATAAATCATGAATATATTATTTTAAATTTTTTAATTCCTCCAGAAGGCTGTTCTGTTTATGAATGAAATGATCCAGACTATCTTTTTGAAAAGGATGTGCATTTTGGTATTTTTCAATTTCAGGTAGCGTCTTTCTGATTTTAAAAGCGGTATAGAGGCTTGTCAAGGTCTCACTATTTTTGTTGATCAGATCCATCCGTTCCTTTATATTTTTTACTTTAAGATCGTACTGGTCAGAACTGGCCGTAATTTCCTTTTCTACCTGTTGCCTGACTAATGAATCTGTGATAGATTTTGTCTGAAGATGAGCATCCTGATAATAAGAGGTAGAGGTATTAAGTATATTTTTATAGACGGCCAAAGTTTTTTCGGTTTCCTCGAAGGTGTCTACTATTTTGGTATTGAGCGCCGTCAGATTTTTATTGTTTTTAATCAATTCAAAATAGATACGGTTTACAGTCACCTCATCGCTCCGATAACTACTTTTAAAGGAATCGGAAGTTGACGAGCCCGCATTATCTACTACGTTGTCTACAGGGGAATTATCAGATTTATTTTCTCTGCAGGAGAGAATAGATAAGGCCATAACAGAAGCAAAAAACATTTTTTTCATACTCTATTTTTAGTGGTTTACAATTCATTGTATCTCATTGACTAAAATTAATCATTTCAATTCTATCACTGGTGATTAAAGGATATAATTTTATTTAATTATCGCATTTTGCGAGCGGTTAATGCAGTAGGAAAATTTATTAAAATAACTTGTTATAATTTCGTCCTTGATCTGATCTTTGGCATCGCAAGATAGTACTTATAGTCACCGGATTCCATGACACCATCGTCAAACCATTCATTATCCAGATACTTCTACATATCATTTAGGTAAGCTACCTCTTGGCTTACTTGATAGCAGGGGTGGAACCAAATCCAAAATCGCTCTCGTTTATTGTATGGATGGGGTAGCGGCAGGAGCATAGTACCTTGGAATAGATCTCCAGGATGTTTTTCGCTAAGATTTTTTAAATTTATACTCGTGAAATAAAAAGTAAGGTTATATTTTTGTAACTGATTATATGGATAATATTTTTGGTTGCAGGTTTGAGGCCTCTTTACTGTATGTGCCGTAGCAAATTTCACGGGAAATGCTATTACGTAAGAACTGACTGAAATAATGGAAAGTGAATTAAAATATAAAGTAATAAAACCTGACAAATCGCTTGCGGACTTTGTTGAAAGTTTTTGGCTTTTACAAAACCAATCAGACCTTGATAAAGAGGTTGTAGTATTGCCAGACGGAAGAGTTGATCTGTTTTTTACGCAATCTGCAACAGAGCCTTTCCACATTACGCTTTTGGGAATCGAAACGCAACCAGGCCAAGCGACCATTACGCCTTTACGACAAACTTATGCCATAAGTTTTAAACCGCTTGCAATAAAATATATTTTTCAAACCAACATCGCCAACTTAGTGGACAAGGGAACAATCTTGCCACCTAATTTTTGGAACTTTAGTGCGGACGACCTGAATGACTTTGATTTATTCTGCGAGAAAGCGACAAAAAAAATACAGTCACTTTTGCCAAGTGAAATAGACAACAGGAAACGAAAACTGTTTGAACTCATTTATTCATCAAATGGAGTGACTACAATCAAAGAACTTTCAGAAAAATCGTTTTGGAGTAGGCAACAGATCAATCGTTATTTCAATCAGCAATTCGGACTTACAGCAAAAGCATATTGTAATATTATCCGCTTCCGTGCTTCCTTTCAACACATCAAAGAAGGCAAATTGTTTCCACAACAAAACTTTGCCGACCAATCCCATTTCATTAAAGAAGTCAAGAAACTTTCTGGTGTTTCACCAAAAGAATTGTTGAAGAACCAAAATGAGCGTTTTATACAATTTTCAACGCTCGAGTCAAAGTAATTTTGTTCAGTCAAAAAATAAATTGTACTGGATATGAAATTACAAGGCAAGAAAATCGCAGTCGTTGGCGGCGGTCCTGGCGGACTCACGTTAGCCAAACTCTTACAATTAAAAGGAGCAAATGTAACAGTATATGAACGTGATATAAACAAAGAAGTTCGCCAACAGGGAGCAACACTAGACCTACACGAAGAAAGTGGTTTGGAAGCTCTTCGTAGAGCAAATTTGATGAACGAATTTAAGGCCAGCTTTCGACCAGACGCGGGACGCTTAAGAGTGTTAGACGACCAAGCCATTATCAAAATGGATGACCACGAGATTCAACATGATTATCAGGAAGATCGTCCTGAAATTGATCGTGCCCCTTTGCGCGATATTTTAATAAACTCATTGCATGAAGATACTATTATTTGGGATAGTCAGTTCATTTCAATGGAAAAACAGGAGAATGGCTGGCTTTTGCATTTCAAAAACGGAAAATCTTTTTACGCTGACATTGTCGTTGCAGCTGATGGTGGAAACTCAAAAATCCGTTCTCACATTACCGACATTAAGCCAATTTATTCTGGCGTTACGATTGTTGAAGGTAATATTTACAACGCCGAAAAAAACGCGCCGAAACTTTGGGAAATCACAAAAGGGGGAAAAGTTTTTGCTCTTGGAAACGAACAATCAATTATCTTAAGTACAAAAGGAGAGGGCAGTTTATCGTTTTATACCGGTTGTAAAGTTTCCGAAAATTGGGTGCAGGAAAGCGGCATTGACTTCAACAACAAAGAACAAGTTTTTGATTGGTTTAAAGTCGCGTTCTCGTCATGGAGTGACCAATGGCAAGAGCTTTTTGCAAGTAATGAAATTTGGTGTATGCCACGTCCGCAATATCATTTTCCATTAGATCAAACTTGGACAACATTACCAAACTTGACAATGCTTGGCGATGCGGCTCATCGTATGCCACCATACGCAGGCGAGGGGGTAAATCAAGCCATGCAAGACGCTTTTGAATTGGCAGAAAATTTGACAAGCGACAATTTTCCAGACATTCAGACTGCAATTTCACATTACGAAAAACAAATGCAGGCAAGAGCAGCAGCAGTAACAAAAGATACTTTAGTAAACACTGAGATATTACACACTGAAAGTGGGCTTGACAAATTGTTGACTATGTTCAACAAGGGGATATAAAACACACTGATTTTTTCGGGTGATGAAATAGTAAAACTAAAAGTAGAAAAGCTGTAGAGACTACAGCTTTTTTATGCTAACTGATCAACGGTTTTTGAAATCTCCATCTTGTCAACTGTAAGTATTTTTATTCGGTAATTTTGTTTCTATTTATGTTATACAAATCAAAATTCGGATGTTTCCAAAATCTTTCAAATCCCAATTTTGGCATTACTTCAATCTCTGATGAATATATTGGGTAAATTCCTTTTATATAAATTTTGTATTTGGCACCAATATCAAGATTGTTATAGTCACTTTTATTTTTAAAAATTGAAGGAGCAAATACTAAAAATCCGTCCATTTCAGAATCATCAGAGATTTTTTCTTGAAAATCAATAGGATCGCCATAAGAAAAAGGGCATTTATCTCGTAACTGATTAGCTAAATAGCCCACAACTCTTCCCCAAGAAAAATTATCTGATCTAACCGTTAAAGTGAGTTCGGGTCTGCCATTTTTCCAATCGGGATGATTTCCTAAAGAAAGCCCATAGGTAAATGATGTTATCATTCCCTTTTCAGGAATATTTTCGTAAACAATTGTTGTAACACCAGGAAGGCTTTTATCTAAACTATCTTCTTTAAACAAAAGAGGTTCTTTCTTAAAGATTTTATTTAGATGATTTAAATACTGTTCCGATGGTGACAATTTTTTCTTAAATAAATTTTTAAACATATTTTACTATGAAAATGTTTTGTAAGTCTTAAAAAGAAAGCAGACAAATTACTAGAGCGTATTTTCCTTTATAAATCTATTAATTTTTGATTTAAATATTCAGTCTTTCTGTTGAAAAAGTATTTGTTTTTTTATTTCTCTTCTTTTTCTTCAATATCAAATTCCCGCGACCGTAATAAACATCCGAACGCGTGAGATTATTCAGTGATTCGTGATATCGGTTGTTATTATACCTATCCACAAACTTTTTTGAGGCTACTATGTGTTTCTTGGCATAATAAAATCTATCAAGATTAACTACATTTTTTATTGTTCTGTGATAGCGTTCAATTTTATCGTTGTCTGTTTCGATATCATTATGTAAATTTATTACGCCATAGGCCATATACTATTTACATGAAGACCATATTTGTTTTTTTAGTCTTACTGCTATTCGTTTATCCATTGTTTGCGCAAAGCGATAAATTGTTAGGTAGATGGGTTTTAGACTTTGCATTGACTGAAGACAATTCACTTGTTCCTTTAGATCATCTCTATTTTTCCAACGAGGTTATCTATGAAATAAGTCCGAATAAGATGAAAATATCAGCTTTTACATTTGACACGAAATATATTGGCGATAATGATATCGACCTGGGACACATGAAGCTAAATTATACATTCAGCGGTGATTATTTGACCGTTGTTGAGAAGGGCACTAAAATCAAACTCTATTTTTTAAAAAGAGACGATTTTGTTAAAAAATATTCGGAATTTGAAGAAAAACGCATACTTAGTGAGGGCAGAGAATTATATGTTGCTAATACGCTTTCCAAATTAGTATTTGATAATGGCACAATAGACCCCAATTCGTGTATCAATAATGGGGCACCACTATTGAAAAAGAAAACCTCCAAAAACTACTTTATGAAGGCAATGTTTATACTTGACCAGCACAATCAGATTTCAAATATTGTTGTTTCAAACATTGAGGAGGATGACATCAGGCAGCAAGTCATAAAATCGATACAACGTTGTGGTAAATTTTATAAAAATTATTCCGGGAAAGATTTATTGGTCATACTTCCTTTTAATTTTTTTAAAATGTACGAGTTTTTTAATCCCGAAGCCAAACGAGTTTATCGGGCCTATTAACAGGGAGAAGAATGGTTTGAAAATTCAGAATTTGAAAAAGCAATCTTTGAATACGAAAAGGGTATTGATACAAAAATTGATATGGAGCGATATGGAAATACGTTTTACCACGATTATATTATCCACCTTGGAATTGCGTATTTAGCGACCAATCAAAAGGAAAAAGCTGCATCGACATTTCGAAAGTTGGGCGACGAAACGAATTTTAAGATTCGAAACTATTTACGTTTCTATTGTCAATCTTAAAAGATGTAAAACCTACTGACAGCCCCTATGTGGAGTCCTACTGAGGTTGGTGGGGAACTGATGTTATTTATTCTCCAGAATCTGATGCTATAATTACGGTTTTTACGTTACAAAAAAAACTTTCAACATACCATTAATCCAAAATTACCCAATGACTGATATATTTAAAAATTACTTGTCCTTAACAGGGGCACTCTCAGCCGAGGAGATTAACTTTTCCGCGAGTTTTTTCAAGCCGATCAGCTTGAAGAAAGGTGATTTTTTTATTCGAGAGGGTGATACTTGCCGTTATATTGGATTTATTGCTCATGGCGCCGTAAAGGCTTATGCTATCGACAATGAAGGAAAAGAAAATATAACCTGCTTTAAGTTTGAAAATGAATTTGCCACCTCGTTTCCGGAATTTGTGGCGCAGGAAAAATCCAGAAGGAGCATCAGGGCGATAGAAGATAGCATAATCTATGGAATAAGCTATCCAGACTATCTACATCTGCTTGGTCAGGTTACCACCTGGAACGGTATTATAAAATCGGTGATGGAGTGGGAGTATAACCAAAAGGAGCTTTACCTGCTTAATTATAATAATAAGTCGGCTGTGGATAAATACCGTCATGTCTTGATGAACGAACCGATGCTCGTCCGTCGTATAGCGACACAAGATCTGGCATCGTACCTAGGCGTCACGCAACGGTCGCTTACCCGGGCCAAGGGACAATTGTATAGACCCAAGGAATTATAGGACAAATGTCCTTATTCGTTCCTGACCAGCGATGTAGATTTGCACAAAAAAATATGTTACGTCACATTGCTCCCGAGGTGGTTCAGATTTCGCTGATGCCACGAAACAGTATTAACTGCTATATTATCGAAGGTGTATTGATAGACTCCGGAATACGGAGTTCGTATACCACTGTAAAGAAAGCCCTCAAGGAAATACCTGTTTACCAACATGTTCTTACGCATGCGCATGCGGATCACCAGGGCTGTAGCGATCAGCTATGCAAAGAGTTCGCGATACCTTTGCTCTGTCATCCCGCCGAAGTTTTTAGGACCGAAACGGGTATGGTAACCAAGGATTATCCAAGGCCACAACATTGGATAGCAAAACTTCAACAAAAGTATTGGGCGGGGCAGGGACATCAAGTCCAAAGAACAATTGTTGAGAACGATAAGATTGGAAACTTTCAGGTCATAGAGACACCCGGACATTCGGCAGGTCATATCTCATTATTCCGTGAGCGAGATGGTGTACTTATCATTGGAGATGTGGCGACAAATATGAACCTGCTAACAACTGCGACAGGTCTACAGCTTCCGCCAAATCTATTCACCACAGATCAGCAGCGCAACATCAAATCGCTGCAGAAGCTTACAAAATTGAATCCTGCCATTATCTGTTTCGGTCATGGTCCGATCATGATCAATAAAAATCGGAAGTTTGAGCAATTTGTGGCTAAATGCAGCGAGTTTTAATGTCAACTTCGTTGGAGTTGGAACAAAAAAAGATGATCAGCCGGACAGTATTTCGCGAAAAACCTCCGCGGGTAGAATATATATTAACAGACCGTTCCCGCTATGCATTACCTGTAATTCAGGTACTGAAGGAATATGGCGAATTATTGATTTCACTTGAAGCGGACAATATCTATTAGTAGTGTTTGGCAATACTGTATCTTGATACCATGTAATTGCTGAGTTATACGGAGAGATATACCGGAGTGGCTGGATGCCAAACAATGGCAGATGACCCTTTTATTTCAGGTAAACCACCGGATGAGAAAGTACAATTCCTTCTATATTAATCAAAAAGACAAGATTATTTTTTTAGAAATTACACAAATCTTCCTTGTTGAAAAATGAAGACTAATTTTCTATACGCTAAAATTTATTTAAGACAGTACAGATTTCATTCTTTTCAATTTTATGGTGGTCGATCGTTCATTAACTTTACTTTAATAATCATGATGTAATACGAAGTGATCTGATAAGCCCGTCTTCGAATTCAAAGTAGTACTTTAATAGGATTGGACTTCCGGGAAAGGTTCCTGAGATCTCCGCTGTCAATACCGCTTGATCTACGTTTCCGTCATATTGGAGAGGTTTAATGATCGTTTTGTATTTATTATTAGCCTCTTCTATCCAATCTTTTATTTCTGTCCTGCCGATGTGTGCGTACCCTTCATCATAGACTTTTGCTGTATGAGCAAAACAATTTGAGTAATCTAGGCTATCAAAGTTACCCTGTGCTTTTATTAATGTTGTTATGACTTTTGGTAAATCCATTGCTTTTATTGTTTTATTGTTTAAAAATTATATAGGCTGAAATAAATAGTCCGTTAGATTGTTGGAAGTGTTCCGCCATCAATGACAAATTCAGTTCCAGTCAAATAGCCAGCTCTGGGCGAAACCAGAAACCCTACCAATTCAGCAACCTCCTCCGGAAAGGCTGGTCTGCCGTAAGGAATCCCTCCAAGAGCCTCCATTACACTCTGCTTGGCTTCTTCAACTGATATTCCGGAGCTTGCGGCGATTCTTTCCATCATTCTACCTGAGGCTTCAGTCATGATCCAACCCGGAGAAACTGTAAGTACACGGATTCCTTTTGCGGACACTTCTTTGGAAAGCCCCTTGCTGTAATTGATCAAACCTGCTTTTGCAGCCGCGTAGGGGAGTGTTGAATCATGGAGTGGAAGTTTACCCTGGATCGAGGCGATGTGTATGATGACCCCGCTTTTATTTTCTATCATCTGTGGTAAAAAAGCTTTGTCGAGGCGTACTGGTGCCAGGAGATTCATTTGTATTGATTCTTCCCAGTCACTATCCTTCAATACTGCAAAGCCACCGCCAGGAGTGTCAGAACCACCGAGATTATTCACCAGAATATCCACTCGGCCGAATTTGCTTATTGCATCCCTATAAACAGTTTCCGCGCTGCCAGCTTTGCTCAGATCCGCTGCTATAAAATGCACGTTTTTATCCAGTTCTTCCGGTGGATTTCTTGCCGTAATGATCACCTTTGCGCCAGCGTATTTTAAACGTTCGGCTATAGCTTTTCCAGCGCCTTTCGTACCACCTGTTACCACAGCCACCTTATCAATAAGCTCGTTCTGATAATCTAAATTGTTACTCATCTTTTCTTATTTTTTTTGTCTATTCAATCCGCTATTGGCGAAAATATCTATTCCGTTGTACAAATTTGCGGAGTATCATAGGATCTCACAAGTACGGAGTTACGATTCAAATAGGGATAAATTATTCCCCTATTGTACATATGCGGGCAGTGATATAACTTTGCTTTATGTATGAGAGAAAAACTATGCCCAATCTTACATGTGGACTAGACCTTATTGGTGAGGTTTTATATGGTAAATGGAAAATGCGATTGCTTTGGTTCATTAACGAAGGCCATTTACGTCCGAGCGCACTTCAGCGCAAAATACCAGACGCATCTCGACGAGTGCTCAATATTCAACTTAAAGAACTTGAAGAACATGAACTTATTTCGAGAACGGTTTATCCTGTAGTTCCTCCCAAAGTAGAGTACAAGTTGACCGAATTTGGTCAGTCTTTAATTCCTATAATTGGTGCTTTAGGAATGTGGGGAGATAAATATGAAGAAAAATTGCGAACTGTAATCATCCGCACATTGAAAAGTGTGTAAATTTTTATTTTTCATCTGTTTTCCATTCCAACTTAAATTTAAAGCTGCAGCTCTTATTTCATTTTAAATTCCGTAGGTCTCATGTTGGTCAGCAGATAAAAGTTATTGCTAAAAGCAGATATATTTGAATAGCCAATCTCGTACGCAATCTCGGTCATATTCAAATCCGTATCGTTGATTAATTCCATAGCCTTAATAATCCGTAGCATTTTTAAGTACTGAACAAATGTAATGTGCAGTTTGGTTTGGAATAACCGGGTCAAACTACGCACACTCATTCCCGATTGTTGAGCAATAATATCTAAGCTTAGATTTTCATTTAACCTATTTCTAAAACTGTCGATTATGGCATTGAGCCTTTGATCGTCCGTTGTAGGAAGTTGTATGGAAAATTTTTTGAGATTTTCTTTTGATAATACGCCTTTAAGCGTGCTTAAAAATTCAAATTCCCATGAACCTTTGTAATAGTCACCTTGCCACTTCTCACTAAATGAGAGCATTTCAGCCAAAAGCTTACTCACCGGATAAATGCCCAATTCATTATGAAAATTACCAGCTCTTTCTTCCGGAAAATAGATATTGATAATATATAGATCCTGCGTGTTGAACATCAGGTTGTGCCGATAATTTTTTGGTATCCAGATATAATGATTAGACGGAATGTAGAAATCCTTTTCGTCTGTCTGCAAATAAGCAATCCCACCATAAACCAATAACAACTGAGCCTTATTGTGCTGATGAGCAGGCAAACGCTGTTCCATCTGCTGTCGCATCACCAGGATTGAATCGGGATTTTGATCAACAGTATTTATTAATTGGCTAAGAATTTCCATATGGCCAAATTTAACAAATATTAGGCTAATTATATAAAGTAATGCCTTGCTATGATGGATAATTTTGCCGTGTAAATAATAGTAAAGTCATTATGAAACATAACATCATAAAACCTGACAAAGATTTAGAACTTGAAACACAAGCCAAAAAATCTGATAATAAATCATATCATTCACATGAAGAAATTGATAGCGCTAACATCTTCTGGTTTGCTTATGGGTATAACTATGCTTTTATGCCAATGGTAGATTTAACCTTTGCCTTTGATGAATTGAAAAAGATAGTAAAACCATGGCTAGCAAGAAGAAAGAAATATATAAAGAAAACGGATGAAACAATATAAAATGGCCCCGATTTTGGGCTTATTGTTAGCCCTATTTGCACAATCTCTCTATGCCCAGCATACAGCTAATGCGCACATATTAAACTTGGAAGAAATTTGGAAAGTTGCCGAAACAAATAACCGTCAACTGAAACTATCTGACTTCAGTCTTCAGCAAAGTAATTTAGAAATATTAGAGGCAAAAGACCGTTTGTTGCCGGAACTTTCGGTTGGTGCAGATGTAAAACTCAATTCCAAATTCCTGATCTATGACAATGGACTATTCTCTTCTCCACAGGATGTGCCTGTAAAAGGTTACGGTTATGGAGTGGGCTACAACTTGGACTTCAATCTTTATAATGGTGGTAAAGACAAAAGAAACATCGTCATGAAAAAGGAAGAAGAGATACGCACACACTATGAAGTTGATCTGCAAAAGCACAGCGTAAAATACAATGTTGCAGTTGCATATTTTGATTTGTACAAGTTTCTGCATTTCCATGATTTTCTTGATGCAGAAATTGAAGCAGAAAAAAAACAACTGGCACTCGTAGAAAGCCTGCATAAAAACGGCACTGTACTAAAGAGTGATGTACTGAGAACCTCCGTAAAATTATCGCAACTGGAGCTCAGCCTTTCTGATATTGCGAAGAGGATTGAAATCGCCAAACAACGGCTCAATATTCTGATGGGGCGCGAAAATGATGCTGAGCTGGCAATAAAACACCAAGATACAATTGAATTAAACGCGATCACAGAAGGTAGCTACTACGATTATGTAGATATCGCTTTCAACAAATCGCCAGAGTACAAGATAGTCCATAGCGATATTAAATTGAGTGAGCTGAACATCAAGCAGATAAAAGCGACACGATTGCCCAAAGTCTCCTTGTATTCACATTACAATTACACGTATCCGCAGATTTCATTCTATCCGTATTCGAATGATTTATGGGGATTTGGTCAGACAGGGATTAAAGTCCAGTTTTCTATCGATAACCTATACAAAAGCAAACATTCCATCGCTCATGCCGAAGTGGTCAGTAATCAGGCAAAAGAAAAAGCGAACATTAAAAAAGATGAAATCTATCTTCAGGTAAAAGAAGCTTATTTACAGCAACGACAGGCTTTAGAGAGCGTGGAAACAGCGAAGCAAAATATCATTAAAACCTCCGAAACTGTTCGTGTTATCAGAAGTAGCTACTTAAACCAGGAATCTCTTCTGACCGATCTTCTGGAAGCCGAGAATGCTTTATTGGAAGCTAAATTTAATCTGACAACAGCACAAACAAACGTAAAACTCACGCATATCAGGCTATTGGCAATTATCGGAATTCTCTAATACAAATATCATGAACAAAAATAAAACAGATAAAATTGTTGTAAGCCTGACTAAATGGTTTGGTATCACATTATTCGTAGGAATCATTATTTGGGGAGCTACCTATTTCTTAAAAGGATATCGCTATGAACAGACCAATGACGCTCAGATCGATGCCTATCTTTCCCCAATAAATGCAAAAGTAGGTGGCTATATCCGTAAAATATATTATAAGGACAATCAGCAGGTTAAAAGAGGCGATACGCTTGTGGTGATTGAATTGGATGAGTACGCGCTGAAAAAAGATGCTGTGTCGGCAGAACTCATGAGCTCACAGGCCAAATTACCGATCTTGGCTGCCAGCGAAAAAACGCAGATTAAAAGCATTGAAGTCATAAAGGCCCAATTGGCAGGTGCTAAAGCGAGATTGAACCAGCAGCAAAAAGAATTTGACCGGTATAAAAATCTACTGGCTGACGGATCTACCACACAACAAAAATTTGACAACATCAGTGCTTCTTTATCCATCACACAATCAGATTATGACCAGACAAAAGCTTCTTTACAAGTCGCTGAATCCAGACTAAATAATTTCAGGGTAGAGCGCAATGCCATACAGGCAGAAATAAAGATCAAAGAAGCACTTCTTGAAAGACAGGAATTGGACATTAAATATACCATTATCACTGCACCTTTTGATGGACAAATCGGTAAAAAGACCATTCAGGCAGGACAATTGATACAACCCGGACAGACATTGGCATTCTTGCTGAACAAAACCGAGGAAAAATGGGTAATGGCAAATTTTAAGGAAACACAGATTGGTAAATTCAAAATCGGGCAAGCAGTATCTATTGAAGTCGATGCTTTTCCGAATGAAAAATTTACGGGTACAATCGAGTCCCTTTCGCCAACCACAGGTTCCCGTTATTCGCTACTTCCACCAGATAATGCTACAGGTAATTTTGTGAAAATCATCCAACGTATTCCTGTTCGGATTGAACTTACCGATACGCCCGAAAAATTAATTAAGCTTTCTGCCGGAATGAATGCGAATGTTTACGTTTTAAAAGATTAATCATGCAAGCACATAAAATACCAATTTTCAAATCCTGGGTATCTGAATGGATGGCAAGATCCGTCATATTTGTTATTTTGATGACCTGTCTGTTTAGTTTTGCTTTTTATGGAAGTCCGGTTGCAGCGATGGGCTTTTACGGAATACAACCTACCGATGTACAGTATGGTATGGTCGTTGTCTATGGTTCTACCGTTGCTTTCCTGGCACTGGATTTTAGAATCGTAAAATATTTTGCACCAAGGGAATATCTACTGCTAGCACTTGCAGTAAATGCAATATGTTCTGTAGTTTGTTTTTATTTCAAAGATTGGACATTATTTATTTTCTGCCAGTTTTTGCAAGGTATTACCTGTGCGTTGATGTCAGGAATAGTGTTACAGCTTATTTTTCCACGGTTACAGTCTGTACGTGCCCGTGTGATTGCTTATAGTCTTCTTTATGGCAGTATACAAATAGCTGTGCCATTTTACTCTATCTATACCAGTGTAGTCATTCATTTCTTTGATTTCAACTGGTTATTCTACGGATTTATTATCATAATCATCATACTGACGTGTGTTGTGTTACTTACGATGAACAGTAAAGCCCGGTTTACCAAAAAGATACCACTTTATCAGGTGGATTGGATAGGCTATTTATTTTATGTGTCTTTTATCTTGATATTAGGATACATCCTTGTGTACGGACGACAATTGGGATGGTATGATAGTTCACTGATCATTACCCTAAGTTTAGTTAACCTAATCATTCTTTCTCTTTTTATTATCAGAGAATTAAAACTTAAACGACCATTAATCAATTTACAGATCTTTGAGGCAAAGAATTTTGTTATAGGGCTTTTGCTTCTTTTTACCTTTTATATCTTTAAAGGGAGTACAGGGCTAACCTATGGTTATCTTGAAGCAATTTTAGGAAACCATCCACTGAGTACCATTCCGGTATGGGCCGCTGTAATTTTTGGAACTACACTGAGTATGTTTATTACGTCTCGATTTGTATTGATGGGTTATAACCTGATCAGGATGATTATTGTTGGTTTTGGGTTGATGGCCGTATATTATGCCTATATGATACTATTTGTGTCTGTACAGGGCGAAACAATCGATTTCCTTCTACCTATGTTTATTTATGGTGTGGCAACAGGTGTATTGTTTGTTCCGATTGTTTCATTTACCGCATCATCAGCACCGTCTAAAATAGCTTTAAATGCTTCGCTTGTAGGGATATTAGCTAGGTTCACTGGGTTTACAGCTAGTCTGGCACTTAATAACGAACTTCAATTATTTGCAAAATCATCAGTAAGGGAAAAGGTTCGGGAATCACTCACCGAAACGAACCCTCAATTGCCTGTCACATTACTGGATATTCAAAACCAATACATAAATGGAGGTAGTGATATTTATACATCAAAAACAGGATCCTTAGGCTATTTTAATCAGATGGTAGGCCATCAAATATTGGCTCGTGCTACTAGAGATTATTATGATTTGATGTTAACAGGTTTGATTTTCGTCATCATTATTTTACTCTTCTTACCTCAAATTCAACATGTTGTTTTGAGATTAAGAAAAGGAAATGTTCCTTATTAAAATTTTGTAATGCCAGAAAGTATCATAACGAAATATAATTCATACACACAACACTGTAAATTCATTTACGAAAAACAAGCTGCCACAGTGAATTTGAGACCGCCTCTTTACTTTAAAGTTGCTCAATATTGATTTTATTTTCATTGACAGGGATAATCCGCCTCCCTAAAAACTAGTATACCAGCTGAATTTCTCAAATTCAGGATTTTTATGAAAACTGGAAACTTATCATTTCCATAAAGCCACTAGCTGGATGGACGTAAATTTCGTTTTCTCCATATAATTTTTTCTCCATCGACTGTGTCGAATCAGATGTTATTATATCTCCTTTAAAAAATTGGATTAATCCAGTTATATCAAATTTGTGATAGACCATGATTGGCCAGCCTAAGCCCTGTTCCAGGGAACGGAGCATGAGGCGGGATTTCTCTCGATTGCTTTCATGAATGGTTTCAAATGGTAAAACGTAGTCTAGTATGGCCACTTTCTTTCCATCAGCAGCGGCTAATTTTTCAAGCAGTGTACTGAACTTATCCCGGCTGATGTAATAGACAAAACCTTCCAGTAGGAATATAGTGGGACTTGACGAATGATGGCCCAATCTTTTTAATTCATCCAACAAGGGGGCAATATCGGTAGCATCATGAGTGATCAGCTTCACTTTATCCTGATCACCGATCAATTCTGTATAGAGGGCCCGTTTTTCATCCATAAATTCAATATCAACTTCAAAGATTGTTTCAATTTGATGGTCGTATTGCTCTAGTAGATAGAGTGAAATTGGGTCAAGACCTGCTCCTAAAATACAGACCTGGAATTGTGTGAATTGATTAGCGTAGTAATCGAAAAGATTACGGATATATCTTTTTCTCAGTACAGCGATTGACTCGGAGTGTTCGAAAATTTGTTTAAAGCTCTTTAAAAGCAGTTCCCCTTCTGAAGTTTCAATATTTTCTAAATATGCCTGGCATGTTTTTCCATCTTGGTAAATTTCGCTTGCTAAACAAAGTACTAAGCTGGCAGTTGGTGAAATTTTAAATTTACTTTTTAAGGGGTTGTCCATAATGATTGAAAGAGAGGTGTAATTATTTGCTGCAAATATTCATTAATGCAATAATACGAGAAAAATAGGGGTTTAAATAATTTTTTTTATTATAAATATTACCTTGTAGTTAGTTTATCTATTTTTGAAATTATGTTCCGCTGAGGATTCCCTACAATGGTACAAAAAGCAAGGCCAATCATCCACAAATTCAATTTTTAAAAGTAAACCCATGACTACAGATGCTAGCGAATAAAATATCACAAGACCCTTTGGCAGGTTGGAGTCTATTACTAAAGTTGTCAAAGAGATCCCAGTAATTGTTGCTATTATTAAAACAAATTTGACAATCTATCGGTAGCATATGATAAAGAGTATGAAATCGCAACTAAATTTGCTGATCTGACCGAGAGTGCAAACAATACGATTGAAAAGAGAATTCGAAAATAATGTCATCGTTTCTCTTTGAAAAATATTATTAAATTTAAAATATGGTAGGATTAAAAGTAGGCCCAATCTTTTATAAAATAGGTAATGGCAATATTCTACATTCATTCTTTTCAACAGTTGCTTACAAACTTGAGAACAATAAATGGGGGAGTCGTTTCCCCTTCATTATGGAAGAATTATACTATAGAAGTTTATCTCCAGAGAAAGTAGATCTGGCGAGTGAAGAAATAAAAAAGATTTTTGCCGAATTGCAAGAATATGCTCCTTCTATGGTAATCTGGGATATTGAAGATCTGTCAAAACGGCCGCCATGGGGTGATAATATCGCTGAAACAATAACCAGCCTGGACAATTATTTTTATACCAGCGATGGTGAAAATCTATCAGTTGTATTCGATAAAGCCCTGGTTACTGCTAAGAGAGTTAATAAAGAAGTGCTAGTCTATAGTTTATAAATTTTATTTTAAGTAATCCCTTATTACATTTGGTAATTAATAGATTGGAGTTGATTCTTTGTCAATTTAAATTTAGTTAACAAAGAGATGTCCCAGAGTATCATTCTTTATTTTTCCTTTATTTCCTAATCTTCCCTATTGGGTAGCTGTTTCCAAAAACAGAGATTCTGTTACTACTTCCCTTAATCCAGCTACTCTCGTTGTCTTCACAGTTCTGAACTTTGTCATAGAAAATAAAAAAGTATGAATATTATTAAAATATTGACAACCGCAGGACTTTTAAGTATGTACTCACAAGTAATAGCAGGCAGTTTTGCTGCTGCATATCAAAAATCTTTTGATTCAAATACTCTATTTGCAAACCAAAAAAATCAAACCATGATGGACACTATCCAACCCGAACAGACAATTATCGATCTCGCAGGACATCAAGTTCCTGTGTTAAAGGATGGCCTTTATGATCGGTTCCGTTCAAATCCGCCATTGTCTGTCATCGAAAAAGAAAGACCGGATATTGATCTTAGCTGGTTCAAGACTATCGAAAAAGAGAAAAAGGACGTTGGATTTATAACTTATTCTCCCAATTTCTATTACAGTAACAGCAGTATTACAGCAATCTATACAGCTGATATGAAGACCTTGAAAAAACTTATTCCGGCCGAAGTCCGTGATATTGTAAAACCAATTTCCATCACACCGGGACGAGGGCTTATTGCCATAACAGCTTATGCGTATCATTATTGTGATAATGATTCATATAACGAGCTGTCGATTTCCATTGTTACGACCAAACCAGATGCAGGAAACTGGGGTGTATTCTCTTTGCTCAGAGAAGTAAAAAACAAAAGCCTCTGGGGCTACGTTTTAAAGCTTCCCGTAGATACAGAGCTTGCCAGAGTACGAGGAGTAGTTGGATATAACTTACCGAAATGGCTGATCCCAATGGATTATAGTGACAAAGGAGATTCTATGAACTTTACTTTTTACGACGAATCAGGTAAGCCGGATTTCTCGATAGGAGGAAAAAAATTAGATATAGAAAATACAGAACCTGAGATAGTTCGTTCTAATTTTATCAATTTGGATAAAAACGGAAGATTAACTCACGGCTATACAGATGTACGGGCACTTAAAAAAGCAACCAGTAAAAAGAAAGAAGACGTGAAACTTGACCTTACTGAGGGGCCTTTATCAAAATTCATTAAATCCTTGGATCTTGGAAAACTGTTGAGATACGATTATCAGCCGGAGTTTCAGGCGGCATTGTTCACTCCCGAACCAACTAGTAACACAAAGAAATAACAGATTTAATATTAAAGGATTAAAATAATGGATTTTGCTAAAATATTTCAGTCACAAAAAGAGTTTTTCAATTCGCACCAAACAAAAGATATAGCTTTTCGTAAGGATACGCTGGTAAAGCTGAAAAATCTTTTGAAAGCAAATGAAGATCAGCTTTATGAAGCGATCTATAAAGATTTTCGCAAAGGAAAATTTGATACTTTTCTTACAGAACTCAATCTAGTGTATAATGAAATAAATTTTTTCCTTAAAAATCTGGAGAAGCTGAGTAAACCTAAAAAAGTCAAAACTGCCTTGAGTTTACAACCCGGAAAGAGTTATATCCATTATGATTCCCTGGGAGTTACACTAATCATTGGCGCATGGAATTACCCTTATCAATTGACATTGAGCCCTATGGTTAGTGCCATTGCCGCTGGAAATACCTGTATCATCAAACCCAGTGAACTTCCCGAAAATACGATGCATCTGTTAGCAGATCTTATTAACAATAATTTTCCATCAAACTATCTCTATGTCGTGCAGGGAGGCATTCCGGAAACAACAGAACTATTGAAATTTCGATTTGATAAAATATTTTTTACCGGGAGTCCGAAAGTTGGGAAGATCGTATACGAGGCTGCTGCAAAAAACCTGGTTCCAGTTACATTGGAGCTTGGTGGGAAATCACCCGCAATAGTGACAAAAAGTGCAGACCTTGAAGTCGCGGCAAAAAGGCTGGTCTGGGGAAAATTCCTGAATGGCGGGCAGACCTGTATTGCGCCAGACTATCTGTTGGTGGAAGAATCCGTAAAACCCAAACTCCTGCAATTGATCACAGAGAAACTTCTGGAAGCCAATTATTCTGATGGTGCTGAGCATTATACAAGCATCATCAATAAACGGAATTTTGACCGAGTCCTTGGCCTTGTAGATGAGTCAAAAGTGATATATGGAGGGAAGTATAATGCAGATTCTCTTTACATCGAACCTACTATCATGGATAATGTAACTTGGGAAGATCCGGTAATGCAGGAGGAAATATTTGGGCCAGTTTTACCAGTCATGACTTACAATAATTATGATGAAGTTCTCAATAAAATAATCGAAGGTGAAAAACCATTGGCTGCTTATTTGTTTAGTAATAATGAAGAAGAAAAAGATAAGCTTTTGAAATTGGTTTCTTTCGGTGGCGGATGTATCAACGATACACTGATGCACATTACCAGTGACTATCTCCCGTTCGGAGGTGTTGGGAACTCTGGAATTGGAAATTATCATGGCGAGTTCGGCTTTCTTACCTTCTCCCATCAGAAATCAGTGATCGAAAAAACAAACTGGGGAGAGCCGGACTGGAAATATCCGCCTTACACAGATAAAAAAATGCACTGGCTGAAGAAGGTGATGTAACAGAGATTCTGTTACAACTTACCTGAATTGAGCTACTCAGGTCTTTATAGATCTTCTGAAATTTGTGTCGTAATTTAAAACAGCAAAAGATATGCAAACGATATTAGGGGCTAACGGTCAGATTGGCGAAGAGCTCGCAAGAGAACTCAAAAGAAATTTTACTTCATCGATACGGATTGTCAGTAGGAATGCGAAAAAAGTGAATGACACAGACGAAGTCTTTTCTGCGGATCTATCGATTCGTGAGAAAGCAGTCGAGGCCGTAAAAGGCAGTGAAATTGCCTATTTTACATTAGGCCTTCCGATCAGTTCAGACCTTTGGGAAAAACAGTTTCCGCTTATCCTTCGTAACGTGATTGACGCCTGTAAGATTAACCATACAAAACTCGTATTCTTTGACAACACGTATATGTATCCCCAGGATGATCGCGTATTGACAGAAGAAACAGCTTTTGCACCTGTGGGAAGAAAAGGAAGAGTCAGAAGAGAGATGGCCGAAATGCTGTTGAAGGAAATGGAGTCAGGTGAACTTGAAGCCGTGATCTGTCGTGCTCCAGAATTTTACGGCCCGGGCAAAACGCAGAGTATTACCAATGCCTTGATTTTTAATAATATCAAAGAAGGTAAAAAGCTGAAAGCTCCATTGAGCGTAAACAAAAAAAGAAGCCTGATATGGACTCCTGATGCGAGCCGAGCCACTGCTTTGATCGGGAATACTCCTGACGCGTTCGGCCAGACCTGGCATCTCCCGGTAGATAAAAGCCACCCCACCTACAAAGAGTTTATCCGAATGGCTTCCGGAATTTACAGCAGAGACCTGAAATGCTCTGCTGTTCCAAAATTGATGTTTAAAATAGGCTCACTTTTCAACAAAAGCGTAAAGGAATTACTGGAGCTTCTTCCGAGGTATGAGCACGATAACATATTTGATGATTCAAAATTCAGAAAGAAATTTCCGGATTTTCAGATCACATCATATAAGCAGGGAATCAGTATCATTAAAGATGAACAGCTTTCAGTAGACAAAATAATTAAGTAAATTAGTCATGTACAAATCTGAAAATCAGCATATGAAAACTCCGGAAAAAGTATCATCCATAAGTACACTTCATCAATTTTTAGGACTAAAAAGACCTAAAAATCCGCTGATCAGTGTGTTTAATTTTGATGATATCAAACTGGAACCAGAAACCATTCTAGGAGCTATTACAACCGACTTTTATGTCATTGCTTTAAAGAAAGACTGTGCCGGAGGAAAATGCAGGTATGGCCAGCAATATTATGATTTTGAGGAGGGTATTATGTATTTTATTGCGCCACATCAGGTTCTTCAGTTTGATGATATACTACTGAATGATGTAAAAGGATTTGTGTTAGTGGTACACTCTGATTTTCTTCATGGATATAGCCTGGCATCCAACATAAAAGAATATGGTTATTTTTCCTATACAGCCAATGAAGCCTTGCATCTTTCTGAAAAAGAAGAGAAAACCATTTTTGATATCATAAGGAATGTTGAACAGGAAATTGATATCAACATGGATTCCTTTACACAAGATCTACTTGTCTCTAACCTTGATCTTCTGTTAAAATATTGTGACCGTTATTACAACCGCCAGTTTTTGACCAGAAAGAAAGTGAATAGTGACCTTCTTTCCAAGTTGGAGCTATTATTGGATGATTATTTCAAAAATGATAAGTTAACCATTAACGGTATACCCTCAGTTCACTTCATTGCTGAGCAACTGCACCTGAGTGCAAATTATTTGAGTGATATGTTAAGAGTGCAGACAGGGCAAACCACGCAACAGCATATCCAGAACCGGTTGATCGAAAAAGCAAAAGAATTACTCTCTACTACTTCAATGTCGGTTTCTGAAATTGCCTACCAGCTTGGATTTGAACATCCGCAATCATTTCACCGCCTCTTTAAAAGCCGGACTTCTCTTTCTCCACTGGAATTCAGATCATCATTAAATTAATCAAGTCGATTTTAAAGAAAAACTGAAATACAGAGATTCGGTTACTAATTCCCGTAATTAAGCTACTGCCAAATCATCTCATATTGCGAATTTTATTGTAATCAAATAAGTGATCCATGAAAAAGCTTTTATTAATAGTTACCAATGTCGATAAGTATGCAAGTGGTCTGCCAACTGGACTATGGCTCAGTGAGCTTACGCATATCTATCATAAAGCCAAGGATAGAAATTGGAACATAACGATAGCAAGTCCAAAGGGAGGTCTTGTTCCCATTGATCCTGAAAGCCTGAAGCCATTGGTTCTTGACAAGATTTCGAAAAATTATTATGAAGATCCATTATTCATGGAGGAGCTGAACCATTCAAAAAGCCTTTATGAAGTAATTAATGAATCTTTTGATTGTGTATATCTTGCCGGCGGACATGCGACGATGTATGATTTTCCAGATGACGAAAATATTAAAAAAATCATCAGCCAACAATACGAAAATGGGAAACTGGTCGCCGCAATCTGTCATGGGGTTGGTGGATTATTAAATGTAAGTCTTAGCAATGGTGAGCATATGATCAAAGGAAAATCAATGACCGGATTTGATTGGTTTGAAGAAACTATTGCCAGAAGAAAACGTGAAGTTCCGTTCAACCTTGAAGCCGCCATTAAAGAACGGGGAGCAGATCTCAAAAAGGCTTTTATACCAATGACCTCCAATGTTGTTATTGATGGTCATTTGATAACGGGTCAAAACCCTTTCAGTTCAAAGGAAATGGCAAATGTAGTTGTTGAGCAACTTGAAAAAATATAAACTTTGATGACCTGAATAAGGTTATTACTCATATAGTAATCATTAAAATTTCAATTATGGCAAACAACATTAAAGCTGAAAACGATCCTCAGATCCTTTCGGGGATTCGCGAATTTCTGAAGGGTTTGAATAATAGTGGCGGAAAACCATTGGAAACATTGACTCCCCAGGAAGCCAGACAAGTTTTGGTTGATGCACAAAATTTTGTTGAAGTGGATTATAGCGGTATAATAGAAGATGAAAGGGAAATTACACAGGATGGAATTACGGTCAATATCCATATTGTAAAACCCGCTAATGCCTCTTCCGAAAACCTTCCAGTATTCATGTTTACTCACGGGGGAGGATGGGTATTGGGTGACTATCCAACACATAGAAGATTGGTAAGAGATCTCGTTGTTCACAGTGGTGCAGCAGCAGTTTTTACCGATTATACCCCTTCTCCGGAAGCACAATATCCGGTAGCTATAAATCAGATATATGCAGCCACTAAATGGGTGGCAGAGAATGGTGCTGAAATTGGTATTGATGGTAAAAATATGGCTGCTGCCGGAAACAGCGTCGGGGGAAATATGACGGCAGTCCTTTGCCTGATGGCAAAAGATAAAAGGGGACCAGAAATAAAATTCCAGTTGCTTCTATGGCCTGTCACTGACGCCGATTTTACGCGTGACTCGTGGCAAAAATATGCAGAAGAAAGGTTCCTGACAGCCCCACTAATGAAATGGATGTGGGATAATTATCTTCCTGATACTGAAAAACGCAAACAATATTATGCAACCCCGTTCAATGCACCATTGGAAGAACTTCAAGGACTTCCACCTGCATTAGTTCAGCTGGCTGAAAATGATATCCTTTTTGACGAAGGTTTAGCGTACGCAAGAAAGCTGGATGAAGCTGGAGTTCCGACAACCATCGAGACTTATAATGGATTTATTCATGATTATGGTCTATTAAATCCATTAGATCATATTGAAGCAGTGAAGTTTTCTTCAGAGCAAGGAGCACTAGCTCTTAAAAAAGCTTTGTTTGGAAAAGGATAATCCTAAAAGAAGGTAATTTTATATTTATTTAAGAGATGAGCTAGAAAATTATTAAACATAGGTCGATTGAAAAAAAGCGATTATAGCTGGTCGTTTAGATGAGGACGTTATAAAATCTTAAATCCTGTTTTACTATAAATCCAGGGCGAGCCTAGGGATGTTTACGATTGATTGCTTTGAGGCTTGATGGTATGCTCATACCATTATCATTTATGGTAATGATCAAAAACGAAATGAAAATGACTGAATTTGTCTATGTTTAAGTGATATATTGATGATATTATGTTTTGATATACCAAAAGATAGTGATTCTTAGAAGTTGTTGTTTATCAAAACTCAGTAAAACCATATTATCTTTAAACTATTTTACTTCTAAAAATAAATATGTTAAAATCTCACCCTTCCAATGGTTGTGCAGCGATTTCTGTTTTATCGGTTGCCATTGTTTTTTTTGTAGGAATTATCCTTTTTCTTACCCAAAAATCATATTTAATTAATTATTTTGGAGCATCGTCAAATGGTGAAATTGTTAGAATAGATAGTATTCACCAAGGATATTACAAATACGAATTTCAATACGGTATAAGACAATCAAATGGAAAATTTGCTATTGTTACAGAAGGAAATTATAAAAATAAAAACCATCAATTGGGAGAAAAGGTAAAAATAAAAACGTACAAAAATGAATCAGATTTTGAGGCCCAATCTCCAAATTTTTATTTGTTAGTACCTTTACTTTTGGTGTTTGCTCTTTTTGTACGAATGTATTTTGTTTTCAGATAACTTCTTATTAAATAAGATATATTGCATAAATATATCTTATTTAATAAGAAGTTTTAAGTAGTTTAATATTATTCCACTGTGCTCGGCTTCGTGAAAGTTAGCAGCTTGAAGTGCTTGAATGTGATTATTTATAAAGATGCCAATCGGTAAGCTAAAGGGTTGGTATTTAACAAATATACCCGATTCTAGATCTTTACCCAGTTGATTTACTGTATAAAGTAATAAATGTTTTATTTCATCAATGTCTGGAATACTTTTCCAAGTATGTGGGGAAGTCCCAATTTTGAACATTTCCATAAATTCCTGTGATATATGCATTGGTAATCCACTACGCATATACATATGCCGCTGCTGAGATGTGATACAGTGACCAATTTGCCAAACTATATTATTGTTAAAGTCTTCTGGAATTTCAAATAATATTTTGTTATCAACTGTTTCTATTAATTGAAATAACCTAGTTCTGCTAGCTTTTAAGATTTCAAATTCAAATAGTTCATTAGCCATATTATTGATTAATTAAAAGGGCTATTCGTCAATATGATCTTTCAATTCTTCTTTCAATTTGTAGAATAACTCTAATTCGTACTGGAGGTGTTCTGACCTCTCCCCAAATTTAGGAGTGTTCTAAAATAGAAAATTTCGCTGTTTTGACCTGTTTTCCGATAAACATTTCAGGTATCAGATCCCCCAAACAGCTATGGGGTCTGAAGGTATTGTATTCCTCCCTCCGGATTTCAATTTTTTCCTTCGCATCTTCCAATGACAGGAACCAATGCGCGTTTAGGCACTCGTCTCGAAAACTTCCATTGAATGACTCAATATACGGATTATCTGTTGGTTTTCCTGGTCTGGAGAAAACTAATTCCACCTGATGCTCATATGCCCACCTATCGACTTCCTTGGAAATAAATTATTCACTAGTGTTTGTTTTATTTGGTGTTCATGATTGCTCCGCAATTCCGATCCGTTATCCACTTGGATTTTCCTGGGCATTGCCTGTTGGAATAGTCGGAGTTCTTCCAAAACAGAAACAACGTCACTTCCTTTAAGTCCCTGTCCAATCTCAATAACCATGCATTTACGGCTATAGTTATCCACTATAGTTAAGCAGCGGATTTTCCGGCCATCGAACAGCGCATCAGCGACAAAGTCCAGACTCCTCAACACGGGTACCTGTCTCGGACTGTTTGATCGCAAAGGCGATCTGTGCTTCGGTAAACTTTGATTTTTTCATCGCTTTTCCTCTCTTTTAAAATTAGTAATTCAAGTCCGAATTCTCTACTTTTAAATGCTCCAGTTTTTTGGGGAGAGGTCAATATTATTAATATGTATTACTGAGGTTTACTTTACAGATTTTTAAAGAATACTTGAGTTTTGACTACAGATTAAAATGAAAGATATTTAAAAATTATATCAAGAAAAACAAACTGAAAATTATCTGATAATCGTTAAATCAGTAAAATGTATCCGTTTTACCTTGAAATGTATCATTATATTAGCAGATAAAGAATCTATTTTTGCAGATGAGCGATATTAATATCCAATGAAAAATAAAATATTTAATATAAAAGAGTTTGCATCCTATCTTAACGTTGCTAAACCTATGAATGAGGATCTCCTTATTATAAATTATGAAAATGAGGATAACATACGCCTGCAATCCGATTCTGTTACTATCGATTTTTATTTGCTCGCTATAAAGCCTCCATTGGAAAAGAATTTTAAGAAACCCCAATTTCTGGAAGATCAGGCTAAATCTTTTATGTATGTAGATTGTCCTCAAAATAATTTGCATTGGGATATCAATGCTCCTGATGCTGGCTACAATATTTTAGTAAGTGCAAAATATGTAAATAAATTGGCGAAAGATTACAATTTTGTACATTACAACAACCACGAAGCTTTGTTCCTTACTACTGATGAAGAAACTATTCTATGGGATCTGTACAAAAAGGCATATGATGAGTTTCAGAAGGAAACATATTCCAAAGATATTATTATGTCATATATTGCTCTGATCTTGTCCTATACGCAGGTATTCTATGACAGGCAATTTGATTCAAGGAGTAGAATTTATAATTCTGTAATAGATAATTTTTATGAAAATTTAAAGCAGTATTTTGGGACCAACAATGGGATTGCTGGGCTTCCTTCTGTCGCTTACTTCGCTCAAAAAGCGAATCTTTCACCGAACTATTTTGGAGACTTGATTAAGCATTTTACAGGGGAATCACCGATTGAGCATATCCATAATTACGTTTTAAACCAGGCCAAAGATAAGCTTAAAAATACTACGCTTTCCATCAGCGAAATCTCCTATAGCCTAGGCTTTGATTACCCTAACTATTTTGCGAGGTTTTTCCGTAAGAAAACTGGTTTGTCTCCAAAAGTATTTAGGGGAATGTAATAATAAAACTATTCCAAGCAACCTTATAAGGTTGCTTTTTTTTGCCCAACCTATAAATCAGTAAAAAGTTTCCATTTTCGAGTAATCTGTCTACGTTTCAGGGATGTGAATGTATCTAACTTTGTCTTATAAAAATAACAAGAAGTTTAATTTAAAACGAAAATATCATGTCACAACAAAAGATCAGTATCAACAACGGCAACGGACAAGGAATTACCTTATCAGCTATTATTAATTTCCCCGAAGGGTTTGATGAAAACAAAAAATATGCTGCTGTTGTTGTTTCCCATCCCGGTGGAGGAGTAAAAGAACAAGCAGCTGGATTGTATGCAAAAAAGTTGGCGGAAAAAGGTTTGCTTACCATTGCTTATGATGCTTCATATCAGGGAGAAAGTACAGGCGAGCCTCGTCAACTAGAAAATCCTTATACCAGAACAGAAGATATAAGCGCAGTAATAGATTATTTAACGACACTTTCTTATGTAGATATGGAAAAAATAGGTGCAATGGGAATCTGTGCAGGTGCAGGTTATACCGCAAACGCAGCGATCAATGATCATCGTATAAAAGCAGTAGGAATGGTGAGTGCTGTAAACATCGGGTCTATGTTTCGTAACGGATGGAAAAATAATGTAAAAGATGCAGATTCAATGCCTTATTTGTTGGCTGGTGCAAGTGCCAGAACCAACGATGCAAAAGAAGGATCACAGATTATGCCTTTGGCTCCAATGAAAGAGGAAGATGCCCCAAATGAAGAACTGAGAGAGGCTTGGGAATATTATCATACCGATCGTTGTCAATATCCTACTGCACCTGGATGGGCAACATTAAGAAGCTTGACACAGATTATTACTTATGATGCTTATAATAAAGCTGAAGCATTTTTCACACAACCTCTTTTGGCGATTGTAGGGAATGTTGCCGGAAGTGCCTGGATGAGTGACGATCTATTAAAAATTGCAGCAACTTCAGACAAAACTAAATATGTGATAGAAGGAGCAAACCATATGTCTCTTTATGACAGAGAAAACTATGTGAACGAAGCAATTTCTCAATTGGCACCTTTCTTCTTAGAAAAATTGTAATTAAAATAAAAATTAGATAAAAATGAAAAATTCAGTAAAATTCAAAGCCTTATACTGGGATATAGCAGCAGATTTACTATTTCCACCTGATTTTGACGAAAATAAAAAATATCCGGTTATTATCAGTACACATCCGATAGGAAGCTGTAAAGAGCAGACTTCGGGTAATGTATACGGACAGGCTCTTGCAGATGCGGGGTTTGTGGTATTGGTTCCAGATGCTTCATTTCAAGGGGAGAGTGGTGGCGAACCCCGTTTTATAGAAGATCCGACTTTCCGAGTTGAAGACTATAGATATGCCTGTGATTATTTGGTAACATTACCATTTGTAGATGAAAATCGAATTGGTGTATTGGGTATCTGTGGAGGTGGAGGGTATTCTATCAGTGCTGCTAAATCGGAACGCCGCTTAAAGGCAGTTGTAAGTATTACAGGTGTAAACTTTGGTCGCCTTTGCCGTGAAGGATTTGCGGGATATGATCCGATTGGTACACTTGAAGCAATTTCTAAACAACGTACTGCAGAAGCTCGCGGAGCTCAACTGAGAGTAGACGGACTATTACCTTCATCGGTAGAAGAAGGTAAAAAAGCAGGAATTACAGATATTGATGCATTGGAAGCTACAGATTACTATAAAACTTCACGTGGTGCACAGCCTCATGGTGCTACCAGTGCACTATTTTCGCACCGTGCAGCTGCTGTAGACTGGGACGCCTTTAGCAATGCCGAGACTCTGCTTACACAGCCTTTGTTGATTGTAATTGGTGATAAACCAGGTGGTTTCGGAGCCTATCGCGATGGGCAGGAAATTTATGGTCGTGCAGCCTCCAAAAAGAAAGAATTGGTAGTTGTGGAAGGTTGGTCTCACTACGACCTTTATGACAAACCTGAACCGGTTCAACAAGCATTGAAAAGAGTGGTTCCTTTTTTCAAAGAAAATTTATAAAAGAAAATTTAATACAACGAAGCAACATAGGCAGAATAAAGTGCAATATTGTTTCGTTGTATTTAGCCATTTATTGGTTTATCGGCAATTGTATAATAAGTAAAAAAGATGGCAAGAAAAGTTTTAATACTGGGCTCTGTCATTATCAACCAGCTGTCATCATGGGCTTGTTGTCTTATGATTTTGTTCGTTTTTTAAATCTCCCAGTCTTTAGAGTTTAGATTCAATGGTTGTTTTAGTTCAAGATTGAAAAGGATTTACCACTCCATTTTTTCTAAACTCACAGTTCCGCTCATATTAACATTTGATAGGTGGGTGTAAGAGCAATCTAACTGTTTAAGTTCTCTTAATCCATACACATTAAGATCAACTAACGGATTATCCCTCAGAGACAGTTCTTCAAGATTAGTAAATTTACTAAAATCCAATTTCGACAATTGATTCTCGTCTAACCTGATCAGCTTTACTGCAGGGCATCCGGTTACATTAAACTCTGTGAGCATGTTTTTCTGAAACTCGATATGTACAAGATTTGGAAGATCAGAAATGTTCACTTTGCTGACTGCATTCTGTAGCATTTTTATCTCTTCAAGCTTTTGCAGTCCTGTTAAATCTATGGTGCTAATTTTATTCTGGTGAATGTGTAAAGTCCGGAGGTTTGTCAGCCCCTTAAGGTTGATGCTCTGGATCTGGTTATCGTATCCAAATATCTCTTCCAGATTTTTCATGCCTTCTAAGTCTAATACTTTTACCTGATTGTTCCAAAAGCTCAGCTCTTTTAAGTTAGTGAAATTTTTAATGCCAACCAACGAACTAATATCTGCTTTATCAAGACTTAGTCTCGTTACTTTCTGTGCTTCAGATAGCTGGATTTCTTGGTCTCCATTAAGATCAATACCCGCAGTGACCAATTGCTTTTTGAAATTCGGATCGGGTATTTTTATAGTTTGAGCTAGACTAGTGAAAGATACCGACATCCCAACGATGATAATGTATAAATACCAATGTTTTTTCATGATTTTTCCTGATTTTTAATTACTCACCGTTACATTTACAACTGCGCCAGCTTCTTTGACTTCAACAAATCCACTTACTTCATTCTCAATAAAAACGTCGTAATGATGATCCTCATAAATTGGCGAAGATCCTAAAGCATATCCGTAAACATTATAAGAGGTGCTCGTTCCTGTTTGCACGGCAACGGTTTTTTGCCTGGCAAATGCAATCCAACTAATGATATAATATTTTCCAGGTTTCAGGTTGGTAAACTGAAAAGTACCTTTATCATCCAAAAATCTGCCTTCTATCCGATAAGTAAATGCAACAGGGCTCATTGTAGCCTGCTTTTTACGGCTATTAAATTTTTTCTTTAACTCCAGAAATTCGGTGAAATAGGGTGTCACTGGGAATAGTAGGATCTGGCTTCCTTTAACCCCAAAATTATCTTTCCCTTTTTTCTTAAGTGTAGCGGTGCCTTCTATAGTAGCGCTTCCTCTTTCCATCAATCTTGCTGTCTCTGCTTCATTAAAAGGCGTAGTGGGAAGAACCCATTGAGGAGCTTTTTGTGCATAAGCAATGCTGCAACATAAAAAAAGCAACAAATTAATCGATAATATCTTTGGCAATGTTTTCATATTTTTATTGCTTCAATTTTTTGTGCATTTAAAATTTAGTAGAACTTATGGCTTATTAATAACGTCAGCTTCATTTTTTGAGCTCAAAAGTTGTGCCATCAGTTGTGGTTAAGGTGATTTTAATTATAGTAGTTATAATCGCTAGCTAATCTCCGTAATCTATGGCAGAAACTGGAATTGCTACTGGATTAAACAGCATATATCGAGAATTGCATAAATTTGAGAGAGGGCTTCGACCTTATCAAAACAATATACAACAGACTATGAAGATTTTTTTAAAAATACTTTTAATTTTAGGTGGGATTGGGTTTGTCATTTTTGTAGGTTTTATGGGTATAATGATTGCCGCTTTTCGTGGCTTTGATAAAGATTATTCCATATCGGAACTTAAAGAAAACTTTGAGGAAAAGAAGGCTGAAATTTATGAACTCAAAAATTATATAAACAAGATCATTCCGCCTGACAAATCAGTTGAGATAGAATTTGAGAACAACAATACTTTAGGTATTTTTCATGTAAAAGTGGGGGACAATTTTGACAGTAATTGGGATGTGAAAATTAGTTCGGGTAAAGCAGACACATTCGAAAAGATATTTTCTGGAAGAAGACCAATTAATTTATTTGTGTCAGAAATTACTGCTACTAAATAAAATATTAGAAGACGAAGGACAAGTACATCCATTGGAAATCGAGAAATTAAGACTCGAGTCTTCTAAGTTAATGACATTTTCCAGTTGATGATAACTAGTGTAACGATTGAAAGAAATTTTTAGATAATTTTTTTACTGGCATGCATTTCAGTAAATTTGATTTATAACATAAACTTTAAGTAAGAATGGAAAAGTATAATTACGGAGTCATTGGTCTGGGTGTAATGGGAAGAAATCTGCTTTACAATATTGCCGATAATGGTTTTTCTACCGTAGGATTCGATTTAGATGAAGAAAAGGTAATAGAACTTCGTAAAGGAGTGGCTTCAGGTACAAAGGTTGTTGGATCTGTTTCTCTAGAGGAATTTGTGTCAAGTTTAGACAGTCCGCGAAAAATTATTTTGATGGTTCCTGCAGGCAAACCGGTTGATGCTGTTCTTGAAAGCATAACACCGCTTCTGAATCCAAAAGATGTTGTAATTGATGCGGGAAATTCTTATTTCAAAGATACCGAGAGACGTATAGCTGATTTAGCGTCTAAAAACCTTCATTTTATGGGGATGGGAGTTTCTGGAGGAGAGCAGGGCGCAAGAAGAGGACCGAGTATTATGCCGGGTGGAGATTTAGAAGTTTTCAATTTGGTGAAGCCGATGCTGGAAGTTATTTCGGCAAAAGTAAAGGGGGAGCCCTGCACCGCTTATATGGGGAAAGGAGCTGCAGGGAATTATGTTAAAATGGTTCACAACGGTATTGAATATGCCATCATGCAATTAATCAGTGAAGCATACGATTTACTGAGAAAAGGAGCTAATCTTAACAATAAACAATTGTATGAAGTTTTCAAAAGATGGAATGAAGGCGAGATGAATTCTTTCCTTATTGAGATAACAAGAGATATTTTCCAGCAAAAAGATGATGTAACAGACGGTTTTCTTGTCGACAAGATTTTAGATAAAGCAGGAGCAAAAGGAACCGGAAAATGGACCTCCCAGGAGGCGATGGAAGTTGGGGTGTCTATTCCAACGATCGATATTGCAGTAACATCAAGAATTTTATCCGCTTACAAAGATGAGCGCGTGAAAGCTTCTCAATTATATGCTAAAGAAGAAGTAAAAACGCCTGAAAATACAGAATTGTTCATCAAAGAGGTGGGGGATGCTTTGTATTTATCCACTTTAATTAGTTATGCTCAAGGTTTGGCATTATTGGTAAAAGCTTCTGAAGAATATCAGTTTGAAATTCCGTTAAAAGATGTTGTTAAAATCTGGAGGGGTGGATGTATCATCCGTTCTGTTCTATTGGAAAAATTTTACCTGGCTTATTCAAAATATGAGAACTTATCTAATATTTTATTGGATCAGGAAATTTCAGAAATTGTAAAAGATAAAATTTCGTCATTAAGAAAAACAGCTGCTTTTGCTGTATCAAACGGAATTCCAAGCTTAGGAATTCAGTCGGCTCTAGGGTATTTCGAAGCTTACACCACAGCATCTTTGCCTGTAAACCTGCTTCAGGCTCAGCGTGATTATTTTGGTGCACACACTTACCAAAGAACTGACAGAGAAGGAGTCTTTCATACTTCATGGCAAAACCCAAATAACTAAATCCTAACAATGAGCGACAATACAGTCCTGCATCCAACAACGATCGTTATTTTTGGTGCAACAGGGGATTTGGCAAAAAGAAAGCTTTTTCCTGCCTTTTACAATTTATATATCGATGGCAGAATGCCAAAAGGCTTTAATATTTTAGCTTTAGGAAGAGCCGAAAATACGGATGAAAAATTCAGCGCTTATATTAAAGAAAATCTGGAGAGTTTTTCCAGGAAGACTGTAATCAAGGAAGATTGGGCTGGTTTTCAGGCTCACATCAGTTATTTTCAGCATCAGCTTGATGAAGAAAGCTCTTATCAGGATTTATATCAGAAACTGGAAAATTTCGATAAAGTGTACGGAATGAGAGGAAACAGACTTTTCTATTTGTCCATTGCACCGCACTTTGTATCGGTAATTTCAAATCATCTTAAAAATACGTCAATAGCATCTGATCCTGCAACAGATCGAATTATTATCGAAAAACCTTTTGGTCACAATAAAGAATCTGCCATTGAGCTGAATAATCTTCTTTCACAAACTTTCCAGGAAGAACAGATTTATCGTATCGATCATTATTTAGGTAAAGAAACAGTTCAGAATATTTTGGCGTTCAGGTTCGGAAATTCAATTTTTGAACCACTTTGGAACCACAGACATATAGAATCGGTGCAGATTACAGTTGCCGAAGAAGTAGGAGTGGAAACAAGAGCCAGTTTTTATGAGCAGACAGGAGCTTTGCGCGATATGATTCAGAACCATCTTTTGCAAATTCTTTGCATGGTTGCTATGGAACCTCCGGCCTCACTCGAATCAGGTGAGATCAGGGATCGTAAAGTTGATGTTTTAAAATCCATCCGTAGGATTTCTCCCGAAAAAGTAGATCATTATGCGGTAAGGGGACAGTACGGACGAGGCAAAGTAAATGGACTAAAAGTAAGTGGCTATCGCCAGGAAGAGGGAATTGCTCCTGATTCCAATACGGAAACATTTGTCGCTATTAAGTTTTATCTGGATAATGAAAGATGGGAGGATGTTCCTTTTTATGTTCGTACCGGGAAGAAGATGAAAGAAAAGCATTCTTATATAACGATTCAATTTAAGCCACTTCCAAATTCTACGTTTTCAGAAAGCACTTCGCTTCTGTCGGCTAACCGATTGGTTATTAATATTCAGCCACAAATGGACATCAGATTGCAGTTTATGTCTAAAAAGCCAGGTTTGTCTTTAGAGCTTAAACCTGTGGAAATGATTTTCGATAATTTTGCCTGTCAGACCGATACTCCCGAAGCTTATGAAACTCTTTTATTGGAAGCACTCGTGGGGGACCTTACACTGTTTATGCGCTCTGATCAGGTAGAAGAAGCTTGGGATGTGATAAAAACGATTCAGGAAACCTGGGAAAAAACCAAAGACCCATCTTTCCCAAATTATGCTTCGGGAAACTGGGGACCTGATGACAGTGATGCACTGGTAGAGCGGCAGGGACATCAGTGGGTTTAAAATCTAATTAAAAGAAAATGAATATTACAATATTTAATAATCTGGATGCTTTATATAAAAAAGCAGCTGATACATTTGTTGAGCTTTCGAAACAAGCAATCCAGAAGCATGATAAATTTGTGGTTGCGTTGAGTGGCGGCTCTTCACCGAAAGCCATCTTTAGTTTATTAGCTACTCCCGAATATGCAGATAAAATAATTTGGGACAAAATCTATTTTTTTTGGGTAGATGAAAGATGGGTTTCTCTTGAAGATGAGAAAAGTAATTTTAAGATGACTTTGGAAGTACTTTTGAATAAAGTTCCAGTCAATGAAAATCAGATTTTCCCCATGTATAAAGACGGAATTGAGCCTGAAAATTATGCTAAAGAATACGAAGCTCAAATCAGAAATGTTTTGGGAGCTGACGGTACTTTTGATTTCATCCTTTTAGGAATGGGTGATGATGGCCACACAGCTTCGCTGTTTCCGGGTGAAAAGATTTTACAAGAAAAAGAAAAATGGGTTGATGCCTACTATCTAAAGCCACAGGAAATGTTCAGAATTACGTTGACTGAGCCTATCATCAATAAAGCTGAAAATATTCTGATTGTTACATTTGGTAAATCCAAGAAAAACGCTTTGAATGAGGTTCTTAATGGTGTATATAATCCTGAATTATATCCGCTACAGTTAATTGAAAAGAAAGCAGGAGTCCAGATTTTTACGGATAAAGAAGCTGGAAACCCGGATATAAACCAGTTTTAGTTTCTGTTTCACCTATTAAGTTTAACAGTGACCTAGATGATTTATACTGGATTACTATCTTTCCCCGAAGTGATAAAAACTTTAAAAGCTTTAACGCAATACGTGTTCGTTAAGTATGATTGAGCCCAATCATATGATAGACCATTGTTTAAAATGTGATGCGGTTAATGATGTAGATTGCTAATGAAAAAGCTTCACACTAATAACCGCTAGAGAAATGGAATATTTGTAAGATATTCCATTTTTTGTTTTAGAACTATTTCTAATTTGAAAAGAGCCTATAAGGACTTTTCGGTATCTCCCCAATACCGCTTAAATACACCTTGTTTTCCTCAGAAAGCCACCACCACAGCCATACTTTTGCTATACACATAAAAACAAAAGAATATGGCAAATCAATTTTTAGTTAAGGAAACGATGGCAGCTATGCAAGGCTTATCTGCTGCTGAAATTACAGCATTACAGAACGGAACTTATGATGGTGTAGAACTGTTAGGCTATTATGAAAAAGGGGATACCCCGACACCGATTATTTATTCCTATGTTAATCCATTAACTGATCCAGATCCGGGACCCGAAGATGGGGGAAGTATCATTGAAACAGGCGGAATTAAATTGCTGCATAAATTTGTAGGAGTTGTTAATGGAGAATATTTTGGAATGCAACTCACCGGTGGATCTTCGAACATCGTTATAGCCCAAAAGATTATAAACTATGCTATAGATGCTAATGTTGAAAGGATTAATTTTCCTAAATACTTTAGGTTTCAGTATTCCCGGTATAGCATCCCGCATAATATTTCAATCCGGCATTACGGAAATTCCTACGAAGAAAAACTATTTTACAATAATATTCATGCTAATGGTACACCCGTCAATGAGTTGGAGGTTTCTAGCGGCTACCACACTGGATTGACACTCGATAATCATGATTATATTATACCCGAAATTCCGGAGTCTGGCACAAAGCGGGATGCTTCTATTGTAATTCGTCAAAATGGATTCTCCACTTGGCAAGAGCATCATAATATCTTTGGTAAGCAGATTCACGATTTAAACTATAAGGGAATAGCTAATATATTAGTTATTTCAGGGGCGACAAGTGATGGTTCCTTGATCTTTAGGTTGAACGGTAAGGATTATACGGTAGATATTAAATCTACGGACACAGAGGCAATTATTAGAAATAAAATACTGGCTGTCCCTTACGATCCTTATTTTAATTATAAGGTTATCTCCGGGCAGGCTGTTAGAATATTTCCGAGGGAGCATACCGCTATTATTGTTTCCACAAACCCCACATCGACCCTATTTCCGGTAGTTATCGAAGGTGTTACCTATAACATCCCCGTTCTTACGACAGATTCTATGGTTGAAGTTGCAAGAAAAATAGCGGCTTCACCCTTGATTCCAGATAGTCAATACTATAAATATGCGTATGGAGTGAAGGTAGCGATCTATAATAAACTGGGAGGAGCGAATGTTGCAACCTCCATAAGTATCTTATCTAATAATACAGGGGCGGATATTTCGGCTAATGTAACCTCTTATTTAAATCAGTATAATGCGATGACAATAACGTCGAGCGGTACCGGACGGCCAAGAATCGGTATGGGGATGTGGGCTGCGCGAAACTACACGTTAGAGGTGGCCGACACATTTAAGGTTATTGCAGATAGCGATAATAATAGTACAACCGGAACAGAAGCCGTCATTGGCTTGGAGAATGAAAGAGCGAACGTAAGAAAGCTGTTTAGATTGAAGACAAGTGGTGAGTTGGAGATTTATGCAAATAACAATTCAACCAAGATTTTTGGATTTAGCAATGCAGGATCTTTTTACGCAAATCGCTTTTACTTTTTAGGGACAAATAGATTTATTGGCCAAGCTACTTTAGGGGCTGAAAATGCACTCTATATATCAAATAATACAGGTAGTGCCTATAGTTTTAGAATGAGTGATACGAATGGTATAGAATTTAATCAAGGTGGAGTGTGGAAACCGTATCTGACATCAGTGCCCAGTGCGTCATCTACGATTAAGGGGTTGGTCAATCAAGCTACTGCTTCACTTAATACGGCACCGGAACCGTCTGCAATATATTCACAAGCCGAAATACAAGCGATTCTAACAGAGCTCCGTGATCTAAAAGATAAGATGCGAGCCGCAGGCATGCTAGCAAATTAATTATCTGGATAATGCTCTGTTGTTTTCTACAGAAGCTAATGATGCGAGACTTTTTTAAGTCCCGCATTTTTTTATTCATAGTTTACAACTTAAAATGCATGGATTCATAGACTTTTCGGTATCTCCCCGATACCGCTTACATACAGCTTGTTTTCCTCGGATACCCTCCGTAGCAGCCATACTTTTGCTATACACATAAAAACAAAAGAATATGGCAAATCAATTTTTAGTCAAAGAAACAATGACAGCTATGCGAGGCTTATCTGCTGCTGAAGTTACAGCACTGCAAGCCGGAACTTATGAGGGTATCCAGTTATTAGGCTATTACGAAAAAGGGGATACTCCGGTTCCGATTATTTATTACTTGGCTACTACAGAGACAAGACCAGATGATGGTGGAAGCGTGATTGATGTCAATGGAACAAAGTTTACACACAAGTTTGTTGATACTGTTGATCTAAGCTATTTTGGAGTACATCCTTCTGTGCAGGACAATTCGATTGCGATCAATAAAGCAATTAATTATGCGAGCGCCAATAAGATTGCGCGCGTGGTAAATTATGGCGAAATCACTGTTGTTGCCAAAACGGTATCCAGAAGCAGTGGTTGTATTGAGCTGAAATCAAATGTCTCCTTTGAGAATTATGGAACGATCACATTGGTGCCCAATGCGCTGTCTCAATATGCAATAATTGGAGGCGAAAACATCGGTAACTTTAGTGTTATTGTCGGTCGACTTATCGGAGACCATTTAGCGCATCAAGGTGACATACATGAGCATGGTATGGGAATCGGCCTAAAGAATGCCACGCATTTTGTAATCAAAGATGGGAGCATAACACAATGTGCGGGCGATGGGATCTACGTATACGGAGATACATCTACCACTAACTACAATAAAGGCTGTTATAATGGTGATATCAGAAACATCACTTGCGACAGCAATCGAAGAAATGGTAGTGGGTTGATCTGTTGTGAAAATATTCGGGTTGAGTCTTGCATTTTTAAAAATACATCTGGTAAAAACCCCATGGCAGGACTCGATATCGAGCCAAATAATTACCAGAACTGTAAAAATATTACAGTCTCTAACTGCGAATTCATAGGGAATGTAAATTGGGGTCTATGTATCTCTACACACGACACACTAGCAACTATCGATGGAGTGATTGTAACCAATTGCAAGTCAGATAAGATTATCCTAGTATCACAGGGTGGGGCAGAATCTACCTCAATGACCAAGAACATACTATTTGATAGATGTGCTATTCAGGCGGAAAACTCCTTCGGTATAAATTTAATCAATGGTGTATCTTATGTCAAAATCGAGAACTGTAATATTATCATGCGCAAGACTGTTGCCAATACGGATCCCTGTGTCGGTATCCGGATCTTCAAATCCAATGGCTGTACTTTATTGAACAATATGATTACATCAGATAGTACCGGAACATTCGGGATCCAACTTCAAGACATCGTGAATGATCACCGGATTAGTGGCAATACAGTTTCCGGATTTACTTACGGAATTCTTGTTGCCGAAGGAGTGAACAATATAATCGAACGCAATTACATTTACGATATTGCCAATCGGGGAATATGGAACTATAGTTCAAGGGGAAGCATTGATCACAATGCGCTTTTTAATATTGGTTCAACGGCTATTGAACAGAATGGAGGCAGTTATAATACTATTTCATACAATAGGTGTTTCAATACAGGCACTACCTACACAGATAATACGGGTAGATCGATTTATTTGAATAATAATACAAAAGGAAATAGGGTGCTTTTCAACTCCATGCAAAATGATGACCCTGCCAAGCGAATTAAATATGGCGTCGAAGATTATCCGGGTACGTCTGAAAATACCATTGCATGGAATGCTATTGATGATAGTTATTACAACAAGGTTCGAAATGTCCCAGCTAATAACTTTATACTCGATTACGGTGCTGATGCGGTTAGCGATATATTACTTCCGGATGCAATTGATGCGGCCAGCAATCTAACTCTGACCAATGCAACCAAAGCTAAGGTCAATGAGGTCCTGAATCAGCTAAAAATAACGGGTTATATCGATCGGTCATAAATTGTATAGGACAGAATTGATTTTCGCAAACAGTTGCGGTTTGATCAATACTTTCCGCGAAATGATTAATGGCTATTTTAAAGAGATGTAAGTAATACTTTTATATATTGAGTTACCCATTTTTAACTATCTTGGATTTTTTAAAATAAATGAATTATGTTAAATTATATCGCAGCTATTTGCTTAGTTTTCTTAGGATTAATGCTTAAATATTCCTCTCAGGACGGTTATAGCCCATTAAAAAAATATTGGTTCTTTTTTGTAATTGCAGGGTTGCTGTCACTATTCTACAAAGTATTTCAATTACTTTAATTGATATTTATCACCTCCGTGAGGCGTGTTTAAATAACGAAGCCTGGCCGTTTTAGATCAGGCTTCGTTATTTAGCGTGAATATCTTCCTTTTAACTTTTGATCCCAAATTAATAAAAGCATATTTTGGCTCAAAACTAATTACAAAATGAAAGCCTATTTTCAAAACTCATGTACAACGAGTATTAAATTCTCGATTCTTTTTTTGCAATTATTTTTCGGTATGTTGCCTTTTACGTTAATTGTTTCAATAGTTGCTTATACTGGGCAAAAACCTGCGGAATTTAATACTTTTTAATTGATCAGATTTGTTCGAAATAACTGATCAGCGATTTCCGAAATTGTATGGTCAAGGCTCTCGAAATCTCCATGAATAGGATTATTGCATATCTTTGCGTACTAAAAAGTTTTAAAGATGATAAAATCAATGAGACAACAAATTATTACCATTGGAATAATATTAACAATGATTTTAAGTTTGTTTGGCTGTTCTGAACGTATTCAGCAAAACAATAGTAAGCCATCAATCGGGAACTCATTAACCGAACACATTATTGATACGACTTCAGATGACATGTTATTAGAAGTCGTTTATGATAATCTCTTTCGTAAGCTATCGGCAGCATATGATAACGAATATGAAATCGTCATGTCCTGGAACAAATCAAGACAAGCAATTTATATGATCGTCCAATTAGAAGCAGAAGTAAATAATGGAGGCTATAATCAATTTTATTTCAATTCAAGTGGTCAATTTGCTAAAGCATTGCCAGATGCGTTGAAATTAGTCGGCGCAACTAAATTTGCCGATCTGACCGAGCGAGCAAACAGCACGTTTGAAAAAGAGAAATCGAAAATAACTGAAGATCAGGATGGCACGATAGAAGGTTTTGGTAAATCCTATGAGAACAATCCGTTGAACAAATTTGACGATGAATTTTATAAACTTAATGACACCAAAAACTTGCAAAAAATTCAGGTTGACTACATCCGAAAGAACAAGAAAGAGTTTACTGATTAAACCCTAACTTAGCCCTATGCTCTACAACCCCTTGGAACAAGTCACCAAAAGTTCTTTTCGCGAGTTCGGAGAATCGGGCTATGTCGACTTTGTGCTGCAGCGCCTTGAGTGGCCTGATGGAAAGCCCCATTATGAAGCCTTCGGCTGGGAGCGACTGCCTCCATTGGATAATGATACCGTCCAGGCGTTTTTTTTAATGAAGTAGAATTATGGCTAGTTTAACAAAATATGTTTCGAATGACCATCCAGAATTTGCCGTATTAATCGAAGATGATGATAAGGTATGTTATGCATACTTATTGAAGGAGAAAAGAATCGTTGGAGATATATGGTTATATAATAGTGCTCCAACTCCGACTGAACCTGAATGGCATAGCAACGCAAATCTACCGTTTTTAAATCCGGCGGAATTTGTCAGCGAAAATCTGGAACCATTTAACGGGAGTTCACCTGTAGTGGTAACCTGGGATTTTGGCGAACAAACAGTAGCGAAAATATTTCTAGCATCCAGGTTGATTGCAAAACTAACCGAGGGATCTTGCCCGGGCTGGTCGAGTCTTGTGATTAAAGATGGGCCATTGGCGCAGCAGATGGAACAAGTTTAAATAGCACCTTCTATGATAATGAATAAATTTAATGAGATCGTTGAGAACTATTTTAAACGCAGTATTGACTCCTATCATAGTTGTATCCAAAACGAGGAAAATCGATATTTATTTCGTGAAATAGGTTTGTCCCACCGTGATGTCCAACCTAAAAAAGACGCGATAAAGATTTTGTATAATGATTCGCGCAGTGCATATTATGTTATTGAAGTCAGGCTGAATTTGTGGTCAAAACAATTGAATGTAGGCCATTATATATTGGTCCTAGATGAAGAAAATCAGGCATTGGATGATTATCTAGTTTTTATTTAAGAAGAGTAACAAATTGAATAATTACGATCGAAAGAGCGAGATTATCGTATTAAATATTCATCCACAATAGACAGGTCAGCTTCAGCCCAGTAGTCCCGCAGTTGATCGGCATCGACCCATATCGCTTGCGAATGTTCCAGCGCCTTATAATATTAGGAGTTTTGTATCGACATAGCCGATAATAATAATATTCTAAATTTAATAAATGTTACCCATTAAAGCTTCCCTTATCAGCTTTAAATGCTATTGAAATTTTGTTGATGAGTAGCTTATTGTCGAATGTCGAAGAATCCTGTAATAATTTCGGGGACAAATTGATGATATGGACGTTTACCTTAGTATAAAACAATTGTCAATTACGTTTTTAAGCTTATTTTATGTTATTAGGACTAACTTTATGGCAACTTCTATTTTTATCGGAAGTTTTATTAAAATTAATTACGCTATTTCTGCTGTTTTCGAATAGACATAAATCACTGCCGTTGAATATTTTCCTTTATGTGCTGACTATTATATTCATTCCATTCTTTGGTAGTATTTACGTTCTGTTTGTATTAAAAAAATAAAATAAATAATTAAAAATGAAAAAAACGCTTTTATTCTCTCTTCTGTCATTTTTGGGCTTAAGTTTAACTTATGGACAGCAATTGAAACCTTTATATAGCAAAACTGATACCTTGCCTAAAGTTGTTTACAAAGATCTTAATGAAACACCTTTGCCTAAGATAGAGATGCAAGGGAAAAATTACTTAGGCGATGCCATGCGATCATTAAAATCTGAAGGAGTTAAGTCAGTAGATATTAACAAAGAAAGAGGAGTAGTGATAATTGAATTGACGCCTGAATACAAACCTGTTTTAATGAGTTTGTCGGATATTATAAAAAAATATACAAACATAAAATCTGAACACGTAATATTCCGGATTGAAGATAACTTTGTACAGAACAATCCGAATGAAGTTCTTGTCGATGCAAGCAATATTATGCTAATTTCTGTTTCTCCCGTTAAGTTTATTGGTGACTTAGAAGATCTATATATGGTGACTTTAGTGCCGAGGACGGATAAGAATGTTGAAAAATTGAATGAAATACGCATTCGCTAAGCATTATCAATCAGTCAATAGGCCGATATTTAATATGTAATGCTTAGATTGAGTCTATCATGCCTATTCGAACAGCTTTCCTCAGATTAAAAGAGGAGAGTTTTTTTGTTTTATGGGCTTTCTTCCAGTAAGGATAAAAACTACATTGATGGCGTACTTTTCGGTATCTCCCACATACCGCTTACTTACTGCTTGTTTTCCTCAGAAAGCCTAGTCCACAGCCATACTTTTGCTATACATAAAAACAAAAAAATATGGCAAATCAATTTTTAATTAAAGACACGATGGCGGATATGCGAGGCTTATCTGCTTGTGAAATCCTAGCATTACAGAGCGGATGCTGTGCAGGAGTGCAACTATTAGGGTATTATGAGAAAGGAGATACCCCAGCACCCATTATTTACTCACTGAGTACAACTTTACTGGCAGACAATGGTGGGAGTATTGTTGAAACCGGAGGCGTTAAACTGGAACATCAATTTATCGAAGATGTCAATGCACTTTATTTCGGTGTCAGTGCCTCACTTACTGATAATGCAGCGAGATTGGCTGTGTTTTTTGACTATCTAAAGGAAAACAAAACGCTAGAAGGGGTTTTGCCCATCGGAACGATCGCCTATAGTCAGCCGATAAACTTTGTTTTCGAAGGGGCTAAACTCAGAGGACAGGGAAAAGGCACTATATTAAAGTTTACAGGATCTGCAGACAATGCTTTTGAGATTGATGCATTTAAAGGTGGTACCGAAACGACCCAGTTTATCCACAATATCACCATCAGCGATATCGTTTTCTCCGGAAATGCCAACACCACCATTACCTTATACCTTAGAGGCATTGCACGGAGTAAGTTCTCCAATGTGTGGGTAGGCGATGGCAAAAATAGTAGTGATGGATATGGTTGGTACCTCGCGTCCGTACAGCTGACACAATTTTTGGGTTGCGGATGTAGTAAGTATCTCCACCCAATGGCAAGCGTTCCCTATACGGGAATATTTATCGGATTGGGACAGCGTGGTAGTATCACTGCGGGTAACAGCACTAACAACACGTTTTATCAAAACTATTTTGAAGGTTTGAGCATTGGTGTGTTGATGTCCCAAGCAGACGAAAATACCTTCATTGGCGGTAGCTCAGAATCAAATAGTGTATATGGTATCGTTGTTGGTACGGATTGTAAGGTAAATACCTTTATCGGTGTCGGACTGGAGGCCAATCCTGTCGATGTTTCCGATAGTTCCAGCTATAGCACCTATACCAATTGTTACTTTGGAAATATCCTGCGTATAGGCAGTACAGCTAAGCAGATTTCAGTCCTGGGAGCAATGATAGGGCGGATTGAAATACAAGATGGAGCGCGATATATTGAAATCAAGAATTCCGTCTACAACCGATTTATAAATGGAGCAAAAGGAATTTTTGATTTAGGGAAGCGTACATCCTTTGTTAATGTTGAGAATTATGATACACATGAATTTATAAAACAAAACATCGAGATCGATGGGACAGTCGCTGCCGATTCATATAAGGTAAAGGAAAAAAATGATATCCTTACGCCAATTAACAGCATTGACCCAGTAGGTGGCTTTTCCCCGATTATCGTCAAAGATGCGGCACCATTTTGGCCAACTCTGGGTGTAGCATTAGGGGTGGATAGAACAGGAAATTTCGATAATACGAATTCAATCAGTTCTTTCCGAATATATTCAAAATCCAATACCCTGGATGAACTATATTTTACCAAAAAGCTTTTTGGTACCGGAGCGATAACGGATTGGTCGCCCTTACGTAGGCTTATTCACGATAATAATCTCGCCACCACGGCAGTTAAAGGCATTGTCTCACAATCTACTGCGGTAGCCAATGTAGGCGCGAGCAATAGTACAAAATCAGTTCTTAATGATGCTGCTGATTTAGCTACTTCCGTAGCCCTGGTGAATGACCTGAAATCCAAATACAATCAGGCAGTCGATCTGATCAACGAGTTGAAGGCTCAGCTCAATACGAAGTTACAGTCCGATCGAGCGAGTGGTCAACAATCAAGTTAACGATGTTGAGCCGCTAGAGATATGGAATATTCGCAAGGATATTGGATCTAACCACAAAGTAGAGGAATGCGGGTGCTTTGGCAATCGAGTTTCGACTACTTGAGGTAAAAATAATCATGCAGTATTCTACCTGAATACTGCATGATGTATTCATACTAAAGTTAAGGTAAATATATTGTATATTGATACCATGTAATTGCTGAGGGGAAAGCACAAAATACGACGCATTTTTTAATTTAACAAAGTCCTCAAGTCATTATTAATTATGCTGAAAATATGGAACTGTCTTATTGTATTTTTATTCCTCTGTTCTTGCGATGGAAGGAATTATATTGATCCTAAAAATATTCAGATTTTGGCTGAGCATAAGATGAATTTCCCAAAGGAGTCTACAGATCATTTCCCTCAGCAATTGGGAAGTGAGGTGGATATCATTTATAATGAAGGCATCGAAAATAATAATCTCAATCTATACCTAGTTGAACACAACGTAAGTGAAAAAGATATCAATAAATTACTTAATAGGTTGAAAGATACTAAGTATTACAGAGGGGGTAATAAAAATCTTTTAATCATCAATAGAAACGAAAAGATCATAGAAGGCTTTAGTGAATTTCCGAAGATTGACAGCGTTAATTTACAAGGCGATGCTCCTGTTCCAAATTTTATCCGTTATAAAAATGGGATACCCGCTGATCCTAATTATGAATTTTATATTATCCATACTGACAATAATGAAAGACAATTTAAAAATGAAATTCTTGGCGAAAATGAATCAATGCCATTTAATTGGAAACATGGTATTACTTATGGTGTTGCTGTCAATAAATTGGAGAAAGATATAATTTATTGGGTTGCAGTTTGGTAATGTTTATGTTCGGCACCCTGAAGATCAAATGACTCAAAACTAGTCGTGTTTTTTGACAGATTCATCTATAAGTTTCATTAGCTGATCGACAGTATTAGCTACTTCTTCTTTCTGCACGACTAATGTTTTTTTTTCTAGACCCGGAGGCAGAGAAATCTTGCCATTAAATTCAGGAAGAAACAGATTGATGTTTTCCTGATCCATTTTATTGAAATTAATAAAAGTCCATTTTTTGGTTTCGTCCTCTTTCAACGCTAATAAGTAAGCTGAAGTGATTGCCATTTTGCCTTTTTCAGGCATAGACATTACCAATACTTGAGGAATAAAGCAATAAGCTATCCCATCAATTTTTGAGACATCCATATCGACATAATTGATCATGGAATCAATTTTAACCCCGTATTTTATAAGAGAAGAATAGAGTTCTTTGGTCAGTTTTGTTGCCTGATCTATCCCGCCCATGCTTTCAATTATGCGGGGTGATGTTTGACTTAAAATACCTTCGATATCTCCGGAAATAGATGCTTTTGTCATGATAGACAGTGCTTCCCTGAGCTGTGGATCTTTTTGTGCAAAGCTTGTATTATGAAAAATAGTTAATAGCGTAATTAACAAAAATATTCTTTTTCGCCGGATGTATTTAAACAGGTTGAACCAATTGTTGCTTTGCATAATGGAAAGAGGTTAATTCCCATTGAATTTACAGGTTTTTATTTACAAATCAAATTTAGATAAGTGTCGCCGTATTCCAAAAATAATAGTGTGCTTAGACGGCGGCTATGAACTTTAAATATAATCTTTGCCCACCTCATCCGGAATAATATTGATTTCGAGAATACTCAGATTTTATTAACAAAAATCCCCCAAAAAAGCTTTTGGGGGATTTACAGTTTCCCTGGTAATTTATCCAACTAACTCTTCAGATTACCATTGGAGGGCTCTATTCAATAATGAATTCTATTTGTATGCTTTAAAAGCAACGCCATGATTAACGAAATATGGGCCGAAATTTCCACTTAGGTTGGATGTGTAAGCATACACGCCCGTTTTGGTATTATACCATTGATTTATCGATACTAAATCTGGGTCGCTATTATTACTGTTATAGGCAGAAAAAGCAGTGCCATGGTTAACATAATTTGGACCAAAATTTCCGCTTGGATTTGACGAGTAAGCATAGATACCAGTTTTGGTATTATACCATTGATTAACAGCGACCGTTTGATTTGTTGTTTGTTTTGGAGTCCAGAATACAATGCCGTGATTAACATAATTTGCGCCAAAATTACCGTTGATATTCGCGGTGTAAGCATAAATGCCATTTCGGGTATTGTACCATTGATACACAGGGACTACTTCAAGAGGTTGTAATTTATTAAGCTCGAGATATCTATTTACGGCAGCAATTATTGCTGGTTTCTTACTTGCAAGAGAGGTCGGGATAAAATCATATATCGGGTACGTGTTTTCCCAATCAATATTGACCAATCCAGCATTATTTACATTTACAGATCTTTCCCAAGTTGCTTTATTTACTTGAGGATATACAGCATCTTTTCCTTGGCTATAATTAACATCAACTCCCTCACCAGCTTTATATTTAATATATAAGTTTTGCTCGATATTTTGAGAAGTTAATGTTTCATTTGTGGTTACGGTCTTATCTACGTCCAATCCTAAACCAATTTTCGGTAACATTGCCTTGAATCCGGCTTTTACAGTATTTGTTTTATTTGTGGTATTCGATTGATCCGTTGAAGAGCTTTTATAAAGCACACGTAAAGTTCCACCTAGAGTGATATCTGTTAATACATGTGTACCATAGGCAGCTACAAATGCATCTGCGCTAAGAGTTTGTAAGTCTGTTATAAATTTAGGTGTGACATAGTTTGACATGATTGTAGGCGTTTCTTCAATCCGCATAGAGCTAACATATTTTAAGACATCTATGGATGCAAAAGCGTATTTCGTAGAGTAAGAATATTTTGTAGTTAGTTCACTGTTGCTGGTAATATTTCCAGTAAAAAACTTTGGTAAAACACTGGTTCCTGGATCTACTTTAGCTGTAACGTTAGTTTTTTTTATTATATCCTGCAAATAATCATTAGAAGAATAGCCGTAATAGAATATATTAGTCCCTCCAGTTTCTGGATTTACGATGACAGAAAATTGTAATTCCGTCGAAAGCTTTTCAACATCAATGACCACTCTTCGATAAGAATCCTTGTCTAGGTATTCTTTGGTTGCATCATAACTAAACCCCAGCATACGATACTTTGAGTCACCTACGGAAGCTCTCAGATTCGAAGCGGCAGCCTTCAACGTTTTATCTGCGAGGTTTTCGGGAGCTTGTAAAACCTCCTTCTGGCAACTAACGAAAAATAATGGCAAAAATAGGCCAAGATACTTTTGTTTCATAAATTTTGTGTCTTATATTTAAAATTGTGTGATATAAAATATATTAATATTGCTCACTAAGTTAGTGTAATTTTTCCAAAGATAATTAAATTAAATGTTTAAATAATTGTTATTAAATACTTGTTATGTGTTTACGTTTGAAATTTTATAGTTTAAGACTTTTGTTTTTGGTAATTTTGTGTAATAATATTTTTTTATATCTCGTTTTTTAATTTTATAGATATAATGTTGTATTATTTATTTTAAATTTTACGGTATAAATATTAATTTTTAATATATATTTTTTTACATTTATTCTCTTGAGCCGTTCCCAATCACCGCATTAGAAAAGTAAAAAATAGACTTTTCGGTATCTCTTCTATACCGCTTACAAACACCTTGTTTTCCTCAGATAGCCCAGCCCACAGCCATACTTTTGCTGTAAACATAAAAACAAAAAATATGGCAAATCAATTTTTAGTTAAAGAGACGATGGCAGCTATGCGAGGCTTATCTGCTGCTGAAATTACCGCACTACAAGCCGGAACGTATGATGGCGTTCAACTATTAGGTTATCACAAAAAAGGAGATACCCCAGCACCAATTATTTACTATTATGTTAATCCATTAACAGATCCGGATCCAGGGCCAGATGATGGGGGAAGTATCGTTGCGGTTGGAGGCGTAAAATTAGAACATCGTTTTGTCGGAATGGTTTCATTGAAATACTTTGGGATCCATGATGGAAGCGCTAATGATACCGTTAGGGTTAACAATGCAGTATCAGCTGTTGAGCGGTATAAGGCAGAAGGATACATCGTGCCCTACACTACTAATCCTATCATGATTGACGGAGTATCACAGGCTGTCCCTGGGAACAATAATACTAGAGGCATCATCCAGAAATCAAATCAGATTGTTTGTTTTGAAGAAGGAGCAAGATTCAAGATTATACCCAACAGCTCTGGAGGCTATGCGGGATGGAACTTCTATAAGGTTGAGAATGTTAAAATAGTAAATGGATATATCATTGGCGATGCTGATGTACACATTGCGCCAAATAATAATATTTGGAAAAGGTGGGAAAGCTTGACCCCATTTAATGTAGGAGACTATATTTATATACACCGAATGGGATTTAAGGTAAACCAAGCAGGTGTAAGCTCTGCAGTTCGACCATTTTATAAAGCCAAAAGTTTAACCGTTGGTACTATCCTTGAAAATGGTAGTTTAAAGCTTGAAGTAGTAAATAATGATCTTGGAGAATGGGGACACTGTATAGAAGTAACAGATTGCAAAAATATTGACTTTCATAATTTTCGGGCTGACAAAGCGTGGGGCGACGGTATTTATTTAGGCAACGAAGTAGGTAATACAGATAGAACAAAACATAATACCAATGTTAGTCTACTAGGAAAAACTTATTTTGAATCTTGCCGTAGACAAGGTATATCCGTAATAAGTTGTAATAACTTTTATGCACAATATCTAGAAGGTTATGATATTAAGGGTGCAGATCCTGAAGCTGTAATTGACTTTGAACCCAATTCTTCCACGCAAACCATTAGCGGAGTAATTGACAATATTACAGCGGTAAAGTGTGGGTATTCGGCCTTATTTGCTTCACAGTCCAATGAACTTAAAATAAGAATAGGTTCCATCCAGAATATAGATTCATTTCTCACAGGTGCGCTCCATTTTCAGGGCTTAGGGCACGTCAGTGAAAATCCGGAAAACTATGTGCATGTCGGTAGTTATTACGCTAATAAGTGCCATGCTGCCCCCGTTCAGTTGTCCAATTGGTTTGAAGGTTACCAATCGTCCGTTAGGGTAGATAATATTTTAATAGAGGAGTGGTCACCTGATGGCGATGGAGAGACAAGTATCGTGTATTTTAAAAATATACTAAAGGATCAGCAGGGCAATCTACTGGCTTTAAATAAGCCCATTACAAATATTGATATTAAAAATTTTGGATTCAATAAAAGAATATTTGCCACAGGAGCAATTTTCAGGCCTTTCATGATGTATGCAGAAATGTTAATGAGTCCTAATAATTATCTGAATAACATTAATATTGATTATAACTATTTTGACTATGATGCCATTGAAGATGGGCAAAGCTCATTTACTGTTAATAACAATTCTGTCAGGACATCTATAAAAACCGCCACTACAGCTACTGCTTCACTTAAAACCAGCTTAGCTAGTCAATCCATAAAATCAGGGGACATTCTCTACACAACAGCACCAAGTACTACTTTAAGGGTTTTAAGAAGAGGATTTACTGAGGCAATTGTCGTTAATTCATATCAAGCTGCCGATGCTGCTACGTTTATCTTAAACCTGGGTTCACAGAGTGGTTTCACTGAAGTTGAAGCAATAGGAATTACTGTTACCGCAAATACATTTACCCTTAGATATGGTGCAGTATTCAAGTTGCAGAGGATGAGTGATTCAAAATTGCGTATCACAATGTTGTACTATGGATCTAAAAATATCAACAATATATCTCTTATCGGTACGCCCTCGGGTACCAATCTATTAGATATTGCATCTGATACCGTTTATGGCAATTCAGATGTATTTTTACATTGGGATTCATCGAGAGCTAACTTGGTAAATTATCCTCCGAACGGCCGGGGAAGTATTATTCAATATACAGATTCGTCTACCGGAGCAAAAACATTTTTGGCCTTTGGTTACAATGGAGGAAATGCTATTTTTTATTTAGGTAATAAGGTAGGATCCGTTGTGAATTGGGTAAATATGATGCAGACGGCTACTACCTCGTTAAAAGGAATGGTAAATCAAGCAGCGGCGCTTCCAAATATCATTCACCCAGACCTAAGCAATACCACAGCTTCTGATGTAGCTGGCTTATCTGCTTGGATCAATACGAATCTGGTTCCTTTGGTAAATGCTATTAAAACTTCACAAAATGACGAATTAAGCAATCAGCGCACTGCTGGGCAGCAAGCTATTTAGTGCTTGCTTCAAAAGTTGTTCTTCGGGGAATTCAGACTGTTTTTTACAACCAGTAGTCCACCTTTGAACAACATTTTGATGAAAACGAACAACTCTAATCCCAAATAATCTTACGAACTTTGATTTAGATCAAAACCCCGAGCCGGTTAAATTTAGCTCCAGTTTAGCATCTAGCCAGTACGGCCTCCCTTAACGGTTAATAAGGGAGGCTTTTTATTAAGTTGTCTATTTCATTACTACGCTACGATTGTTTATTAAATCGGATGCGGTTTTCCATAAACAAACTGCATTATAGTTTATAAGCACTTTTCGGTATCTCCCAGATACCGATTACATACCATTTCTTTTCTTCCGATAGGCCAGCCTGCAGCCATACTTTTGTTCTACACATAAAAACAAAAGAATATGGCAAATCAATTTTTAATTAAAGAGACGATGGCAGCTATGAAAGTCTTATCTGCCGCTGAAATTACAGCTTTACAGGTCGAAACGTATGACGGAGTACAACTATTGGGTTATTACGAAAAAGGGGATACCCCAGCTCCGATTGTTTACTATTATATGAACCCGCTGACTGATCCCGATCCCGGTGTCGACGATGGAGTCATCCTCCTGATGTTGTATGACATCTTCAAAACGTTCTTTTTAGAACTTATTCTACATATAAACCGTCTGTGCTTAGGTAAATATTAATTTTTTCATCGGTTTTCATCACTTTTAAAATTAGTAATTCAAGTCTGAATTCCCTGCTTTTAAATAATCCATTTTTTTGGATGAGTGATCTAGCTTAAAATAAAACCTATTGATTGATAAAGCCATTATATTTATGAAATTTTTGTTTGCTTTATATTGTGTAAATTTGGGTCTTTGGTTCCATATCTTGTTATTTTCTTCCATCTAAAGAGATCTCCAGTGATTGCTTTAAATACAATAGCGATATTAGTGAGAAATGCCAACTGTCTTAAGAAAAATCTCTGGAATACCATAAAAAATATTTGAGAAGGGGATTCCTTTATTATCATTATAATGACGGAACAAATTGCCGAATCGATTACTATAAATAATAAATAACTTTTTAGGAGAGATAAATCGTGTACAAATAGACATCTGTAGAATACTAAATAATCAATTATTGGGGTTATCACTGGTAATATCATTCCAAATATCCAATTGTAGGGAATAATTAGATAGGATAATATTTTGTTAGGATGGGATAATGGGTAGTTGGAAAGAACTTGAAATGTTCCCACTTTCCATCTTATGCGTTGCCTTAAAAACATTTTAAGATCAGCGGGTGCTTCTGTATATCCTACGACATCTGAAGCATTTCGTATAAAATAGTTATTACATAATATTCTCGAAGTTAGTTCTGTATCTTCCGCGAGCGTATCGCTTTTATATCCTCCTAAAGAGTTTACAACTTGTCTTCTGAACGCTCCAAGTGCTCCTGGTATAATTAATATCCCATTAACTGCTTCAAAGAGCTCTCTATCATAGTTGTACATTGTCATGTACTCAGTTGACTGAATCTTTGTAATTAAATTAATTTTGTTACTTATTTTAATATTTCCAGAGACAGCTGCAACTCGCGGATCCTGGAAATACGGAAGTAGCTTTTCTATTAAATCTGGCTCAATAATTGTGTCAGCATCTATACAAATAATTATCTCATTATTAGAATTTTTAATTGCATTATTTAGCGCTGATGCTTTTCCTTTATTTTGTTGACTGATAATAATGAAGTTTTGCTCTTGTTCATAATGTTTACGAACGATATTTAGTGTTTCATCAGAAGAGCCGTCATCAACTAAAATAATGGTGAGATTGTGATATTTTACTTTTTTAAGTGCTTCTACTGTTTCGAATATAATTTTTTCTTCATTATACATTGGAACAATAATATCAACACCTTTATTTTTCATTTTCTCGATAGTCGATTCATCTGTCTCATACATTGGTTTTTTAGGAAGCAAAAGGAAGATGATTATTTTTAGTAAAACTAAAGCAATAATAATATTTAATAACATCATAGTATTTAAGTGAAATGATTTAGTAATAAAAAGTAAAAAAATATTTAGTATTGTATGTTTTGAAAGTTTAATTTGGATCGATTTTAAAAAAAAACAAAAGGTTGTAGAGGGGTTGCTATTCTTTTTTACATCAAGTAGTTAATTATTGCATACTACGTGTAAAAGGAGTTTTGAGTGTAGTTTAAATTTTAAATCGCTATTAAGCGAATTTTGTTGCTAGATTAAGAAGGGGTTAGATAGATAAAAAGAGTTTAGTTAGTCGACTTGAAAAAATAAATTTTAAGTAAGACTATTTTAGTGAAAAAATATAGCTATCGCTATGTACAGTCACAAATATATCTGTCGTTGTCCAAAACTAGTAATCAAACTTAAAAATTATCGTTTTATTAAACAAGTGAATTTAAAGAATTTAAAAAAAAATATTTTCATTGTATATCTACGTCGGGAAATAATGGAAATAATTGCGTAATGAGATTTCTCTCTTTAGATCGCTTAACGTTTTTCAATATTGGATGAATAGGCAGTGTGCCGCGGTAGTGTAAATCAAACTGCTTAACTGAGACTGCCGATTTTGTTTGCAAGTCCAATCCTCCGTAAAGGTTGGGTATAACTGTATTAAGCGAGTTTCTTAGGATTATGTACGGATCTAAGATCAAGCCTAGATCTGTACATAGTCATTTTTTTAGTAAAAAGCCTAGTATTGAGTAGAACTTCATTCATTGATGGAGATTAACGATAAGAATTGTAATCTCTCGAACTGACCATATTCACTATGTCAACTATCATCTTTTTAGTCGTTTCTCTTCGTCTGCAGCTGTACCACTTCTATCTGTAGATTTCATTTTTGTGTTGCCAAAATTGTATGAAATTGACAATCTCGCAACTCTGCTGTCAAAAGCTGTATGAATATTATATGCGCTAGCCGGAAAAGAACCGTAAGTTGTTCTTTTGCCTCTGGTATTAATCAGATCATTTACAGAAATTTTAACATCCATTTTTTTGTTGAAAAAGCTTCTATTAAACGCTAAGTCAATTCCATGATAGGATTTTAAATTAAATACCCCATAAACAGTGGGTGAAAAGTAATTAAAAGTTAATTCAAAGGTAGAGTGTTTATCCATAGCGAGTGTATGGTTGGTACTTATCTGATAAGCCAGCTTTTCCCGTTGTAAAGGGGCTCCTTCGATTTCAGCTGAACTATATTTATTGTAAAATAATGTGAAATTATTATATGTGTTCCACCAATTTCTAATTTTTATTGGAGCATTAAGGTTTAGATTATAATAATCATATCCTTTTAAATTCATATTAGTTTGTGATATTGTTTTTGTCACTGGATCCGTCAATAATACATATGTTATCGCGTCGGAAGTATGTCTATATCCAATACTCGCTGTATATTTATTTTTTAATATATAATTAACTTCATATGAGTTTGTGTATTGTGGACTTAGATAAGGATTACCATATTGATTCGTGTATTGATCAATATAATATACAAATGGATTTAAAGATGCATAATCGGGTCTGTCTACTCTTCTACCGAAGCTTACCCCCAAAGTGTGAGTATCATCAAATTTTTTACGAACAAATAGAGAAGGAAATAGATCTATATAGTTTCTTTTTGAAATTTCGTTTTTAGTTAGGGAATTGCCTGTTGATTTTGTTTTTTCAGCCCGTAAGCCTGCTTGAAAACTATAACTACCAAACTCCTTGTTGATGCTTATATAGGCAGCGGCTATATGTTCTGTATAAAGGAAACGATTACTGCGTCTTTCATCATTAACGTAGCTCCCGTTAGGTAGAAGATGATCAAATATAAGATTATTATCAATCTTAACCTTACTATATTTTAATCCAACATCTAACTTTGTTGTTTTATTAAAGGGATGGGAAAAATCTGCTTTTGCGACATAAATATTAGCATCTGATGGTGTGTTATTGCGGAATGCATCCCGGTTTTTATATTCATTAAGATCCTGATCCAAAAAACGATTGATGAAATCATTATTTATTTTGCTTCTTGAAGATGAATAATCAGTACTAATTGACAACTCAGTTCCTAATGTGTCTAGCAGCACCCGATAATTCAAATTATAAGTGAGATAATTGTTATTGTTCCATCCATTAGTCAGTCCGGCAACTGCTGAATCCGTTTTTAGAGGTTGAGAGCCAATATGATTTATACTAGATTGTTTCGTTGTGCTTCTTCGAATATTGCCACTTAAAATAAAACCAATGGTGCTTCGTTTTCCAATATTAATGTCTGTTCCTATTTTGAAGTTGTGTACTCTGTTTCGATACTTTGCAAATGAAGATGAATTGAAAAATGTCGTTATCCCCGAACTTGTTGTGTATCTATCAACATTGAGAGAGTTAAAATCTAGGTTATCATCATAATTGTATGAGGTAAAGAAGTTATATTTAGTAGTTCTCCGATTTAGTACGATACCCCCACTGGTTTTCCGATATTTACCTACTCCAGCATTTATATTCACAGTCCCATTTGTTCCATAAGCCTGATTTTTTTTCATTCTAATGTTGATTATCCCTGCATTGCCCGCAGCGTCATATTTAGAAGATGGATTGGTCATTATTTCAATAGATTGAACAGTATTAGCTTGCGTTGATTTTAATAATTCAGTAATTTGATCTTCAGATAAATATATTTTTTTTTCATCGATCATTATTAAAACGTCGCTTTTTCCTCTCAAGTTTATTTTTGTATTATCGACTGAAACTCCAGGTGCTTTTTGCAATAATTCCAACACATTGTTTCCGGTAGCTAATACAGAATTTTCAATATTTAATACCGTTTTATCTATCTTGTTTTCAATCAAAGGTTTATTTCTTTTGACTATAACTTCATCTAATTGATAATTTTCTTTGGTTAAATTGATAATATCCAGTTTTTTATTTTCATTATTTTCTACAACAAATGTTGAAGATTTGTATTTTTTAAAACCTACTATACTTACCATGAGGTAATACGAGCCAGCTGGAATGTTTTGAATCGTAAAATAACCGTCTTCTGCTGTAAGAGTACCTTTGAATAAGGATGAGTCACTTGATTTAAACAATCCTATACTTGCTAAAGAAGAACTCTCAACCATTATTTTTCCATTTATACTCGCATTATTATTTGACTGCCCGTAGGAAGTGAAAGTCGAAATGATAAATATTAATAAAAGAAAGTGTTGTATTATTTTTAAGAATTTCATATTTTTCTGTTAATTAAGGGTTTGTGGATGGTATTTCATTTTGTTGAGTGCGATAATTTTTATAGCTTGACTTTCAGTTTCATTATTTGTTTTTATTATCATTTTTGATTATTAAATAATAAATTAAGACCCCGATTGATATAAAAAGGATTTCGACACCATATGGCAAAGCAGAATTATCAGAATTGTAAGGGAGAAATTCTTGGACGATTAACCCCACACCTCCGAACATCATTATTAATGTCCATTTCAAAATATTTCTGGGTTCCGCTTTTGATTTATTCTTTTCTGATCCTATAACTGGATCCTCTGAAACTCCGGCTTCCATCATCTTTTTCTTTAATTGGTACTTAATTAAGTGAACGATAACCATAGTGATCATCAGAGAGATTGCTGTGATCATAATAAATGGGGCTAATTTGTATATCATAAAATTATAATTTGAATAAAGTTTTCTCTAGTAGACAATGAAATTTATGTTAAGGTTGCAGCTAAGTAAAAAAAAGATTATTATTGAAAAATATTTTATAGAAAATATTCATATGCTTATACTGTCACAGTGAACAAGAAGTGCAACTTTTTTTATAACAGGATGTCTTATATATATGGTGAATGAAAAGGAAGTAGTCTCTAATATAATTAAAGGTGACAAGAAAGCATTTTCGCTATTAGTTGATGAATATCAAAGACTAATTTTTTATGTAGCAAAGAGGATGATTAATGATAACAAAGATGTAGAAGATGTATGTCAGGAAGTTTTTATTAAGATTTATAAGAATATAGGTAGCTTCTCCTTTAAATCAAAGTTATCTACATGGATTGCTAGAATCACTTACTTAACTTCCATAAATTATTTAAAAACTCAGAAGAAGCTAGAAATTTCAAATTCTTTCGATAAATTGGAAGAAAGTACAACTGAATATCGTACTCCAATAGATATTTTAAATCAAAAGGAGATGACAAATTATCTTCAAATGCTTATAATGGAATTGCCTCCTCATTACGGTTTGATACTAACATTATTTCATTTGCAAGAATTTTCCTTGTTAGAGATTCAAGATATAACAGGAATGCCTGAAGGAACAGTAAAAAACTATTTATTTCGAGGCAGACTGTTATTGAAAGAAAAAGTAAAACTTTATTTTGTAAACGATAATGAAAGAAGATAAAGAAAAGTTAATGCAAAAATTACTCGATTTAGAGAGAGAGGATATAAATGAAGAGTTTTCGACAGACGAACAAGTGGATCTGCAAGCTTATGAATTTGTATATTTAGTATTGAAAATGGAACTTGATGATGGGCTTCCACATGCTTTTAAAAAAAAGTTATTAGCTCGTATTGAGATTGAAAAAAGCCGTTCAGACGATTCTAAATTTTATCTGATAGTTATCAGCGTAATAATTTTCGGGATAATAGGAGGGGTAATGCTTACTTTTTATTTTATTGATTTCTCTTCTCAATATTTTAAAGTATTGAGTAAAATAATAGGGTATATGGCCATTATTATCATCGCAATATTTATCATTCAATGTTTAGAACGAAAATATTTAGTTGATTAGTTTGAGATCGGAGTGGGACGCAAACCTTTGAATTTGATTAAAATTTGGAGTGTATAATGAACTGCGCCAATGGCTCAATTACCTGCCCCTGTTGCTGGAATTGAGCCTTTTTCTTATTGAACAATACTAAAACCATTTCCCCCCGGGGACGAAATAGCTAATTATTACGCAATTGGACAATGGTATTTTTCATTTCTTCGATGTTTTTATGTGCTCTAAATCAATTTTAATAATTCCAAATATGAAATGAAGGAACCCTCGGAGGTATGTTCATGTACCAATTCCGGATAGATTTATCGTATTGGAAGAAATAGGAGGTAAATGGTCCAGTATCGACGCTAGGAGTTGATTTACGTGTAAGTGTAAATTAGAAAGTCTAATTGTAGCTGTAGGAGAAATGGATACTTGCAATTTTGTGTTAATCTTGTTTCTCTTATATTAAATATTGAAAGTTTGTAGTGTTTTCCTTTTACTTGGAATATTTCTGTTTTGTTTTGATATTTTTAAATTGATTGTCAAGTCATTATTTGTTTTTAAAAATTATGTAAATAAATTTGTTTAATTAACTGTTCTTTTTTAAGTTTGATTTGTGATTTTTAACGAAAGTAAATATCATATATGTGACTGATTGTAGCGATAGCTGTAACTTTTTTTTACTCTAATTGATAAGCCCTCGCTAGCTTGTTCCATTTAATTCTTTTCATTGTATAATTGTTTGTTTCACTAATTGGAGAGATAGTATTTAAGCTATATGAATGTTAGTCATTTCTTCGCTATAAACATAGATATTTAAGAACATGGAAATACCAAAAATAATTCATCAAACTTGGAAAGATGAAATTATTCCTGAACAATTTGTTGATTCCGTTAATTCATGGAAAAATCTCCATCCAGAATGGGAGTATAGGCTATGGACTGATGAGATGAATGAAAGCTTTATTGAAACTTATTTTCCTGATTTTTTAGAAACATATCTCAACTATGAAAAGCACATTCAGAGAGTAGACGCGATTAGGTATTTTATACTCTATAAATTCGGTGGTGTATATGTTGATTTAGACTTTTTTTGTTTTAAAAATATAGTTCCTTTAATTAGCGATAGCGATTGCGTATTTGGGGTAGAGCATTCTTCCCATTCATTGATTCATGGAAAAGAAATGATCATAAGTAATGCCATTATGGCTAGTGTACCTAAAGCAGCGTTCACTAAATTGATTTGTGATGAACTTTTAAACCCTTCATTTCTTTCTAATGCAGATAAAAATAATACAGTTTTAGAAACCACAGGTCCTTTTATGTTGACTAGATTATATGAAAAATATAGTAATAATATAGAGCTAAATGTGAAAATCGTTGAAGCTAAGTATCTCTATCCATTGTCAAAGGAAGAAGTAAATGAAGAGCTCTTAACTAACATAAAAAATAATGTTATCAGCGATAAATTAAAAGATGCGTATGCTGTACATTATTATTGGGGAAGTTGGTGGAAATAAACGTTGATTTCAATTAAATTCAATTTACTAAATCTTCTTTTCATAACTCAGCTGCTCAATTTTGAGTAGTTTATATTTCAAGCTAAAGCAATATAAGTTGATATATTTCAAAATCAAGAACAACAATTTTAGAACTTAAAAATTAATATAATGATACCTTTAATATCTTGTATTTGTGTGACTCAAAAAAAGCCAATGATGCTTGATTTGGTAATAGCTTGTTTTGAAGCACAAACTTATCAAAATAAGCAATTGATTATTCTTTTTGAGGATCATGATCAGGACACCATTGATTATTTGGAAAAGAAAACATTCGTTGATAATATTAAACTGATCAAAATAAGTTGCAATCCAAAGAAGACTTTAGGAGAACTAAGAAATCTTGCAATTGAACAAGCTGATGGTGAATTTATTTGTCAGTGGGATGACGATGACTGGTATCATATAAATAGATTACAATATCAGTTTGACGCATTATTAAAAGCAAAATGCTTTGGTTCAATTTTGCGACATTGGTTAATTTTCGACAAGACAAAAAATAAATTATATATTTCTCACGCAAGGAATTGGGAAGGAAGTATTTTATGCCACAAAAAGCTGTTTTTATTGAGAAAATATGATGAAAAATCTAAAGGAGAGGATACAGCTGTAATAGAATACTTTTATGAGAACGGTTACATTATAAATATAGATGAAATTACTGGGATGTACATATATGTTTACCACGGGGGGAATACATGGGATTTGGAGCATTTTAATGAAATTTTTGCCAGTAGCAAGGAGCTGATTTTGGAGCCAAATCTAACTGAGAAAATACTAAAAATTTCTCCAATTGAAACCTCTAATTTAATTGATAAATTGCTAATGTTAAATTCTAAGAAGACTGAGACTTTGTTTATAAATTCAGTTATAGATGAAAAGCAACATTAAGATATGAATTGGTTCAACTTTGTTAGCTAATTACAAAGTTGAATTTAAAGAAAAGCAGAAGTTCAAATAGTATAACATATTTGATATAATATGTTTAGAAGTTTTAATGAATAGTTTTTAGTCTTATTTCGCCGACATCAATTGCTATATCTCATTTAATACATTTGTATAATTTATCTTCTAGTATAACTGGTAATTTATAAACCAACCGATTTCGATTTTTTTTGCTGTGATGAATATTTCTGAACCTATTAGAACACAGAGTATTTTTAATGGTGAATAGTAGCAAATATAAGCTTTCTCTATAATGAAACTGCTGATCACTGAATTTTAAAAATGTTATTTTTTTTGCAGTATTTTATTGACTTAAATAATTGAAAAATAAATGATTAGTTCAACTCTAAATCAAGCCCTTGAAAATTCAAGACATATTAAAGATAGTGGGGTAACCTTTATTCGGGGAGCTAATGGAGATGAGTTTCTTTCATATAACGAATTATACTCTGCTGCCTTAAGAGCCCTATTTCGTTTGCAAGAAAAAGGAATTCAGCCTAGACAAAAACTTGTCTTTCAACTAGAAGATAATAAGGATTTTATAATTCTCTTTTGGGCTTGTATTTTGGGTGGAATTATCCCCGTGCCGATCTCGATAGGTCATAGCGACGACCATCGTCAAAAGCTTTTTAATGTTTTACATTTATTGGATGATCCATTTTTAGCTATATCTAAGGATTTCTATGACAAGTTAATAGAATATGCTGTTATGCATAAATTAGATTTGGTTGATAAATTATTTGAGAATAATATTGTCTATCAGCAAGATTTATTTTCCTCGATGAAAGAGGGATGCTTATTTAATGTAAGAGATGATGATATCGCATTTATTCAATTTTCTTCTGGTTCTACTGGAGTTCCTAAGGGGGTTGTTCTGAGCCATAAAAATTTGATAACAAATATGAATGCAATTAGCATTGCTGCTAAATATTCAACAAATGATGTTTTGATAAGCTGGATGCCTTTAACTCATGATATGGGACTTATTGGTTTCCATCTAAATCCTCTTCTCAATCAAATCAATCATTATTTAATTCCTACAAGTTTATTTATTAGAAGACCTTCTTTATGGTTAGATAAGGTACATCAATATCAAGCGACAGTATTATCTTCTCTAAATTTTGGTTTAAAATATACAGTCAAACATTCTGATTTTCAACGAAAACAGGAATGGAATTTTTCGAGGGTACGGATTATATTTAATGGGGCAGAACCTATATCGAAAACAATCTGTCAAAGTTTTATAACAGAACTAACGAAATTCGGATTAAGAAGTCAAGCTATGTGTCCAGTATATGGTTTGGCTGAAGCGACACTTGCCGTATCAATATCGAGAGTTGATGATAATCTTGTTTCTGCAGAGCTAAGCAGGAATCATCTGAATATAGGTAATAAAATTGTTTATGAACAAGATGAAAATTTAGCTGTATCTTTTCTAAACGTAGGGAAGGTGATAGAAAATTGCTCTATCAGGATTACTGACAACGATGATTTTGTACTTCAGGAAGAAATTATCGGGCATATACAGATTAGAGGAACCAATGTAACGAGAGGATATTATTGTAATAAAAAAGAAACGGAAGCTGCTACAACTCCCGATAAATGGTTTAGAACAGGAGATTTAGGATTTATAAAGCAGGGAGCTTTATATATTACCGGGCGATCAAAGGATGTAATATTCTTAAATGGACAAAATCTCTATTCACATGATATTGAGTCTGTAGCTGAAGAATTAGAGGGAATAGAACTGAATAAGATTTGTATCACGAGTTTTTTTAATTTGGAAACACAGCTTGAGGAAACTATAGCATTTGTTCTACATAGAACAAACTTAGAGAGTTTTATACCAATAATTGAAAGTCTTCGATCTCATATTAATCATAAATTCGGTTTTGAACTCGATCATATTCTCCCAGTTAAAGATATTCCCCGCACTACTAGTGGAAAATTGCAAAGGTTTAAGTTGTTAGAAGAATATAAACTGGGCAGCTTTTCTGTTGTCTACAAGACAATTAAAGATATGGTGCGACAGATAGAGCTGAATAATACATTAATTAATCAACCAGAGAATGAGATTGAAAGAAAGTTAGTTAATATTTGGAAGGGTATTTTGAGAAGAGAAAATATTAATGTTGATGACGATTTTTACAAATTAGGGGGGAATTCTCTAAAGATAGCCGAGTTGCAAATGCACATTTTGAAAGAATTTTCTTTTGATTTTGCTTTGGATCGCCTTTATACAAAATATACGGTTCGTAGCCAGGCACATGAAATTGAGAAGAAGAAAACGGAAATATCGATGGGTATCCCTAGTGCTATAGAAACAGATTGTTATGAACTTTCTTTCTCTCAGAAAAGAATTTATTATGCGTGGGAGATTGACAAGACTGATACAGCTTATAATATTCCCGTAGCTTTTATAATACGTGGAATTTTAGATGAAAAAAAATTAGAACAATGTATTCAGCGTATAATTGACAATCATTCTTCACTACGTATGTCTTTTATCATGAAAGACGAGCCGTATTTTGTGATTAACGAAAATATAAATTTTCGTTTGATAAGAAAAAAAATATCTGATTTAAATGTTGCTGAACAACTAAAAGAGTTAATTAAACCGTTCAATCTCAGAATTGCTCCACTTTTCAATGTAACCCTTTTGGAAAAGAACAAGACTGAACATATTATTTTTCTTGATTTCCATCATATTATTTCAGATGGAGTTTCTATTTATAATTTTATTAACGAAATGATTAAATTATATGAAGGACTTCAACCTAACATTTCTGCTGTGGATTATAAAGATTATTCAGTATGGAATAAGAATCGTATAGATGACATTAAGTCATTACTTGATCTTGAATACTGGAGAAATCAGCTGAAAGGTGATCTTCCTTTATTAGAAGTACCCACCGACTTCAACCGGCCTTCTTTATTTGAAACAAAAGGAAACAGATTGGGATTTGAGATTGATAAACAGTTAACCGCGGAATTACGTTCTTTAGCTTCAGATCAAAACTGCGGAATGCACGTGCTTATCCTTAGTCTTTATTTTGTCTTGCTATTTAGATATAGTAAACAAAACGAATTTATTATTGGAATTCCTGTATCAGGACGTTCTCATCCTGAACTCTGGCAAATTCAAGGAATGTTTGTTAATAATTTAGCAATTAGAGCTAATTTAGATAAAAACTGGTCTTTTTTACAAATGCTAACGAAGATAACTAAGATCGTTAGTGATGCTTTGGCCCACGCAGATTGCCCTTTCGATGAGGTGGTAAGGTTGTTGGATTTAGAAAGAGATGTAAGTAGAAACCCTTTATTTGATACTATGTTTATCTATCAAAATATGGGGATGCCAGATGATTCAATTTCAAATTTGAATTTTTCTAGAATTTTCTTTAACCATGGAACTGCAAAGTTTGATCTTTCTATGGAAGCTTTTGAAGTTGGAGATACTTTAAGAATCGATATTGAGTATTCAACTTCATTATTTCAATCAGGTTCTATTGAACAAATGTTAGCCTGTTTTAGACAGATAGTTCATTCTGTAATTGAAAAACCACAAACCATTATTTCGAAAATACCTTTACTAACTGAGCAACTATATAACGAATATATACAGAAGTTCAATTCCACAGTGAAAGAATATCATAGCTATAGAAATATTTATGAACTTATAGAAAAGCAAGCCCGTAATACACCAGATCATGTAGCTATTGATTATAAGGATAATTATACTACCTATAGTGAACTGATAGATAAAGTGGAGAAAGTATCATTTTTGTTTCGAAAACAATTAGAAAAAACAAATGGGGTAGTAGGCTTGCTTTTTAAGAGGTCTACCGATATGATTGTTTGTATGTTAGCTGTTTTAAAAGCAGGTGGATGTTATTTACCACTTGATAGTAGTATAAGCTCAGAACGATTGAAATCTATAATTACCGATAGTAAATGCTGCATTCTTTTATCAGATACAACAAATGATGAGAGGTTAGAAAGCTTAAAATTTCAAGATGAGAATGAACACGGAATAATTATTGAAAAGGGAATAACTCTATACAGACTTTATCAGGATAAAAAAGTTTTGCCTCTCAGTAATTTAGCCTATATTATATACACTTCAGGTTCAACAGGAACTCCAAAAGGGGTAATGATTGGACATCAACAATTGCTTAATTATGTCTGTTGGGCGGCTAATCAATATGTTGATCAAACAACAACAAACTTTCCTCTATTTACTTCTTTAGCCTTTGACCTTACTATAACATCAATCTTCACCCCGTTAATTACTGGTAATACCATTGTCATATATGATGAGTTATCACCAATTCTTGCGTTAGGAAAGGTAATTAATGAGAATAAAGTTCAAGTAATTAAATTAACACCATCCCATCTTAGTATATTAAACGAGTTCGATCTTATTCCCTCGATGGATAGTATTAGAAGATTTATTGTTGGTGGAGAACAGCTTTCTACAATGCTAGCAACACAAATTTATCATAAATTTCATAAAAAAGTAGAAATATATAATGAATACGGGCCTACAGAGGCTACTGTTGGAAGCATGATATATTTATATTCTCCTAATGAAACGACATCATCTGTTCCAATTGGTTTACCAATTGCCAACACACAAATTTATCTTTTGGATGAGAGTTTAAATCCTGTGCCAAATGGAATGCCTGGAGAAATATATATTGGAGGAAAGGGACTGGCTGAAGGGTATTTATATAATATTGAGTTATCGGAACAGCTGTTTGTCGCAAATCCTTTTAATCCTAAAAAGAAGGTTTATAAGACTGGAGACATGGCCAGGAGGACAGAGAAAGGTGTTGTTGAATATATTGGACGTTTGGATTCACAAGTTAAGATTAATGGCTACCGTGTTGAGTTATTCGAAATTGAAAAGCAATTAATTTGCCACAAAGATGTTAAAAGTGCAGTGGTCCTGATGAAAACTAGCGATTCAAACCAGGCAAGCATTTATGCATATTATATCCCAAAGACAAACAAGGGGCAACAATTATCGGATTCAATAATGAGGCAATATTGCAAAGAAAGATTGCCTTATTATATGATTCCGAATTTTTTTATTGCAATCGATTATCTGCCTCTAACTAGTAATGGGAAGGTAGATCATAGATTATTACCAGATCGTCAAATAACTGAGGTAAATCCTTCTATCCCTCCGTCATTAGATACAATGGCGGAAATACTATTGAGTGTATGGCGAGCAGTATTTAATATGGAAAATATTATGTTAGATGATGATTTTTTTTATTTGGGGGGAGATTCTATAAAAGCTGTACAAATTTCAGCGAAACTTTTTGAATTAGGTATTACTTTGAATACAAAGGATATACTTCTTTATCATACTATTAATAAGATTAGTATGTATGCAAAAAAGCAATTTTCAAAAACGGTATATGAACAGGGTATTCTTACTGGCAGCAGAGAGCTGCTACCCGCTGAATTCTGGTTTTTTAGTCAAAAATTTAAAAACCCTAACTTTTATAATCAGTCACTAATATTACGACTAAATCAAAAAATTGACAAAGATATTCTACAAAATGCATTTAAAGTATTAATAGAGCAACACGATGGATTAAGAACGAATTATAACATGGCTTCATTGACCTGTTATTATAACAATGAACATTTGAATCATCCATTTATTATAGATGAAATCAAGTTCAACTCACTTGACTGGAATAGACATATTTCTCAATTTGATCCTCAGTCTAGGATAACTACTACTCTGAACTCTTTTAAATCTGGATTTGATATAACAGATAAATTATTGTTAAAAGCAGCAATAATTAGTATCTCTGATGGAACTGATTATTTGTTCATCACAGCTCATCATTTAGTCGTAGACGGAGTTTCATGGAGAATTATATTAACAGATTTATTAGATTTTTACACCACAATGAAAAATGGGGATACAATAAAGTTGCCCCCAAAAACAGCTGGATTAATTGATTGGTCTAATCGCATGCAAGACTATATCCAATCAAAAGATTTCCTTAAAGAAAAAGAATATTGGAATGTTGTTCATAATCATGAATTTATACTCCCCTTGGACAAAGAAACCACTGATTGGAGGCTAGTTAACCAAAAGAAGGTAATTCTAGAATTAGATGAGGACAATACAAAATTTTTATCAGGTGCTGCTAATCTCGTGTTTGATACTGACGTATCTATCTTATTAAATACGGCGCTAATTTTAACACTGAATTCTTGGTTAGGTCCTAATTCATATGTTGTGGAACAAGAGAATCACGGTAGACATCTTGAATATATTGAAACTTCTAGAAGTGTTGGATGGTTTACAGCGATTTACCCGATTTATTTCTCATCAAGAGAAATGTCTATCGGAGATTTAATTAAATGTGTTAAACAGGATATTATGAACGTTCCTCGATATGGAATTGGCGGTATAGCATCTAGTATTGATCATACAACGAAGAGATGTCAAATAAGGTTTAACTATCTTGGAACGTTCTACGCGGAATTTGATAATGCGTACTTTAGTTATTGTTTTATACCAACCGGCCATGATAGTTCATCCGAAAATGAAATCACTGCAGTGCTTGAATTTAATTCTATGATTGTCAAAAATACTTTCTCGATGGAAATTGGCTATAATAGTAAAACCTATCATGAGAAAACTATTGAAACTATTAAGAACAAGTTCGAAGAAAACGTATTGATCGTACTGCAATATCTTCGAGATGGAGGGCAATCTCAGAAAGCAATTCATTTTAAACCTTCTGATTTCACAACCGTCGCACTAGATCAGAATGATCTAGATATTCTTTTTGAATAAACTTAAATGCCTCAGTTTATGTGGTTCTTTTCCTAACAATCTTTGAAAAAACAATTGTGAAAAAAATAAATAAGTCTAACGTGCAGGATATATTTGAATTGAATAAAACTCAGCAAAGTATTCTGTTTGAATATCTTAATGATAGCAAGGGAAATGTTTATAATGTTCAACTCTCTTTAGAGCTGAAGGGGAAGATTCATGTAGAAACATTTAGGAAAGCTATTTCTTTTCTGCAGGCAGAGAATGAAGCACTAAGATCGGTTTTTCGTTGGGATGGATTAAGTAAACCAATACAAATTGTTTTGAAGCAATCTCCCGTAGCTTTAGGGTTTTATGATATATCTGAAGATGCCGATCGATCTTTTTCAAATTTTTTTCAAGAATTTCTTATTAAGGATCAGCAGGAACACTTTGATCTTACTGAGCTTCCTTTGCGAATAAATCTGATTCAATTATCCTCAGATGTTTATGCATTGATTATTACACACCATCATATTCTATTTGATGGTTGGAGTACCGGAATATTTTTGACCGAGCTCTTTGCAATTTATAATAAGCTTGTTGATGGAATTAAACATGTAACATCGACTAAACCAAAATATAAAACAGTTTATGGTGCTTTGCAAGAAATAACGCTAAAAAATGGAGATCTTGATTTTTGGAAGGAATACTTAAGAGGATATGATGCAAAATCTTTTTTAAAAAAAGATAATCGGTCTGCTGCATCAAAAAAAGGGATAATTAAACAAAGTTTTCTCTTGCCTTTCAAGCCGATTGAGGAATTTGCTATAAAGCACAAGGTCACAAAGGCCTCGATTTTATACGCTTCTTTTGGTCTCCTTTTTCAAAAATATGTTAATGGCGAAGATTTTGTTTTCGCGACATCTGTGTCTGGGCGTGATACGACAGTTAAGGGACTTGGAGAAGTAATAGGTAACTTCATAAATACTGTGCCAATTCGGTTTAAGAATGTTGAGCACAATAGTCTTTTAGATTATATTCAGTACGTTCATAAAGAATTAATAGCAATAAATCAATATGTCAACGTACCCTATACAAAAATAAAGCAATTGGCGGGTTACGATGCTGGTATAAATTTATTTGAGGTATTAGTTGTAATTGAGAATTACCCACTTGAAATGGACATGTTAAATAGTCATTCAAGTTACAAGGTTCAAAAGAACTCAACTTATGAAAATACAAATATACCATTAGTCATTACAGTGTTTTTTAATGAAAATTTAGAGATAGAATTATCTATAGCAGAGGAAATATTTGAGAATATAGATTTTGAAATGTTCAAAACTCACTTCCAATATATTTTAAATCAAATATTAAAACATTCCAGTGCGGACTTTAAATCCCTATGCATTGTAAGTGAAGTGGAAAAAAATGAATTATTATATAGCTTTAATAACACATTCGTTGATTATCCAAAAGATGCTACCATAATTTCTATGTTTGATAATCAGGTTCAAAAAGATCCACATCATGCAGCATTAATTTCAGCCGAAGAAGGTAAGCGTTTAAGCTATCTTGATTTAGATCTTATGTCAAATCAAGTTGGAAATTACCTAATTGATACCGAAGGAATAGTAAAGGGTGATTTTGTTGGTATCATGTTAGAGCGTGAGATATATCTTATTGCAGGAATTTTTGGGATACTAAAATCAGGAGCTGCATATATTCCAATAGACCCTGGATTCCCGCAATCTAGAATTGATGGAATGATAGCCGATTCCGGGATTAAAGTGTTAATTACTAGAGGGAAGTATATAAAGGGTATAATGTCAACGAAAGTACTTGATCTCGATCAGTGTGAAGATCAAATTAATCAGTCGTCGTTAAAATCATTATCTAAAGTGTTACTTTCTGGACGGGACTTGGCATATATTATTTATACTTCGGGATCAACCGGCAAACCCAAAGGTGTAATGATTTCCCATCAATCAGTAGTTAATAGATTAAAATGGATGCAGAAGGAGTTTTCTATTTCGACTAATGATGTTTTACTACAGAAAACCCCAGTTACATTTGATGTTTCGGTGTGGGAGTTATTCTGGTGGAGTTTTAATGGCGCAACACTTTGTTTGCTAAAACCTGGAGCAGAAAAAGTGCCACTCGAAATTGTAAGAACGGTAGAAGACCATCAAGTTACTGTAATCCATTTTGTACCTTCTATGCTGCGAGCTTTTTTATTAGTCTTGGATGACGAGTTCTATCTGAAAAAATTAAATAGTCTCAAATTTGTCTTTTCAAGTGGCGAATCACTTAAGGGTAATCATGTATCACTATTTAATCAAAGACTTTATCACTTATGTGGATGCAGGTTAATTAATTTATACGGGCCAACTGAAACAACAGTTGATGTCAGTTACTATGAATGCAATTTTGAAGGAGAAAAAATAAATGTACCAATAGGTAAGCCGATCGACAATATCCAGTTATATGTACTAGATAAACAACGTAGATTAGTGCCTAAGGGTGTATCAGGGGAGTTGTATATTGGAGGAGCCGGGTTGGCAATTGGCTATCTTAATAATGAAGAGTTAACGAAGTTAAAATTTGTAAATAATCCATACAAAAAGGATGATCTTATTTATGCTACTGGAGATATTGCTCGCTGGCTTCCCGACGGGAATATTGAGTATCAAGGGCGAATAGATACCCAAGTGAAAATCCGGGGGGTCAGAATCGAATTAAGAGAAATTGAAATCCATTTGGAAAGAATTCCTGGAATTATAGAGGCAATCGTCATTGTTAAAGAAAGTGCAGATGGAGGTAATTTAATTGCTTACTATATTACTGACTTACATTTCGAAGATGGATTTATACGGAATCAGCTTATTGAAATATTGCCAGCACATATGATTCCTTCTTATTTTATTCCATTAAAAAAGGATGCTGTAAATGAAAATGGTAAGCTGGATCGTAAAGCACTGCCAGAACCAATTTTTTCGAAGGAAAAATTGTTGTCAACTGATCTCTCTGATATAGAAAAAAAGATTTATAAAATTTGGGTAGAAGCACTAGGTCATGAAATACCAGATATAAATCAAAATTTTTTTGATGTTGGAGGAGATTCTTTGAAATTGATTACAATTAGTACTCATTTAAGTAAAATTTTTAATAAAACAGTTCATATTACTGATCTTTTTGGCCATCCAACAATCGCTTCTCAGTCTCAATTATTTACACCAGCGGAACTGCAGACTCCTGTTAAAATTAAAGAAGAATATAATGGAGCATTTGGAGAAATTGCAATAATTGGAATGTCAGGTCGTTTTCCGGGAGCTTCTAATTTAGAAGAATTTTGGCAAAATTTAATTTCAGGTACGGACTCAATACAGAGAAAACCTAGTGATCAATTGGAAGAAATAGTCTTTGCGAAAGGAATCTTGGAGGATTATGACCATTTTGATGCAGAATTTTTTGGTTATTTACCAGATGAAGCACTATCAATGGATCCACAAATCAGGATTTTTCATGAATGTACTTGGGAAGCACTCGAAGATGCAGGATATAATCCATACTTATTTGAGGGCGGGATAGGTCTTTATGCAGGTGCAACTCCTAATCCAATTTACAATATAAATGTCTCTGAAGAAGGAAAGCATAAATGGATTAATAAATGGGAAGAGTTTACTTATTCTGATAAAGATTTTTTATGCTCGAGAGTATCTTATCGATTAAATCTAAAAGGGCCAAGTGTTAATATTTCTACAGCTTGCTCTACATCTTTGGTGGCAATTGACCTTGCGTGCAGTGAACTTTTAGCCAACAAGTGTAATTTAGCTATTGCAGGAGGAGTATCAGTCACTTTACACGATAATGAAGGATATGTCTATAAAGAGGGAATGATATTGTCGACCGATGGTATTTGTCGAGCCTTCGACAATGAAGCTTCTGGAACAGTTGGAGGTAACGGTGTGGGGGTTGTGGTTTTAAAGAGACTTGAAGATGCGCTGAGAGATGGAGATAATATACATGCTATAATTAAAGGAAGTGCAACAAATAATGATGGAAATCAAAAGGTTGGTTTTACCGCTCCGAGTGTGGAAGGACAATCTAATGTAATCAAAGACGCTATTAAAAAAGCAAAAATTCATGTGGATACAATATCTTACATTGAAGCGCATGGAACTGGAACTGAATTAGGAGATCCTATAGAAATTGCAGGATTAAGTAAGGCATTCAATTCTAGCACAAAAAATCATTGTGCAATAGGATCTGTAAAAACTAATATTGGGCATTTGGATGTAGCTGCGGGAATTGCAGGTGTTATAAAAACAGTTTTGTGTTTGAAAAACAAGAGGTTAGTGCCAAGTTTACATTTTAATGAAGCAAATGAAAAGATAGATTTTATAAATAGTCCGTTTTATGTAAATACCAAGTCTCTTGATTGGAATGACCAAGGACATCCAAGAAGAGCAGGAATAAGTTCATTTGGGATTGGAGGTACAAATGCACATATTATTGTTGAAGAGGCTCCAGAACGAATTGTTTCAGAAGAGAGCAAAGATATATTTATTATACCACTGTCGGCAAAAAATACAACGAGTCTCCAACTTTACAAAGAGAAATTAGTAAATTTTCTTATTAAAAATAAGCAAGTACGATTGGCTGATATTGCTTATACCCTACAGCAGGGAAGAGTTCACTTTCCATATAGAGAACATTTTGTGTGTAGTAGTACAGAGGAATTGATACACAATCTTGGTAAGTTTGTTTGGAAAGACGAATTTCTTTTGCGATCTGGAAAACTTATGATTGTATATTTATTTTCCGGTCAGGGCGCTCAATACACCAATATGTTTGCAGATCTATATACAAAAGAGAGTGTTTTTAAAGAGATTGTTGACACTTGTTTTTCTAAGATTAAAGAGAAGAGTGGTAAAGATTTGAAGACTATAGTTTTCTCTTCAAAAACAAATACCGAATCAAGTTTCATTGATCAGACTTCCTATACTCAGCCTGCATTATTCGTCTTTGAGTATGCTTTGGCAAAATTATTAATGAATTGGGGAATAGTTCCAGATGTGATGATGGGGCACAGTATTGGAGAATATGTGGCAGCATGTTTAAGTGGAATCTTTAAGCTGGATGATGCCTTAGAAATTGTTATGAGGAGGGGAGAGTTAATGCAAAAAACTGCTCACGGTCTTATGTTAAGCATTCTTATTTCTGAGCAAGACTTAACCTCATATTTAGATGACAGCTTAGGTTTGTCATTGGCTGCAATAAATAGCTCAGAATGTTGTGTTGTTTCTGGTGATAAAGAAATAGTTTTATCATTTAAAAAAATGATGGAATCGAAGGGATACATTTGTAAAATTATACGTACATCCCATGCTTTCCATTCTCATTTGATGGATGATATACTTAAAGAATTTAAAAGCTTATTTGCCGAAGTAAAATTTGGAAAAATGAGTATTCCATATATTTCAAATTTAACAGGAGAAGAAGCATCTGATCTTGTGGTAGGATCAGCAGAGTACTGGGTGAAACATCTTCGTAACGAGGTAAGATTTGATAAAGGATTGCAAGGTCTTTTGGCTAAAGAAAATGTCGTATTCCTTGAGTTAGGACCAGGTAGTGCATTAACTTCCTTTGTAGAGTCAAATAAAGCTAAAAAAGGGCACCATCATGCTGTCTCTCTTGTAAGAAACATAAATGTAGAGGAAGATGACGTCAGTTTTTTGCTGAATGGAATAGGTGAGGCTTGGAGTTACGGGCTTTCTCTTCAATGGCAAAAGATTAATAATAAAATTGAGGGCAGACGAATTTCACTTCCTACTTATGCTTTCGAAAAAACTAAGTATCCGGTTAAAGGATTTCAAAACCCCATATTTGAGAAATCTCCCCTGATAAGAAACCTAGATGTGAATAAATGGTTTTATAGAAGTTATTGGAAAAATACGATTTCTTATCCTGATTGTATTTCAGTCTCCCAAGACGTAACTTTTCTAATTTTTGCTGATGAATTTGGACTAGCTGAAGCTTTAATGCATAAGCTTGATGAAGAGAAGATTATTTATATTATAGTTAAAAAAGCAAACGCATATAAAAAAATAAATTCTCGTACTTATGAAGTTAATCCAGAAAGAGTAGCAGATTTACATATTTTGTTTGAAAATCTCAATGATATAGAAAATTTTATTTATTGTTGGACTATAGACAATCCAACAGTGGATCAGTATTATCCTCCGTATTGTGGCTCGTACTTTTTCCTTTTAATAAATATAGTAAAATCGATAGTCGATAAAAATCATGGGAAGAAGTTTCATTTTTCTTTTATTACTGCAGATACACACCGTGTACATGGAAATGAAAAAGGTGATTTTAGCTTGATAGCACTAGTCCCTTGGTTGAAAGTAGCAGCTCAGGAGTTTTCTGAAATTAGTGCCAGTTATATTGATATCGCGTTGAACGAAATATCAGCTACAAATTTTATTGATTTATTGTGGGGCGAATTAAAGAAGAAAAACAATGGCAAAATCGTAGCATTCAGAAATAATATCCGTTGGGAACAAGAGGTCGAGCAGTTGTATATTCCTACAAGAACAGCAAACACGTTAAGATTTAATGGCATCTATTTAATAACGGGAGGTTTAGGAAACTTGGGATTTGAATTGGCCAAATATTTATTAATAGAATATGAAGCAAAAGTGGTTTTACTGGGTAGAACTGATATTGAAAATATAAAAAATGATATAAATTTTTATGAAAACAGAAACACTGTTGAAAAAAAACGTAGACTAGATGAACTAAATAGTTTAGCTGGGGAAACCTATTACTTTAATTGCGATATCACTGATAAAAAACAGGTAGAAGATGTAGTAAGCGAGATCCAAAGTAATTTAGGATCAATAAATGGAATAGTACATGCTGCTGGAATTACCAAAGGGGCATCTGTTGATTTTATTGATGAGTTAAATATAGATGATTATAACGACCAAATTAGCTCAAAAGTACTCGGCCTTCACAGACTTTACGAAGCTTTTAGTGAGGTGCAATTAGATTTTCTTTTATTAGCTTCTTCTATTTCAACTTTAATTGGGGGAATCAAATTCGCTGCGTATGCGCCCGCCAATATGTTAATGAACTGTTATCATCAATATCTACAATCAAGAAAAAACATGCAAAATTGGATATCGGTAAATTTTGATGGTCTTGCTTTTGATGATGATAGTAGTAATGGAATGAAAATTAACGAGTTACATCAGGTATTTGAACAATTAATATCAATGGGTTATCTATCCGAAATCACCGTTTCTATGGGTATTCTTAGTGAAAGGATAGATCAATGGGTATATAATGATTTGAATATTAATGATGAATCTATAAATGTATCTAATAGAGATTTATCACCAAAGTCAATCCAAAGTAAGCTGAGTAAAATATGGTGTGTTTTTTTTGGAAAAAAGAATATTCCTGCAGATGTAAATTTTTTTGACTTAGGTGGAGATTCTTTAAAAGCCCTCAAATTAATTGATAATATCAAAAAGGAATTAAAAGTTCAATTGTCGTTAACTAATTTTTTTGATAATCCCACAATTGAAGGAATAAATAATATAATTTCTCAGGGGGTAGGCTCCCCTAGGATAGAAAATAAGATTGAAAGGATACTTCCAAATGAAAATACTGCTTATGAACTATCTTCAGTCCAGAAACGCTTATACTTTTTAGATGAATTAAATAAGTGTTCTGTCACTTACAATATGCCTATGGTACTACGTGTGTCTGGATCGCTTGATAAAATAAGGTTGCTTAAAGTATTTAAATCCTTGTTACAACGGCATGAGATGCTGCGCACTTATTTTGAATCATCTGAGGATTTGCTTGTGCAAAAGGTAGCAGATAATGTCTTATTTGAAATAGTGAATATAGAGACAGAGGCAGATAATTTAACATTTGAATTAAGAAATTTTATTCGTCCATTTGAACTATCTAAAGCCCCGCTCATTCGGGCTGGAATAGCAACGTTGGAGGAAAAGGAACATATACTCATCGTAGATATTCATCATATCATATCCGATGGAATTTCTAGAAATATTTTAATTAGAGATTTTATGGCTTTGTACTCCAATGAAAAGCTCCCCGAACTAACATACCAATATAAAGATTATGTAAAATGGCAGCAAAGTGAGGAGCAACAGAATCAACTGCAAACTCATAAATCTTTTTGGTTAAAACAATACGAAACTCCTGTGCAAGAGTTAAAACTTCCTTTGGACTTCCCGCGTCCACAAGAAAAACATTTTACAGGGGAGGAATTTATTATAAAGATTGGATTAGAAGAATATTCAGCATTAAAGAAGGTAGCAGATCAAGAAGGAGTGACTATGTTCATGCTCATGTTTACAGCATATAATATACTTATTAGCAGATTAGGAAATCTAAACGACATTGTGATCGGTGTGCCAACTTCTGGGAGGTATAAGTCTGAATTTCATGGTGTTGTAGGTATGTTTGTGAATACAATTCCTATAAGAACAAAGTTTAATAATAATTTGAGTTTCCAAGAATTTTTGTCTCAAGTTAAACAAGAAGTTCTAAGTTGCATCGAACATGAATCTTATCCATATGAGAAGTTGATTGAGGAATTGCACATCAAGCGAAATACTAGTAATAATCCTCTATTTGATGTGATGTTTAGCTATCAGAATTATGAAGAAACAACTCTGTCCATTCCTGGACTCAATATTGAGAAGATTGAATTGGGAGTAGTGGCGTCCAAGTTTGATCTAACGCTCGAAGTTACAGAAAGTGCGGAGGGATTACTTTTAAGATTTGAATATGTAAATTCTCTTTTCAAGCCTGAAACTATTGCTCGCTTTGCTTCTTACTTGGATAAAATTTTATCAACGATACGTGAGTCTCCAGAAATTTTGTTAAGTGAAATAGATATTATTTCTGAAGAAGAAATTGATTTGTTGTTAAGAAAGTATAATGACACAACAGGCGACCAGAGAAATGAGAAAACAATAATTGATTTATTTGCGGAAAGAGCTGCTAGCCATCCGGACCGGATTGCTGTTTCTATAGGAGAAGAAAGCTTGACATATGGTGAACTAGATACAAGAAGTAACCAACTTGCACGGTTTTTTTTAAAAAAAGGCGTAAAAAATGAAGATTTGATTGCTTTGTTACTGGATAGATCCCTTGAAATGTTTATAAGTATTTTTGCTGTATGGAAATCCGGAGCTGCATATTTGATTTTGGACCCACATCAGTCTACGGAACGAATTAATTTTATTATTAAGGACAGTAACCCATTATTTATTGTTACGAATATGGATAGGTTTTCTACAGATATTTCCAATGTACTCTTTCTGAACGAGGAGGACTGGCTGGCTGAAGAACAAAATAATTTAGAAACTAAAATATTTCCTACAAACTTAGCTCATCTCGTTTATATTACTGATCCAACTGGAAATCTAAATGGCATAATGATGACTCACAAAAATATTTCTAATTTTCTTTTGGGAGTCTCTAATGAGATTTTATTGGTTGAAGGAGGAAATATGTTTTGCCTATCGTCAGCTTTTTTTGACATATTTATTCTAGAAGCTATCCTCCCATTAGTAAATGGATTAAGAGTAGTACTAGTAGGCATGAAAGAAATGAAAGATAGAGAAAGCTTAATTCATATTATAAGCGCAGAAAAAATTGATTACATACATATTATGCCTTCTCTTTTAAGTACATTGATTGATGGAGAGAAAAACCTTGATTTTCTTAAGAATGTGAGGGCTTTAATATTTGGAAAGGAGCCTTTGTCTCTAGAACTATTACAGAAATTAAAACAAAACTTTCCTGGACAAATTTATAACTTATATGGGACACCCGAAACGACAATATATTCTGTTATTCAAAATTTGACAACTTTAGATACTATAAATAATGGGAAACCAATTTTAAATACTAGCATCTACATTCTAGACGATAATAATAAGTTATGTCCTGTTGGGGTATGGGGAAAAGTGTGTATTGGAGGGATGGGAGTAGTTAGTGGATATTGGGGGAATAAAGAATTAACAAAAGAGAGGTTTATTTTGAATCCTTTTAATTCGGAAGATGTAATTTATGAAACTTATGATATTGGAAGATGGTCGAATGAGGGATGTATTGAAATATTTAATCAGTTTGATAAGCTAGCGAAAATAGAAGGGTATAAAATTGATTTACAAGAGATTGAACATTATCTACAGAAATTCAATGGGATAGGAAAAATTATAACTCAAGTTGTAGAAAAAAAAGGTAAAAAAGAACTTGTTGCTTACAACACTGGTAATAATATTGATAAAATGGACGCACAGCTGTTTCTTCACCAATACTTACCATACTATATGATACCTGACTATTACATACAGATCGATAGCATTCCAGTAACATCAAATGGAGAAATTAATAGAAAGGTTTTATCAGAGATGGATAGGAGACAAGATAGTATGGTGATAGTGACTAATACAACAGAGGAAAAATTAAAGTCGATTTGGTCTGAACTACTGAATATTCCAGTGGACAGTATTAGCTCAGATAAAAGTTTTTTTGAATTGGGAGGACATTCTTTAAATGCATCATTATTAATAAGTAAGATTCGAAAACATTTTGATGTGGAGTTTCCTTTAAAAGACTTATTCTATAGACATCAGATTTGTACGATATCGGAATATATAATTACTGTTAAACAGATGAGTTCAAGTGTTGATGATAAGGATGGAATAATTTTATTATAATATTATGGATATAGACGAACTAATTACCCAATTAAGGAAGCAAGGCATTTTTATATCAGTTGTAAACTCTCAGGTGGGAGTAAAGGTGGCCCAGGGTAATCTTCCTGAAGAAATACTCACCACTATTAAAGAAAGAAGAACAGAAATTTTGAATTTTTTTCAGGCTATAAATAAGGTAAAGAAAAGGGAAACGATTTGTAAAACAGAAAAAAAAAGTTATTATAAGCTTGCTTATTCCCAAACACGAATGTACTTTCTGCATGAATTTAATCCTTCTTCAATTGCTTATAATATGCCTTCAGTATTACGTTTGTCTGGGATATTAAATAAAGATCGACTAGCTAAGGCTTTTAATGATTTGTTTACGCGACATGAAATATTTCGTACATATTTTACCCTTATAGATGGGGTACCTTTTCAGCAGATCCTAGATGAAACAAAATTGGATATAGTTAATTTTAAATCTGACCAAGGAAATTGGAGAAACATTTTAGAAAAGTTTATTAGGCCTTTCGATCTGTCCAAGGCTCCTTTGATTCGAGTGGGCCTAATTAGTCTGTCGGAGCTGGAACAGGTATTGATTATTGATATGCATCATATTATATCAGATGGCATTTCAAACAATATTCTGATCAAAGATTTTATATCTCTATATAATTTTGAAAAGCTAGAACCTGCAACTCTTCAATATAGAGATTATGCCGAATGGCAACAGAGCGATACACAACAGGATTTACTTACTGGTCATAAAGATTTTTGGTTAGATGAGCATAAATATAGTTTACCGGCACTTGAGCTCCCCGCTGATTTTCCTCGTCCGCCTGAAAAGCAATATACTGGGGGAAAATATACCTATACATTGGGACTTTTTAATAGCTGTGCTCTAAAAAAAATAGCTGAAAGAGAGGGTGTTACGATGTTTATGTTGATGTTTGCTAGCTTCAGTGTTTTATTAAGTAAATTAAGCGGACAAGAAGATATCGTAATTGGAGTACCTGTATCAGGACGTAATTACCCTGAATTGGAGGAAATGCTGGGGTTATTTGTAAATACATTACCGATAAGAGTAAATCTCAAAAGTAATTACACTTTTAAAGAGTATTTAGGAAAGATAAAGCAGAAAACAGTTTCTTGTTTTGAACATCAGAATTATCCTTATGAAAAAATGGTAGAAGAATTGCAATTTCAACGCGATCCGGGGCGTAATCCACTTTTTGATGTGATGTTTAGCTATCAACATGATAATCAATCTGTATTAACTCTCCCAAATATGAAAATTGACTACCTAGAATTGAATGAAGTCTTTTCTAAATTTGATTTGCGATTGGATGTAAAAGATTATAGTGAAGGGCTGCAATTAGATTTTGAATATTCAACTTGTATTTTTAAAGAGGAAACAATTTGTGATTTTTCGGTTTATTTCAATAACATTATACAAGGAATATTGAAAGATGAATATATTACCCTAAGTCAGATGGATATTATGTCTAATAAGGATAGATATTTTATTCTGAATAAATTTAATGATACTAAAGTTAAGTTTCAGTTAAATAAGACAATTGTGGACCTTTTTGTAGAGCAATCATTAAAGACACCGGATCAGGTTGCTTTAATTTTTGAAAGCAATATATTAACTTATAGTGAGCTTAATAAAAGATCTTCTGTTATTGCCCATTACCTTAGGCAAGAAAAAGGACTTCTACAGGGTGACATAGTGGGAGTGATGTTGGAACGTGAAATGGATCTTCTCTCATATTTGTTAGGTATTATGAAAGCAGGCGGTACCTATGTGCCCATTGATCTAAATTATCCTGAAGAACGAATTGAAAGAATAATTTCTAATTCGGGTTTAAAATTATTAATTACGCGTTGCAGTTATTCTAAAAATATAACGGTAAATAATTTGATTGATTTAGATGTTATATCTCACTCTCATTTACTTGAAAAATTTTCGGACAAATTTAACTCTATTGCTGTTAATACGGATCTTGCTTATGTTTTATATACCTCTGGATCTACCGGCATCCCTAAAGGTGTGATGATAAGACATAGGTCACTAGTTAATTATATAAGTTGGGCCGTTTCTATGTATGAATGCGGCCCCAAAACAGTATTTCCTGTTTTTAGCTCAATTTCTTTTGATTTGACTGTTACAAGTATATTTTGCCCATTAATTTGTGGAGGAAGTGTCTTATTATATCGTGAAGACTCAAATGTTGTCATGGTGGAAAAGGTAATACGTGAAAATAAGGCTACGATTATTAAACTGACACCGTCTCATTTACGTGCTATAAATTATGGAAATTGGTTGCATCCAGGTATTAAATGTGGGATTAGTAAGTTTGTTATTGGAGGAGAGCAGTTAAGCACTCATTTAGCTCGCACTTTATATAACCAATTTAATGGTAATGTAGAAATATACAATGAATATGGGCCTACCGAAGCTACAGTTGGGTGCATGATTTATAAATTTAATCCTGATGACGATGGAACTAGTGTTCCAATTGGTGCGCCTATTGCAAATACACAAGTTTATATATTGGATGGGGCATTGAGACCAGTAGCTAAGGGTGTATGTGGAGATCTCTATATAGGTGGAGAAGGTCTTGCTTTGGGCTATATACGCCAAAATGAGATAAGTAGTGAAAAATTTATCGCCAATCCTTTTATAGAAGGCATGAGAATGTATTCTACTGGGGATCGAGCTGTAATGAATAAATCTGGGCAACTAATTTTCAAAGGAAGGTCGGATAATCAGGTAAAAATTCGTGGTTACAGGGTTGAACTTGAGGAAGTATCTAGGACATTATCTATGTATCCTGAAATTTTAGAGGCTATTGTATTGACAAATGAAAATACAGGAAATGATGAGCTGATTGCATACTATATTTCGGAGAGTAATCTCAATGATGCATTGATGAAGTCTTTTTTATCTATCAGAATACCTACTTATATGATACCAGCATATTTCATAAAAATAGATACAGTTCCTGTAACAATTAATGGTAAAATCGACAAAAGTGCACTGCTGTCAATAGAAATTCCCTTGGAAGATAACTATCAAGCTGCTGCAAGTGAAACGGAGACCAAATTAGTTGAACTTTGGTCCAAAATTTTGGATATTGACAAAACGAGAATTAGTGTAAATAAAAGTTTTTTCGAATTGGGTGGTACTTCACTTAAGCTCATTAAGCTAGTAACTGATATGAATCTATCTTTTCCATGGAAGGTGTCTGTTGCTGATCTTTTTAGATATCCATCTATACTTTCCATATTGAAATTCGTAAATAAAGGTGATGTTAAAGCTGAACCGTACAAAGAAAATATTCTAAATGAGGTTTCAGGAATGCAAGACCTATTGGACCAGTTATAAACGAATTCTACGAATTAAAATTATCAATATTTAATATAACTCTATTAGTTGTATAAATATTGTTTTATAAAAAAATATATTTCATTTAATTTAATTATTATGAGTAATCAAAATGGGATTGCCATAGCAATTGTCGGTATGGCAGGGAAATTTCCAGGTGCTGGAGATATTTATGAATTTTGGAAAAATCTCTGCAATGGTACTGAATCAATAGTGTCCTTTTCTGAAGAAGAACTTCTAGAATATGGTATTCGAGAACATGTCTTAAAGGATCCGAATTATATCAAAGCTAATGCGTTTGTAAAAGGTAAAGAATTTTTTGATGCAGAGTTTTTTGGATATTCCGAGTCAGAAGCAGCTCTTATGGACCCGCAAATGAGAATGTTTCACCAGTGTGTTTGGAGCGCCTTGGAAGATGCAGCTATTGATCCCGTTAATACTGCTGAGAAAATCGGTTTGTTCGCCGGTGGAACGACTAACTTAAATTGGCTTAATTATTCATATCTATCAAATAAAGAATATCAAGTAAATGAATTTAGCGCTTCGCAATTGCGTGATGTCTCCTTTTTGTGTTCAAGAATATCTTATTCGTTGAATTTGCAAGGGCCTTCTATTTATATAAACACAGCTTGTTCTACCTCCTTAGTTGCTATTCAGCGTGCTACGATGAGTTTATTGTTAAAAGAATGTAGTGTCGCAATAGCTGGAGGAGTTACTATTCATAATTATTCCAAAAGAGGCTATTTGTATGAGGAAGGAATGATCCAATCCAAGGATGGTCATTGTCGTGCTTTTGATGCTTCTGCCAGTGGGACTGTAAGCGGGGAGGGTGCTGGCGTGGTTGTTCTTAAGAAATTAAGTGATGCGATATCTGATGGTGATAATATTTATGCTATTATAAAAGGTTCCGGTATTAACAATGATGGAAATGATAAAATCGGTTATACTGCCCCGAGTATAGATGGACAATTTCAGGCTATTTTCAAGGCTATTAATATGGCAAAGGTACCAGCCGAAAGTATCGGTATGGTTGAGGCGCATGGTACCGGAACACACCTCGGTGACCCCGTGGAGGTCAAGGCTTTGAACCTTGCTTTTGGGAAAAGTGATAATCATTATTGTGCTTTGGGCTCTGTAAAGACTAATATTGGGCATCTTGATGTGGCCTCGGGTGTAGCCGGGCTTAT